>ENA-ORXT01000169-ORXT01000169.1-marine-metagenome-genome-assembly--contig:-NODE-169-length-110715-cov-167.105940_pt1 | contig 110715 bp, 97 predicted proteins | sample MGYA00237868_ERZ511482 | MGnify/ENA metagenome assembly ERZ511482 | reverse complement strand
TTGAAATTGGACGAAAAAAAGTTTAATTACACCTATGTTACTGCCTATCATATCAATAGCCAAAATAAAACAGTAAATCATGTTTATGATTTTAGTTGGATTATTTTTAGCGATGATTTTATACTTATCAAACGCAAAAAAACAGCTAGTTAAATGTTGACACATCTTTTTTTAAGAGCGCATAGAATGTGAAATTTTCAGCATTAAAAATTTTTCCTATAATTAATATTATGTTAAGTAGATAATATTTAGCCAAAAAAACAATGGTGTTTATCCTCTTTTATTATCACAAGTATTTGCTGCAAATTAGACGATAATGGAAATGGCTGGTAAAGTTCCCAATTTCCATTGGCACGCATCCAGTAAAGCTTCCATTACTTTATTGTTTTATAATACTTTATTTTAGCATAAGGGATATTTTGCTTTTCATTATTACTGTACCAAAACTGGCCGGATTTCAAATAGTAAAATTACTTTGCCATCATAATTATAACTAAAATCAAGTTGATTAAGAATTTGAGGATCTGTTGGTTTTATCGTTTGTAAATGTTTTTTAAGTGTAAACTCATTTATATCTACTTTTGCCATTTTGTAATGTAAAGTAAAAAAATCCTTGTCCTGTTGAATTATGCCACTATTTATTTACACCTACCATCTAAAACCAATGGGTTCGCTCTCCATACGCTTCTACCCCATATAGTTTTAAAATAGTTATTGAGGTGCTACTCTGTTTTAATAATATAGTAAGAGCGCTAGTCCAAACGAAGTAGGACTACAATAGATACAGAATCTTAATCATTACCAGTATTGGACAATTAGTTGTATTTTTGAAAAAAGTGATCATTTGATGGAAGATATAAGCGTTACCAAATTAAATTTAATTGCCTATCTGGTTAAGCTAAATGATGAAGCAATTTTAAACGAATTAAACAGTATTATGTTTAAGCATAAAAACCCAAACACTACTGGTAGTATTTTGTCCGAAGAAGATTTGGTAAATAGGGCATTACAAGCTAATAAAGATTATGAAGAAGGCAACTATATTTCACAAGAACAATTAGAATTAGATGCTCAAAATTGGTGATTAAATGAACGTATTTTGGTCAGAATTTGCTTCATTACAAGTTCAAAATATTCATCAATATTATAAAACTGTCGCAGGTTATAAGATTGCCAATAAAATTAAAAATAAGATATTCGACGCAACTCGTCAACTTAAAGCTCACCCATTATCAGGTCAACTTGAACATCATTTAGAACATTTTAATGAAGGGCATCGATATTTAATAAGTGGAAATTACAAGATTATCTATAAGCCTGTAAAAGAGGGGATTTTAATTACTGATATATTTGATGCAAGGCAAGATCCTCAAAAGATGAAGATCTAACTCACAGAAAAATTATATAATAAGGGTGAAAATATAAGGTATTGAGGTTAATATTAAAATGCCAATAATTTATCTAATGTTAAGTAGAAATTAAAATGAAGCTTTATAAAACCTTTTAGAAGTATTAAGCAATAATTTCATAAGGAAAAACTTCCTTTATATTATTAAAATAATATTTGCCTATTGAAGCTGCTACTAAACATTCCAAATAGTAACTCGCAGGCACTTCAGAGTGTAAGTAAATATGTCCATTTTTAAAATGAACTTCCATTTTTAAAGAATCTCTATTGTAGCCAATTTTTGTGAGTTTCGAAGAGTTGACCTCTTTATATTCCATAAGTATCTTTAATTGCCCATTTGTTAAAGTGTTGATTATTACAGTTACATTAAAACTTTAAACATGTACGCCTAAGTAACTGGTTTAAAATAGTTTATTAAACTACAAATATTATTAAATGACCGAAACACGATGCTATAACCAAAGATTTTTTTGGTTGGCTATTCACTTAAAGCAAACTTTCAATTTTTTTCTTCATTGCCTCAAATTCTTCTTCATCAAAAAGCCTTGTTAAAAAAACAATTTTTCCATTTTTGTCAATGATCACATTGCGGGTTACTCCAGTTTTTTTGGCTGCAAATTTATGGTATATTTCTGCTCCTGGATCTAATGCAATTGGGTAAGTAACTCCTGTTTTCTCAATTAGAAGTTGCGCTTTTTCTATAGGTTCATCTCTATCAACACCAATAACTACTAAGCCTTTGTCTTTCCATTGTTGCCAAATTTCTTTCTCAATATGTGGCATTTCTTTAATGCACACGCCACACCAACTTGCGGTAAACTGTAACATTACTGGCTTGCCTCTATAGTCTTTTAAGTTGGTTTTTGTGCCATCGGTAAATTCCATATTAAAATTAGGTGCTTTATCATTAACCTGCACTAAATAACCTCTATTGTCGGGTGTTCGCTTCGCTATTTTGTTAGTTGAAGAACAGGCTTGGCATATCAAAACTACCATCAATATCAAAAACAAATTTTTTGAAATATTCATTATTAAAATTTAGAATGGTAAATCATCTTCAAAATCGGCAACGGTTGGTTCACTTGCTTTTTCTGGTGGCGGCATTTCATTGGGTATATTTGTATTTGCTGTAGGTGCAGTTGCTTGAGGCGGTGGTGCGGTCTCCCCTCTTTGCACTCGCCACGCCTTTACATTGGTATACCATTTAGTATTATATTCTCTGCTTTCAATATCAATGCTAACTGTTAATTCTTCATGTTGTTTTATTTGAAAACCATCAATATTATTTCCCCAAACATCAAAACATACTTTTTTAGGGTATGTACCTGGCACTTCTAAAATATAGCTTTGTTTGCGCCATTCTCCGTTGGCACCTTGCCCTGTTAAAGGCTCCAGAATTTGTACAATTGTTCCTTTAATTTCCATTCGTTTTTTCTTTAAAACACAAAGATATTAAATTTTGATTTTTATTCTAATAACATACTATTGGCTTTTTAACCGATTTTTCAACTTGAAGCTGATTTTAAGATGGTATTACCTTTGTGTTTTTTAATAAAAATTTAGATGCGATAATGGCTATTGGCTTAGGCAATAAAATTTTAGTGGCACAAAAATTACAGAATCAAATGGTACTGCATATATCAACTTTGGCAAGTGTTTTGAAAAATTTTATGGTTATTTTTTAGCAATACAATTTTGGGCAACGAAGTTATTGATGATATGAATTTAATGTTATAAATACAAAACTGTAAAGGCATTAAACCCATTAAAACATATCAATACAAATTTCAAAACATTTATTTATATGAAGCCTATTTGCCGACAGATGACAATGGCTTTACTTTAGATCTCCCATACTACAATACAGATATGATGCAGTTATTCCTAAATCAGTTCAGTAAAATAAACCCTAACGAATTTAAAATTAATGTTATGGATCTTGCCTCATTTCACCACATTAAAAATTAAACATATTTTGTAATATTATTCCCATATTCATTCCTCCATACAGTCCCATATTCAACCCTACTAAAAGAGTGTAACTACATTTGAAAAACCAACACTTTATCATAAAATATTTGAACCTCTAAAGCAAATGCAAGAAAGAAATGCACCAAATTATTAGATAACTATTATCCGTATAGAGCATAAAATCATTAACTGAATATAAACTATATATTGATGATTTTTTATATTAGAAATGGTATCATCACAAAATATTACCTTATTTATGCACTCTTATATTAAGTTCAAAAATATTAGGTGGTATTTTTATTAAAAAGTCTGAAGCCAAAAGTGATCCTTCCGTTTTTATAAGTTGCTCGTTAATATTTAATTATTAACCGAAATTATTGCAGTAATTCCCTTCTTTTAGTGCCAAAATAGCAAGATTATCTGCCAAAATAGCATATACAATCGGTTGGCACGTCAATTGAATATATATTGGTAAAAATTAAAAACAAAGTTATATGAGCAAAATAATAGGAATAGATTTAGGTACAACAAACTCGGTAGTTTCTGTAATGGAAGGTAACGAACCTGTTGTAATTACCAACGCAGAGGGCAGAAGAACAACACCATCTGTAGTGGCTTTTTTAGATAATGGCGAGCGTAAAATTGGCGATCCGGCAAAACGACAAGCCATTACTAACCCTACAAAAACCATTGCTTCGATAAAGCGTTTTATGGGTAACCGCTATAGCGAAATTGCTGGCGAACTTTCAAAAGTAGCTTACTCGGTATTGAAAGGCGATAATGATAGCATTAGAATTGAAATTGATGATCGTAAATATACGCCGCAAGAAATTTCGGCGATGGTGTTGCAGAAAATGAAGAAAACTGCCGAAGATTATTTAGGACAAGAAATTACGGAAGCGGTAATTACGGTGCCAGCTTATTTTAACGATTCGCAACGGCAAGCAACAAAAGAAGCTGGCGCAATTGCTGGTTTAACAGTAAAGCGTATTATCAACGAGCCAACTGCAGCAGCTTTGGCTTATGGTATGGATAAGAAAAATATTGATCAAAAAATTGCCGTTTTCGATTTGGGTGGCGGTACTTTCGATATTTCCATATTAGAATTGGGCGATGGCGTTTTTGAAGTAAAATCAACTAACGGCGATACGCATTTAGGTGGTGATGATTTTGATCATTTAATAATGGATTGGTTGGCCGATGAGTTTAAGAGTGCCGAAAATATGGATTTAAGAAAAGATCCGATGGCATTACAACGCTTAAAAGAAGCGGCAGAAAAAGCAAAAATTGAATTGTCTTCTTCTCCAGAATCGGAAATAAATTTGCCATACATTACTTCGGTTGATGGCGTACCTAAACACTTGGTGAAAAAGTTGAGCCGTTCAAAATTTGAGCAACTGGCCGATAATTTGATTGAAAGAACTTTAGCACCTTGTAAAACGGCTTTAAAAGATGCTGGTTTAAATGCATCGGAAATTGACGAAGTAATTTTGGTTGGTGGTTCAACTCGCATACCTAAAATACAAGAAGTTGTAGAGAATTTTTTTGGTAAAAAACCAAACAGGGGCGTAAACCCCGATGAGGTGGTTGCCATTGGTGCAGCTATACAAGGTGGCGTTTTAAGTGGTGATGTAAAAGATGTTTTATTGTTAGATGTAACGCCGCTAACCTTAGGTATTGAAACACTGGGTGGCGTATCAACCACTCTAATTGATGCCAATACCACTATACCAAGTAAAAAATCGCAGGTATTTAGCACGGCAGTTGATAACCAGCCTTCGGTAGAAATTAATATTTTACAAGGCGAACGTTCAATGGCAAAAGATAACCGTTCTATTGGGAAGTTTCACTTAGATAGCTTACCACCAGCATCGCGAGGAGTACCACAAATTGAGGTAACTTTTGATATAGATGCGAACGGTATTTTAAATGTAAGTGCCAAAGATAAAGGTACTGGCAAACAACAAAGTATTAGAATTGAAGCTTCAACTGGTTTAAGTGACGCAGAAATACAAAAAATGCGTGATGAGGCGAAAGCTAATGAAGATATAGATAAGAAAGCAAAAGAAGTACAAGAAAAAATTAATCAAGCAGATGGGTTGATTTTTCAAACAGAAAAGCAATTGAAAGAGTTTGGCGATAAAATACCAGCTGACAAAAAAGGAGAAATTGAGAAAGCATTAGCAGACTTGAAGGAAGCACATGCAACTCAAGATATTGCAAAAATTGATCCTGCTTTTGAAACTTTAAATACTACTTGGCAAGCTGCTTCGGAAGATATTTACAAAGCACAACAAGAGGCCCAAGCAAATGGTGAAGGTGCAGATGCTACAGCAAATGCAGGCGAAGCAACTGCCGAAGATGAAGCCGAATCAACTGATAGTGTAGAAGATGTTGAGTTTGAAGAAGTAGATGAGAAAAAATAAGGTAAAGGCCTTGTATAAATATTGTAGGGTTTTGGGTTTAAAAAGCTTCACCAAAAGGTGAGGCTTTTTTTGTGGTTGATTACATAAAAAATTTGGTAACCACTTATTTAGAACCATTCTGTATTAATATTTACTATTGGTTATGAGCATCATTTCTTTTATCATTACAAAAAATTATAATTATGGATAAAGCTAAAGTAGCGAGTAAAACCCCTTTTGCGGTTGAAGTAGCAGCCAATAAAAATTATGCTTGGTGTAGTTGTGGGTTAAGTGATAACCAACCTTTTTGCGATGGTAAACATAAAGGCAGTAGTTTTGCACCCCAAATTGTAAAGTTTGAGGAAGCTAAAACGGTTTATTTCTGCGGTTGTAAACAAACAAAAAATTCTTGCTTGTGCGATGGTTCGCATAAACAATTGTAGGGACTTAAATTTGTAAAGTAGTAAACCACAAAAGAACGACATACTATCTTATAACAAATATGAATATTATTATAATTAATTGGTTATTTAATTATTTAAACTATAATAGTAGTTTTAATTATATTGAGCTATAATAATGCATCATATAAAACTAATTAGTGACAATCATATTCTACATATTAATTTTTGCTTGTTTGATAGAAGTAGTTCGAGCGATTAATAATATTTTTGAGGCAAGAAGAAAAAGGATAGCTGCTAAACGTATTTGGAAAGAGTTTGAAGAAGATGAAAGTTTCAAAAATAAGGAAGAAGATAAATAGAGTAAACATATCAATTGCTCGTGCAGCTATTTTAGCTACAAAAAGTTAGGCCTCATCAATAATTAATGAAGGAAGCCTTTGCTTTTTGATTGCCAATAATATAGCTACCCAATGCAGCAAACTACCTGTAACTACAAATAAATGCCATATAGCATGGTAATATTTAAAATCATCATCATAATTAAAAAATAAACAGCTATTGAAATTAGTATTGGACATAAAATTAAAAATAAAACCCCTGCTATTTTATAAGATGCGCTGTAAAGGCAAATAGAACGAAACCAAAATTTAATGGTAACCAACACAACTCAAATTGGTACTACTTGGTGTAACCACCAACAACGGAAAACAAATATTTTGAAACCTTTTAATTGATTAATAGTTTATTTAAATTTTTATAAATTAACGGGCTAAATCTGAAATTGGTTTAGCCCTTTATACGTTTTTATTTAGAAGCGAAATTGATGGCTACACAAAAAATGATTCCCAGCTATCCGTTCAAATGCTGCGGCCTCGCATCAATGCCAACGCTTCTGGCAGCATAACCACTTCTATCTGGGCTATTATGGAAGCATTGTGCTGCCGAAGAGATATTTTTTAAATTAAAAATTAAACAAATTAATCTGTAGCAAAATTATAACAAGTAATATGGCCACACAACTATACCCAACCTGTAAGAAAAACCTATAGCTACAACCAATTTTTTATGCGCATGCAAATGATTAATTGTGGCAAAAGGTCGCATCATTTTTTTTCCGTATTAGCAAAATAGCTTCTTTAAAAAAAATACTATTACTGTATTAGCTTACAATATTTTTTTTAATTAACACAAAATCAATAATCAAAATACAAACATTAAAAATAACACGGCTAATATGCAAAGCAACTAAACTACCATATAATCTTGGTTTTCGTATTCACCCGACTCCACCTTCGATCTTACCGCTTCAAATGCATCTAAAGTTTGTCTAATATCTTCTTCGGTATGCGAAGCAGTTGGAATTAATCGCAACAAAATAATTCCCTTTGGCACAACTGGGTATACTACTATTGAGCAAAATATGTTATGATTCTCGCGTAAATCGTAAGTTATACCAGCAGCAATTTTTGATGAACCATCTAAATAAACCGGAGTAACGCACGAGCTGGTGTTACCTATATTAAAGCCCCTCTCTTTTAAACCACTTTGAAGAATTTTTACATTTGCCCATAATTTTTCTTTCAACTTAGGCTGGGTTTGCAATAACTCTAACCGTTTTAAATTACCTACCACTACAGGCATAGAAAGCGACTTAGCAAAAATTTGAGAACGTGTATTGTATTTTAAATACTCCACCACCTGCTTATCCGATGAAATAAATGCACCAACATTAGCCATTGACTTAGCAAAAGTGCTAAAGTAAACATCTATGTCATCTTGGCAATCTTGTTCTTCGCCTGTACCAGCTCCAGTAGCGCCAAGTGTTCCAAAACCGTGTGCATCATCAACCATTAGCCTAAAATTGTACTGTTTTTTTAAGGCAACAATCTCTTTTAATTTACCTTGGTCACCTGCCATTCCAAATACACCTTCCGAAATAACTAAAATGGCACCATCGGTATCTGCTACCCACTTATTAGCTCGTTTCAATTGAGTTTCTAAGCTTTCCATATCATTATGGTTAAAAACATAACGTTTACCCATGTGCAAACGTACACCATCTAATATACAAGCATGAGATTCTGCATCATAAACTACCACATCTCTACGGTCAACCAAAGCATCAATAGCACTCATAATACCTTGGTAACCAAAGTTTAATAATACTGCATCTTCTTTTTTGGTAAAAGCAGCCAGTTTGGCTTCTAATTCATCGTGCAAATCGCTATTACCACTCATTAATCTGGAACCCATAGGGTAAGCCAATCCCCAATCTCTTGCGGCTTCTTCATCGGCTTTTCTTATTTCCGGATGGTTGCCCATACCCAAATAATCATTAATACTCCAAATAATTTTTTCTTTTCCCTTAAAAGTCATGCGGCTACCTAAATTACCTTCTAACTTCGGAAAAATGTAATAACCATGCCCAACTTTAGCATATTGCCCTAATGGACCTCTGTCTTCTAGTAATTTTTCAAATAAATCCATTTTTAGAAAATTTTTAAACTTTGCAAAAGTAATTTAATCGTACAATAAAAAGTCTTATTCAACAATAAATTTTAATTTTTGTTAAACATAAGTCTTTAATTGATGCATGCTTTGCCAAAATTCATCTTTTACAAAAAATAACCTTGTAAATTAATTGCATGAATATTTTTTAATTTTGAGATAATAAGTGAGATAATATTAGTTATATAACTATGCTTTAACTTTACATAAAAATAATTTGTTGTGCGTGAAAACCCATTTGAATATGAATACCGATAAATTTAGTTGGGCAATTTATTAATATTATATTTTTTGCTTATAAATACCAGTTACTATTCAATTACCGTCTTCACAAAATCAGCGGACTTCTCGCTATCAATTTGTTCAATTATTATTATTTTAGTTTTAAAAAATAAATGCTCCTATCTTATTTATTTATTTTTATTACAATTGTGAAATATTTTAAAATTAACGTTTATTAAGAAACAATAACGTTGTATGATGTTTTATTGTAAATTACGGTAATAACTTCCTTATATATTTATTGTTTTTACGAGCTATAGTTTACTATATTTGCCTATTATTAACAAATTTTTAACAAACTATTATTATAATTAATAAGTGTATATGAAGAAAATTAGACTAAGACTTTGTATGTTATTTGCAATATTGCTAACAACAAGTCAAATAATCGCACAAATTGCGGTAACAGGTGTGGTTACCGATAGCGATTATGGAGATCCTTTACCCGGCGTTAACGTTGTGGTGGAAGGAACAACACAAGGAACCGTTACAGATATTGACGGTAAATTTAACATTAAAGTGCCCGATGGAGATAGCCAACTTACTTTTACTTATGTAGGTATGGAGTCGCAAACAGTAACCGTTGGCGAGCAAAGCATTATTGATGTGGTATTGGGTACTGGTAAATATTTAGAGGAAGTGGTTGTAACTGCTTTGGGTATAAAACGTGAAAAGAAAACGTTAGGTTATTCTACTCAACAAGTTGACGGAGGCGAAGTTACTAAAGTCAAAAATGCTAACTTTGTTAATTCTCTTTCTGGTAAAGTAGCTGGTTTAGATGTAAAAACTTCCGGCACATTGGGAGCATCTTCTAATGTAATAATTCGTGGTTCATCCTCAATAACAGGTAATAACCAAGCTTTATTTGTAGTTGATGGTATTCCTATTAGTAACAACATTTCTAATGGAACTGATCAAGCATCTGGTCGAGGAGGTTACGATTACGGTAATGCAGCCTCCGACATTAATCCAGAAGATATTGAATCAGTAAACGTATTGAAAGGTGCTGCAGCAACTGCGCTTTATGGTTCATCTGCTATGAATGGTGTGGTGTTAATAACAACTAAAAGAGGCAAAAAGAATGCAGGTATTGGCGTTTCTGCGAGCATTGGTTACACAACTGGCTCAATTGATAAAACTACCATGCCACGTTACCAAAAACAATATGGACCTGGTTACTCTAATGTTAATGGTTGGTATTCTGGTTCTTATGCTACTGATCTTGGTGCTGATAAAAACATTGATGGTTTAGATTACCTTAACGATTATTTTGGTGATGGCGAGTCTGGTTTCGTTAGCAATAACTATGAAGATGCTTCTTTTGGTGCCCCATTCGATCCAAGTTTACAGGTTTATGATTGGAGGTCTTTTTATCCAGAATTAGGAACTTATGGCAAAAAATTTCCTTATGTTGCTTCAGATAACGATGCTACAAACTCATTTTATAAAAGTGCTGGTACACTAAACGCAAATGTTAGTTTTGATGGTGGTAATGATGATGGTAGTTTTAGGTTAAGTTATACTTATTTTGATCAAGAAGGAATAATTGAAAATAGTAATATTAACAGAAACTCCATATCATTAAGTGGTGCTTACGATTTAACCAGTAAATTAAATGTTAGTAGCAATGTAAACTACGTTTATACAGATGCAATTGGTAGGTATGGTACAGGTTATAGTAATAATAATCCTAATCAATCTTTTCGCCAGTGGTACAACACAGGGGTTGATATGAACTTACAAAGGGATGCTTATAATACAACAGGTTTAAATTTAACTTGGAATCCTTATATGCATACAAACAACCCTGGAGTAGGCCAAACGCCTCAAGACCCACACTACTTTGATAATTATTTCTTTAATGTTTGGGAAAACTTTCCAACAGATAATCGATCAAGAATTTACGGTAATATCGCTTTAGGTTATGATTTAACCGATTGGTTAAATTTTAGAGTTGTTGGTTCTACCGATAGATATGATGAGTTGCGTGAGGAAAGAATAGCAGTTGGATCGGTTGATGTTTCTTCATATAGAAAAAACAACAACAACTTTCAGAAAAACCAACTAGATATGTTTTTAGAAACGGAGCAATACTTTGGCGCCAACGATGCTATTAGTATGGGGGCTATGATTGGTACTCAACTTATTAACCAAAAAAGAGAAATTACAGAAGCTGTTACAAATGGTGGATTGGTAATACCTGGTTTATACGCACTTTCAAACTCGGTTAACCCAATTGAAGCTCCTGAAGAGTATTTTGGCCAATTTGCCAAGTATGGTTATTTTGGTAGATTAAATTTTGGTTTTAACAGAATGTTGTATCTTGATTTAACAGGTAGACAAGATATTACTTCTACGCTTCCTCCTGAAAATAATTCTTATTTTTATCCTTCAGCAGCAGTTAGTTTTGTGTTTTCAGAGCTATTTGATTCTAATGTTTTTGATTTTGGAAAGCTACGTTTGAGTTATGCACAGGTAGGTAATGATGCAAATCCATTAAACATTTACGATGTATATTCTGTTGGAACAGGGTTTAATGGCGTAACACTTACATCAGTACCTACAACTAAAAACAATCCAAATTTAGAGCCCGAAAGAAAAAATGAGTATGAGGCAGGGTTAGAAATGAATTTTTGGAGAAACCGACTTGGTATTGATGTTTCTGTTTATTCAAACATTGTAAATAATAGTATTTTACCTGTTACGGTCTCCGGTGCTACTGGTTTTAGAAGTACCGTACTAAATATTGGTGAAATGCAAAATCAAGGTATTGAGTTAGCATTAAATGTTACTCCTGTACAATCAAAAGCATTTGCTTGGGATGTTAATGTTAACTGGGGCAAAAACGTAAATGAAGTAGTTTCTTTGTTTGAAGATCAAAATAATTTAGAACTATCTTCTTCACAAGGTGGGATATCTTTAAATGCAACAGTTGGCGAACCTTATGGTTCTATTTGGGGTTCTAATTATGTTTTCGACACTAATGGTAATCCAATAGTTATTCCATCCAACAGAGAGAAAGGTGGCGTTAGTTATGCAGTAGATGGTGTGCCTCAACCTATTGGTAATATTCAACCAGATTGGAAAGGTGGAATAAACAACACTTTCCGTTTTGCAGATAACGCTGTTGCACTAAGCTTTTTAATTGATATTCAAAAAGGCGGCAGTTTCTTCTCTTTAGACACTTGGTATGGTAATGCTACTGGTATTTACGAAAACTCTGCTGGCAACAATAGAGAAGGAAACCCAATTAGAGATACGCCAGAAGAGGGCGGTGGAATTTATGTAGACGGAGCTGTTACAGCAGCAACTGATGCTGAAGGTGCCCTTATTTTAGATGAAGATGGTTTACCAACATCTAGCGGAGAAGAAAATACCGAGGCTTTTTATGCAAGTGATGTTTACACATCTTTCGGTTATTCCAGAGGCGTAAATGCACAACATATTTATGATGCTTCTTATGTAAAATTACGAGAAGCTGCTTTAACTTTTTCTTTACCACAATCATTTGTAAGCAAAACAAAAGTATTTCAAGCTTTAGATTTGTCATTGATAGGTAGAAACTTATGGATTATACAAAAAAATTCAGAATACTCTGATCCGGAAGCTAGTTTAAGTGCAGGTAACATAGGTGCAGGCAACCAATCTGGTGCATATCCTTCGGTTAGAGAAATTGGAGTAAATTTAAGAGCAAGATTCTAAAAAATTCTAAAAAATAGAAATAGTAATGAGAAAAATATTAATATTATTTATAAGTACGGTACTGTTTATTGGTTGTACAGATAGCTTTGTAGAACTAAACACGGATATTAAAAATCCGGCAGAAGTACCAGCAGGCACATTGTTTGCCAATTCAACCGTTAGCTTGTTTAATTTTATGACAAGTACAAGCGTTAATGTTAACAACTTTAGATTATGGTCTCAACAATGGGCGCAAACCACCTATCCTGATGAGTCGAATTACATATTAAGAGAAAGAAATGTAAACGGTAATACATGGAATACACTATATTCAACAGTTATAAAAGATGCAAGAGAATCAAAAAAAATAATTGAAGCTAATGAAATTTTAACAGCGGAAGATAAAGCTGCATCTATTGCAATTGTAGAGGTTATTGAAATTTTTGCATTTTCCGTTTTAGTGGATATTTTTGGAGATATCCCTTATACGCAAGCATTAACAATCGAAGAAAAAACACCAGCTTATGACGACGATGCTGCAATTTATGCAGACCTTGCCACTAGATTAGATGCTGCAATAGGTAATTTGAATGGTGAAACTAGTTTAGCAGATTCCGATTTAATTTATGGAGGTTCAACTGCACATTGGAAGAAATTTGCTAATAGTTTAAAGTTACGCATGGGTATTAGATTAGCAGATTCAAATGTTGGTACAGCACAAACGATGGTTGAAGCTGCGGTTGCAAGTGGCGTTTTTGAATCAAGTGCAGATGACTTTGAATTAGCATATCAAGCTACTACACCTAATACAAATCCTTTATGGGTATCATTAGTGCAGAGCGGCCGTTCAGATTTTGTAAGTGCAAATACCATTGCTGATTATATGAATGGTTTGGAAGATCCACGTCGTCAATTATATTTTAGCGCACCCTTCGATTCTGTTAGTGGCGATATAATTGGTGGTACTTATGGAAGTTCTAACTCGCCAACACCGTTTTCTAAAGCAGGTGCTAACCAAGTTGATCCAACATTTGCAGGAACAATTATGGATTATACAGAAGTGTGTTTTTTATTAGCAGATGCCAACGAGCGAGGTTTTAACGTTGGTGGTTCCGCAGAAGAATGGTATAACTTAGGGGTTACGAGCTCAATTTTAGAGTGGGGCGGCGACCAAGAAGATTATGATACTTATTTAGCTCGTGAAGATGTGGCATACAGCACAGCAGAGGGCGATTGGAAACAAAAGATTGCTATGCAAAAGTGGTTGGCACTTTACAACAGAGGTTTTGAGGCATGGAGTACTTACCGCTTGTATGATGCACCTACAATGAATGTTGCGACAGGAGCAGGTACTACACCTCCATTGCGTTATACTTATCCTGTATCAGAATTTTCTTTAAATGGTAGCAGCGTTCGAGCAGCAGCTTCTGCTATTGGTGGTGATGATTTATTTACCCGTGTTTTTTGGGATACGGAATAATAATAAAATTATTACATTTAACAAACATAAAATAAGGCCACTTTGAATAAATCAAAGTGGCCTTATTTAATTTTGTCTGCTAAAAGACACGCTTTTCTAAAAGATGACTTATCTTTATTTTATGAAAAATTTAGTTTTTGTTTTCTGTATTGCTTTAGTTTGCTTTTCTTGTAATAAAGAAAATGTTATACAGTCTAATACTGAAAAAAATTATGTTTATAGTTTTCCAGCACCTGACGAATATCATAACCAAAACCAATTTGAATGTTTAGAGCCCTCTTTAGCAGGCGCAGGTCAAATTTTTCATTTAAATAATAAAGCTTGGCTTTGGGGCGGTTTAAATATTAAACAAGCTTTTGATGTTAGTAATTGGAGTTTAAAAATTGATCAATTAGGTTCGGGTTTAGGACGTGAAACAATTGAATCTTTGGTCTACCCTCAATATGATAATGAAAACCCTTCTTATAAAAATGATAGCGCCATTTTAGTGGAAACAAACGATCATTATAAAGCCTATCCTTTAAGTTTAATGATTAAACACGAAGTGATTAACGATGAAATTGATGGAGTGCCTGTTTTAGTAGCTTATTGCCCACTCGCAAATTTAGCGATTGTATACGAACGAAAAATTTGCAATTCAGCACTATTTTTTGCGGCATCAGGCTATACTTATGTTGAGCATACAAAAATACACCGCAAACAAAACTTAATAACAAATAGTGAAGGTGAAGTACAGAGTTTTATTTTATGGGACAGAAATACAGAAAGCCTATGGTATCCATTGATGGATGTTGGCGTTTCTGGTAAAATGTTGGGCAAAAAGTTAAAACCATTTAATAAAACTAAATGGAAAGTAGTTAATAATTTACTTAGCGAAACTGAAAGATTAGACAAACCAGTTAAAATACTGGGCGAAAAAGAACAGCTGAATTTGAATGTTGAAGCTATTGAAATAATTAGCATTACGATTGATTGTGAGTTATAGAAAAAAATTCAACTAACTAATTTTTAATGAGTTAAAATAAAAGCTGTTGTAATTTTTACAACAGCTTTTTTTATGGGGTCGAGTGAAGGTTTTTTATAATATGATTTATTTTGAATGTGATAACATTTTTACGAGAAATGAGAAACACCCTCCTGCCCGTAGGGCAAATTAAAAAGTGATCTGTTTAACAGACTACCCCTAATTATTTATACAACATCCGTATAAAGATCACCCTCGGTCGCAACCTGCGGAAACAAATTTACCATCTTACAGCTATATTTTGTGACATTATTATAATCTGTCCGATTGATAGGGGGAAACCATCTCCAATTAAATTTAAAACAATATGCCAATAGAAAGCCCTGTTCTAAACATTGGAGCATTAAATTTTATTTGATAAGCTAAACCGTTTTCTAAAATTGAAGTGGTATAGTAAGGTTGTCTAAAATTAAAGTCGTTGGCTAAAGAAGCATCTAAATCTTCATGAATTTTTTCAAAATTTAAATTGTTGTTATCAGTAGTAAATAATAAATTATGATTTGCCCACAACCACCCTACTCCACTAAAATGAAAATCAATTAATATAATTTTTTTGATTAACCATTGATAACCGCTTTGCACGCCCATATTAAAAACCTTAATATCTAATTGGCCACCATAATTATAACCTATATCATCATAAGCAATTACATTATTTATAAAATTTTGATGATAAGTAAAATAAGGCCCAGCGTAAAAGCCAGTCCATAGTTTCTTTTTTGAAAATTGATACCTAAATTCAGCTTGTGTGTAAAAACCAGTAAGTTTCAACTCTGGTACTACAACATCGTAACCATAAAACTTTCCTTCATTAAAATTAGAAAAATCAGCTTCGTAAGCTTTAAAATTAAAAGTTTTACCTTCAAATCGCTTCACTAAATTGGTTTCAAAATATTTTGCCCAGCTTAGTTGAAATGAAAGTTGTTCATTAATTACTCGGTGATATTTTAAGTTAATATTATTAAAATAAAGCGCTGGTAGGCCAATCTTTATCGCATTCTTTCTTTCTTTAACTTTGTAATAGGTATTAAAAGCAAGTCTGTTTTGCGCTAATAGTTTGCTGCAAAAAAACACATTAACTAAAAAAACGACAACCAATATCTTTTTTATAGGACTACTTTTAACGATCATTTAAAAATAAAAATCTATACAAAGTTGAAAATTAATTAATAAATAACCCAAAAAAATTTTACCCTTAACACATTTTGTAAATCTACTTATAAATGGCTATGCCAGAATTTATGGCTTTATTTGGCTTTCATCTATTCAAAGAAAAATTGAATGTTTTTTAATGAAGTTTGTTATGGCACTGTAAATACAATATTATCATATTTTTGTATCTTTAAATAAAACCTCTCATTAAATGATGGAATTTACAATAAAAATTATGATATAAATTTCTACCATTATTTCAATATATTGCTTAGCAAACATTACTATTTCAAGGGCTAATCCCTCATTGAGTGACAGCTTATGTTACACTATTAAAAATTGGCGAAGCACCTCATCAGCAAGATGATCCTATTTTTTAAGCTATTGCTGAAGCTATACCGTAATGCTGAAACCAAACTTGGGATCGTATGTGTAAATTTAGTTGCTAGTTTGACTTTGAAGGATAGTTCTTTCTATGTCAGTTAAAACATTTCCCAACATCCCTATGGCATTTATCTTTTTGAAATTGAATAAGAAAACGAAAAAACTTATGTTAGTGAGGTAATAAATGATTAGAAAAAAAAGAACTCATTCTTCACCCAACACTTGCGCTGTAGCCTTTTTGCTTACCACTTTTTCAATTATTTTTTCTATTAGCCCTTCTTCATTAATAACAAAAGTTTCGCGGTGAATACTGTCGCTAATTTTTCCCATAAATTTTTTAGGCCCATACACACCAAAAGCATTAGCCACTTTTAAATCAGTATCTGAAATTAAGGTAAAGGGCAACTCAAATTTTTTGATGAAATTTTGATGTTTGCGCTCACTATCAGGACTTACCCCCACTACTTCGTAGCCTTGCTTTGTTAAATTACTAAAATTGTCTCTAAAATTACAAGCTTCGGTAGTGCACGTGGGTGTATTGTCGGCAGGGTAAAAATACAGAACCAACTTTTTGCCTTCATAATCGCTCAATTTAATTGTGTTTCCATGCTGATCTATGGCTTCAAAAGCGGGTGCTTTGTCGTTTACCTTTAAATGTGTCATATATTTTTACAAAAATTTTTCTATTATAAAGATTAAAGTCAAACATAATACGAAAACCAAGCAGTTCCAAAACAAATGTGCAGGTTTTTTAGTTTTTATATTACTACTTATAAAAGAAGAAGTATCGCCTTTATCACTATACCTTATCAATTGACGTTTCAATCTATCTGCTCTATTTTTTCTTAATAAAATATTCTCATTTTTAGCACCAATATATATTTGTTGTGGAAGCGTATCTAAATCAGTTTTAAAATAATACCAACCGTTATTTTTTGGCCAAAAAGTTGTTGTAAACATTTCGTTATTGTAATAACTTTGTTGTAAAGAAAGTCTAAGCCAATCTTCCTCAAAAGATGTTTTTAAATAAGCTACTGGTTCAGCTTCATTAGTAATCAATTCTACCTCTACATAACTATCATCAATATTAGCCAGCTCGTTTTTTAACCGCCATACATTTTTGGTTTCATTTTTTTGCGGAATACTGGCTTCAATAACGTTTCCCCATATCCAATTGTAAATTAAAGAGTCGCCTTTTAAATTAAACAAATAACTATTTTTAATATTAGTAATACCAAATGGTTGGTACCTGCTTTTATTAGTTGATAGCATTTTACCGGCACCAGCTCCCTCAATCAATTTTGTACTAAATAAATTATTTTGATATGAAAAAACTTCCACCTCAATGGTTTTGCCATCTTTTATAATAGAAACAAAATCACGAGTGCTATTAGCAATTCGTTTTACACCTAACTGTAAACTCCCCCAATTATAAGTTGCTAATTCATAATTTTCATCCATTCTCAACAAAATACCTAAGCCATTTTTTCTTTGCTTATTTATAGCGTCATATTCTTCTTTATTTAAAGCTTTTAAAGCAGCTCCATCAATTATTAATAGATCTATTTGTTTTAAAAATTTACGATTAATAGTTATTTCATTTTCTGGTTTAGTGTTTATATAATCATATCTATATTTATCTAAAGTAGCTTGTGTGCGTACCCAAAGCTGATGACCTTGTTTACCAATAAATGTTTTTAAATGTTGGTTTTCAAAAAATGGATAACCGTTTAACATTAAAATATTAGCTGTTTGTTTTTCAATAACTTCTATCGGCATCGCAACTACATCAACCAATTTTTTATATTTATTAAATAAATTTATTTTTATAAGATGCTTACCAGAAACTGCCATTTGGTATTTTAGATCTATTTTTTTGTTCTTAATTTTAAGTGTATCCGCATTAATAGTTGTGCTAAAAAAATGTGCTGTAGTATCGTTACCTAATAGAAGATTTACAGAAAAAAGCTCACTTACAAAAACAGTTTTAGGATACTTCATTTCAATAGGGCCTGAAACTTCATTTTCATTCAGCAAATTAAACTTAACAGGTATTTTAGGTAAATTTTCAAGTTCATCAACAGTAAGGCCATTACCAATAATATCTAATGTTGTAACTTCTTTTTGTAAATGTAAAAGATGATTAATGTTAATTACACTATCAAATTCCGTTTTTAACTTTAAACGATTTAGCGTAAATACATTTTTGGTTTCCTCGTTAATACTTTCAAAATTTCTTATCGCATTCTCAGTAGTTAGTAAAACTGCATTTTGTGATTTATTCTCAATTTTAATTTGTGGGTTTAGTAATAACAACACCAAACTACCAACGGCAAACAACCAAAGCAAAGCTTTTAAAACTACATATTTTGGTTGATTACTGTAGGTAAGAAAAACTACAACCAACCAAAAAATTGCGCCTGCCATAACAAACCACCAATTAAAATTTTGAAAACTAATATAGTTGTTAAACACTAACATTTAATTGTATAAATAATGCTGAAATAAATTAGTTAACCTCGTATTTTCAGTTACTTTTTTGCCGCTTTGTTCTCCTTCAATAAGTAGTATTAAATCATTTAAACTATTAGTTACATTTATATATTTATTTTTTATTTTATTTTTACCAGCGGTAAGTTGTTGAACTAAGTTTATCGTTTTCGAAAACATAATAGGGTCGTAATCGCTTGCAAGGTATAATTGTTGCAGTAAGTTATTTATCTGTTTAAGGTTTACGGGCAAGCTCAATTCCTCAACATTTATTTTGTTTAATTTACCAATTGCATCTTTTAGTGCTGCAAATTTTTTTGATTCTTTGTAGCTATCATTTCTTGTTAGATCTTTCACTTCATCTAAATCTCCAGTTAATCTCTTTTTTGAAATTGGTATTTCAGGCATCGTCATACCCACCCTTTCTACATAAACCCTGCTGGCCTGTTGCACTTCTTTTATCAATTTCAAAGCCTTATTTTGAAAAGGTAAAGATGCCTTTGGTTTACCAATTCTCAATTGCAGTTCCGACTGCCACATCTCTGCCAAGGCTGCTTTCAATTTTGATTTCACTTCACTTTCAAAATAAGTATTAATTTCACCGCTATCGTGAAAATGCATAAAAGGAGCTAACAAATTTTCTTCTTCTTCTGGGTCTTCATTATTTTTTGAATGATGATGACCATGATGATCATGCCCTTCGTGTTGATGCGCATCATTTTCGTCCTCATATTTTTTTGCTAAATGTTGATGTTCTTCGTCTTCACTATCATTATGTTCGCAATCCTCACCGTGTTTATGCTCCTCTGCAAAGGCAATCTTTTCGTGTTCATAATCGTGAGAATGTTCTTCACCTTCTATGTGTTTATGCTCCAAATGTTCCTTATGGCTATGTGCAATTTCTTTATCAACAACTTCTTTTTTAGTTAAGATCTCTTTCTTATCTTTTCTTACACCAATCTCGCCTTCAAATTCCTCCCCTAAAAATTTACCATAGCGCAACCGTAATAGTTTTTGTTCTATACCAATATTATTACTTTCTTCTTTATAAGCTGTTGTGGTCAACTTAATTTTTTGCGTTAATAAGTTTTCTGTGTCAATAATCAATTGCCGTTGACTTCTAAAATATTCAGGTTCAACATCCATACCAAGCGCCATTTCAAAAGTGGCTACAGTTTTGGTAGTGTCTTTTACTGCAATAATAAAAGTTGATGAATAACTTGTATTCGCATTTACAGGTTTATTATCGGTAGCTTTAATTCTAATATAAAACTCATCACCAGGCTTTGGTTCATATTGTGCTAAGTCAATATTTTTTTGGTAAGATGCTTTATTTGTAATACCATTTAATGTAATATAATCTTCCCTAAAACTTACACCTTCGCCCAAACCACTACTTATTATTAAATGAACATCGGCTTTGCTTATTCCATAGTCATCACTAAACTCATAATTAAAATCAATTGAATTGATGTTGCTAATATCTACTTCTTCATAAGCCTTTAATTTGGTTACTTTAATAATAGGTGCTTCATCTTTTATCAACTTTATTTCAGCAATTTTATTAAGGTAAGATGATTCAATAAGATCTTCTAAATTTACAGAATAAATCAAATTATTTTTTGGTTGAAGAGCTTTCGAAAAACTAAAATCATCCTTAGTGCTAAAAGGTTCATTTTTATTTAGCCAACTAAAATTTGGTGGTTTTGAAATTTGATTGTTAAAATGATAAGTCCAAACAATATTACTTCCCTCAGGTGCAACAACATTTAGCGATTTCTGATTTTTTATTTTCAATTGAGTGTATGCAGGAGCTTTAATGGCAATGTTATGTTTAATTAATTTCAAGGTATCATTTGCTACCAATAGTTCATTTTCAATTATAAGTTGTTGCTTGGTATAAGTTGGCTTAATTATGTTTTGTTTTTTATTTTCGAAAGAGCTAAAAATGATGACAGAAAACAAGTTTAAGAAGAAAAAAATTAATATTGCGTTTATACTACTTTTCAATTTTATAGCAGCACAATTTTCCTTTATATAAGTAGCACTCTTAGCAACTTGAAGTTGTTCTAATACATTTAAATCGGCTTCATCTTTAAGCAATAAGCGACTACTATAATTTAACGAGTCAACAGTTTCATTCAACCTTTCTATTAATAATCGTTTTCTGTGTTTTCTAAAATTAGAAGATAAGAAAGGTATAAAGGGTATAAACAAAACGACAAATAATACTCCAATAATTAAGGGTAAAGTAACATCACCATTTACAAAAGGAATAATAAGCCAACAAGCTATGGACAACAAAGTTAACAACGTTGCACAAAACCATTTAAAATTGTTCCGCAGCAATAAGCTATTGAAATGTTTACGATTAGACTTCATTAATTACTAAATCTGCACAACATTCTTTCCACTAAAATAAGTAGTAATATTATTGCTATAATATATTGCATCAAATCTACCATTTTACTATTGTTGATAAAACCACTCGCTTGTTTTGCATTATCAAAATTACTAAAAAATAAACTATTAATTGGAAGACTAACTAAGGCATTATATTTTTTATCTATAGCATCATTTTTAAACAACATTTCATTTATTAAATCAGGTACTTTATCATGTTCAGCATCAAAATTAAAATAAACATTTTTACTATTTTTTGAAATAAAAGAATTTGTATTGATAGCTGTTGTATATTGAAATACTTTTGTAAATCTCTTTGAAACAAGCTTAGTATCTAAACTATCACCAACCAAAAATAAAACATCTCCTTTTACATTTTGGTTAATGTTTTCTGCTTGTACTTTAATAACTTTAGTTGCCATTTTTTGATATTCTACTACCGCTTTTAAAGCAGCATAGCACCCCTCAACTATTTGTAGTTTATCCTTTTCGTAAGCAATAATTATAGTATCTAAACTAAAGTTAATGTCTGGTAAATGCTCCATATCCATATCAGTAATAATAGTTTTAGCTAAATGCTCACCTTGTAGTATTGTTATTGTTTTATTTAAGTTTTGAGTTTTAATTGTGGCTAATTCGCTTGCTATACTTTCATTTTTATTAGGCAACAATATCCAATTTACAGAATAGTCAGTTACTGGAATTTCACCCTTTAATTGATGCTCATTAAAACTACCTAAAACAGAAACCGATTTAGGCTTAATATTTTTAAAGGCCAAAAGTTCAAATGCTTCATAAGGGTGAATTGCTTCTGTTTTTTCAAAGTGTTCATTTTCTAAATCAACTTTTTTCAAATCCCAATCTAACCATTTTACATTCCAATTATTGGTGTTAATAGTATCCATTACATTTGCTATAACTTCAGTAGGTATATCATTTTTTACCAGCAGTAAATGTTGTTTATTTATTTTTTCAATATTTATATAAATAGGCTTGGCAACTATAAAAGTAACTAACAAAAAAATTAGCGTTCTAACCAACCACAACCAAAATTGTTCAAATTTTATTTTATGGTTTTGTTGGTATTCTTTGTGTTTCAACCATTGTAAACTTCCTACGTTTATAACGCTTCTATTTCCCTTATTAATTAAATGAATAAGCAAAGGAATTAATGCTGCCAATAGCAACCATAACCATTTTGGGTTGTCAAATAACATTAGCAATTTTAGAACGTATTAGTAAAAATTTTGATAAAGCATTTACTGGTAACTCATTCATTGAAAGCTCAACATAATTAATTTTGTTTTTAGTAAAAACATTTTTTAAATAGTTCTTTCTGTTTTGAAAATAAGTTTTAGCACTTTCTTTTATCTGTTTATTTAAAATAGTTGTTTGTCCAGTTTCTAAATCTTTTATATGGTTGGCATTTTTAAAATCAAAAACTCGCTCTTGCTTGCCTGTAATATAAAATACAATAACTTCATTCTTTCTTACAGCAGCTAAATTGAGCCACTCTATCATTTCATTATTGTATTCGTAAAAGTCGCTACAATAAATTATTAATTTTTTCTTATTGTTATTAATACTTTGATAATATTGCTGCTGGTTGTTTGTCCATTTATTTACTAATTCAGTTCGGGTTAAAAAATGTAGCGCTTCCTTTAGGTTCAACTTTTTTTTTGTATTAAAAAAGAACAAATCATCTTGCTGTTGCATTACCAAATTACATAAAGATGCAAACAAGTAAATAGTAAAGTTAATTTTTGAAATGCCTCCTTCTTCATATAACATAGACTTGCTAACATCTGGAATGAGATGCACCGAAACATTATTAATTTTAGGAGCTTGCTTTATGTACAGCTTTTTTGTTTTGCCAAAAGTTTTCCAATCTACCAATCGCAAATCATCGCCAGGTGTGTAGCTTTTAAATTGATTAAATTCAAAATTATTGTGGAGTTTTTTTGCGGCGTGTATTCCTACATTTAATTGAGTAATTGTTTTTTGCGCCAACAATTGCAACTGCTTTGGTATGGCAAAAGTGTTTGGATTAACTAATAGTTGTTGTATAGAAATTATTGAAGCTGCCATTTATAAAGCTATATGTGCTACAATTTTTTGTAAGATGCTGTTCATATTAATACCTTCCAAATCTGCATTATGGTTTAAAGCAATACGATGCTGCAAAACCGGAATCAATAAACTTTTTATATCGCTTTTGTTTACCGAATATCTGTTATTCAACAATGCCTTTGCTTTGGCAGATTTTATTAAAGCTTGGCCTGCTCGCGGGCCTGCACCCCACGCTACATATTCTTTTACCGGTTCAATGGTTGAAAATTTACTTCTTGTTTGGCGAATGAGTTGATTAATTTTTTTAACCAAAACTTCATCAATATATACTTGATTAACCAAACTTTGTAGTTCTATAATTTCGGTTGCATTTAATACTGGTGCTATACTTGCTTTTTTTGATGCTGCGGTTGCTTGCAACAATTGCAACTCGGCTGCTTCGCTTGGGTAGTCAATATTTATTTTTAATAAAAAACGATCTAACTGTGCTTCTGGCAATTGATACGTACCCGCCAATTCAATTGGATTTTGGGTAGCTAAAATGAAAAAAGGTTGCGGCATTTTATAAGTTTTACCTGCATAAGTAATGGCTCGTTCTTCCATTGCTTCTAATAGGGCAGCTTGCGTTTTTGGAGGAGTACGGTTAATTTCATCGGCCAATAAGAGGTTCGTCATTATTGGGCCTTCTATAAAATTGAAGTATTGTTTACCTGCAGCATCCGTCTGTAACAATTCCGTTCCAACAATATCAGAAGGCATTAAATCGGGTGTAAATTGTATTCGGTTAAATTGTAAAGAAGTGGCCTGCGCAATAGTTTTCACCATTTTGGTTTTCGCCAAGCCTGGCACACCTTCAATTAATGCATGCCCGTTAGCTAACAAGGCAATTAGTATTTGTTCAATAACCGCTTCCTGTCCAAAAATAACTTTGGCAATTTCAGTTTTTATTTGGCCGAGTTTTGCAGTTAAGTTTTGCACCTGTTCTTCTGTTATTTGCGCTTTATTTATTAAAACCATTATGGCATTAAAAGTAATCATTTTTTATTTTTGGGTTGAGATTAATTGAAATGATAAATTTTGCATTTAATTGAACCACGTGGACACATAAATATATGGCTTGTATTTCAGTACAGAGGTGTATGATTTAACCAAACTATTTAATTAAGTTTATAAATTACGAACAACACCATTTTCAATGAGCCACCTAAGCTTGAAAATTAGCCCCGATTGGCGCGGTTATGTTGTTTTGCAGCGTGGGCAATGAAGCGTTGGCAACAACATTTGAGCAGAAAGCGGGACCAAAAATTAATACAAGCCACTCCGTTTCGCTTCAAATAATAAAATGAAATCAAATCTGTTTACTCAAACAATTCCGAACTCAAATATCTGTCTCCTCTATCACAGGTAATACAAACAATCACTCCGTCGGCAATTTCTTTGGCAACTGTGAGGGCAGCGGTTAAGGCGCCGCCACTACTCATACCGGCCATAATGCCTTCTTCTTGTGCCATTCTGCGGGTCATAGAAATGGCTTGTTGACGGCTTACATCAATTATGCGGTCTACTCGTTGGGGTTCATAAATTTTAGGCAAATATTTGGGCGACCAACGGCGGATGCCCGGAATGTTGGAACCCTCGGTGGGTTGCACGCCAACAATTTGAATGTCTTTTCGTTGTTCTTTTAGGTAGCGAGATACGCCCATAATGGTGCCGGTGGTGCCCATAGAAGAGACGAAATGAGTGATACGTCCTTTGGTATCTTTCCAAATTTCGGGCCCTGTGGTTTTGTAGTGCACTTTGTAATTGTCGGGGTTGGCAAATTGATTGAGCATAAAGTAGGCTCCTGAGTCCGACATTTCTTGCGCCAATTGTCTAGAGTATTCTATGGTTTTATCACCTGGTGTTAAGATGACTTCTGCACCGTAGGCCCTCATGGTTTTTACTCTTTCGGGGGTAGCAGTTTTGGGCATTATTAAAGTCATTTTTACGGCCATCGATTGTGCGATCATCGCTAATGCAATGCCGGTGTTGCCACTGGTGGCTTCTACCAATTTTGAGCCAGGCTTAATTTCCCGTCGGTCTAAAGCAGATTTTATCATATTAAAAGCAGCTCTATCTTTTACGCTACCGCCCGGGTTTTGTCCTTCCAATTTGCAAAACACTTGAACCGATTTATGTTCATTAATATTTTTTAATTCAACTAGTGGCGTGTTGCCTATTAACTGTTCAATTTTCATATTTGTAGGAGTTAGTTTTTTCTATTTGATTGGTAATAAATTTTAGATTCGGGTGCTACGCTTTTAGTTATCCAAGTGTTTCCGCCAATAATGCTATGGTGTCCAATTATGGTTTCGCCGCCCAATACGGTTGCGCCAGAATATAATACTACGTAATCTTCTATGGTTGGGTGTCGTTTGGTTTGCGCTAATTCTTTTGTTACACTTAATGCGCCCAATGTTACCCCTTGATAAATTTTTACGTAATCTCCTATCTCCGCAGTTTCGCCAACCACCACACCGGTACCATGATCTATGCAAAATCCTTTTCCAATTTTTGCACCTGGATGTATGTCAACGCCAGTTCTGGAGTGCGCAATTTCGGCAATCATTCTGGGAATTACTTTTATTTTTAGTTGGTACAATTCGTGTGCTAAGCGGTAACTGGCAACGGCATAAAAGCCAGGGTAAGATCGAATAATTTCTTTTTCGCTGCTGGCTGCTGGGTCGCCATCAAACATGGCTTTCGAGTCGGTTTTTAATAAATGATACACTTTTTCTAATTGCTTAAAAAACAAGGCAGTTTTATTATCTGCATTTATCGATTCGCGGTTCGGATACATAAACAACATCTCATACAATTCTGATTTTAAATTTAAGAGATCGAAAGAAAGTTCTTCTTGTTTACTGTATAATTTGTTGGTAAGATCTGGAAACAAAATGCCTAATAGACGATTGGTAAAATCTTCTACTTGCCCAATAGTAGGGCATTTTGGACAATCTTGATGGGTTTCGTATAAAGTTTTTATAAATTGATCTTCCATAATTTTTTTTTGAGCATTGTACTATTATAGTTACACCACTTCTGCTTTCTAAGCAAATCGCTAAATAAGTAATTATCAATAACATAATGAACAAAAATATTGTTTTATGTAATGTTATTTAAAAACGTGTAATAATTATTACGAAGTTAATCTATTTATAACTTCCAAATTTTCTTCAATAATATGTGAAGGAAAAGTGACATAGAATCTTTTGTAATTATGTTACAAGCCTGCAACTTGACATTTAAAATATCGAATTGCAGGGTTGATTACTGCATTAGTAAATAATTGCTATGTAGATATTATTTTAAAATTAAAAATTACACCTTGCCAATTTACTTCTAAGCAAAATTTAAACAAGCATATTGCAAAAGGTAACTTATGAAAAGGTTTTGTAATACAGCAGATTATTTCGAAATATAAAGATGGCTATAACTATTATTTTTATAGAACATAAGATGGTGCAGCAATGGATTTAATTATTGCGAATGGTGGCCTACGCTTATATGCAATCGCAATAAAAATATCAAACAGTTCTGTTTTAACAAAAGGTAATTATTATGCTTATGATGCTGTGATTGCAAAAAAGAATTTTGTAATTACTTCTGGTTCAAAAATATTTAAATATCAAAAAAAAATAACTGTTTGCTCTTTATGGAATTTTTTAAACCATGAATTTTAGACCCTTAATATTACCTATATAATAGCAAATAGTTACTTTTGTATTGTTTATGCCATTAATACCAAACTCAAAATACAAGCCCTTTCATTTTTTTAGAAGTGGCCATTTCAATACTATTTATGCGGCAACTTATAAAAAGCATCCTACCCCAATATATAAACGCAAACGCATACAAACGCCAGATAGTGATTTTTTTGATGTTGATTGGTTACAAAATAGTAATAATAAATATTGTGTACTGCTATTGCATGGTTTGTTTGGTAATAGTACTTCAAGCTATATACGCAATACTGCCGATTATTTTTTTAAAAATGGTTATGATGTTTGCGCAATGAATTACCGAGGCGAAAGTGGAGAACCCAATAATAAACCACATGCCTACCATGCAGGTTTTACCGATGATGTTGAACAGCTAATTAATGAGATACAACAATTAGATAAATACCAACATATTATACCAATTGGCTTTTCTTTGGGTGGTTCTATATTGCTGAATTATTTATGTAAGGTACATCAACCTAATGATACTTTTATAAAATGTGCGGCTGCTATATCGGCTCCGTTGTATTTAACAGAAGGAGCCTATTTATTAAACCAGAAAAATAATTGGCTATATTGGTATTATTTCAAACAAAAAATTAATAGAACGGCACACTTAAAAAAAGAACAATTTTTAAATGCTGGTATTGATTTTTATGCGCTGCTAGCGGCCGACAATTTTTTTAAAGTAGATACTTTATACACCGCCAAAGTTTTTGGTTTTGAAAGTGCTTTAGATTACTATGAAAAGGCAAGCGTATTACCGCATCTTACAAATTTAAAAACCCCTACGCTATTATTAAATGCGTTGGATGATATGATGTTAGGCCATAATAGTTATCCAGCCGTTTTAGCCGATCAACACGAACATTTATTTTTTGAAATGAGTAACTTTGGTGGGCATTTAGGTTTTAACCAAAAAGGCAATCAATATTACACCGAACGGGTAAAGTGGTTTATGCAATTTTACAATCAATAAGAAAGTGCTACTATAAAAAATCATTAATAAATACTTTATTTAGTTAGTGATTTTATTCTCTGCGTTATAGTTGTTTAATGATTTGGTGTATTTCTACTTGCATTTGCGCTATTGTTTCAAATATTTTATGACAATGTTGGTTTTTCAAGTATAACCACACTCTTTCAGCAGAATTTAATTTAGTGCTTTAGGGTGATATATTAGTACGATATGATCTGATATTTTCAATTTTTTGGCGTTATGAAAGGAAGCATGATCCAAAATTGTGATTTTGAATTCTGTACTGGTTTTCAATTATTACGTTTATTTTTTAATTATATAATTTATAATAATAAATAAATGTTAATTGTTAGAAATCTTTTTTCCTTAAAAGTAACCTAAACACATTTTAATGAACGGCATCAGTCTAAATTCATTTCTTATTGGGAAAGGTATATTTAAATGGAAGAGAAATTGTAAAGTAAACCATACCGCAAATGTGCAATAAAATTGGGCTTACAAAATCCTTGTTAAATCAAAATATGATTAATTGAAATATTATTCTACAAAAAAATTGAGTTTTTAAAGAGACACTAATTAGATAGATAGAATTAAATTAATCAATTACTTTTGAGTAAGGTTTATTAGTGTCAATTAAGGTTTAACAATAATTATTAAATGTTGTACCTATGTGGTACTCATAAAACAACAAAAGCCTCATAATCAAAAGATTACAAGGCTTTAAAGTGCCCCAGGAGGGGCTCGAACCCTCACGGGCATTACTGCCCACAGGATTTTAAGTCCTGCGTGTCTACCAATTCCACCACCAGGGCAACTTATTTATTTAACAAAAAAGGGATGAATGAACAATGCACCCATCCCTTCTTAAGCTAAGAGCGAAAGACGAGATTCGAACTCGCGACCCCAACCTTGGCAAGGTTGTGCTCTACCAGCTGAGCTACTTTCGCATTGTTAAAGAACTTTTATGTTGTACCATTTTCTTAATGGTGTGCAAATATAAAACTTGTATTGGTTAATACAATACTTACTCTAAAAAAAATTAAAAAAAAATTGAATTAATTACCCAAATCAGCGGCTATAGTAGATAAAATCTATGTTATCTGACCTAAACTATTTATTAATTTACCGATTAGTGCACATCTTTACTGTTCTCAAAATGGTATATTCCCAGTATTTGACCAATAGTTTGAAACATTGTTATTTAAACTTAAAGTATTTAGTGCTTTTTGTTTAATTCTTCCCTTTATTAAAAAGTTTTTATCACTATTTTTATTGGTTTTTACTTTTAATAGTTTAGGCCTAAATGTTTCATCTAATTGTAAACCTATTTTGGCTAAGGCTGTTAGCACATTATCTAAATTGGCATCTTTTACATTTATTTCAACTAAATATTCCAGTAGGTTATCCATACGCTTTATTTGATAGTACAAATCTACTGCTTTTATCATTACATTTAGGGTACAAATACACAGCTTTGCAATGTTAAAATATTTAATTTTATATTCATAATAAATTTACGGTCAATAATTTATCTTAAAAAAATACACTCTAAAACAATACAATACTAAGCAAGCTATCGAAATTAATTTTGTTTGAATTAATATATTTAGAGCTGAAAATTTAAAATAAAATTATTTGGTGCTTTAAAAGACATCGGCCTCACTTATCATCTCAATTTGTTGGTTGGCTAATTTCTCATCTTTTAAAATCTCACCCATAGTAACACAATTAAAGTTTTTTAAAAGATGCTTAGTATAGGCATAGGTTTTATTTAGTTTAATGTAATGTGTAAAAGTGCTTAACTTACTGTTTAGTTTTATTTTATGATGTTGAGGATCATACTCCCAAGGGTGAATGTAAAACATTGCATAGTGGTTACTTACTAAATGCTGTTTAATTTTAGAACGAGTAAATAAATATGGAAATAACCTAAAATAAGCACCGCCAATGCCCCATTTTCTTCTAAAAATAGAAAATGTACTTATTGGAAATTCAAGCAGACCGCAGTTTTTGAATCGAAAAATTTTTGATGGACAGTTCTCAACACCATAACGCCAAGTTTTTACGGCTGTTAGTGAAGCATCAATTTTATATCCTGTTTCTGCCAAAATAGGTAAGGCCCATTGGCTTTTATTTGTTATACTAAAAAACGGGGCACGATAAGCGGTTATTTCTTCCCCCGTTAAATCTTCTAATGTTTTTTTGGTATGGCTAACTTCTTCTTTAAAAGCACTTGGTGTTAACTCGTACACTTTTGTGTGCGAATAACCGTGTGAGGCTATCTCGTGGCCTTGTTCAACTATTTGTTTTACTAATGAAGGATAATTTTCTGCTACCCATCCTAAAATAAAAAAAGTGCCTTTTACATGATGCTCTGCTAATAAATGCAATAATTTATTTAGACCTATTGCTAAGCGGTGTTCATAATTTGACCAACTACTAAAAGGCAGCTCTATACCTTGATACCAATCTTCCACATCAACTGTAAAGGCAATTTTATGTTTTGTAATAGGCATTAGCTCAATATTAAATATAAAAATTGAGCAATTAATATTTTTAAAATTAATGCTATCGGAAACATCATAGAAAAACCAAACTCTGGTATTTTGCTGCCCGATCGATCCATAGCAAAATCTAATATTGCAGGTTGATTAGCCACCATACCCATTAAAATACTAAATGGTTTTTTAGTAACTTTATAACCGATTAACAGCAGCGCAATGGCAGTTAACAAGCTAACAATTACACTCGCCAAAAAAATGTATAAACCTTGCAGCGAAAATACTTGATACATGGCACCACCTGCTCTTAAACCGATAACCGATAACAGTAAAATTAAACCTATTTGTTGCAGCGTAACGTTGGCACTATAAGATAATGACCAAACTATTCGGCCAGTTCTGCGCAGAGCACCTAATATAAGCCCAACTATTAAAGGGCCGCCAGCATAACCCAATTTAAACGAAACATCTTTAGTAATACTAAATTCAATAGAACCTAACAAAAGCCCTAAACCAATGCCCAAACCAAATGAAAACAAATTTACCTTACTGGATGCCTGATATGAGTCGCCAAAGAATTTTGAAATCGCCTTTAAATCCTCACGTCTTGCTACAAACCTTATGCGGTCGCCCATTTCAATAATGGTATCTTTGTTTGCCAACATATCAATATCACCTCGTCTAATTCGGGTTATTACGGTATCGTACTGTTGCTCTAAATTTAAAGATGCAATACTTTTACCTGCCAACATTTGGTTGGATACAAAAATACGGCGGGTATCATATATTGATCTATCGTAAGAAATTTTATTTTTTAATTCTTTACCAAACAGCTGCGCTGCGTTTGTTAAATCTTCTAAGCTTCCAATAATCATTACTTGATCGTTTAGCGCAAATTTCGTATTCCAATTGCATAAAGAACTATCTTCACCTCTTACTAATCTGCCAAAAACTAAGTTTAGTTTATATTGTTTATTTAGTTGTCGTATGCTTATATTGCAAAGTGCTTCATTTGTAATTTTAATAGAGGAGCTAGACAAATCACTTTCAACAGGGTAAGTCTCTTTTAAAACATTGCGTTCATTTTTGTAATTGATTTTCAAAATTTTTTCAATCAAAACAATGGCAATCATTCCACCTAAAACACCCATTGGGTAAGAAAAGGAGTAACCAATTACAATTTGTTCGCTAATAATAGCAAAATCAGCAGGCGAAGTGCTACTCTTTACATAATCTAAAACACCAGCAAGGGCAGCAGTATTGGTGGTACTTCCTGCATAAATACCAGTTATTGTTGCTGCCGAAAAATCAAACAAATGAAACAGCCCAACAGCAATAAAGCCGGTAAAAAGTAACATCAAAAAAATAAAAATAAAATCTTTAAAACCGTTTTTTTGGTAAGATGCAAAAAAAGCTGGGCCCGAAGATAGCCCTATGGAATAAGTAAAAATACATAAGCCTAACAATAAAATACCTTCCAAAATTTTACTGTCTTGGTCAACCAAATCGTTATTTACAGCACTAATAAATAAACCAGTAAATAGTATTGCAGCAACTCCAAAACTGTGGCCTTTTATTTTTACTGAACCCAACAAATAGCCAATTGAGGCGACCACAAAAAGTAGAATAATAGGGTTGTTACTAAATATAGTTTCCATTACAAGTATAATTTACTTCATTTAAGCCAAAAAGGTTCATCAAAAAGATAAACTTATTATGGCAATTGTTTAAAATATAATGACTGATAATATTAAAGCGGTTAATACGGCTGGGCAGGCTTGAAAAAATTTGCCTTAACAGCAATCTTATCGCTTACAAAATTTACCATATAAAGCTTTCAATAATTTATTTTTTTTGAAAAAATTTTTATGCAATTGCCTTGTTAAGTTTATTACTTACTTACAGTTGCACTTGTATTTGTTTTCCAAATCAATGGTAGTTATCACTTTAGTAACGTTATCACATTCTGCAAAAACAATTCTAACCATTTGCCCATCATTAGTGCGCCCTTCTTTAGCAATAGTTGGGCATGGTTTATCTTCCATATCAGATTTACGATAATTGATGTTACCTGATTTTCTTATAAAATTCACCTCTTGTTCAGAAATGTAACGGCAGTCCATACGACATTCAGCGTGTTTGGTATAAATTAATTTCTTGTTGGTGTTTTCATTAAAATCATCAAAAGAAGCTTGGTCAACATCATTTCTAAATAAAGCAATTAAACCGAAAACGATTAATAGTATAAAACTAAACAGTTGTGATTTTTGGCGATTATTTAGTGCCATTATTTCAATTTTTATGTTAATTGTTTAAATTAAAAAAAAATGGCTACTTAAACATAAGCAGCCACTTTATAATTTAAGTAAATTATTTTTATTTTATGAACCTACCAAACCTTTTGCTTGGCCTCTCCAATCATCTCTTCTCACTCTACCTGGAAAAAACTCAATGGCATCATTCACTTTATCAATATCTTCATCATTAAAGCGAGAAATTTGCTCAAATCTGTAAATACCTAAAGCATTTAGTTTTGTCTCAATAAATGGCCCTATTCCGCTTATGCGCTTTAAGTCATCTTTTGATGCCTCGTCTGATCTACCTAATCTTTCAAAATCAATGTTTTTGGCCTTTTCTCTAATTCTATTTAATGCTTCATCTTGTTTAGCATTGCCAGTGGAAACTGGTGCAGGTGGCGGAGTTGGCGCTGGTGCAGGAGCTGATTGTTGTTTACCCAACAATATTTTTGCTTGCTCCACCCAATCGTCACGCTTAATTCTACCAGGAAAAAACTCTATTGCGTCTTCTACTTTGTTAATATCGTTATCCTCAAATTTAGAAATTTGGCGGTAAGTGTAAATGCCTAAAGCATTCATTTTTTGCTCACTAACTTTTCCAACACCTTTTATAACTTTTAAATCATCTTTTGTGTTAGCATCTGCTTTTCCTATTTTATCAAAATTGATGTTAGCAGCTTTCGATTTAATTTTGTTAAGCTTATCTTCTACTGTTTCATCTTCTGTTGCTTCAATCTTTTTAACAGAAGCTTCTATTTTAATATTTTCTGATTTTAGTTTATCTAACTCCGCCTTTAATTTATCATTTTCACTAGTATCCGATTGTGCATTGGCTAAGTTGGCACTAAGTTTAGCGTTTTCGTCTTTAGCTGCTTGTAATTCAGTACGCATCTCATCTAAATCTGCTTGCAATTGATTGCTTGCGCCAGTATTTGCTGTTGCTGCTGCTAATTGCGATGTTAAATTAGTATTAGAACTTTGCAATGAATTGTGATTAGCTTTAGATTGCTCTACTTCTGCTTTTAAACGGCTAATTTCACTATTTAAGGCATTAACATCCACATTTGGTTTTGCATTAAGTTTAGCTTTTAATTCCTCAACTTCTCTTAGCAAATCGCCATTAGTTGTTTGTAATTGGTCAGATTTTCCTCTACAGTTTGCTAATTTCTCTTCTAACTCCGTCTCTTTTCCTTTCAATACTTCAACTTGTGGCTGAATGGCATTGAAATCGGTTTGCAATTTGGTATGGCTGTTTTGCAATTCCACTTGATCTTTAATTTTAGCTCTCAATTCTGTAATTAAGGTGTTTTTACTTACCATATCAATTTTAAGCTTACCTGCTTCATCTTGCGAGGCTTTTAAATCTGGTGTAACATTATCATACTTGGTTTTCCATTCTTTTATTTGCGTGTTTAAATCATTAACCGAAGCATCTGCAGTGGTGTATTTTCTCTTCCAATCTTCAATTTCTTTATCTTTAGGATCTACTAAAGCCTTTAATTTGGTCAAATCATTGTTGCTCTTATCTAATTCAAAGTTTAAGTTGTTGTATCGGTTTTCCCAATCTTGCTCATTAAATTCAGCAATAATTTTATCTCTATTGTCTAAATTACTTTGCAAACCACTTATTTCTTCATTTAAAGCAGGTAGTTTATTATTTAAACGATAAACATCTTGCTCTAAACCTTTTGCTTTTTTCTGTGAACCACTATAGTCCACTTCAAGGCCGTTGTACGCACGTTCTTTGTCTTCAAACAAATTGCGCCATTCATCTACTTTCGATCCTCTTAACCACCAAGCTAACAGAAAGCCTAAAATAGTTGCAATTATTAAGCCTATTAGCGCAATTATTCCATCTCCCCATATTGCTAAAATAAATATTGTTATCATTTTTATATTGGTTTTATATTTTATTAATTAACTGTTATTTCTACTCTACGGTTTTGTTGGCGTCCTTGTGGTGTTTTATTATTAGCTACTGGCTGCGCTGGGCCATAACCTTTAGGCACTAGGCGATTTTTAACAATACCTTTCCCAACTAAATAGGTAACTACGCTTTGCGCACGTTGTTGGGATAGTTTGTTGTTAGAAGCTAATTTACCCGTATTATCGGTATGTCCTCCAACTTCAATTTTAACGGTTTTATTTTCGTTTAATATGGTAACCAACTTATTTAAATCAACAAACGATGTGTTGGTAAGATTTGCAGAACCGGTAGCAAATTTTACGTTTTTCATTTCAATCCGTTGTCCTTTTTTAAAACTGTCAGCAGTAGCTTTCGAAAAATCGAGTGCTTTATCTGAAAGGCCACCTTTATTTCCAACTACTAAATTAGCTGCACCGTAAACTTTATTGGCATTAACCACTAAGTTATTTCTAACCTGAGCTTTGGTTACAATTTGGTTAGTATTGATGCCTTTTCTAATTAGCGCCTTTTTTACTTCATCGGCTCTCGCTAAACCTAAATTAACAAACCTTGCTGGTTTTTTATCTTTAGCATTATACAAGCCAGTAACTGTTACCTGTTTGTTTGCATTCTTTTTCAAAAATTGACCCAACTTAACAAAATTAGCGTCAACCTGTTTTGGAATTTCTGGTTTCGAACCATTTACAGGAAATCTTAAATTTTGAGCACTTCGTAAGTTTAAACCACCTCCAGCTATAGCCAAGGCCGGCTCTCTAAATGCTGGTTTAGCAGGTTTGGTAACAGCAGCAGGTTTGGCCACAGGAGCAGGTTTTTGTGCTACTGCTTTGCTACTTAGTGAAAAATCAACACCACCTATTACTTTATTTTTGTAAACAGGCAAATTATTCTCCACATTTGCTTTGGTTACAATTTGGCCCGCATTTACACCTTTTTTAAGAAGTAAATTTTTTACCTGTGTAGCTCTTCCCAACCCTAAGTTAGCAAAGCCAGCAGGTTTTGCATCGGCACTTGCATATAAGCCGGTAACTGTAACTTGCTTGTTTTCGTTTCTATTTAAAAAACTCGCCAATTCGTTTAAGCTGTTATCTGCTAAACTTGGTATTTCAGGATTCACACCATTTAAATCAAATCTTAAATTTTGATCACTTCTTTGGCTAAAACCTTCACCATTAATAACTAATGGATTTTGAGGAATAGTTTCTTCAACTACTTCTACTTCATTGCCCCAACATTGGTTTTTTCGGTGGCAAGTCCAATAGTAAGCACCAAAAAACCACCATAACAAAATGGCAATTATAAAAAAATTTTTCATCTGAATTATGTTATTATTTTTTCAATATTTAATATAATATGGAAATACGTTTTAGCACAAAGGCAACTTAAACAGTTGCAATATAAACTTTCGAGAAAAATTACTATGATAACTGGTTATATTTATTGGCAAGATAACTTATATAAATAACTTTACCAATAGGATTGTGTTTTTAAATAGTTGGTTACATAATCAAAAATCCCATCTTCTAAAGTATTTAGATGCAAATTATAGCCCGAAGTAACTATTTTTTGAATGTTAGCCTCCGTAAAGTATTGATAAAAATTGCGAATATCTTGCGGTATCTCAATATATTCAATATTTACAGGTATTTCCATAGCATTAAAAGTAGCGGTTGCAAGGCTTTTAAATGAGCGGGCTTTTCCGGTGCCAACATTGTACAAACCATTTTTAGGTTGCTCATTAAGCATGTACCAACATATATCAACTACATCTTTTACATATATAAAATCACGTAGCTGTTCACCGTTTTCATATTCTTTTTTGTATGATTTGAAAAGGCCCATTTTACCTGTTTCATTAACTTTATTAAAGGTATGAAATATTACCGAAGCCATTCTACCTTTATGATATTCATTTGGGCCATAAACATTAAAAAACTTCAATCCTGCCCAAAATGAAGGTTGCTTATTGTTAGCTGCTTGTTCTAAAGCCCAAATATCAAAATCATTTTTAGATTTTCCGTAAGGGTTTAGCGGTTTTAATTGGTTTATTATTTTATGATCGTCAATAAAACCAAAATCGCCATTGCCATAAGTTGCCGCAGAACTGGCATACACAAATGGCAAATGATTTTCTGCACAAAAAGTCCAAAGTTGCTTGGAGTAATTGATGTTTAGGTTTTGAAAAATATCCCAATTTTGCTCGGTAGTATCGGTTCTGGCGCCCAAATGCATAATGCCGCTTACCGCAGTTTTGTTATCTTTTAACCAACCAAATAACTTATCACGCTCTAACCTTCCTCTATAAGTTTTATTTAAAAGATTTTTGTTTTTGGCTTTAATGCTAAAATCGTCTATCGCCAAAATATCATTAAAACCTTCGTTGTTAAGCTTTTTAAGCATACAACTACCAATAAACCCTGCTGCGCCTGTTACAATTAACATTATACTAATAAATTTTCGATGGCTTCATTATATAATTTTTCCCAAGCTTCAATTTTTTCCCAATTTTCATTATTTACGTACACTTCATTTTCGGTAACCTTACCTATTTTTAAAAATGGATAATTCTTTTCTGTCAACAACGCTTCAAATTGTTGTTGCGCTTCTTTTTCAATAGAAACCACTACCCTACTTTGCGCTTCTCCAAATAAAAATACTTCATTTTTTAGGTTAGATGCGTTTGATATTTCGAAACCTTTATTTTTATAAAATGAACTTTCTAAAAGGCAGGTAATTAATCCTCCATCAGAAATATCATGCGCCGATTGTAGTAGATTAGCTTCATTTAATTTTAAAACCATGTTATTCAAATTAATGGCCTCCTGCAAATTAAAATAAGGCACTTTACTATTGTTTATATTTTTTAGCCGAACCAGATACTCGCTATTATTTAAATCATTTACATTATTACCTAACAAATAAATAAGGTCATTTTCATTTTTAAAGCTTAAACCGAGTGCTTGTTTTTTATCATTTAACAAACCTACCATACCAATTGTTGGTGTTGGATAAACTGGGCCTTCATCGCTACTTTGATTGTAAAAACTAACATTACCACCAGTAACAGGCGTATTTAAAGCGGTGCAGGCTTCTCCCATTCCTTTTATTGCATTTACAAATTGCCAATAAACGTTTTCGTTATAAGGATTGCCAAAATTTAAACAGTTAGTAATAGCCAAAGGTGTTGCGCCACTACAAACTATGTTTCGGGCCGCTTCGGCAACTGCAATCATTGCACCAATATAAGGATCTGCATAAACAAAGCGAGCATTACAATCTACGGTAACTGCCAATGCTTTGTTAGTATTGGGCACTCTAACTAAAGCAGCATCGGTTGGCATATTGGTGCTCATATTTTTTATACCAACCATACTATCGTATTGCTCATATACATATTTTTTAGAAGCAATATTAGGCAGCTGAATCAATTGCTTTGTGATGGCCAAAAAATCTTTGGGTTGTTTTAATTCAATTTCATTATAATTTTTAAGGTTTTTGAAATACTCGGGTTCGGTATAGCTTCTATCGTAAATAGGTGCGCCACCGCCGAGGCATAAATCAGGTGCTGGAACTTCGGCTACTTTTTCATTTTTGTAGAAATAGTTTAAGGTATTCCCTGCGGTTACTTCTCCTATTTTTACGCAATTCAAATCCCATTTTTCAAATACCTTTATTACTGCTGCTTCATTACCTTTTTCTAAAACGATCAACATTCGTTCTTGCGATTCGGAGAGTAAAATTTCCCAATCTTTCATATCCTTTTGCCGAAGTGGTACTTCATCTAAAAACACATTCATACCATGCTCCCCTTTCTCCGACATTTCGGAGGTGGAACAAGTAATTCCGGCAGCGCCCATATCTTGCATTCCTACAATTGCCCCAGTTTTAATGGCTTCTAAGCTGGCTTCTAACAATAATTTCTCTTGAAACGGGTCGCCTACTTGAACAGCAGGTAGATCGTCCATCGCATTTTCGCCAATATCTTTACTGGCAAAAGCTGCGCCTGCAATACCATCTTTACCAGTAGCAGAACCTACAATATAAACAGGGTTGCCAACACCTTTTGAAATGGCAGAAACCGTTTTGCCTATTTCAACAATACCAACCGACATGGCATTTACCAATGGATTAATTTGATAACAATCTTCAAAATATATTTCGCCACCCACAGTTGGTACACCAAAAGAGTTGCCATAATCGCCAATGCCTTTTACCACACCATTTAACAAATGCTGGGTTCTTTTGTTATTTATATTGCCAAAACGTAACGAATTTAACGCTGCAATTGGCCTTGCGCCCATTGTAAAAATATCTCTATGAATACCTCCAACTCCTGTAGCTGCGCCTTGGTAAGGTTCAACTGCTGATGGATGATTATGCGACTCTATTTTAAAAGCGCAAGCCAAACCATCACCAATATCAATTAAGCCAGCATTTTCTTCACCAGCAGCTACTAACATTCTGCTGCCATCTCGTGGTAAAGTTTTTAAATATTTTATTGAGTTTTTGTAAGAACAATGTTCTGACCACATTACCGAAAAAATACTTAGCTCCGTAAAATTGGGCACCCGGCCTAAAATTTCCTTTATCTTTTCAAACTCTTCTTTATTTATACCCAATTTTTCGGCAGTAGAAAATGTAATTTCGTTTGCTCTATCTGTAGCCATATATTTAATATTGTTACAAAAATAAATACTTATTGAAGAAATACACTTTAAACAGGCGATAAAATTTTAGATATATTGCAGCACAAATTTAATTATAGTGAAATTACACATTTTATTACTATTATTAATTTGCACCATTTCTTTTAAAATAAAAGCACAAATAATAAATGAAGATAACCGAATCAAATGGTTTTTAAGCGGTTTAAACTACCAACCAATAGCCCAACAAGTTATATTGGTAAACAGCTTATACAATTTAAATGCTAATGGCATTATAGATGATGCTTTAAAAATACAAACGGCTATTAATGAAGCTTTACCTGGTAGTTTATTGTATTTTGAAGAGGGAACTTATCTACTACAAAACAAAATTGATTTGCCAAGCAACATTATTATACGAGGTGCAGGTGCAAATAAAACTGTTTTTAATTTTGATTTAAGTGCCTATAATTCTCCTCCCTTAGAGTGCATTGTAATTGCCACATATCAGTATGGTAATTATGTAGATGCGTTGGATGGATATAATAAAAACAGCACTTTTGTGATGGTTAACAATATTGACGGGTTTTCGGTAAACAGCTATGCCGAAATTGAACAAAATAACGACCCAGAATTAATGTATAGTTCACCAATATGGGATGTTGAGTGGGCAGAAAAGGCGGTTGGCCAAATGGTGAAAATAACTGCAATTAATAATAATACATTACATTTTTGGCCTCCGTTAAATCATTCCTATCGTAGTGAACTTAATCCACAAATACGGCCTACTGGTTTAAAAGAAAATGTTGGTATAGAAAACTTAAAAATTAAACGATTAGATGATGGAGATAACAGCACCATCGTATTTGCAAACACTACTAATTGTTGGGTATGGAATGTAGAAAGCGAAAAAACGGTTAAAAGCCATATATGGGTAACTAAATCATTAAACCTTCAAATTCAGCATAGTTATTTTCATCAATCTTACAATTATGGCGGTGGCGGGCATGGTTATGGCGTTACGCTAAGCAGGCATGTTACCAATTGTTTAGTAGAAAATAATATTTTTGAAACACTTCGCCACGCTATGATGGCAAAAGAAGGGGCTAATGGCAATGTATTCTCTTTTAATTATAGTACCAATCCTGTTTGGACAAACTTCTTTTCCATTCCGGCAGATATTTCGGTACACGGCCACTACCCGTTAATGAATTTATTTGAAAGCAACATAGTGCAAAAAATTAGTTGTACAGATTATTGGGGACCTGCCGGGCCGGGCAATACTTTTTTTAGAAACCGGATTGAAACACTTAATCTCTCTATTGAAGATTTTTCACACAGTCAAAATGTAGTTGCTAATGAAACCACCGCTAATAATGGTTCTATTTTTATTACAGCTGATAGTAATAATACACTAAAACATGGAAATACTGAAAATGGAACTTTACAATGGGCTGATAATTTGCCACCCTACGGCTTGCCTCAATCGTTGTATTTAAACGAAGGTTGGAACGAGGCATTATACAGTTATATTGGGCCTGAATTTGAACAAAGTATAGGTGTTAATGATGCCAAATTACGTTTTGAAAACAGCCAAGCAACTACCTGTTATACAGGTACAAGCAAAATCTATTTTAATGAAAATTTAATTAACAACACTTTTGAACATCTACAAAAAAAGTTGATTTGTACAGGTAATGTAGTTGTAAATAAAAGTGACACGGTTCAATTATTTTCTGCCGAGTCTATTAATTTAAGGAGTGGTTTTAAGGTTAAAAAGGGAGCAAGGTTGAGCCTTAATGTAACAAAATGTGAATGAATTTATATGCTGTTCAATCTCAATATTTTTATAGGATTGAGCAAGATTAAAATGATTGGAAAGCAATTAGAACGTAGACTATTTATACAAAAAATTTAAATACTAAAGGACTGAACATCTCATCTAATGACTTTCCACGGCCCACAGAAGCTTTTAAAATAGCCTCGGTGGCAGCGGTATCCTTTTTGTGGAGCTTGCGGAACAAAAAGATTTAGCGGACAACGAGACCGAAGCTTGCTCGAGTTGATTAGTTTCGCTTCTAAAAACCTTATTATTACAAAACTCAAAGATAAAAACACCGCCTTTTTCAATTCTTTTCCGCTATTTGTACTTTTTTGTACAAAAAGAATTATTTTTGCAAGTAGAAAGATTTCAAACAAGTAAACAACAGCAAACAAACTAGTTAATTTGCAATTTTTATGGCAGAAGTTCTAACAGATTTTGACAAAACAATAAACGAAATAACCCAAAGCGAATACAAATACGGCTTTAGTACCGATATTGAAAACGACATGGCGCCTAAGGGCCTAAATGAAGATATTATTCGATTAATTTCCGCTAAAAAAGAAGAGCCAGAATGGTTGTTGGAGTGGCGATTAAAAGCATTTCGCCATTGGCAAACAATGGTTGAGCCAGAGTGGGCCTATGTGCAATACGAGAAAATTGATTTTCAAGACATACATTATTATGCGGCCCCAAAAGAAACACCAAAATATAAATCATTAGATGAAGTAGATCCGGAATTGTTGAAAACTTTTGGCAAATTGGGTATTTCTCTTGAAGAACAAAAACGACTTACCGGTGTTGCGGTGGATATTGTGGTGGATAGTATTTCGGTTAAAACCACTTTTCAAGAAGAGCTGAAAAAAATGGGCGTTATCTTTATGTCATTTTCTGAGGCGGTGCAAGAACATCCTGAATTGGTGAAGAAATACATTGGCTCGGTAGTGCCGATGACCGACAATTTTTACGCTGCCCTTAACTCGGCTGTTTTTACCGATGGTTCGTTTTGTTACATTCCAAAAGGCGTGCGTTGCCCAATGGAATTGAGTACGTATTTTAGAATAAATGCGGCCAACACCGGTCAGTTTGAGCGCACTTTAATAGTTGCCGAAGAAGGCAGTTTTGTGAGCTATCTTGAAGGTTGTACCGCACCGCAGCGCGATGAAAATCAACTGCACGCAGCGGTGGTAGAAATTGTGGCTGCCAAAAATGCCGAAGTAAAATATAGTACGGTTCAAAACTGGTATCCGGGCAGTCCGGAAACTGGTAAAGGTGGCATTTATAACTTTGTAACCAAGCGTGGCATTTGCAAAGGCGACAATTCAAAAATTAGTTGGACGCAGGTGGAAACCGGCTCGGCAGTAACTTGGAAATATCCATCGGTAATATTAAAAGGCGACAATAGTATTGGCGAATTTTATTCGGTTGCCGTAACTAATCATCATCAACAAGCAGATACAGGTAGCAAAATGTTACATATTGGAAAAAACACCAAGAGCCGTATTATTAGTAAAGGCATTTCGGCAGGCGTAAGTAACAATAGTTACCGAGGCTTAGTAAAAGTGGCCAAAAATGCCGATAATGCTTACAACTTTAGCCAGTGCGATTCGCTATTAATTGGCGACCAATGTGGGGCGCACACCTTCCCCTATATTGAGGCGGCCCGCAGCGATGCGCAGGTAGAACACGAAGCCACCACCTCAAAAATTGGAGAAGACATTTTGTTTTATTGCAACCAACGTGGGCTCGATGTTGAAAAGGCCACCGAGCTAATTGTTAACGGCTTTGCCAAAGAAGTGCTGAACGAATTACCCATGGAGTTTGCCGTAGAAGCACAGAAATTGTTGGCCATTAGTTTAGAAGGAAGTGTTGGGTAGTTTGAATTTTATTTGAAGCGAAAGTGTGGGGCTCGTGGAGAAACCCGTCCCGCTTTCCGCTCAAATGCTGTTGCAAGCGCACAAGGCCAACGCTTCACAGCATAACCGCTGCAATCGGGGCTATATTATAAAGTTCGCTCCCTCGTTGCAAGGTTTTGCTATAAAAATGGTGCAAATAAATATAGTTTAATTTCAATTGATGAACAAAGTAGTTAATTTAGAACTAAAGAATAATCATCATATAAAAATAAAATTTAATGATGGTTTTGAGGGGGAAATTGATTTGAAACCCTTTTTAGGAAAAGACAATGCTAAAGAATTATTGGAGGAACAGAATTTTAAAACATTAAGCATAGAAACTGGTGGCGGTTTAGCCTGGGAAAATGGTTATGATATTTGCCCTAATTATTTAAGGCAATTAGTTGAAAAAGAAATCGAAAGTAAGGTTGGTTAATTGTATCAAATAAATAAAATGGTAAACCTCTAACAAAAACAAAAAATGAAATTTGTAGACGTAAAAAACGATGTGGCTTTTCGTAAAATTTTTGGAAACGAAAAGAAAACGATTAGTATCATTTCGTTTTTAAATGCGGCTTTAAAATTAGAAGGTGATCAACGGATAAAAGAAGTGACTATTATTAGTCCGATGCAAGTACCAAGAATTGTAGGTGAAAAAGCATCTATTATTGATGTGAGAGCAAAAGACGAAAAAGGAAGACAGTTTGTAGTTGAAATGCAAGTAGCTGATGTTGATGGATTTGATAAACGGGTTCAATATTATACATGCCGAGATTATTCGATGCAAATTAAAAAAGGTACTGATTATCCGCTACTTAAACCCACCCACTTTGTAGGCATTTTAGATTTTAATATTTTTGAAAGTCCTCATTATTTAGCGCATCATATAATAGTAAATGGAGAAACTTATGAGCATAAATTAAAAGACATTCAGTTCACTTTTATTGAGTTAAAAAAATTTAATGTAAAGTTATCCGAATTAAAAACGTTGCTCGAAAAGTGGGTTTATTTTATAAAAAATGCAGAAGACTTAGAAGTAATTCCCGAACATGTAAATGACGAAGGTTTAAAAGAAGCCTACAAAGATGCCGATTTACATAATTGGAATAAAGAAGAGTGGATAGATTATGATAATGCATCAATTGCCGAACAAGATGCTATTGGCAAAATAACAATAGCAGAAAAGAAAGGAGAAAAAAAAGGAGAAAGGAAAAAGGAAAAATCGGTAATAAAGCAATGTCTTAAAGAAAACATGTCAATCGAAATGATGTCAAGAATTGTAAATTTGGCTATTGATGAAGTTGAAGAAATTATTGAAATGATAAAAAACGAAAAGAAGAAATAAGATGATAGCATCATCATTGCTTAATGAATTACGAAGTTTAATAATAAATTTGTAAATAAATGGGATATTCAGATATATTAGATGCGGCTAAACAATTGCCAGACGAGCTGTTCTTTCAGTTAAAATCAGATATAGATAAAGCTTATTCTGAAAGAGAGGATTTATCTAAAAAAAAGAAAAAGATAAAAAAACTTTTGTTAGAATGTTATGTAATGACGGATGAGCAATATGAAGAATATTTAGAAAATAGGAGGTATTTTAGAGAATGGAGAAAAAATTAATTTGTTGTGATACTTCTATTTTTATTGATCATTTTAGAAAAAAAGATAAAGCAAATACTAAACTGTCTTTGCTGACAGAGCAGCATAATGATTTTTTCGTATCTATTGTAACGGTATTTGAAATTTATGTTGGAGTCAAAAAAGGTAATCAAATAATTTTTTGGAATAACCTTTTGGCCCATTACAAAATTATTGAGTTTAGAGAAAAAGAAAACCATCAAGCAATCAAAATTTATAAAAATTTAAAATCGAGAAATAGAATGATTGAATCACCCGACATTTTTATTGCGGCAACAGCCATCGCAAATGATCTTAAATTTGCCACTTTAAATCAAGAACAATTTGGTAGAATTGAAGGATTATACCTGCATAACTTTAATTAAACAAATAATAATATAAATACGTGTTAAAAATAGAAAATTTAAAAGCGCAAGTAGAAGAATCGGGTTTAGAGATTCTGAAAGGGATTAATTTAGAAGTTAATGCTGGCGAAGTACACGCCATTATGGGACCTAATGGTTCGGGTAAATCAACCTTAGCATCAGTTTTGGCTGGTAAAGAAACTTACGAAGTAACCGAAGGAAGTGTGACCTTAAACAATGAAGATTTGTTAGATCTGGACCCTGAAGAAAGAGCTTGGGCGGGGATGTTTTTGGCATTTCAATACCCGGTAGAAATTCCTGGAGTGAGCATTGCTAATTTTATTAGAACAGCGGTTAATGCCAAACGAGAAAATGCGGGAATTGATCCGATGAATGCTAAAGATTTCTTAGTGAAAATAAGAGAAAAATTGGCGATGTTAGAAATTGATCCTAAATTTATGCAGCGTTCGGTAAATGAGGGCTTTTCTGGCGGAGAAAAAAAGCGGAACGAAATTTTACAAATGGCGATGTTAGAACCCAACTTTACGGTATTAGATGAAACCGATTCGGGCTTAGATATTGATGCCTTAAAAGTGGTTGCCAATGGAGTAAACAAACTAAAAAATGAAGACAATGCTATATTAGTTATCACACATTATCAACGGTTATTAGATTATATTATACCAGATTTTGTGCATATTTTATATGATGGTAGAATAGTAAAGTCGGGCGATAAAAGTTTAGCTTTAGAGTTAGAAGCGAAGGGATACGATTGGATAAAAGAAGCGGTTGCCGTTTAATAAAAATTAAATGATTTTATGAGTCAAACGAATTTAAAAGAAAAGTTAGTAAATGATTTTGCACAATACGAAGCCAGTTTAAATGGTGCAGCGCAAAGTGATTTACATCAGATACGAAAAACGGCGATCAACTCTTTTGATGCGCTCGGTTTTCCTACCATAAAGCAAGAAGATTGGAAGTATACCAACCTTTCTGCTATTAGTAAAACATCTTTTGATCAACCACTTAGCAGTTTTAAAAGCGAGACTGAAATCGATTTAACTAAATTGTTAATCCCTAATTTAGAGGCCAGTTTATTGGTTTTTGAAAACGGTGTGTATCGAAAAGATTTATCCTCTATTAAAAAACAAGATAAAGGCATTATTGTAAGCAATTTAAAAACTGCTTTTGAAAGTTCTGCCGAGTTAATTGTGCAACATTACACCAAATATGCCGACCATAAAAACGAAGCTTTAGTGGCTTTAAATACTGGTTTGGCTCAAGATGGTTTATTTGTTTATGTGCCTAAAAGTGGTGTTGTTCAACATCCTGTTTATGTGTTACATATTGCCAATACAAAGGGTAATGCTGTTTTGTCTTCTCCCAGAAATTTAATTATTGGTGAGGCGAATAGTCAAGTTAAAGTAATACAGCATTATGTTTCATTAGATAATAGTGGCGCATCTTTTTCAAATACAGTCACCGAAATTGTGGGCAATGAGAAAGCCATTATTGAGAATTACATTGTTCAAGATGAAAACGAAAATGCGACCAACATTACTGAAACGCAATCACGTTTATCAAAAGAGAGCTATATATATTGTCATAATTATTCGTTAGAAGGTGGTTTAATTAGAAACAAAACTAATATGGTGGTTGTTGATGAACATAGCGAAGCCCACATGTATGGCGCCTATGTTTTAAATGAAAATCAACACGCAGACAACCGTTCTTTGGTCGATCATAATTCGGCCAATACCTATAGTCAAGAATTGTATAAAGGTGTGTTGGGTGGTAAATCGAAAGGCGTTTTTAATGGCAGAATTATGGTTAGGCGTGATGCCCAAAAGACGAATGCCTATCAAACCAATAGAAATATTTTAGTTAGCGATAATGCGCAAGTCTTTACCAAACCACAGTTAGAAATTTTTGCTGATGATGTGCGCTGCTCACACGGTTGCACTATTGGCCAGTTAGATGAGGACGCTATTTTTTACTTGCGCTCAAGAGGTTTAAGTTTACAAAAAGCCAAAACCTATCTATTAAAAGCCTTTGTAGGTGAAGTGGTTTTGAAAGTAACTATCGATTCTTTAAAAGATTTTTTGATTGAAAAGATTGATGGGAAGATACAAGGAATGATGGTTTAGAATTTATATCTTTTAAAGTAATGATGAAAAATATGGTTTTAATAAAAATTACAGAAGCGGTTTACATTGCTGATTATAAAATAGAGCTTTGTTTTACTGATGGTTTAAAAGGTATTGTTGATTTAAAAGATGAGATTTGGGGAGAAGTTTTTGTGCCTTTAAAAGAGGTATCCTACTTTAAGAATTTTAAAAAAGATAAGTGGACGATCACTTGGGATTGTGGAGCTGATTTTGCACCGGAGTTTTTACATAAATTAACTGTTAAACAGCATAATCTTTCATTAGAAAATGTATAATATTTCATGTTAAAAGCAGATAAATATATCAATCCTTTTACCGATTTTGGTTTTAAAAGGTTGTTTGGTGAAGAGCTAAACAAAGATCTGCTATTGGATTTTTTAAACGAATTATTAAAAGAAGAAGAAGGAGAGATTAAATCATTATCTTATATAAAAAATGAACAACTTGGTGCTTCTGAAATAGATAGGAAAGCTATATTTGATATCTATTGCGAAAACGAAAAGGGCGAAAAATTTATAGTAGAATTGCAAAAGTCAAAGCAAAATTTTTTTAAAGATAGAACAGTTTTCTATGCAACTTTCCCTATTCGCGAACAGGCAAAAAAAGCCAATTGGAATTTCGAATTGAAAGCAGTTTATGCAATCGCCATTTTAGATTTTGTGTTTGATGAAGATAAAGATCAAAAAGAAAAATATAGATACGATGTAAAATTAACAGATATTGAAACTTGTAAAGTTTTTTATGATAAGTTGACTTTTATTTATCTTGAAATGCCCAAGTTTAGTAAAAGTGTGGATGAGTTAAAAACAAGGTTTGATAAGTGGATGTATGTTATTAAAAATCTTTCAGAAATAGATGACATACCTGATAACTTGAAAGAGCGTACGTTTCAAAAATTATTTAAAGTAGCTGAAATAGCAAAGTTTAATAAAGGTCAATTGGAAGCTTATGAAGGAAGTCTGAAATACTATAGAGATTTAAATAATCAGATAGAAACCGCTAAACAAGAAGGTTTTGGAGAAGGTTTTGGAGAAGGTTTTGATGAAGGTTTTGATGAAGGAATAATAGAAGTAGCATCTAATATGATTGTAGCTGGAGAACCGCTTGAAAAAATCTCAAAATTTACTGGTATTTCTATTGAAAAATTAAATTCTTTAAAATAACAATTACATAACTAAAGTTTAATATAAAAATTACATATTGGTAAAAGCAGCAACAAATAAAATAGTAGAAATAAAAAACCAATTTCCCATACTGCAACAAGAAGTAAATGGTAAGCCATTGGTATATTTAGACAATGCAGCTACTACGCAAAAGCCACAAAGCGTAATTAATGCCATCACAAAATATTACACATATTATAATAGTAACATTCATAGAGGTGCGCATTATTTAGCGGAACAAGCTACAATTGAATACGAAAACGCTCGTATAAAAATACAACAATTTATTAATGCTGAATCGGACAAGCTCGTTAATTTTACAAGGGGAACAACCGAAGGAATTAATTTGGTAGCGCAAAGTTTTGGACATATTTTTTTAGAAGAAGGTGATGAAATTTTGCTATCGACCATGGCGCATCATAGCAATTTAGTGCCGTGGCAAATTATAGCTAAACAGAAAAGATGCCACATTAAATACATTCCGGTTTTAGAAGATGGCACTTTAGATATGGATGCCTTTCATCTTTTATTAAACAAAAAAACAAAAATAGTTAGCGTTGGTTATATTTCCAATGCTTTGGGAACGATTAATCCGGTAGAAGAAATAATTGAGGCGGCTCATCAAGTGGAGGCTGTTGTGTTTTTAGATGCTGCGCAGGCTGCTCCACACCTAAAAATTGATGTGCAAAAATTAAATGTGGATTTCTTGGCCTTCTCTGGACATAAAATGTACGCTCCAACCGGTATTGGTGTTTTGTACGGAAAAGAAAAATGGTTAAGCGAAATGCAGCCTTATCAAAGTGGTGGCGAAATGATAAAAGAAGTAACTTTGAAGGGAACGACTTACAATGAATTACCTTTTAAGTTTGAAGCCGGTACACCTAATATTTGTGGTGGAATTTCACTCGGTGCTGCAATTGATTTTATAAATGAAATTGGGCTTGATTCTATTCAGCAGCAAGAAAATGAAGTATTGGCTTATGGAACCGAAGCACTTTTAAACATAAAAGATTTGGAAATAAAAGGGCGTGCGAAAAATAAAGCGGGTGTTTTATCCTTCTTAATAAAAAATATACATCCTTATGATATTGGAGTTTTGTTAGACAAGATGGGTATTGCGATAAGAACCGGACACCATTGTTGTCAACCGCTGATGGATGGATGGGGAATTCCTGGAACGGCAAGGGCATCTTTGGCGGTTTACAATAGTAAAGATGATATTGATCGTTTAGTAGAAGGTATTGAAAAAGTAAAAATTATGTTGCAATAAAATAGAATTAATTTGAATAAGATAGCAGATATACAAAATCAGATTGTAGAAGATTTCGCCTTATTTGAAGGTGATACAATGGGTCAATATGAATACATTATTGACTTGGGTAAGGAATTACCGCCTTTAAATGAGGAACATAAAACTGATGATAATGTTGTAAAAGGTTGCCAATCAACGGTATGGTTACATGCTTTTGAAGAAGCGGGTAAAGTACGTTTTCAAGCAGATAGCAACACCGTAATTACCAAAGGTATTATTGCTTTGTTGGTAAACGTTTTAGATAATCAATCGCCTACTGATATAAAAGATGCCGAATTGACGTTTATAGAAAATATCAACCTGCGTTCGCATTTAAGTTCGCAACGAAGCAATGGCTTAAATGCTATGATTAAGCAGATGAAATTGTATGCCCTTGCTTTTGAAAGTAAGGCCAATTCTGCTGAAATTAGAGAAAGTACAAAACAAGAAAGTGAAACTAAAGATCAGAATAAACTAATCAACACCAAATCGCCAGCACAGATTGAAATGATTGTGACTGAAAAAATTAAAGAAGTATTTGATCCGGAAATTCCAGTAAATATATATGAGTTGGGTTTGATATATGAAGTGCAGGTTTATCCACCTTTAAATAATGTATTTGTAAAGATGACGGTGACGGCGCCCAACTGCCCGGTAGCCGATAGTTTGCCCATTGAGGTAAGAGATAAAATAAAAGAACTACCAGAAGTTGGAGAAGTAGATGTGGAGTTAACTTTTGACCCACCGTGGGATAAAGAAATGATGAGCGAAGAAGCAAAATTAGAATTAGGTTTTTTTTAATGGAAGCATAAAAAATGGTAATAGCCAACCCTATATATGATGTAGTGTTTAAACGTTTGATGGAAAACGAACGGGTAGCAAAGTTCTTTATCAGTACTATGTTAGATGAAGAGGTGATATCGTTAACTTTAAGACCACAAGAATTTACTTATTTTGATGAAGATAGAATACCAATTGCCATTTTTAGATTAGATTTTTTGGCGACTATTAAAACGAAAGAAAAGGAAGATAAGAAGGTATTAATTGAGATACAAAAATCAAGAAACGAAACGGATTTAATGCGTTTCAGAAATTATTTGGCCGAACAATATAAAAAGGAAGATATAGTAGCTGGTGTTGCCACTGTTCTGCCAATTACTACTATTTATATTTTGGGTTTTAAACTATATAATATTGAAAGTGCTTGCGTGAAAGTAAGAAGGAGATATCACGATTTAATTAATGATACAATTATTGATGAGAAAAATGAATTTATTGAAAAATTAACGCACGATAGTTTTGTAGTTCAGGTTAAGCGAATTACGGGAAAATACAAATCGAGATTAGATAAATTACTAAGTGTTTTTGAACAAGATAATTTTGTTGATGACAAAGGTGTAGTAAAAGAATTTATACACGAAACAGATATTGAAGAAGTGAAAATTATGACCGACATTTTGCATCATACAGGAACTGACCCTGCCGAAAGAAAGCAAATTGAGGATGAACAAGAAGCCTGGAGAACTATTGATGAATATACAGATGGTAAACTCAAATCTATCAAAATTGAGGTGGAAGCAAAAAATAAAATAATTAAAGAAACTAAAGAAGACTTGAAAAAAATTCAAGAGGCTTTAAAGCAAAAAGATAATGAAATGGAAAAAATGATGAAAGAAATTGAAGATTTAAAGAGGAAATAGGGTGAAGAATAAATAATTTTTAATTTAATGTTGTGTTGTGTGTGCTGTAAGAAAAATAGCCCCGATTGTAGTGGAAATCCTTTTTGTGTAGCTTGCGGAACAAAAAGATTGGCGCGGAAAGCGGGACTGAAGTTAATTCGAAGCTAACTGTTTCGCTTCAAAAAAAATATAAAGATTAATAAAATTAAAACATAAATAATTATGAAAAATGTATTAACAATAATTGCTGCGCTTAGTATAATTTTTTTAAGCGGCTGTGGCAGCGTTGAATGGACCGACGAAACTACATCAGAGTTTAAAAAACAATGTTTAGGACAAATGGCAAAGCAGTTTAAAGCCGAAGATCCAGATGCTTTTTGCGATTGTTTTGTTGAAAAAATAAAAGAAGAAGAAATGGGAATGATGAATATTATGAAAAATGCTGCAAAATTGGCGGAAGACTGCGGGGCAAACATAGGCGGTAACACGAAAGAAATTACAGAATAGTAAATTTATGTATAATTACTGATTATGAAAGTTAGTGCACAAGAGGAATATGGCTTGCGAATTTTGTTACGAATTGCTAAAGGCAGTTTGGGCGTAGGTTTAACTATAAACGATATTAGCGAGTTGGAAAACTTAAGTACTTCTAATACTGCTAAAATTTTACGAATATTGCGTTTATCAGGTATGCTTAAAAGTACGAGAGGAAATACGGGTGGCTATGAATTGGCTAAATCAACTACCGAAATAAATATTGGTGAAGTATTAAAAGTACTTGGGGGTAACATTTATGATGAACAGTTTTGCGACAACTTTAAAGGGGTTGGGGAACTTTGCAATAACTCTATTGATTGTACTATTCGCTCTTTGTGGCAATTAATTCAATTGTCGGTTAACCAAGTGGCGGGTTCGCTTACTTTGGCTGATTTAATTAGACCGGAAGAGGCTTTCAAACAATCGGTTATTAACAAATTAAATTTAACACCCGAGGCATCCAAAATACACGAAGTATCAAAATAATTTATTAATTTAAAAATATAGTAATGTATCCAGAGGAATTAGTTGTACCACGAAAACAAGATTTAACAGAATATGGTTTTAATGAAGTGTTGACCGCCGAACAGGTTGATGATGCCATTAAAGGCGAAGGAACTACCTTTGTAGTAATTAATTCGGTATGTGGTTGTGCTGCTGCAAATGCACGACCCGCTGCCAAATTGGCTTTGCAAAATGAGAAGAAGCCTACTAAAGCTGTAACTGCCTTTGCTGGTTTTGATCTTGAAGCCATTAACCGAATAAGAGCGCACGCAATGCCTTTTCCACCTTCTTCGCCTTGTATGGGTTTATGGAAAGATGGAGAGTTGGTTCATTTTGTGGAAAGGCATCATATTGAAGGTAATGCAGCCGAAATGATTGCCGAGAATATTAAAGCGGCTTTTGATAAGTATTGTTAAATAAATTAAAGCTTTATTATCAAACCTACAATAGCATATTATACTTTAGGCTGCAAACTCAATTATGCAGAAACTTCTTCTATTGAAAAAATTTTAGAACAAGAAGGCTATGGCAAAGTACCTTTTGAAGACAGAGCGGATTATTATGTAATTAACACTTGCTCGGTAACTGACAATGCAGATAAAAAATGTCGTGCTATAGTAAGGCAAGCAAAGCGAGTGGCACCCAACTCAAAAGTAATTATGATTGGCTGTTACGCACAACTGCAACCTAAAGAAATTTCGGAAATAGAAGGTGTGGATTTGGTAGTGGGCGCAAAAGAAAAGTTTAGCCTTCATAAGCATTTAATTGCTTTAAATGAAAAAATAAATGATGGCAATTACAGCAAATACATAGCAGGTGAAATTGAAGAAGTGGATGCCTTTATTCCATCTTATTCATCGGGTGAGCGAACCCGTACTTTTTTAAAAGTGCAAGATGGTTGCGATTATGGTTGTGCTTTTTGCACCATTCCGTTGGCGAGAGGAAAAAGCAGAAGCGCCACCGTTGATGAAGTGGTGCAACAAGCCAAAGAAATTGCCGAACAAGGCACTAAAGAAATTGTATTAACCGGCGTAAACATCGGCGATTTTGGAAAGGGTAATTTTGGTAATAGAAAAGCTACCGAATCTTTTTTAGATTTAATTAAGGCTTTAGATGCAGTTGAAAATATTGAACGTTTTAGAATTTCCTCTATCGAACCCAACTTACTGAATTTTGATATTATTGATTTTGTGGCTTCCAGTAAAAAGTTTATGCCACATTTTCATATTCCTTTGCAATCGGGTTCGGATGTATTGTTGAAAAAAATGCGACGCCGATATTTAACCGATTTGTATACTGAGCGTATTTATCATATAAAAAAAATTATACCGAATTGCTGTATTGGCGTTGATGTTATAGTTGGTTTTCCGGGTGAAACCGACGAACTGTTTTTGGAAACTTATCAATATTTAAAAGAATTGCCAATTTCTTATTTACACGTTTTTACCTATTCTGAAAGAGCCAATACCTTGGCTATTGAAATGGATGAGGTAGTGCCAATAGAAGTACGCCATAAAAGAAGTAAGCAACTGCGTATTTTATCAGAAAAGAAAAAGCGGGCTTTTTACGAAAGCCATCTTACCCAAAACAAACCTGTATTGTTTGAAAAAAGTAAAGCTGAAGGGATGATGCAGGGTTTTACCAATAATTATATTAAGGTGGAGATGCCTAAAAACGAGGCTGATTTAAATACCGTAAAAATGGTTCGTCTTAACCAATTAACCGATCATCTTATCATTAAAGCAGATAAGGTTAGCCAACCTTTAAATAATATTATAACTTAACCAATGTATCCCACAATATCAGATTTAATTTACGACCTAACGGGGCTTAACATTCCTTTACCCATACAAACCTTTGGCTTTTTTATGGCAATGGGTTTTGTAGCTGGCACTTTGTGGTTGCAGCACGAGTTTAGAAGAATGGAGGCATTGGGCATCTTTAAAACAACAACTAAAAAAGTAACTTTTGGTAAACCCGTTTCTCCGTTTTCGTTAATTACTAATGCGATTTTAGGTTTTTTATTAGGTTTTAAACTGTGGCACGCTGTTCTAAATTATAGTGATTTAGTTTCCAATCCGCAAACGTTTATTCTTTCGCAAGATGGAAATTTGTTTGGTGGACTTGTTGGCGCAATAATTTTAGCTAGCTTGGTGTATTATAGCGCTTTTAAAGAAAAACAAGCCTTTCCTAAACCAGTTACCAAAAATATAATCGTGCATCCTTATGAATTAGTAGGAGATATAATTGTATTAGCAGCCATTACCGGAGTTTTAGGTTCAAAATTACTAAGTTTAATAGAAAATTATGAAGACTTTTTTGCAGATCCGATGGGGCAAATATTTTCTTTTAGTGGTTTAACTTTTTATGGTGGTTTAATTGCTGCGGGCTTTGCCGTTGCTTGGTATGTGAAACAAAAAAAAGGAGCTTTATCTTTAGTACACATGTTAGATGTTGCAGCCCCTGCTATAATGATTGGTTATGCAGTAGGCCGTTTAGGTTGCCACTTTAGTGGAGATGGCGATTGGGGGAAACCTAATCTTTTAGAAAACCCAGGCCTACCCGATTGGGCTTGGAGTTATGATTACCCAAACAACGTTTTAGGTAGAGGTATCCCTTTTGAAATGGCAGATGGAACAATGGCGAATAGATTGGAACAAGGGGTCTGGCCAACTTCTGTTTATGAGTTTTTGTTGGGTACAGGTATTTTTGGTTTTTTGGTAGCCATTCGTAAAAAACTTAGTATACCTGGTTTGCTGTTTGGTATTTATTTAATGCTAAATGGTTTAGAACGTTTTTTAATTGAGTTTATACGTGTAAATGATCGCTATGCTTTTAATCTTTCATTAAGTCAATTTATTGCACTTGGCTTGGTAGTTGTTGGTTTTGCGTTGGTGGTTTATTTTAAAAGAAGAGTGGTAACTCAGCCATAGATTAACCTTACAGTTAATGGAGAAGAATACTGTTAATTATTTAAACTTCAAATATCCCTTCATCAGTTAGCCCAAAAACAGTATCTCCTTTAGTAGGTTTTACAATAAATTTTCCACTAAAGGAAGCAAAGGCTGGTAGTGTTGCTTGATGTTTTCCAAAATAAAAAATAGGCAAACTAATCCCTTGCTTTGCCTTTCCTTTTATTATAATACCTGGATGTAAATGACCGCAAAAATTATAATACACCACTTCACTTATAGGGTAATGGCTAAAGCTAAAGGGAGGAATAACATATTCATCGTATACCTTTGATAGGCCTAAGTACTCTAATTCTGTTTGGCTTAGTACATCATGGTTTCCCTTTATTAAAACAAATTCAATAGCATTGTTGGCTTTTAAAAAATGTTGAAATGATAGTAAGGCTTGGTTGTAAACACTATGAAATAAATCGCCCAAAAAGAAAACTCGTTTGGGCTGAAAATCGTTAATCAGCTCTTGTAAGATTCGTAAATCTTCATTGGTGATAACTTGTGGAATTGCAATGCCTGCTTTTCTAAAATGCGCATCTTTACCCAAATGTAAATCTGCCAGCAATAAAATTTTTTGATCAACCCAAAAGACAGCTCTTTTGTAGTGTAAAACTAAATGCTGGTTACAACAATTGAACTTAAGTTGTTCTTTCAATTAGAAACAATTCAATTATTTATGTAAAATGATTAATTGAGGGAAAACCTATTTCTTTTTTGCTTTAGGGCTTAAAAAAATGTGCATCCGTTTATTTTCTAACTTAGGCATTTGCTCCAAATTAGCAATTTCTGATAATTTTTCTGCAAACTGCAACAATAACAACTCTCCTCGTTCTTTAAAAACAATTGAACGGCCTTTAAAGAAAACATAGGCTTTAACCTTTGCGCCTTCGTTTAAAAACTTTTCAGCATGTTTTAGCTTAAAGTTAATATCGTGCTCATCGGTATTAGGGCCAAATCGAATTTCTTTAAGTACGGTCTTTTTAGAATTACTCTTAATTTCTTTTTGCTTCTTTTTACGTTCGTATAAAAATTTATTATAGTCAATAATTTTACAAACAGGTGGTTCTGCATTTGGCGAAATCTCCACCAAGTCTAATCCCATTTCTTTAGCAATTTCGTAGGCCTTACCTGTTGTGTAAACACCTTGCTCTATAGCTTCGCCAACCAAACGTATTTCTTTAGCATCAATATGTTCATTAATTCTAAACTCTGGTTTTTTTCTAAGTGGTCTGTAGTTTCTTTTAAATCTTTTTCCCAAATATTATATTTTATGTTATTAATTAATCTCTTCGACTATTTTGTTTACAAATTCGTTTAATGGTAAAATACCTTTATCTCCTTCACCGTGTTTTCTAACCGAAAGCGCATTTTGTTCAATTTCTTTTTCCCCAATAATACCCATATAAGGCACTTTTGCTACCTCTGCATCTCTAACTTTACGGCCTATTTTTTCGTTTCGTCTGTCAATTGAGCATCTAATATCGTATTTTTTTAGTTCGGATAAAACTTTTTCGGCATAATCCATAAATTTTTCACTTATTGGTAATATGCTTACTTGCTCTGGCGCTAACCATACCGGGAAGTTTCCAGCAGTATTTTCAATTAATAATGAGATAAAACGCTCGAAAGAACCAAAAGGTGCGCGATGAATCATAATTGGTCGGTGTTTTTCATTATCAGCACCAACATACTCTAACTCAAAGCGTTCTGGCAAATTATAATCCACCTGTATGGTGCCCATTTGCCAGCTTCTGCCAATAGCATCTTTAACCATAAAATCTAACTTTGGGCCATAAAAAGCCGCCTCGCCTAACTCGGTTATTGTCTTTAAACCTTTTTCTTCCGCCGCTTCTATAATCGCTCGTTCTGCCTTTTCCCAGTTTTCATCATTACCAATGTATTTTTCTTTATTTTCTGGGTCTCGCAGTGAAATCTGTGCACTATAATCTTCAAAGTTCAATTTGTCTAAAACCAATATCACCAAATCAATTACCTTATTAAATTCTTCTTTCAGTTGATCGGGTGTGCAGAAAATATGAGCATCATCTTGCGTAAAACCTCTAACTCTGCTTAAACCGTGTAACTCGCCACTTTGTTCGTACCTATAAACTGTACCAAACTCTGATAAACGCACTGGCAAATCTTTATACGATTTTGGGCTACTCTTATATATTTCGCAATGATGCGGACAGTTCATTGGTTTCAACAAAAATTCCTCGCCTTCTTTTGGGGTATTAATTGGTTGAAACGAGTCTTCTCCATACTTATCATAATGCCCAGAAGTTATATAAAGTTCCTTTTTTGCAATATGTGGTGTGATAACTGGTGAATAACCTGATTTTACCTGTTCTTTTTTTAAAAACGCTTCTAATTTATCTCTTAAAAGTGTTCCTTTTGGCAACCAAAGTGGCAAACCTGCGCCAACTTTTTCTGAGAAGTGAAACAAACCTAACTCTGCACCTAATTTTCTATGATCTCTTTTTTTAGCTTCTTCCAACATCGCCAAATACGCTTCTAACATACTTTGTTTAGGAAAGGTAACGCCATAAATACGGGTTAACTGCTTACGGCTTTCATCACCTCGCCAATAAGCTCCAGCCAATGCAGTTAATTTTATCGCTTTTATTAAACCAGTATTTGGTATATGTGGCCCTCTACATAAATCGGTAAAGTTACCTTGTTGATAAAAGGTAATGTCTCCATCTTCTAAATCCTCTAACAATTCCAGTTTGTAATCATCGCCTTTCTCGGTAAAAAAACTAATAGCGTCGGCCTTGCTAATTTCTTTTCTTATAAAAGCACTTTTTTCTTTAACGAGCGCTTTCATTTTCTGTTCAATTTTTTCAAGATCTTTATCAGAGATCGTTTTGTCGCCTAAATCCACATCATAATAAAAACCATTTTCAACAGCAGGGCCAATACCAAACTTTGTACCAGGATAAAGGGCCGCTAAAGCCTCGGCCATTAAGTGCGCGCTACTATGCCAAAAAGCACTATTTCCACCTTTATCATCCCAAGTTAATAATTTTAATGCTACGTCTTTTTCAATGGGGCGAGTGGCATCCCAAATTGCACCATCAACATTTGCTACTAATACTTTTTTTGCCAAACCGTGACTAATGGACTTGGCAACATCCATTGCTGTAGTGCCACTTTCATATTGTTTTACACTACCATCAGGTAAAGTAATATTTATCATTTCTACTTCTTTCTATATTAAGCCTACAAAAGTACGGTTATTATTGCATTTATAAGATGCGTATTTTGTAAAAATTTGACCTTGCCAAAATTTAGGGTGTGGCTCAACTTTTATCTTATAAAAATTAAAATTTATTCAATTCAATGTTGTGTTATTTCATTAATCATACCTTTAAACACAATACCGTGTAGCGGCACAATGGCGTACCAATACAATCTGCCCAGTATGCCGTGTGGCCTAAAAGTGGCGGTTTGTATGCATTTATTATCCTTTATTTTAAACTCTAGCCAGGCCTCACCGGGTAGTTTCATTTCGGCAAATAACAATAGGCGGCCTTCTGATTTATTGGCATACAACACTCTCCAAAAGTCTAAAGCATCGCCTGCTGCTAATGAAGTAGCGTTGGTTCTACCTCTTCGTAAACCTACGCCACCAAATATTTTATCGATGAATCCTCTAATTTTCCATAAAAAATTGGCAGAATACCAGCCGTTGGTACCACCAATACTCCATATTTTATTAATAACGGCTTCTTTTGAAACAATCTCTTTTTGGCGAACATCTTGAAAACAGCCGAAGGTGGGCACATCAATAAAATCTGAAGTATTAAATCGTTTTACGCCACTTACCTGACTATCTTTCCAACTTGAAACAATTTGATTGGCATCAATTTTTTTGAAAGCTCTATCTAATGTCTTTTTATATTTTTCGGGTGCTACATTAAGTAATTCATTAATTTTTGTATCTCTACAAACTACTTCAATTTTCATACTATCTACTAATGAAGTGGCCAAATTATAGGAGGTAGAAGTTACAAAATAAAGCCAATAAGATGATAAGCGGGGCGTCATTATAGGTATAGTATATATACGTCGATTTAGTTTTCTAAATTGTGCAAATTCAAGCAGCATCTCTTTGTAGCTTAAAATGTTGGGGCCACCAATGTCGAAATTTTGGTCGTATACTTTTTCGTTCATTAATGATTTTTCCAAAAACGTAAGCACATCTTTAATACCGATAGGTTGGCATTTGGTGTTTAACCATTTAGGAGCAATCATAATAGGTAATTTTTCTACCAAATCTCTAATAATTTCAAAGGAAGCACTACCAGAACCAATAATAATACCTGCTCGTAAAGTGGTACATTTATAAGCCCCTTCGGATATAATATTTTCAACATTTTTACGCGATTTTAAATGCTTCGATAAACTGTCTTCATTTACAATTCCACTTAAATAAATTACGTGTTGTACGGTAGTTTTGTTTAAGGCGTTTCTAAAATTTTTAGCGGTTGTTTCCTCCAGTTTTTCATAAGCGTTACTAGTGGACATAGAATGAATTAGATAATAAGCCGCATCAATATCTTTCGGAATATTAGCCAAGGTTTTTTCATCTAAAAAATCTACTTGAATAACTGTTATATATGATTGAATGGACTCGGGTGGTTTAAAACGCTTTACATCTCGAACGCAGCAAATTACGTGATGGCCGTTTTTAACGAGAACAGGTAAGAGCCTTTTGCCAATATAGCCGGTTGCGCCGGTTAATAGTATCTTCATATAATTATAGTATTAATCATTATATTTATTAGTAAAAAATAAACTCACGCCCTCCTCTGTATTCTAAAATAACCTGCTGTGTGATTCTGATTTTTGCCTGTGGATAAATTAATATCATCAACAAAGGCCAATATAACAAATCAGACTTAAATAAACTACTTTACAAATATGGACTTGCATTTTAAAGTTGAGGTGTACATCATTTTAAAAACTTATACATAAAAATAATTAGGTACGAGTAAATACGTTTACATTTGCGTAACATTAATTTGGTGGTAAATAGCATTTTCTATAAAATATGGTTGGTACTTATTTTTGCAATTATAATTGCTTTAAATTCTACCAATGCCCAAACCTTAAAAAATTATAACCAACGTATTGCAAAAACCAATCTTATAAAATTTTCTCCAGTTTTATCAGGTACTAATTTACGTGGCGGCTTAATTGCTTACGAAACTGGTGCGGGTTTGCAACAGGTAACTTTTCAATTATCTATTAAGCAATATTTTAACACCTTAAAAGATAGTATTAGTAATTTAAATAATAATTATACTCGTTTTGAAATTCAGCCACGTATTTATGGTATAAAATATATTGATGGCGTATATTTTGGGCCATTATTTTCGTTGTACAACAATGGAGTTGCAAGCATTGGCGCGGTGGCCGGCGTGCAATGGGCCATAAAACGTTTTGTTGTAATAGATGTAAATACAAGGCTTTTACAAAGTAATGATATTGAGAATGGTAGAAATCATACCCCATTTTTTATTCGTCCGTCAATAAAATTAGGTTTACTGTTTGAATCAAAATAGTTTATGAAATTAAATATAAGAAAAGCAACAAGGGCAGATGCAGCTGCAGCGCATCAACTAATTGTAGAGTTGGCTGTTTTTGAAAAAGAACCCGATGCGGTTACCAATACCTTAAAACAGTTTACCGAAGATGGTTTTGGAGAAAACCCAATATACCAGCTAATTGTAGCAGAAAATAACCACAAAGAAGTAGTGGGCATGGCACTTTACTTTTATGCCTACAGCACTTGGAAAGGCAAAATGTTATATTTAGATGATTTAGTTGTGACACAAGCCTACCGAAACAAAGGCATTGGCCAAAAATTGGTAGATGAATTATTTGTAATTGCCAAAGCCAATAATGCCAAAATAGTTAGATGGGAGGTATTAGATTGGAACAAACCTGCTATTGAATTTTACAAAAAATTAGGCGCAAAAATTGATAAAGATTGGTGGGCTTGTAAGTTTTATGAGGATAAAATTGATGAATTAAGTAAAGTATAAAATATTGAAAGTATTTAAATTTGGCGGTGCTTCTGTAAAAGATGCAGCATCGGTAAAAAATGTGGTAAACATTTTAAAAAATTTTGAAGGAGAAGCTTTATGCGTTGTGATTTCTGCAATGGGTAAAACTACCAATAAGTTAGAAGCAATTATAGCTGCACAGTTGAATGGTAAAATTGATGAAGCAAGAGATTTATTAGATGCCTTAAAGGTAGTGCATTTAAATGTTTGTGAGGAGTTGTTTTTAACAGAAGAACAAGAACTTAAAAGTAGTATTGATGAAATTTTTGTGGAGGCTGCAAACAATCTTACCAAATACAGCAGCAGCACTTACAATTTTATTTACGATCAAGTAATTTGTACAGGCGAATTAGCGTCAACCACAATTGTTAATGCTTACTTAAATTACCAAAATGTAACTAGTGTTTGGTTAGATGCAAGGCATTTAATAAAAACTAATGCGGTTTACAGAGAGGCATCTGTAAAGTGGAAAAAAACTAATACTGCATTTAAAAGAGGATTTGATAATACCATAAAACAGATACACGTTACTCAAGGTTTTATTGGAGGAGATGATAATGGCTTTACCACAACACTTGGCCGTGAGGGGAGTGATTTTACTGCCGCAATTATTGCAAATGTCACTAACGCCCAGTCGGTAAGCATTTGGAAAGATGTAGCTGGTATTTTATCTGCCGATCCAAAAATTTTTGATGATGCTACTTTTATACCTACTTTAAGTTATAATGATGCAATTGAAATGACTTATTACGGAGCATCGGTAATTCACCCAAAAACAATAAAACCGCTACAGAACAAGCAGATACCTTTATATGTTAGGCCTTTTGGTAATGTTAGTAAAACTGGCACCGTTATTTCGGCAAAAGAAAGTGCTGCACAGCAACCGCCAATTATTATTTTAAAAGAAAATCAAACTTTAATTCAGATTAAATCACTTGATTTTTCATTTATTGCAGAAGGGCATTTGAGCAAAATATTAGCTGTTTTTTCGCAACACTTGATAAAGATAAATCTGTTTCAAACGGCAGCAATAAAGGTATATGCTTGTGTAAATAACAATCCTCAAAAAATACCGACTTTAATAACACAACTTAAAGCGGCTTTTGATGTGGAGTTGTTTGAAAATTTAAAGATGTTGACGATTAGGAATTATACAGCAGCATCAATTGATAAACATCAAGCTAACTGTAACATTTTGTTGGAGCAAAAAATTAGTAAGACCGTTCAGTTTGTATATAAATAAAGTTTTTTTTCTGCTGTTTATTTGTAGTTTTAAAGTTTTTATAATAGCCCCGATTGCAGCGGAAATCCTTTTTGTTTGTTAGCTATTTAAGTTATAACTTGTAGTTTGCTAAACAAAAAGATTGCAGCGAAAAGCGGGTACTAAAGTTTTTAAAAGTTTAGTTTTTCGCTTCTAAAAAAAAAATTAAAGAATTGAAGCAGTTTTCAATACCTATTATTTTTTTTTATGGCGCTATGGTGCCAAGGTTGTAATTAACAAAATTAAAGGTGATCGCAAATACCAGTATATCTTGTGTTGTTGAACCTGTGCAACCATTACCATCATCGTAATTATAAGTAATTGTGTGAATACCTGGCCCAGCTACTGAGGGGTTAAATGCGCTGAAAATTACACCCGAACCGCTAAAGGTTCCACCTGATGGGCTGCCGGTTAAGGTTATTGGTGAGCTACCTGAAGTAACGGATGGCAGCCCATTAATTGAAACATTAACATTACAATTTTGTGTTAACATTACATTTTGTGTTACTGTTTGGCAGTCTATTAGGTTTACTATTGCTGTATAGGTATTGTAACCTGGTGCAGTAACTGTTACGGTATAACTTCCGTTGTTGTTGGCTGTTCCAACGCCAAAATAACCATCAATTGCAGATGTGGCATTGTTAATATTTGGCGAAAAACTTACCGCTGCATTAAAAATAGGTTGCCCGGTTTGTGCATCGGTAACTATGCCCTCAATGTTGGCAGAACAACCGTAATTATCGTCGAGAATATGTAAACCATTTTGGCGATCGGTTGCTAATATTTTACCCGATGGTAAAAATGGATAAGAACCCCAACAACCTGAAAAACCGCCACCTGTGTTGGCTGGGCTGGTATCGTAATATGCTATTTCTGTTAAAATTCGAGGATTGTGGGCACAAACTACCGTTACACCATCTGCATAATATGAGGTGAAGAGGAAGTCATTTTTTACGTGTGTATTATGTGGCACTACTCCACTGCCAGCATTGGATTGGTAACCGGTTAATCGCTGTATATTTCCAGGGTTGCTAATATCAAAAGATCCTACTTCGGCTCCGCCTCTTTCGTCGGTGGTAAATAGATAATTACTATCGTCACTTAACCAAACGTTGTGTGTAAATGCATCGGTTGTTGGCCCTGTACCCAATATTTGTGCTGGGCCAATATTGCTTTTATTACTTACATCAACTAAACCAAACCAGCCATTGTAAATTTCGGCGGTGTATAATATATTATTGCGCACAAAACCATCGTGGCAGTAAGCTACATCATAATGACCAACTATTTGCGGATCGGCAGGGTTACCTGCAATATCTAATATTAAGGCACCGCCGCCTGGTACGTTTCCACCAAATAAATATCCAAAACCAAATTCGTCAATGTAAATATTATGTGCATCGGTGTGTAAATGTTGCGTGCCATTGTATTGGTAGTTAGAAGATGCGCCATTCCAAAAAGAAAAAGCACAAGTGCCAGGCAAACTGCTTAAATCAATTATCATTACGCCATCTTGCGCTTCATTAATTACATAAGCTCTTGTTCCCCAAGTTTTTATATCGCGCCAAGTGGTACTTACGTGGCTAATAAATTGGGTTTCTACTGGTACAGCAGGATTGGTAACATTAACTATTGATACGCCTGTTTGAGCGCCTACAATGGCGTACTCGTTGCCATTTGCGGCATAACCCCAAACATCATTTATTTGCTGGGTATAGCTTAGCTGACCTAATAAATTTAGTTGTGTTTGGCTATAGCAGGTAGCTGCAATAAATAATATTGTTAGTAATGTTCCTATATTTTTGGTTAATTTCATTAATTCAACTTTTGGCTAAGATAATTTATTTTTATGCATAGTTATTAAAAGTGTGTAAAGATTTGGGCGGTTTCTTACGGATTGAGTTTTTTTTGATATTATTTGCTCAAATAATTAATAATTTTCTTAAAGAGTTTTAAATACTACATCATTTACCGCATAACAACTTTTCATTTGTAAAACATAAGGTGTAAATTTGCCGTTTATTCTTTTATGATGCGAATATTACTTATTGTATTTTGTTTCTGTTTTAGTGTACTTACCTTGTTTGGGCAAGAAGATTTAAAACTAATTAGAAAAGGAAATAGTGAATATTTAAACAAATCTTTCGATGATGCGGAATTATCGTACCGAAAAGCTTTAGATAAAAATTTAGATCGGCAAGAAACGGTTTACAATTTGGGCAATACTTTGTACCAACAAGAGCGATATAAAGATGCGATAATGCGCTATGAAGAATCTATAAAAGATTTTGAAAATGATGAAGAACGTGCGCTGGCATATCATAACCTCGGTAATAGTTTATTAAGCGAAACTTTAAAAAAAATTGATAGTCAACAGCCTGTTGCAGCCGACTCTTTAAACGCCTCTATTAACGCATTTAAAGAAGCCTTAAAATTAAACCCCAGAGATGCAGATGCACGCTACAATCTTACTTATGCTCAGTTTATAAAAAGCAAACTGAAAAAAGAAGAACAAGAGGAGAAGGAATGTAACAACCCACAAGAAAGCGAAGACGGCGAGAAAAAAGAGGAGAAAGAAGAAAAGGAAGAGAAAGAGGAAGAAGAAAAATCTGAGGAAGAAAAGGAGGAGCCATCTGAAGAAGAAGAAGAAAAAGAAGAGCCAGAAGAAAAAAGTGACGAAGAACAGGAAGAAAAAGAACAAGGCGAAGAAAAAGAGGAAGAGCAACAAGAGGGTGAAGAACAAGAGGAGCAAGAAGAAGAAGGGGAAGAAGAAAAAGAACAACAGCCCCAAGATCAGGAAATTGAAGAACAGATTGGTGAAGTAAAAGAGCTAAGCAAAGAGGAAGCCGAACGTATGTTAGAAGCTTTACTAAATGAAGAAATGAAAGTACAAGAGAAAATAATGAAAGCAAAAATGCCTAAGAAAAACCAAAAAATAGAAAAAGATTGGTAAGTATTAAAAATAATCTGCTTGTATTACTGGTATGTTTAGGTACTACATTTATGGTAAATGCTGCTTCATTTAGAGTAGAAACCACCAAAAAATTAGTTGATCTATCAGAGTATTTCGAAATAAAATATATTATTGAAGGGGCCAACGCCAGTAACTTAAACCCAGGTGATTTATCTCCTTTTACTATTAAATCGGGACCAAATGAAAATAGAAAAGTTACTTATATAAACGGAAAAGTAAACCAATCCTTAACTTATTCTTACTACGTACAAGCTAAAAAAGAAGGAACTTATAAAATAGCTGGCGCCTCTGTTTTTATCAATAAAAAAAAATATAGAGCCAAAGAGGTTTCGATTACGGTAAACAAAGCTAAAGCTACTGCTAAAGCCGATTCTATTGCAAACAAAAGCCAAGGTAAATTTGAAGATTTTGTTTATATTGACATTGAGTTAGATAAGGACACCGTTTACAAAGGCGAACAAGTAATTGCCCGTTATAACTTATACACTCTTTATCAAATTAGTAATTTTAATATCACCAAAAATCCCTCACTGCCAGGCTTTTGGCTGCGAAATTTAAATGATAGAAGTTACCCGCAAACCCAAAAAATAATTAATGGTAGCCGCTACAGGGTGGTTGAGCTAAAGCGAGTGGCGCTGTTTCCTCAAAAAAGTGGTAATTTAAGCTTAGATGAAATTGAGATAGAAGGCTATGTTAAAGTTAAAAAATCGAGGCAAAGAAGTAATGACCCTTTTGAGCAACTATTTGATAACCCATTTTTTGGTGGCGGTAGATATACCTCTGAGTTACGTAAAATAAAATCAAGTCAAAAAGAATTAATTGTAAAAGAGTTGCCTACCCCAATTCCAGATGGCTTTACAGGTGGCGTAGGTAGTTTTACGGCTAGTGCTATAATGCAAAACCGAAAAGCAAAAACCGATGAAACCATTACCCTAAACTTTACTATAAATGGAACAGGTAACATTAAATTATTAGAAGGGCCTAAGTTGGTATTGCCAGATGGCTTAGAGGCTTATGACAGCAAAGTAACCGAAAATATTTACACCAATAGTGGTGTGGTTAGAGGGTCAAAAAAGTTTGAATATCCTATTATTCCACGCCAACCAGGAAAGTATAAAATAGAACCGTTAACATGGTATTACTTTGATGTAGAAAAGGAAAGCTACCAACAGTATCGTTTAGGGCCTTACTCACTACAAATAGACCCTGGGGACGATTATGCCGACAACCAAAGTACTTTTGATGAAGGTACATATCAGTTAAAACCTATTAAAACTGATAACCTAAAAATAGACAATGCTAAACGTACCATATTAATTACTAAACCTATTTTGGTAGCCTTTACAGGCCTGCCCATATTTTTATTGCCTTTTATCGGGTTTCTTAACAGGCGAAAGTTACAGAACCGTCCGTCTGAGTCAGAATTGCAATACAGTCAGGCACAGAAAGTGGCAATTGGCCGTTTATCTGAAGCGAAAAACTTAATGAGTAAAAATGAAGATAAACCATTTTACGATGAAGTAATACGGGCCGTTTGGGATTATTTGAAAAACAAATTTGGTATCGCCAATGCAGAAATGGATAAAGCCATCATACAAAAAACATTAACCCAAAACGACATTAACGAAAACACTACCAAAGGCATTACCGATGTAATTAGTTTGTGTGAGATCGCTTTATTTGCGCCTTCCGCTGCTGGCAGTAATCAGCAAAATGTTTACGACAAAGCTGTTCAACATATTTCAGAAATAGAATCGCAATTAAGTTGAAAAAAATACTAACTATATTATTGTTGCTAATAAATAGCCCTACCCTTTTTGCTAATGATTTTGGCGAAACCATGCAAACTGGTAACAAGCTATACGCCAACAATCAATTTGCAGAGGCCTTAGTATCATTTAACAAATTAATTGAAGATGAAATTACTTCTTACAGTTTGTATTTTAATTTAGGCTGTACTTATTTTAAGTTAGATTCTTTGGCACAAAGCATCTATTATCTTGAAAAAGCAAAGCAACTCAACCCATCAGATGAAGATTTAAACCACAATTTATCCCTCGCTTATGGCAGGCAGCAAGACGATATTGACAAATTTCCAGAGCTATTTTTGGTTACCTTCTTTAAAAAAATTGCTAATATTTTGAGCAGTAATTTATGGCTTATTCTATCATTATTATTGCTGTGGTTTGCTGTGGTTCATTTTTACCTAAAAGGTTCGGGTAAAATATTGTTTAATATAAAAAATTTACATGTTTACAGTCTCTTTTTTGGTTTAGTTTGTTTTTTAATGGCCTACCTCAATTATACTTTTAATTACACTAAACAAGAAGCTATTGTTTTTAGCCCAACCACAATTGTTTATAAAAACCCCAATATTGAGGCCGACAATTTGATAGAAATTCACGAAGGCTTAAAAGTTGCTATTTTAGATGAAGTAGATCAATGGTATCAAATTAAAATGACGGATAACACCATAGGTTGGTTAAATAAATCGGCCATAAGGTTGTTGTAATTTTTTATAAAACAAACCAACTTAATTTATATTACTACTATTTTAAAACCTCAAATCTTTGGCTTTAATTTCCAATGTACCTTTTAACTTTCCGTTTTGGTTAAAGGTTTTTATTAGGCAAATGCGGTTAGTTATATCTCCAACAAAACTCATTTTACCAAAATTGCGCTGGTTTAATAAAGTACCTTTTACGCGTTGTTTTTTGTTAAAGCGCATAGAGTTTAGTTTAGCATTAGGCCAACTGGTTACTGGCGAACAAGAATACTCATACATCGAATATAAACCATCAACCTCTTTTTTTAAAACTTCGGTATGATGCCTGTCACCGGTTAAAAAAAACACGCCTTCAACGTTGTGCTCCAATAAAAAATCAAAAATCTCTTGTCGTTCTTTAGGGTATAAAGCAAATGTTTTATCCGACAAATAATCTGCAATAAACTGATTGCCCGAACATATAATTTTAAAATTGGCCTTTGATTTTTTAAGCTCCGCTTTCAACCATTTTTTTTGTGCGTGTCCTAAAACAGTTGCATCCACACTAGTATTTTTATTACTGTATGATCTGTTATCTAAAATAAAAAAATCAACATCGTATCGGCTTATTTTAAAATACATTCCATCTGCTTCAACTGATGTTGGGTTGGGCCAAAATTGTTTAAATACAGCAAGTGAACCCATTTTGTCTTTATAAGAACCATCGGCATTGTTAGGCCCAAAATCGTGATCATCCCACATAGCAATTTGTGGTGTGGTTGTTAAAAACTGAATTAGTTTTTCGCGCTGTCGATATAAAATATGGCGACGTACTTTACGGCTTTGAGTATCATCATTAAGATAATAAACCGTATCGCCCAACCACAGCATAAACTCTGCATTTGCTTGCTGCATTGCGTTATAAATTTTGAGTTTCAAAAAAGGAAACAATAGTTTGCCCCAACCAACAGGCGTAAAACTGCACGAGCCAGTTATTATAGTAAAATCTCTAATTTCAACAGTTTCAGTATTAGTAGTAAAGTTTATGGTTTTGTGTAACAATGCTGCCTCGTAAACCTGTAAACGATAATCAGTATTTGGCTTCAATTTCTCAAATTCAACTTTTACAGCGCACTTTTTATCATAACAAAAATCTTTATTGGGTATTACTTCTTTTGCGGCTACTAATTGCTCCGCCTTTATTTGTATTAATTCAAATTTTAATACCGTAAACTGATCCATCATTACACAAAAATTGGTACTGGTTTGGCTAACATAGCCTTGTACAATATTGGTTACAGTTTGAGCATTTAAAGAAAAAACCATAGAAAATAATGCAATTGTAATTGCAAATAGAAAACGAATCATGCCCAAAATTATAAAAAGCTTTCAATACTGAATAAGCTTATCCTATTTAAATGAATATTGTGTAGTTGTTTATTCAAAAAAATGCTAAGTGAGTTAATTAATTCAACTAAAAACGTAATTTAGCAGACTTATGTATTACAATAATATTTTGGAAACTATAGGCAATACCCCATTAGTTAAAATAAATAAGATTACTAAAAGCTTGCCTGGCTTGTTTTTGGGTAAGTTAGATTTTTTTAACCCAGGCAACAGTATTAAAGATAGAATTGCGGTAAAGCTAATTGCAGATGCGGAGAAAGACGGCCGCTTAAAACCTGGCGGCACAATAATTGAAGGTACTAGTGGCAATACTGGTATGGGCTTAGCATTAGTAGCCATTAATAAAGGTTACAAATGTATTTTTACTACTACCGATAAACAATCGCAAGAAAAAATAGATATACTTAGGGCAGTAGGTGCCAAAGTAATCGTTTGCCCAACTGCGGTTGAACCCGATGATCCGCGTTCCTACTATTCTGTAGCACAGCGTTTGGGTGAAGAAACAGAAAATTCTTTTTACGTTGACCAATATAACAACCTTTCCAACCGAGAAGCCCATTACCTTTCAACTGGGCCAGAGTTATGGAAACAAACCGAGGGTAAAATTACGCACTTAATTGTTGGTGTAGGTACGGGAGGAACTATTTCGGGAACCGGAAAATATTTAAAAGAGCAAAACCCTGACATACAAATTATTGGGGTAGACGCTTATGGTTCTGCCTTAAAAAAGTACCACGAAACAGGTGAAATTGATAAAGCCGAAATTTATCCTTATGTAACCGAAGGTATTGGTGAAGATATTATACCTGCAAATATTAATTTTGATATTATTGACGAGTTTGTAAAAGTAACCGATAAGGATGGCGCAATTTTTACCCGCCGTTTAGCTAAAGAAGAAGGCTTTTTTATTGGTAACTCTTGTGGTTCTGCAATGGCTGGTTGTATGCAAATGAAAGATCGTTTTAAAGAAAATGATGTAGTAGTTTTAATTTTTCACGATCATGGTAGCCGCTACGTAGGTAAAATGTATAATGATGATTGGATGAAGGAAAAAGGCTGGTTGTAATATAAAACAGTGCAAAAAATTTTAAAAGCCAACCTTTAAATAAGGTTGGCTTTTAAAAGAAATATTTAAAATTTCTCTATTCGTTGTTGCCTAATTTTACAATCGGAATACCCACATTAAGCTGTAAGGTTCTGTTGAAGAATTTAAATTTATCACCAGAATTGTTGCCTATTACTTGAGCCGGTGTTAGGCCATGCATATATCTTGCACTAATATGCCCCACATTTGGCCACTGAAACATTACGCCAATTACCCCTGCAAAATCAATGTTTTCGTAACCATAACTGTCTTTTATTGAATAAGGATCAATATTCAACGGACGTGCTAAGGCATCTATTAAAAAACCTGCTTGTGGCCCTACTTGCAAGGTAAAAATATCTGCAATATCTATACCAACTAATAGCGGTATTGAAATGTAGTGTGTGGCAATGTCTAAATCTGTAGCAAAGTTTTTTGCGCCTTTCATCGACCATAGTATCTCTGGCATTATATTTACTGGCCCAAGATCAACAATAGCAAATACACCTGCATTCAACCCAAATTTAAAATCGGTATCGGTAAAATTTGGTAAATCGACATCCAAACTGTCAACGCTAATATTATTAATATCAAAATCGCCTTTACTAATTGTGGTACCGTTTAAACCCAATTTTGCACCAATTTGTATTTGGGCAAAGGTATTAACAGTAAAAAAACATAACATTAATAAAACTGAGGTGCTTACTATAATTTTTTTGTTCATAATCAAAATATTTGTTTAAAAATACGCGCTTTAGATGCACTTTAAAAGAAATAGTTACAGATTTTTTTTCTTTATACAAAAAGCTTTCATTAGTCAAAAAAAAAATTGTTCCGTTTTGTTACTATAAGATCGTTTATCAAAATAACAGTAACAAATTGAAGGGTATAAATAAGAGTTAACCTTTATAAAACTCAAAAAAAAATGACCTCTTTACAAAACTATTATTTGCTCTTCTTTAAGCAAAGGCAATTGCTTAAAGCGCATTATCAATTGAGCAACTGCTATTACATCTTTTTTACAATAGCGTATTATTCTTTCCAAATCATTTTGTTCCCAAAAAACTGTTGCCACATCACTACCATCAATATCGCTTTTTGGTGTGGGTACTTTTAACAGATGTGCTAATAAACTTACAGATGTATAATGTTTTCTATCGCCAAATTTCCATAAATTTAAGGTGTCAACATGGTTTACTTCCCACGGTTTTAGGCCGCTTATATTTAATACTTCTGGCAATGGTAAGGCATTAATTAAAATACGGCGGCATATATAGGGAATATCAAACTCTTTTATATTATGGCCACAAAAGCAAAATTGGTTTACATTATTAAATGATTTGTTTAACAGCTTCAAAAATGCCTTTAACAACACTTTTTCATTCTCATTAGCTACAGCCGTTACCCGCATTTGATAGTTATCTCTTTTGCCAGCTAAGTATCCTAAACCTATACAAACAATTTTGCCAAACTCTGCCAAAATACCAGCTTTTTGGGTGTATAATTCTTCAATAGTTAAATCAGTTTTGTAATGCTTTATTTTATTGGCAAACAGTTTTTGCATTGCCGATGGTAAGCTTTCATAATTAGCTTGAATAGGTACGGTTTCAATATCAATAAATAATAGTTGCTTTAAACGAATGTGATTCATAAATTCAATTAAGCTTTCTCAAATATAAAAAATAGTTTTGGTATTTTCATAATATGTAATGGATTTATAACACCATTTTTTCTCACCTTATCGGTAACTTGGTATGGTTAACCGCATAAGCATTGCCAGCTTTAAATATTAATAAATATTGGCTTATATCATCTAATTGGTTAATATAAGTTATTATCGATAAGCTATCTACATCAATATTCTATCCAATTTCATTTTTTAAGTATCTTTGATTTCAGTAGTTTGCACCCAGCATTATAACAAAAGTCATTAATTTAATAAAATATGCAAAACAACGGAGCCCTTGATAAAAATAAGCGTATTTTTTTGTTTACCATTATTGCCCTTTTGGTAGGGTTAAACTTTTTTTTATGGTTTATGAATCAACGCATAAACTCCGAACATAAAAAACTGAAAGCTGAAACTACAGCAATTGAAAATGCAAAAGAAAATCTTCAAAAAGCTTACGATGCAGCCTTTTTGGAATTACAAGCCTTTGAAGGTGCAAACAATAGATTAGATAGTTTATTAAACAACAGCAAAGTTGAGCTAAAGAGTTTGAAAGCGGAAGTTCAGCAATTGCTTAATAAAGATAAATTATCTTCAACTGAACTAAATCAAGCTAAGACAATGATTGTCAATTTGAAATTACGCAATCAAAACCAAATAAATACTTTGGATAGCTTATTTAGTATAAGCCAAAGTTTAGCACGAGCAAATATTGGTTTAGAGCGCGATTTGCTTTCCGAAAGAGACTTTAGTGATAAATTAACCCTTAGTGCCGATTCGTTAAAGGTTGAATATGACAGCCTTAACATAACTGCCGAAAAATTAGATGAAAAACGTAATTTTATTGAAAAAGAAAACGAGCAACTAAAATCAGAAAATGAGCAATTGTTAGAAGAAACAGAATTATTAAACCAAGCTATTAGTAAAGCAGCAATGCTAAAACTTGGAAACATAAACTTTGAAGGTATTAGGTTTAAAAATAATGGTAAAGAGCGCAGCACTAAAGATTTTAACAAGGTAGAACGCTTTAAAATATGCTACCAAGTACAACCAAATGAGTTTGCGCAAACTGGTATAAAAAAATTACATTTAAAAATTACCAATCCAGAAGGCTTAGTTTTATATGATGAAGCTAACGATTCACCCGGCTACTTTATTGACGATAATGAAAATAAAGTTCAATATAGTAGCATTGCAGATTTAGATTATAAAAATGATGAGCAACAAGAATTTTGTACGTTTAGTGGTTTTAGTACTACGTTAATACAAGGTATTTATGAAGTTGAGATATTTTATAAAGGTTTTTTAGTTGGCATAGATCAGTTAGAATTGAAAAACACCTTATTTTAATTTAATATGAAGTTAGATATATACCAAGTTGATGCATTTGCAAAGGAAGCTTTTACGGGCAATCCGGCAGCAGTAGTACCACTTAAAGGTTGGTTAAGCGAGCAGTTAATGCAAAAAATTGCTACTGAAAACAATCTTTCAGAAACCGCTTTTTTTGTAAAAGAAAACAACGTTTATCATATTAGATGGTTTACTCCGGTACACGAAGTAAATTTATGCGGTCACGCTACATTAGCCTCGGCCTGTGTGTTATTTAAATTTATTGAAACCGAGGCTATTGAATTACATTTTCAATCAAAATCAGGCCCACTAAGTGTTAGTAGAATTGCATCAGACAGTTTTCAACTCAATTTCCCAACTGACGATTTACAACCCGCTAAATTAAGCGATAGTGCATTAAAAGCTTTGGGCGTAAATGCAATTAAAATATTAAAAGGTAGAGATGATTATTTAATTGAAGTGGCCAATGAAAGTGAAGTTGAAACGGCAACCCCTAATTTTGAATTATTAAAAGCTACCTCAGCAAGAGGTTTTTTAATTACTGCAAAAGGTAGTACAGCTGATGTTGTTTTTAGAGGTTTTTTTCCAAGAAGTGGTGTTAATGAAGATCCTGCTACTGGTTCTGCTGTTACCTCTATTACGCCATATTGGGCAAAAAAATTAGGTAAAACCGATTTCACTATAAAGCAATTAAGCCAAAGAATTGGTTATTTTAAAAGCATTTTAAATGATGACAGAACATTGATTACCGGTAAAACCTATCTATACTTAAAAGGTGAAATTTTTATTTAATTTTTTTTTCGTAAAGAAACTTTACTAAACAGCATTCTTTGCGAAAATTTTTGCTATTGATGCGCTCACCAAATAGCAATATATTACGATCAGTAAATGTCAACCAATTTGATAAACTTGACCAACAAATCTTTTCAATTTCATAAAATACTTTAATCAAATTCATTTTATTCCTCCCTTATTAAACCAAAAGTCAAATAGGTATTCATAGGTAGCACAAACATTAAAACAATGAAAAATAAAATTTTAACAACCGTTTTAATGGCTACGTTATTGGTAATTAATGGTTCTTATGCACAAAGCGGCAAATTAAAAGAGCTTAACAACATTAACTTTTTCGGCAAAAAAAGTTACAACTACAAAAGTTTTGGCAAACAAAATGTAGAAGAAAATTTAAAACGAGCAAAATCGGATTACAATTATTCGGCCAACGCACGTAAAAAGAAAGGTTACAAAGGAGGTAACAAAAACAACAACAGACGCTTTTACCAAAATACAGAGAAATTTTTCGGTTTTTCGTATAACGATTTTGGAAGAGATGCCAACTTTGACCCAGTATTAAACCGAGCAGCACAAATTACAGGCTTAATGGATGATTACCTTAAACTTTCAAGAAATCAAGAGTATGATATGTTTCGCTTGCATGTTCTTTTTGTTAGCGATATGATGCAAATTGAACAAGATGGCGCTTACGCTTATGGTAATAATTATAATAACTACGGCTACGAGCGGGAATTAAAAGCTGAAATTTTGGCAAATTATTTTGATGCCTTGGATGGTATTTTAAAACGCAGTCAACAAAATGATTTAGATAATTATTTTAGTCGTCACGATTTTATGGGTAATAGAAAATACGGCAATTATAACTACAATAATTATGATCGATATAGAGATCGCAACTATAGTTATGGTAACTACGACCGACCAAGAAATAGAGACAGGGACCGATACGGAAGATGTGATTAAGTATTTTGTGCAATTTTAATGTACAGGCCGAAAGCTTTTTAAAGTTTTCGGTTTTTTTTGTTTTGATGAAAATTAAGGCAATTATTTAATATTTAGCTCAAAAAATCTTCTAAATAATTCGGGTGCAAGCCCAAAAAGAAACCAAAAATTTACGGTTCTCAATAATTTCTTTTATTATGTGCATTATAACATTTTACATGGAGATTAATTTTTTAGAAGCGGCAGTAAACAAAATATTTGTTCATAAGGTTGGTAATAAAATTGAAGATGAATACTTAACTATTTCGAAAAAAGAGGTAGCGGTAAATAGTGAATTGAATACACTCTTATCTCACTATTTCTTATCTCATTTCAAATCTGAAGAACAATATCATTTTTTTCACAATACCGAATTATCGTTTAATGAAACCTATACTTATGTATCAAAAATTTTTGACCACCCTGATTCACTACTCGAACAATCATCAAATTTAGCGCAACATTTATATAATAAAAGTACGCATCCTAATATAAAAGGGGGCGAGTTTTATGCCGTTTATTTAAAGGATGTGGTTTTATATGGCGAAGTTTTTGATGCTGTTGGTTTATTTAAATCAGAAAACAAAGATACCTTTTTGGAGGTAGAGCAAATTACTGACGGCTATGAAATTGAAAGCAGAAAAGGAATAAACCTTAGCAAATTGGATAAAGGCGCAGTAATTTTTAACACACAAAAAGAAAATGGTTACTTAGTTTCTATTGTTGACAATACCAACCGTAACAATGAGGCCCAATATTGGAAAGATGATTTTTTGGGGGTGCTTACTTTAAAAAATGAGTTTCATCAAACCACAGAATTTTTAGGAATTGCTAAAAAATTTGTAACGCACCAATTAAAAGAAGATTTTGATGTAACAAAAGCCGACCAAATTGATTTGTTGAACCGTTCTGTTGACTATTTTAAAACCAATGAAAAATTTGAAAAGGATGATTTTGAGAACTCCGTTTTTCACGATCAAGAGTTAATTGAATCGTTTAAAAGATTTGATCATTCTTATAGAAACGATAACGATGTTGAACTTTCTGATAGTTTCGAAATATCATCACAAGCAGTAAAAAAACAAGCTAGGGCTTTTAAAAGTGTACTAAAGTTAGATAAAAATTTTCACATCTATATTCACGGAGACAGAGAACTAATTAAACAAGGTGTTGAAAGTGATGGACGAAAATTTTACAAAATTTATTATAACGAAGAGAAGTAGTTAAGTAGCAGTAGCTAATGTTATATTTGATTTAGCTTTTTGTAATAGATGTGTATAATAACGTAAATGATAAGTTTAAATATGTGTCAAATCTTACCTATCTTATTTTTTACTATTTTGAGGAAGTCCAGTTTCGTGTAATGCGTTCAGTACCATCTTTCATTTAGGCATTACTAAATTTGCGCCTATTCGTTTTTGATTTACCCATCTGTAAAAATAAGATTTTTGCATTTTAGCTAATGGCCTTAATTTTGGGAAGTATTACATTATCTTCAAACCGCTTTCAAAACTTCTTAGGCGGGTTATGCAGTTAGCTCCAAAACGGTTTTTCATTTTATCCATAGCTTTATAAAGGCCGGCCATTTTGTCGCTTTCTTCAAATAAATTCATTTGATAATGCCCGCTGACTAAGCCACTCAACTTTACCCCAACCAAACGAATTAAAACTCGCCGCTGATATAGTTTATCAAATAGCTGTAATGCGTATGCTATTAATTGATGATCGCAAGCGGTGTAGTAAATTTTTTGTTGTGAGGTATGAGTATCAAAATCGGTATAGCGTATTTTAACGGTAATGCAAGAAGCCAATTTTTGTGAGTTGCGTAACTCGTAAGCCAGTTGTTCGCACATAGTAGCAATAAGAGATTTGAGTTGCTTTATGTTAATGGTGTCTTTATTAAAAGTACGCTCTTTACCAATAGATTTAGATGCTGCATAAGGTACTACTTTTGAAGGATCGATGGCATTGGCACGTTGCGATAATATTTTGCCCTTTTTGCCAAACAAATAGGCCAAATATTCAGCAGGTATGTCACGCAAAGTGAATATTTTACGCACCTTCATTTGGTGCAAGGTGTTAGCTGTTTTAGATCCAACCATTGGTATACGCTCTACCTTCATTGGTGCAATAAAGGTACGTTCGCCTCCGTTTTCTACCAATATATGTCCGTTGGGTTTAGCTACACCAGTTGCTATTTTAGCCATCATTTTATTAGTAGAAAGCCCGAAAGAGATAGGTAAGCCAGTTTCTTTAATAATGCGGTTGCGCAACTCTTTCGACCATTGGTAGCAGCCGAAATGTTTGTCCATACCCGTCATATCTATATAAAATTCGTCAATAGATGATTTTTCAAACAGCGGGGCTTGTTCGGCAATAATTTCTGTAATTATTGTAGAGTGTTTCCCATAAGCATCGCTATCGCCTTTAATAATTAGTGCCTGCGGGCAAAGCCGTTTTGCCAACAACATAGGCATACCAGCGTGTACCCCAAAAGTACGGGTTTCGTAGCTACAGCAAGCTACAACGCCACGGTTGCTTGTGCCTCCCAGCATTATTGGTTTGTTATTTAAGCGGCTATCTTTTAAGCGTTCTACCGATATAAAAAAGGTATCTAAATCGTAATGAAGTATTGCTTTTTTCAAAGTTTATTTATTATTTGCTGCGAACATAAATATTGAATGATAATTTCAGTTCTAATTAAAATAGAACATCAAAGATAGTATAAAATTTGATGTTGTGGGGAGAGAAATTGTATTGGTCAAAAATATAAACCTCCAACTACCAGTTGGGTAATTTTAATATAATATACTAAACTATCCAAATTATGCTTTTGAAGGTTTAAAGTTGAGGTAGTTATACGGTAATAAGATTAAAGGTGCATTTAGTATGGGTTACAAAATATAGATACAAAGTATTAAAAGGAGATTTACAAAAAAGGTGTAGGTAAAACCATTTCTACTAGGTAATATGTTTAATATTTTGTATCTTTTAAGATGCCATAGCAATTAAAAATAAAACAATGTATTTGAGTGCTATACAAACTGTAGCAAGAACAAAGTAATAGAACATTAAATAATTGTACCCAAATGCTCATTTTATTAAAAACTAATAATTTTAAATATATAACCGAATTAGCGCAAATGCAAGAAGAAATACACCAAATCATTAAACAACAATTAACCGTAGAGAGAATAAAATCACTAACTGGATATAAGCTACATATTGATGCTTTTTTTATAGTAGAAATGGTATAAAATGTAATTATTTAAAGTAATTAAAAGTGTTGCCGTTATAGCGACACACTCCATTTAATGTACCCAACCAAATACCTTCCTCCTTATCTTCAAAAATCCCAAAAAACATGTCTTGTTTTTTCAAGATGCTGGTAGCTGTTATCATTCCCGGCATTTTTTCGTCATAGCGTAATAACTCCCATACTCCCCTGCTTTCTGCACTCTCAGAACTTGTCCAAATGTTTCCCTTTTTATCTTCATAAATATAACCAACAAAATTTTTAGCGACTTTGTTAAATGAACTACCATTATAACGCCAAAGCCCATCATTGCCACCAAGCCAAATATTACCTTTGGCATCTTCTATAATTGAACGAACATTGGTAAAGGATTTGTCTTCACCATTAATTATATTAGTAAATATTGTTCCTTGATAATAACAGGCCTCCCCTCTTGTGCCAATCCAAAATTTTCCGGTTGGGTCTTCTATTATAGTATTTACATCATTATTTGTTAGGCCATCTTTTGTAGTAAAATTACGAAAAGTGCTGCCGTTGTAAACACTTATTCCATCCATTGTTCCTATCCAAATTTTCCCTGTTTTATCTTCGTAAAAGCATCCTATACTATTATGCACAAGTCCATCCTTTTTATTAAAATTAGTAAAGGTTTTTCCGTCATATAAATACACACCAGCACCAATTGTACCAAACCAAATATTGCCCGCTTTATCTTCTAAAATAGAAAAAACGTGAAAGCGTTTTAAGTTGTTTTTATTAGTATGGTTAATAAAGGTTTTTCCATCATATTGTATAATGCCTTCCCAGGTCGCTAACCAAATGTTTCCATTTCTGTCTTGCAAAATACTGCGGGTAATACTGGCTGGGCCAATAGTACTGTTAACACTATTAGATTCTATAAAATATGGGTCATAATCGGCAGTTTTATTTTCTGTTTTAGTTGGTAGTTCTTTTTGTAGCTGTGGTTTTTTTACATTTTTATTTTTGCAAGAAACAACAAAAATAAACAACAATAGAATTTGTATTATTGGTAGAAATTTTTTCGTCATACAATTAAATTTACATATTATTTATATTTATTCAACAAGCCAAAATCAAAAGGAGTCCAATAAGAAGACTTTAGTTCGCTTTCTTTAAATGCCGAATTAACCCAACTATTGCAGGTGTAAAAAAAAGAGTAACTTCCCTTTGCTTTATAAAAATCATTGTTTGAAAAGTAGCCTTTATTTTCAAGCAGTATTTTTGTTCCATTATTGTTTATTGCAAAAGTATTGGTTAAATATACATTCAAATTTTGCAATTCCGTTTCATTCACTTTATGTGTTATTATTTTTTGTTATATGTTCAGTTTTCAATCCTTTCAATCCAACATTTCTTTTGGCTATATTTTATGTTGATGTAAACGTAGGTTTTGTTTTTCCTATAAATTTTAATTGTCAATCTCATTTTTCTCTGCTTGGCCTGCAAACATTAAACCCCAAATTTTTTCATCAAAATAACTACAAAAATGTTCTATTAGTATAATTACCTTATGCCTCATTATGGTAATTTTACTTTAATGGCTTTACATTTTTATTATATTTATGTAGGATGCGAAAATATCATTAAAATTCACTTTTTGTTGTTAAAAGTGTTATTTCAAAATTTTAACATCAATTTTCTCATCATACAAAAAACGAAATACTTATTTTAGCTTAATGAAAACTGTTGAACTATGTGTAATATGCAAAAGAAAATTGGGCAATATCAACATCTCTAAACATCATTTAATACCAAAGTCGAGAGGTGGAAAAAAAAGCGAATTAATTATTATACACAACATCTGTCATCAAAAAATACACGCTACTTTTACCGAAAAGGAGTTGAAGAGAACTTATAATACGGTTGAGAAATTGATTGTTCATGAAAGTATGGCGAAGTTTATTAAGTGGGTAGTCAAAAAAGATCCAGCTTTTTATCAAAGGAATGAAACTGCCAATTCAAAGCCGAAGAGAAAGTATAGAAATAAGTAAAGTTTTCTAAAAGCTCCTATTTTTTACTTCTATAATCGGTTATACTAAAACCTATTTTAGTTTAAATAATTTACACAACTTGGCTATACAATTTCCATCTGCTTCATTAAAAAAGTTGCATTTTTATTTTTAGCAATACCTTCTTTTAGCTGATAATCAAAAGTTAGTTGATTGTTGCTAATATCGCTTTCAAAGCATTTGTTGGTGACTAAGTTAGGCAGTTCAATTTCCAGTTTACCCAATTCTAAATCGTGTGTAGCAATAAGCCCCAAGCAATTATATTGCACAAATTTTTCAATTAAGTTAATGGAGCCAGAAAGTTTGTCATCGCTATTAGTGCCTTTTAAAATTTCATCTAAAATAACAAAGGTTGGTTTTTGACTTTCTAATTGGGTTACTATCTTTTTTAAACGTTTTAGTTCTGCATAAAAATAACTGGTTTGTGTTTTAATATCGTCGGTAACTCGCATGCTGGTAATTACTTCTAAAATAGGTAAAGTAAATTTTTTAGCACTTACCTTTGCGCCTACCAAAGCCATTACAATATTTAAACCTACACTACGTAACAAAGTACTTTTACCACTCATATTAGCACCGGTTAAAATAATTAGTTTTTCTTTTTTACCTAATTGCACATTATTAGCAATACAAACTTTATTTTTTATTAGTGGGTGTTTTAAAGCTTCAATTTCTATACTGTTATCTGTTGTGTTAATAATGGGTAAAGTAAAATGTGGATGACAAAAATTATAATTAGCTAAACTGTTTAAAGCATCTATATCGTGCAAAGCACTAAACCATTTATTTATCTCGTTTTTGTTTTTCTCTTTCCATTTTTCAGCAGCTATTAAAACGTGAAAATCATACAAAAAGAAAGCATTAAAAAAGATGGCTACAATTAAATTTAAACGTTGGTCAATACGGCTAACAATTTTTGAAAGTGATTTTATTTCTTCATCACCTGCCTTACAAACATTTTTAATACTATTTAAGTAGGGGTTATTAAAAGCTTCCCCATCTATTACTTGTATTAGTTTAATGTATTTTTTTAATAGGTTAAATTTGCTGCCTAAAATAGTTTGCACTTCATTACTATTGGCTACTTTTAAACTTACCACGCCAAGGTTTACAAAAAAAAGGAGTACCGCTAAACCGCCAAACCTGCCATCAACAAAGCTATAAAAGGAAGTAGCAAAAAACAGAAGGGGTAATAAAAATCTTACAATGTTTATCCAAGTTACACCTAAAAAATAGGGCTTAGTTTGTAGCCATTGAGATAGCAGTTTTTCTTCATTATCCGCTTCTTCAAAAAACATACCATAGGCATTAAAATTTTGACGAAAGTCTATTTTTTCTGATAGCTCTTGCAAAGCGGCCTGTCGTTCAACAATTGAGTTTTCATTAGTTAAAGGGTTGGATAGTAAGTGTGCTAATTTCTTTTTTCCAGATTTGGTGGTTGTTCTATTTAAGTATTGAAAGATAGAGTAAGGACCAAAAAAATCAAGATCGAAAGTGTAGTTATTGTTTGGGTTGATAAATGCTTCTCCACTTTCAAAATTATCTAAATCAAAGTTTAAAGCATCAACTTCATTTTTGTTAATGGTGCTTAGGTAGAGGTGAAATTTACTTTGCTCATCAACTTTGGCATGTTTGGTAATTAAAAATAAAAAACCTATAAATAATATTACCGCACCAATTATAAAAACATAAAACCCTGTTGAAACTAATAAATAAAATACTGCTATTAATAGTAAAAAGCAGACTAAGCGAAGGGTTGAAAATGAATTGCTCTGTTTTTTAAGCCTTAAATATTCGGTATTAAAATTATTAAAACGCTGTTGAAAAAAATTTATCATTTGAGGCGTTAAACATAGTCAATTTATGTGATAAACTAAAAAACCCTTTGCTTTTGAAACAGAAGGTTTTGAATAATTTTTTCAAACTGAATAAATAACCATTATTCTGCTTCAATTTCACTTAAAACTTTTGTGGCATTATCATTTTTAGGGTTTAATTCTAACGATTTTTTGTACGCAGCAATCCCCTCTTTAAGTTTACCCATTTTTACGTAACATTCGCCCAAACTGTCAAAGGTATTATAGCCCTCTGGGTTAAGTTCGGTATTTAAAATAAACACTTTTAAAGCATCTTCATCCTTATCTTGTCCCATAAATTCATAACCTAAATTATTTAATGCCGATTCCGTTAAGTTATATTCCGATTCTTCTAAATCTGTCTTTTTGCAAAACGCTACAAATTCATCCACACTCATTCCATTTTCAAACAACTCGTTTGCTTTTTTCTTGTTCATCATTTTAACTCGCGCTCTTTGTCCGGCTAAGGTTTGTACTTTGTATTCAATTCTTTCAGCATCGGTAATTTTTGTGGTGTCAATTTTATATAATTCATAAAGTCCATCTATATTTGGTTTAATATACTGTGTACCATAAATTTGAGGTTTTCCTTTACGCATTAAATCTCGGTCAATTGCAGCAGCCAGCAACCAGTTATTAACGGTGGTGTCCAAAGCTACTGCCTTTTTCATCATAGCCACCGCTTTGCCAGATGCAATAGTATCGCCACCGTGTTGAAATACCATTGCAGCATTGTAATGGTCTCTACCTGTTTTTATTAGGTTAGCTTCAATCATTTCATTAACCCTTGCTTGGCGAGCCTCATCCCGTGGGCCCACAACACTCCAATCTATATTTGATGCTTGTCTATCTGCCTGATCTTCTTTATAAATTTGCTGCAACTCTTCATTGTCTGCTATTGGTAACTCAGCTTCCTGCTTCACTTTGGTTATTGTAGATTCAATTTTTTCATCAGCTTTTGCTGCTGTTTTCTCTACAATTTTTGCGTCATTTTTTTCGGTAAGCTCAACATTTTTAGTGCTACTACAGGCAATTGAAAGTAGCAACACAAATGGTAAAAAGTATTTCATAATATTTACTTTTTTTAATCATAAGTTAAAAAACGTAAGCTAACTAATATCTTTCTAAAACAATGTTAAAAAAATTAAATAGTTTTTTTTCTATGATCTTTAAACTCTATAATAAAAATATTCAATTACATAATTTTCATCATTTAGTATCTTAATAAAATAAATAATTTATACCAATTTGAGTTTAATATTATCCGATCTATTCAGTCAAAACTTATCAATGTAGGCGTTATGCTGAGTTTCCGTTTTTTAACTCGTACATCAAAAGATAGCTACATCAAAATTAGATCAGTTTACTTCTTCCGCTTTACTTATCCTAAAATAGTTTACTTTTTTTGATGTGTGGATGCCAATTTTCAGAACCACCCTTAATTAACTAAAGTAAACCGCTTTAGTTGATTAAGATATTTTTTCAAACATTAATATAAATACATTTTCTGTCACTAACATCTTGGTAGAACCTAACAATTAAAATATAAAATATGGAGATAAGTGAGCATCAAATAAAAAATTAAATAAAGCCCTTTAAACAGTTAAACCATTGTTGTTTACGTACTTAAAGTAAAAAATACAAAATTACTAAATGTTAGCTATTGTTATCAAATGTTAATGTAGTATTAAGTTTAAAGCTGAAAAATTAAGTTTACCAAAAATTTGAAGTATTTAACCGAATAATTTTCTTAAACCTTTATACCCAATCATTATCTGATTAAGTAATTAAACTAAATGTATAAAATGAGAAGTTCATTAATTTTAATAGTTGTATTGTTTATTTCCACAGTTACAACTAATGCACAAAACAGTAAAGTAGTAGCCGCCTGGAATTACTTAACCGAATTTCAAAGAGACGGTGATGAGGAAGCTATTTTAAAAGCCAGAGACGCTATAAACCAAGCTGTAGAGCACGAAAAAACAATGGCAAATGCCAAAACCTGGAATTATAAAGGAATGATTGAGTTAGCTATTTTAGGCAGCGAAGCTCATCAAGATTTAGCTCCAGATGCAATTATTGCCGCAACTGAAGCTTTCAAAAAAAGTATTGAATTAGATACTAAAAACAGATTTAAAGACGATAATATCCAAAATTTAAGGGTATTGATTAATTCAATTTATACCAACGGCAGTAACTACTACAATGCTAAAGATTTTAAATCGGCTTATGCCGAGTTCAACAAAATTTTGGAAGTTCGTGATATTATTGAAGCGAATACCAAAAAAGCCGAACCTATGGATACTGCAAGCTTGCAAGCCGCTGCTATTTGTGCCCAAAATGCAGGTTTTAATGATGAAGCAATGGTTTTGTACCAAAAAATGTATGATGCAGACATAAAAGAAGATTATGTGTTGAAAGGCTTGAGTGCATTGCATAAAAAAGCAGGTAACGATGCCAAAGCAAAAGCAATTAGAGAAGAAGCCAGAGCTTTATTTCCAGACAATCAAGGTTTAATAATTGATGAAATTAATGAAATGCTTGCTGCTGGAGAAAATGATGCCGCTATGAAGTTGTTAGAAGAGGCCATTGAAAACGAGCCAGGAAAAGCCGAACTACACTTTGCTTTAGGTTCTGCAAAAGATACACAAAAAGATTACGAAGGTGCACGCGCAGCTTATGAAAAAGCAGTAGAATTAAACCCAGATTATTTTGATGCTTACTATAACTTAGGAGCTATTTACTACAATCAAGCTGCTGAAATTACTAAGAAAATGAATGATTTAGGCTTAGATGAGCAAGCAGAATACGATAAATTTCAAATGAAAAGTGTAGAGTTGTTTAAAGAGGCTTTACCATTTTTTGAGACAGGACACAGTATAAATACTAATGATAGAAATACCATTATTGCCCTAAAAGAAATTTATGCGAAAACAGGCGATTTTGATAAAAGTAAAGCAATGAAAGCATTATTAGCAGATGAATAATAGTGTATAAAACAGTTTTTAAATAAAAAAAGTCGTTCCGTTAATACGGAACGACTTTTTTTTATGTCAATTAGTCAAATTTATTAACGATTTCTCATTTTTTCTTTATAACGTACTAATTGCCTTCTAACATTATCAATAGATTCGTTAGCTGCAGATTCAAATATCTTATCGGAAGAGCTGGCAAACAACTTACTACCAGGTACCATTAATTTTACTTCTACTGTTTTATCATTAACAGTATTCCCTTTCGAATCTAACTTCAAAAAAACATCTGCACTAATTATTTTGTGAAAATATTGATTAAGTTTTTCCATTTTATTATTAATAAAATCAATTAATTTTTGATCGGCAGTAAACGACGCCGTGTGAATTGTTACATTTTCCATATACTTTAATTTATTAATTATTAATATTATTCCTTATTTTTACTTTTTGGATGAGCTTTGTTGTACTCATCTTTTAATTGTTTAATTGAATTGTGTGTGTATATTTGAGTAGCAGCTAAAGATTGATGACCTAATAGCTCTTTTACGGCGTTTAAATTAGCACCGTTGTTTGTTAAATGGGTGGCAAAACTATGCCGCAATATGTGAGGGCTTTTTTTAACTGCCGTAGTTACATAACCCAAATATTTTTTAACAATATTGTATACCATTTTAGGGTATAATGGTTGTCCCTTTTGGGTAAAAAATAAATGATGATGAGTTAATGTAAAAGAGGCTTCTTCCACCAATTTTTTATATTTATCTATTCTATTTAACAGTTCTTCATTAACAGGCACATAGCGCACCTTATTGCCTTTCCCTGTAATTTTTAATATTTTATTTGAAAAATCGACCTCTGAAAATTTTAGATTGATTAATTCTGCCCGCCTCATACCGGTTGCATAAAATAATTCTAAAATTAAACGATTGCGTTGGCCATAAATTCCTTCACCAAAATCAATCTCACTAAGCAATAAGCTTAACTGATTTTCTTTAATAAACTTTGGTAAAGATTTTGCAATTTTTGGGGCGCTTATTGCAGTTGTAATATTTACGGAGATGTAGTTATTTTGCTTTAAAAACCTAAAATAACTTTTTATGGTAGATAGCTTTCGGGCTATTGATTTAGGGGTAACCTTATTTAAAGATAATTGAGCTTGCCACGAGCGTATATGATTAAAGTTTAATTCTTGTGCTTCTTTAGCAGAAGTACAAGACAATTCATAAACATCTTTTAAATAAATATTAAACTGCTTTAAATCGGTAGCATAGGCTGCTACCGTATGTTTAGAATACCTTTTCTGATTTGATAAATAAGTTACAAATACGTCTGTTAGCATAAAACTCAACATCAATATAGTCAAGTTTTTTTACATTGCCAATACTTAAGCGTATTTACTAGCCATTTTTAAACGGTAAGCAGCTTTTAACTTTAAAGTTCTTCTTCTTACAGAAGGTTTTATATAATTCTTTCTGGCTCTTATTTGCTTTAAAGTGCCTGATTTTTCAAATTTCTTTTTGTATTTTTTAAGTGCTTTGTCAATGCTGTCACTTTCTCTACAATCAATTATTAACATATATTATTGTCTCTATTAAATTTAATGTGCAAAAGTAATACTTTTATTCTATTTAATGCTTTTTAATTTTTATTTTTTACGCTAAAACTTCTTGCACTTTAGCGGCTGCTTCTGATAATAATATTGCAGAATGTACTTTCAAGCCAGAATCATCAATTATTTTTTTGGCTTCTACTGCATTAGTGCCTTGTAACCGTACAATTATAGGTATTTTAATTTCACCAATCGACTTATAAGCATCTACAATACCTTGAGCCACTCTATCGCATCTTACAATACCACCAAAAATATTAACCAATATGGCCTTAACGTTTTCATCTTGTAAAATAATTCTGAACGCCTTTTCTACCCTTTCGGCATTTGCGGTACCACCCACATCTAAAAAATTAGCCGGCGAACCGCCCGAAAGCTTAATAATATCCATAGTTGCCATAGCCAAACCTGCACCATTTACCATACAACCAACATTACCATCTAATTTTATAAAATTTAATTGATGTTTGCCTGCTTCTACTTCTGTTGCATCTTCCTCGGTTACATCACGCATTGCTGCGCTTTCTTTTTGTCTATAAAGGCTGTTAGCATCTAAAGTAAACTTACAATCAACCGCCATCACTTGGTCATCGCTCGTTTTAAAAGCAGGGTTTATTTCAATCATCGAAGCATCTTCTGCCACATAACAATTGTACAGCTGCGTAATAAACTTTCTCATATCTTTAAATGCCTTACCACTTAAACCTAAGTTGTACGCCACTTTACTTGCCTGAAACGGTTGAATACCCATACCCGGCTCAATAAATTCTTTATAAATTTTATCTGGCGTATGCGCTGCAACCTCTTCAATATCCATACCACCTTCGGTAGAATAGATAATTACATTTTTCGAACTACCTCTATCTAACAAAATACTAATGTAAAACTCTTGATGCTCCGATTCACCAGAATAATAAACATCTTCGGTAATTAATACTTTATTTACTTTTTTACCTTCTGGTGGTGTTTGTGGTGTATGCAAAGTAGCTCCTAAAATAGCATCTACATTTTCTTGCACTTTATCAATACCTTTGGCCACTTTTACGCCGCCAGCTTTACCACGGCCCCCTGCGTGTATTTGCGCCTTTACTACAAACCACTTAGTGCCAGTTTCTTCGCTTAATTGTTTTGCTTTTTCAATGGCATCTGCCCCATTTTCAACAACAACACCACGCTGTATTTTAACCCCGTGTTTTGCTAATATATTTTTACCTTGGTACTCGTGAAGATTCATATCTTATATCGATCTATTTTTTCAAAGTACAAATGTACGTAATTATGAAATTAAAATTACTAATTATTTAGGTTTATCAATACAAAATAATGCGGTCAATTATTCAAAGCAAATAAGCACAAGTTTATCTCAACCCAAAAAATAGTTGACACTTTTTCTAATTTTTTTTGAAGCGAAATGTTTAAACTTTGTACATATACCCGTCCTGCTTTACGTTCAAATGCTGCGGCTATGCTTCAAATGCCACGCTTCTGGGCAGCATAACCACTTCAATCAGGGCTAATTTGGAGACAGCCTTCTTCGAAAAAATTCTACAAGAGATATGTTCACCAATTAAATTAATCTATTCATTACAAAAAGCAAATGTCAACCAACTCAATAAACTCGTGTCTACATAAGCTTTTAAAAATTAGCGATATCTTCTTTTTTCTCTCTTATAAATTTAAAATTTAGCACCAAAGCGTGTTGTTATTAAAAATAACAAAAATGCGTTCCGTTTTTTCCATAACCTGTGCTCCAAAATCTGTAATCTGTTCTCTATAATCCCTGCTCTGCAATTCGTATTCTGTAATAAATTTTAATATAAAAATTTTTAAACCAAAAATCTACTCAAAACATTACTATATGTTTTAAATTGCAACAAAAATTAGACAAAATAAATTGCAACAAGCTTTACAGAATTTATCAAAACAATTAACTGGCGATTTTTTTTACGATGATTTAATGCGTAAAATTTACGCTACAGATGCCTCCGTTTACCGAGAAATGCCATTGGCGGTTGCCTATCCAAAAACAAAAGACGATCTAAAAAAGCTAATTCATTTTGCTACCGAAAATAATACTTCCTTAATACCTCGAACAGCCGGCACCTCGTTGGCTGGGCAATGCGTTGGCAATGGTATTGTAGTTGATTTTAGTAAACATTTTTTTCAAATATTAGAAGTCAATACAACTGAAAATTGGACAAGGGTGCAGCCAGGTGTTATTCGCAATCAGCTCAACCATTTTGTAAAATCAGATGGTCTTTTTTTTGGCCCTAATACTTCAACCGCCAACCGTGCTATGATTGGCGGCATGGTGGCCAATAACAGTTGTGGTTCTTATTCTATTGTTTATGGGGCAACAATCGATCATGTATTAGAATTAAAATGTTTATTGAGCGATGGGTCGGAAGCGATCTTTAAAAAAGTAGATGAAAAAACTTTTCAAGTAAAGCAAACTGGCGTACGCTTAATAAATAAAATTTACCAGCAAGCAGCACAAGTTTTAAGCAATAAAGAAAATGCGCATCAAATAAAAACAGAATACCCTAAGCCAACCGTTACCCGCAGAAATACTGGTTATGCGTTAGATGCTCTATTACAATCTTACCAAAATAAAGAAAACGGAGGTTTTGACTTTTGTAAATTGATCACCGGCTCAGAAGGCACACTTTGTTTAATTACCGAAATAAAAATTAATCTCGACCCGCTGCCTCCAAAGCATATTCAATTGATAGCCGCACATTTTAATACTATAAAACAAACCTTAAATGCAGTACCAAAAATTATGCAGCACCAACCACGTGCAGTTGAAATGATGGACAAGATTGTATTGGACTGCACTAAAGAAAGTTTAAAATATAAGCCTTATCGCTTTTTTGTACAAGACGATCCAGAAGGGATTTTAATAATTGAAGTTGGGGCAAATTCTGCTGATGAACTAAAGCAAAAAACAAATGCTATTATTGAGGAGTTGCAAAGAGAAAACTTGGGTTACGCCTATCCTATAATTAAAAGTGAAGAGAAAATAGAGAAAGTATGGGCATTGCGTTCGGCAGGTTTAGGCTTGTTAGCTAATGTGCCGGGCGATGCCAAAGCAGTAGCCATTATTGAAGATACCGCTGTTGATGTAAATGATTTACCTGCTTATATTGATGAAGTGACGGCATTATTAAAACAATATAATCAACGAATGGTTTATTATGCCCACGCTGGTGCGGGCGAGTTACATTTAAGGCCAATTTTAGATTTAAAGAAAGAAAACGATCGTCAACTGTTTGAAGAAATTGGAACTGAAACCGCTAAAATTGTAAAAAAATACAAGGGTTCAATGAGCGGAGAGCATGGCGATGGCAGAGTGAGAGCGCAATTTATTCCTACCATAATTGGCCAACATAATTACAAGCTGTGTAAGCAAATTAAACAGCTTTGGGATCCTAAAAACATATTTAATCCTGGTAAAATTGTTGATGCTAAACCAATGCTAAGTAATTTGCGTTACGAGGCCAACCAAAAAACACCAACAATAAAAACGGCTTTCGATTTTTCTGGTACGCAAGGCATTATTCGTGCTACTGAAAAATGTAATGGTTCGGGCGATTGCAGAAAGTTAGCTTTCTCTGGTGGTACAATGTGCCCAAGTTATATGGCAACTCGCAACGAAAAAGATAGCACTCGTGCAAGGGCAAACCTGTTGCGTGAAGTATTGAGTAATAGCAACAAAGCCAACCGTTTCGATAGTGAAGAATTAAAAGAGGTGTTAGATTTATGTTTATCTTGCAAGGGCTGCACTTCCGAATGTCCGAGTAATGTAGATATGCCAACTTTAAAATCTGAGTTTTTATATCATTATTACAAAGCCAATGGCATACCTTTAAGTGCAAGGCTTACTGCTAATCTCAACTTTTTTAATCAAATTTTTTCTATTGCACCTAGCTTCAATAATATGGTAATGCAAAACCCAGTTACGGCTGGTTTAATGAAAAAAATATTGGGCTTGCATAGCAAAAGAAAAATGCCTTTGCTACATAAAACCACCGTTTTAAAATGGTTTAAAAAAAATAAAGCTCAACTTAAAGCTGCTAAACCTATAAAAGGTAAAGTGTTGTTTTTGGCAGATGAATTTACTAATTTTAATGATGCGCATATTGGTATAAAAGCGATAATGCTACTATTGCAATTGGGTTACGAAGTAGAAGTGCCTGGCAACTACGATAGCGGCCGAGCACAAATTTCAATGGGCTTGTTAGATAGTGCCAAAAGAATAGCGAACAAAAATGTAAAAGTTTTAAGTAAGATGGTGAACAGCAATTTGCAAATGATTGGTGTAGAACCGCCCAGCGTTTTACCTTTTAGAGAAGAATACCCTAAGTTAGTAAATATAGATTTAAAAGAAACTTCCATTGAATTGGGCAAAAATATTTTGCTAATTGATGAGTTTTTAATTAATGAAATTGAAAAAGGCAACATTACCGAAAACGATTTTAATGATAAAGAAGCCAACATTATAATACAAGGGCATTGCCATCATAAAGCATTGGTTGATATTAATTTGACCAAGCAGTTTTTGAGTTTACCCAAAAATTATGAAGCCGAATTAATACCAAGTGGTTGTTGCGGAATGGCTGGTTTTTTTGGCTATGAAAAAAATCATTATGAGATGAGTATGGAGATTGGGGAGTTGATATTGTTTCCGACCGTAAGAAAAGCGGATACTAAAACTATTATTGCTGCAACTGGGGCAAGTTGTCGCACCCAAATTGAAGATGGCACCCAGCGTAAAGCTTTACACCCTATTGAGGTATTGTATGATGCTTTAGATTAAAAATAACATTTTTTAAGAAGTGTATTTTTTGAAGAAATATCGCTTTTTTTTTGATGCCACCACGTGCAGCGAGGTTTTTAAACTAACCCTGATTGTAGTGGTTATGCTATTTTGCAGCATGGCATTTGTAGCAAGGCAATAGCATTTGAACGGAAAGCAGGTTGCCCTTTGTTGCGACTCGCTACGCTTTCGTTTCAAAAATTAATCTCAAAACAATAAATGTTTATTGAAAAAAAGATGGATCAGTTTCAAAAATTATTCAGTATCAACTTAAAATATTATTCAAATATTCCTCTCAAAATTATTTTTTTTATAGTTTTAGTTCGTGAAACAATATTTAGACTTATTAGATAAAATACTTACCGATGGTACGCAGCGTGGCGACCGTACTGGTACTGGTACTTTAAGTATTTTTGGGTATCAAATGCGCTTTAATTTACAAAAAGGGTTTCCTGTTTTGACTACCAAAAAATTGCACCTAAAGTCAATTATTTACGAATTACTATGGTTTTTAAAAGGAGATACTAACATAAATTACCTTACTAAAAACAAAGTAAATATTTGGAACGATTGGGCCGACGAAAATGGCAACCTTGGCCCTGTGTACGGCCATCAATGGCGAAGTTGGCCAACACCAGATGGAAAACATATTGACCAAATAAGTAACCTAATTTATAGCCTAAAAAACAACCCTAACTCACGCAGGCATATAGTTAGTGCTTGGAATGTAGCCGATGTTGAACAAATGGCGCTGCCACCCTGCCATTGTCTATTTCAGTTTTACGTAGCCAACAATACCTTAAGTTGTCAATTATATCAGCGAAGTGCAGATGTATTTTTGGGCGTTCCATTTAATATAGCTTCCTACAGTTTGCTTACTTTAATGGTGGCGCAGGTATGTGGGTTTCAGCCGGGCTATTTTGTGCATACTTTTGGCGATACGCATCTTTACTTAAACCATTTACAACAAGTAAAAACCCAGTTAGGTCGCCAACCAAAAAAATTGCCTCAAATGAAAATAAATCCTAAAATAAATGATATATTTGAATTTAGTTATGAAGATTTCGAGCTACTAAATTATGCCCCCTATCCATCAATCAAAGCTCCTATAGCAATATGACCATATCAGTAATTGTAGCCATTTCAGAAAACAACGCCATTGGTAAAAACGGAAAAGTACCTTGGCATTTACCCAATGATTTAAAGTTTTTTAAACAAACTACATTGGGTAGCCATATTATAATGGGGCGTAAAACTTTCGATTCTATTGGTAAGGCTTTACCTGGCAGAACTAATGTTGTGGTTACCCATCAACGCAATTTAAAAATTAAAGGTTGCGAAGTGGTAAATTCTTTAGATGCGGCATTAGCCATTTCCCGACTTGCCAACTTAAATGAAATTTTTATTATTGGGGGAGCAAGTATTTACGAAACGATGTTACCCGATGCAGAGCGACTTTATATTACCCGTGTTCATACCAAAATTGATGATGCAGATACTTTTTTTCCGCAATATGATAAAAGAATGTGGATTGAATCAAAATGTGATCCTTTTTTACCAGATGAGCGACATTCTTTCGCCTACGATATAAAAGTGTATGAAAGAAGAATGTAAGATGTTAATTTTTGCTTTGATTAATGCTTAATAAGGCTTAGCTTTGCATTAACAAAATTTTATAAATGAATTGGGTAAAATCCTTTTTCACTTCGTCAATTGGGCGAAAAATAATAATGTCAATTACTGGTCTTTTTCTATCATTTTTTTTGGTAGTTCATTTATCGGGTAATTTTCAACTTTTATTAAACGACGGTGGAGAGTCATTCAATAAATATGCCGATTTTATGGGGCATAATCCGCTTATTCAAACCGTTTCCATATCTAATTTCTTTTTTATTATTCTGCATTTTGTTATGGCTACCGTTTTAACAATAAAAAATAGAAGAGCGAGAGCGGTACAATATGCTAATACTAACAAAAGTAGTTCTTGGGCCTCGCGTAATATGTACGTTTTCGGTGCAGTAATATTGGTATTTATTGTTATACACCTCAGCAACTTTTGGTTTGTTGGTAAGTTCGGTAGCGTTTGTAATAGTGATATTTCGGAATTAAGTGTAGCATGTCAAAATGAATACAAAAAACTGGGTGTCGCCAACTTTTTAAATACTGATAATGCAAATTGTAAAACAGAGTTTGCCAATTTAAAAAGTCAGCTTTCGGCTACAACTGCTAACTATTCTATCTGTAAGGTAGATTATGGAGATGGACCAATTAAGGATTTATATTCAGTTGTCCATCAAAAGTTTAGTAATGTATTTTATGTTATTTTTTATATTGGCTGTATGCTTTTTATAGCCTTTCACTTGTGGCATGGCTTACAAAGCGCCTTTCAAACAATTGGGGCAAGTCATCGAAAATACACACCACTAATTAAAACAGCAGGATACTTTTTTGCGATTTTGGTTAGTTTAGGTTTTGCTATCATTCCACTCTTAATTTTTTTAAAAGGATAATCTATTTATGATATTAGATTCAAAAGAGCCTGCGGGCATATTAGCTGATAAATGGACCAATTATAAATCAAGCGTTCCATTAGTATCACCTGGTAACAAAAGAAGAATTGACATTATTGTTGTAGGTACCGGTTTGGCAGGTGCAGCTGCAGCTGCCAGTTTTGGCGAGTTGGGCTACAATGTAAAGGCTTTTTGCTTTCAAGATAGTCCTCGCCGAGCGCACAGTATTGCAGCACAAGGGGGTATTAATGCTGCCAAAAATTATCAAAACGATGGCGATAGTGTTCACCGTTTATTTTACGATACGATAAAAGGAGGCGATTACCGATCAAGAGAATCAAACGTACACCGTTTATCTGAAGTTAGTGCCAGTATTATTGACCAATGTGTAGCACAAGGGGTGCCATTTGCAAGAGATTATGGTGGTTTGTTATCCAACCGTTCTTTTGGTGGCGTTCAAGTTTCTCGTACATTTTATGCACGGGGGCAAACAGGGCAACAATTGTTAATTGGCGCATATAGTGCATTAAGCCGACAAATAGCTAAAGGTCAGGTAAAAATGTACAAACGCCACGAAATGTTAGATTTAGTTACTATAGATGGCCACGCAAAAGGCATTATCGCTCGTAACTTAGTAACAGGCGAAATAGAACGACACGGGGCACACGCTGTTGTTTTAGCAACAGGTGGTTATGGTAATGTGTTTTACTTGTCTACCAATGCAATGGGTTCAAATGTAACCGCAGCTTGGAAAGCACATAAACGTGGTGCTTTATTTGCTAACCCTTGCTTTACACAAATTCACCCTACTTGCATACCTGTTTCAGGCGATCATCAAAGTAAACTTACTTTAATGAGTGAAAGTTTACGAAACGATGGCCGGGTTTGGGTACCAAAAAGCGAATCGGATTGCGCAAAAGCACCAAAAGATTTACCAGAAGAAGCAAGAGATTATTATTTAGAACGCATATACCCTGCTTTTGGAAATTTAGTACCAAGAGATGTTGCTTCAAGAGCAGCACTATATGTAACTAACGAAGGTAGAGGCGTAGGAAAAACTGGCGTTGCCGTTTATTTAGATTTTGAAGATGCTATAAACAGATTAGGTAGAGATACTATTGAAGCTCGTTATGGCAACCTGTTCGATATGTATCAACGTATTACCGATGAAAATCCTTATGAGCAACCAATGCGTATTTTCCCAGCTGTACATTATACTATGGGTGGTTTATGGGTTGATTATGAATTGAGTACTAACATACCTGGCCTTTATGCTGCTGGCGAAGCTAACTTTAGCGATCACGGCGCAAACAGACTTGGTGCAAGTGCATTAATGCAAGGTTTGGCCGATGGTTATTTTGTATTGCCTTATACTATTGGCAACTATCTTTCTACTCAAATAAGGGTAGATAAAGTAGATACCACACATCAAGCTTTTGTTAATGCGGAAAATGAAGTAAAAGAAAATCTTAATAAATTAATAAACATAAAAGGCGATAAAACAGTTGACGATTTTCATAAAGCATTGGGTAAAATAATGTGGCAAGAGTGTGGTATGAGCCGAAATGGAGAACGCTTACTGCAAGCCAAAAAAAATGTGGCCGATTTAAGAGCAGCGTTTTGGCAACAAGTTAGAGTGCCAGGGCAACTAAATGAGTACAATCCTGAATTAGAAAAAGCAGGCCGAGTAGCCGATTTTTTAGAATTGGGTGAGTTAATGATTGACGATGCTTTTGATCGAAAGGAATCTTGTGGTGGACATTTTAGAGAAGAGTATGCTACAGAAGAAGGAGAAGCGCAAAGAGATGATGCCAATTTTACTTATGTTGCAGCTTGGCAAAGAGGTGAAAACGCATCTACACCAAAATTAATAAAAGAAGATTTAAAGTTTGAAGCTGTTGAATTAAAAACACGTAGCTATAAATAACTTTTCATAATAAATTTGATAAATAATAATTTAAAATACGAATGCAAATAACCGTAAAAGTTTGGAGGCAAAAAGGGCCTAATACAAAAGGAGATTTTGAAACTTATAAGGTTAAAGGAGTTGATGAAGATATGTCCTTTTTAGAAATGATGGATGTATTAAATCAGCAACTTATTAGAGATGGTAACGAACCAGTTGCTTTCGATCACGACTGTAGAGAAGGTATTTGTGGATCGTGCAATATGTACATTAACGGACAACCGCACGGGCCGTGGGATAAAAGTACAACTTGCCAACTGCATATGCGTGCCTTTAGTAATGATGATACTATTGTAATAGAACCGTTTAGAGCTAAATCGTTTCCAATAATAAAAGATTTGGTGGTAGATAGAAGTTCTTTTGATAGAATTATGCAAAAAGGTGGTTACATATCAGTAAATACAGGTAATGCAATGGATGCCAATGCCATACCTATTGAAAAAGAAACTGCTGATACTGCTTTTGATGCCGCTACTTGTATTGGTTGTGGCGCGTGCGTTGCAGCCTGTAAAAATTCGTCGGCTATGTTGTTTGTTTCGGCTAAAGTGGCGCACTTAAATATGTTGCCACAAGGTAAAGTAGAAGCCAGCGAAAGGTCGAAAAATATGCTGAACCAAATGGATGCAGAAGGTTTTGGTAGTTGTACCAATACTTACGCCTGCGAAGCTGAATGCCCAAAAGGTATATCGGTAGCTAATATTGCCCGTTTAAACCGTAGCTTTATTGGCGCCAGTATTAGCAGTTAATTAGTAATGCTGTGGAAAAACCCAATCAAATAATAGATAGTGTTGACAAATTATTAAAGTCTATTGCATTAGAGCAATTAGACAATAATTTGTTTAGAGGTTCTAGTCATGATATGGGTTCACCCAATGTTTACGGTGGGCAAGTATTATCGCAAGCTTTAGATGCCGCCATACAAACCATTCCGAAAGATAGGTTGGTACATTCGTTACATTCCTATTTTATTTTGCCAGGCGATTTAAGCAAACCCATCATTTACCAAGTATTAATAATTAGAAATGGTGGTAGCTTTAGCACCCGCAGAGTTACCGCAATGCAAAATGGTAAAGCTATTTTTATTTTGGCAGCATCTTTTCAATTAGAACAAATTGGTTTGGAACATCAAATTGAAATGCCACCTACTACCCCACCCGATGAGTTGCAATCTGACATTGCATTGATGACCCAGTTTAAAGATCAAATACCTAAAAGCTTTAAAAACTTTTTACGCCCTCGCCCTATTGAGTTTAGGCCAGTAAATCCTTTGAGTTTTATTTTACCGCAAAAACAAGAACCTAAGCGTAATATTTGGATGCGGGCCAATGGCAAAGTACCCAATGAAGTAACGATACAACAACGCATTTTGGCTTATGCTTCTGATTATAATTTATTAGTAACCGCTTTACTGCCACATCAACATAAAACCGATATTAGTAAATTACAATTGGCCAGCTTAGATCACGCCATGTGGTTTCATCGTCCATTTAATATAAGCAATTGGTTATTGTATAAATTAGATAGCCCAAGTGCTTCAAACACTCGCGGTTTTACCCGTGGCAGCATTTATACTGAAGATGGATATTTGGTAGCTTCGGTAGTGCAAGAGGGTTTAATGCGGATGAAGTAGGGGATTTTGCGACTTTTCTTTCTACTTAATCTCCACTTTTACTGAGATTAAATAATGGCGTTTATTTTGTACAGTTGCTGCAAAATGGAATATTACAAGCTTTGGAAAAAGTAGTGAAACAAAGATTAACTATGATATCTTTTGAAAAAATGTCATGTTTCTATTCAGCTACTCACCACCAAACCCTTCACAATATAATATTGCCCAACTGCATACAACACAATAATTAAAGGATAAGCAAAATCGAAAGGCAGTAGAAATTTGTTAATCGCAATAATAGAATCGGACAAAACAAACAATAAAGCACCAAAACAGCATAGCCGAAAACTTTGCTGACTTGCTTGCCCATATCGTAAAATTGCAACTAACAACATACCACAAATTATAAAGGCATAAACGCATACTGGCAACAGCAGTTCATTTAAATTAGGTTGCAACAAATAAAGAAAGGCTCCTAAACAAAGCAACATACCCAAAATTATATAAGGTGTTGATTTTAGTAAACCGCAGCTTTTTACATCATACCTAAAAACAAAAATGTAGAAAAGGTGGGCCAGCAAAAAAGCCGATAAACCTGCTATAAAAAATAAATCGTGTTGTGGTTCAAAAAGCAAAAAAACATCGCCTAACCAAGAGCAGAACAAGGCCATTAAAATGCCTTTTACCTCTTTATTATAATTAGTAATAGATCTTATAAAAAACAAAGCCAAAACTGGCATTAATATAGGCTTGGCAATATAATTTAACCAAGCTAAACTATTAGAAAGTTGGCTAAGCACTACTAATGCAATTAGCAAAAAATAAACTGTAGAAAGTATAGAAGGTTTGTTGTACTGTTTAACCTTGCCGGTATGTTTCATTAATGGTTAACTAATAAATTCTTCTACCTATAGAAGCTTTTATGTAAACATTAGGAAATATAAATCGGTTATTATCGCCAACTAAAATAGGAATCCGCTTGGCATAAGCATTTACCATTACTCCAAATTCTACTGCTTGAATCAAATCATCAAACAAAGCAAAATCGATATTTACGCCCAACTTCGCATGCAAACCAGGGTGAATTTTCACTTCTGTCCAACCTAAATTACCGGGCGCTTTACTCACCTGCCCGCCTTGTGGTGGGTTCAACCAAATTGCTTCTGTTTCAGGTGAATATTTTATCGGTATCTGTTCATTACAAAATTCCGAGCCACCACAATTTAACAAATAATAGGGTTTAGCAATGCCAATTGCTACACCATAAGCATACAACCAAGATATTTCTACGCCATTTTTTCGGCCCTTGTCGGCCAATAAATTCATTTGCCCCTTGGTTACTTGTATGTTGTAAAAACTGTTTATTTTCCCAAAAGCATAAGGCTTGCTACGGTTTAAAAAGGCAGTTTCTTTAAATTCTTTAGGGTGCTTCATTGTAACTAACTCAAAACGATAAAACTTACGCTTATAGTAATTTTGCATGCTAATGAAGTCTGCATTTAAACCAAAACCATTACCGTGCAATAAAAGCCCAAAGCTTCTGGCTTTTTTATACACTAAACCCTCTTGTTCTTGCTGTAAAATACCCTCATTATTAGCATTAAGTATAGCCGTACTAAATAAATTTATTGAAATAGTTAAAATTATAGCTTTAAAAAACATCATTAATTGGTACATTTATCTAATCGATAACCAAGTAGTTTATCAATTTACAACTAAGTTAAACAAAAATATTTAATTATGACATCAAAAGTGGAATACAAGGGGCAGTTACGCACAATTTCTACCCATATTAAATCGGGTGAGCAAATAATTACCGACGCCCCAACCGATAATAACGGTAAAGGAGAAGCATTTTCGCCTACTGATATGGTGGCTAATAGCGTTGCCACCTGCATGTTAACTATAATGGGCATTACTGCCGAAAAACGAAATTTTAATATTGATGGAATTTGCGCCACTGTGGAAAAAATTATGGCTGCTAATCCTCGCAGAATTTCAAAATTGAATATTGAGGTAAAATTTCCTAAAAAAAATTACACCTCCGAACAAAAAGAATTATTGGAAAAAGTGGCTTTAAAATGTCCTGTGTTGATGAGTATTCATCCAGACATTGAAAAAAATGTAACTTTCAATTAATTTTTAGAAGCGAAACAGTGTAACACACAAAAACATTGTCCCCGCTTTCCGCTCAAATGCAGTTCCGCTTTGCTCCACAGCATAACCGCTGCAATCGGGGCTATTATGGTTACCCTGTTGCCCTGTTAGTAACTTATACCAAAGCCTCACTAATGGTGGCTGCTTTTATTGCTTGATGTGATACATTAATAATTACGCCTCCATCTTTAAACAAAATAACTTGTGGCGATTGATGGTAAACAGCACTCACCTCAGCTATATAATTAGATACCGATCTATAAGCTATTAAATCTAAAAGATAAACATCAATACTATCATCACTAAGTTTCCACTCCGCCTCAAACTGCATTTTCATGTGCGACGAAACGCCACAGCGGGTGCTATGTTTAAAAATTAGTTGAGGTTTTTCATTAGATAAATTGATCAATTCATCAACACCAGTTGTAGTTGTCAATGGTTTCCAATTGACAGTCATTAGCACTTTTCGTTTTGAGTTATTTCAACATCGTTTTGCACCTGACCTGGACAGCCATAACGATGGCAAGAGCTTAAACTAACTGAAATAAATGCTACAAGAGCAACAAGAGCGAATACTTTTTTTATTGATTTCATTTTCATCTTTTCTAATATAATTTATAATTGCAAAAATAGTGCTACTTTTTCGTATTTCCATTAGCATAAACCAATTTTTAAAAGAAATATTGCTTGACTAAGATATATAAAAAAGGCGATATCAAATTTTTAACATCGCCTTTTGTAATTAGAATAGATTAAATTCCTATCACTATTCTTTTATAAATTTTTTATACATTAAAGTATCTCCTTGTAACAATTTAATAAAATAAATGCCGGGCTTGTAGTTACTTACATCTAACTCCACTTCATTAATACCTTTGTTTATGGCTTGTAAATCACGCATCATCACTCTACCAGTAACATCAACTACTTCAAAATGTAAGTTGTTTGCTGCTTTGGCTTGAATACCTATGTACAGGTTATTGGTAACTGGGTTTGGTCTTAAATAATTAATGGTTGTTTTTAAAGCGCTTGTAGCGTTGCCAGCAATAGGTATATTACCTTTATTTGTAATTTCGTTAAAAGTACCAACTTCTGTTTCATTAGTATTTTTCCATTCTTCAAATACCAATTCTAAAGGATCATCACCGTTATCAATTGGTATATCATCTTCCCCATTGTTTCTAAGAGGTGCACAACTTTGTGGTTCAATACTAAAAGCACTTTGACATTCTGATGATTCAACATCACGCACTTCAAAATTATAAGTAGTAACGTCATCTGCTGGAAAAGGGCCAATATTAATTGTTCCATCACTATAATCAAAGTTACCATAATTATTTACTACAAATCCAAATACTATATAATCTATTGTATATTGACTACCAGTTGGGTTGTTTGCATCAACTGTAACATCAATATAAAACTGATTACTTACGCAGTTAACAGATGTTGCGGTTACATTAAGCGAACAAGCCCCGCAAGGTGGAAATTCTAAATCAAAACTATAACTACACTCAATGGCAACGCTTGTGGTTTCTAATGTTAAGTTTTCATTTAAGCTACCAAAAGAATCAGCTATTGGGCCTACCCATCCTAAATCGGTTAATTGTAAGCTTTCTCCTACTTCGCCAGGTTCTGCTGCACCAATTTCAAGCGGTTGTAAACCTGCCGCAGTTCCATCGGTAGCAAAAAATGGTGTACCTTCTAACCCGTAACCAATAAACTCAACTACTGTAGAGTTTTCTGCATCACTTACATTAATTAATGCTGCAGCATCAGGCCCGTTTTGTATACCATTGGCAGGATAAACAAAAGCTGCAGTGCCGTAACCATTTGCTTCTTCTACTACTATACCAGAAAGCATCATCGTGTTATAAACTGCGCCACCATTACCATTATACAACTCAATGGTATAATTGCTTAAATCTGTGCCTGCTAATGCTGTTAATTCTATTGACTCGTTTACATCTGAACTAATGTTATCATAATGTAATTCTGAAATAAAGATAGCTTGTGGAGGAGTTGCCTCGCCACTTTGACCGTCGGCTATTGTTAAGGTATTGCCAGAACCGCCCACTATATTTTCTATATTAATCAACTCCGTTCCGTCGTTATCTGTATCAGTAAATGGGCCATAATCGACACCGCCAATAGTTGCATAAAACTCATCTGACAATACATTACTGAACCCAACAGTTAAGGCTAAGCTGAAACTACCATCTGCATTGCATACAATTTCACTATTATTTAAGGTGTAGGTACAAGCTTCTGCTGCACAATCTAACACATTAACATTAACTGTATAGTTAATTGATCTACAAAATTCATCATCTATAATGTAATAAAAATTAGTAGTACCAATTGCTAAAGTTTCGCTTGTAATTATTGTTGAAGTAAGCGGTTCTGTGCCATCTGCAATTGTATACCAATCAGCTGTACCAAAATTTGCGGCATCAATAATTAAACTATTTAAATCAATTTCGGTTGGGGAAGCACCACCACTTATATTGCATAAATTAGCAGATGGATTGATATCTGCAACTGGAAGATCTTTTACTTCAACTGAAATGCAATCAATTAATAAATCTGCACAAATTGTACCTGCGGTAATTGCTTCATCAACTTGTAAGCCATTATCAATATTATTATCGACCACATAATTTTCGAATGTGGTAAAAGTGCCTTCAAAAGAAAAGCCGTGTATACAATAGTTGCCCTCTTGTAAATCGTTGAAACTGCCAATTAAATCTGTAGCATCGGCTTCGGTGTAAGCTAAAATATTATAATTTGGTGCACCATCGGTAGCAATCCAAATATAAGTAAAACCAACACCAGGTGCTGTTTCTGCTGTATAATTTACTGTAAATGGACCAACTGTATTTCCGGCACAAAACACTACATCTTCTGTTTGTAAAATAGTTGTTCCTGCATTTGCTAAACAGATATCAACAGGTGGTTCGCAATCACAAGTTTCTGAATAGGTAGCTGCAGAAGCATTTACATCATAGCATAAATCAACTAAACTACCGGCTTGATTATTTAATTGTTGTAAAGTTGCACCATTAGCTAACTCGGTTTCAAATAAGGCTAAGTCATTTTCATCCACATTTACAACATAAATGTTATAGCCTGATTGATCGCTTAAACCATCGAAAACGCCATTGGTGTTGTAGTTGATAATATTCGAACCAGCATCTAACAATAAATAAAAATTAGTATGATCGACAGCATTGAATGAACCTTGAATTGTTGCCATAATTGTTAAAGGTGCATCTAATGCATTGCAATCACAATTGGCGCTTAATTGAGGTGAAGTTATGCCAGCATCAGCCAAACAAGGTATTTCAATTACACAATCACAAACTTCATTAAAGTTCGCAACACCTGTGCTTAACTCGTAACACAAGTCGGTAAAGTTTCCTGTTTGATTTGCAACAGCATCTATATTAGCATTTGACAATGCTGTTTCAAATAATGCCATTTTAGCATTATCAACATTAGCTGCATAAATGTTATAAGCTGTATTTTCTAACAAGGCTGTAAATAAACCTGTATCGTTAAACGATATTATAGCGCCATCGGCATCGGTAAGTAAATAAATATTGCTATAACCTACATTATTAAATGTACCCGGCTGTGTAATTGCAAATATGCTTAGCGGTGCATCTGGATTATCACAATCACAAGTTACCGGATCGCCACAAAATGGAGAATCGGTTCTTGAGATGTTAAGTAGTAAAACTCCTTCACCCTGGCATTGAACTTCATTATCTAAATGATATTCGAAACGAAAATCATTTGTACCAATTAAACTAACGTTGCTTGCATCAACAACTATATTATTTGATTCATCAATCCAAGTGCCATTTTCAACACCAAAGCCACTTTCATAAATGGTTAAATCAACTATTGCATCAACCGCACCACCTGCTATATTTTCACAAACAAATACTTCTTGGTAACCTAAGTCAGTATCAATTACTTGCACATCAACCTCGGTATTATTTGAACAACCTCTAACATCAGTTGCTGTAATTGTGTATGTTCCTGCATCTGCTAAAATAGCCTGCGCAACTGTAAAAGTAGCAACGGTAAAGGTTTCACCAGCTGGAGTAGCCCAATCAATTTTGTAAGGAAATAAACCACCCGATATATTAGGATGAATTACGCCATGGTTACCTACACATATTGGTTTAACAGTTGGGTTTATTGTAGGGCTTTCATGAATTTTTATGAAAGCTCTGTTTATTGGGATACAAGAATTATCGCTTGGTGCTGGCAACAGGTAAGCCACAATGGTGTAGTTATCGCTTGGTAAGCTTGCACCCATTGCCATTAATTCTGCCACACCATCAGTTACCGAAACAGGGTTGCCTCCGTTAAGCAAACCATCTGGTGCGGTATTATATGGATTTGGCGAAGCAACAAACTTGTTGTAGTAACCAATTAGTATCTCAAAATCTGTTTCATTGTTTTGAGTTTGAGCTACATTAGCAATGCCAGTAACCATTACATCAAATGTTTCGCCTGCGCATATATCACCAGAAATATTTACATCTACAATTGAAGGACAAGTAAATGGTAAGCAATTGCACGAAATGGAATAATTAGCTGCATTAGAAATTTCGTAGCAAAAATTACTATAACTTTTACTTGGTATGAATGAACTAATATTGCTTTCGGAATTTAATGCTGTGTTTAATGCAGCAGCATCAAAGTTGTCTACATTAATGGAATAAACACTATACTCACTATTACCTAAACTGGTAAATAAACCGGTATTATTATTAGCCACAATATTTCCATCTGCACTTGTCAATACATAAATTTGTGTATGATTTTCATTTGTAAATGTACCTGGTTGCGATTGGGCCAAAATAGTACCTGCATTTTCAGGATCATTACAATTGCAAGATTGTGCTGGGCCACATAACACTTCCTTAGCGTTAACTGTAACTGGGCATGTTTGATCTCCTTCAAAATATGCTTCAAAAGTAATATCTGCCAAACCCGAACCACTATGAGTATAAGGCCCAAAGGTAACTTGGTTATTACCTAATGCTGTTTGTTCTGTATTACCATCTGCTATTACAATACTGTTAAAGCTTGGGTTTTTAGTAGTAACAACATCAATAAAAAATTCATTTTGGTTGTTAGAATTTCTACAAGATGCGACTGCCTCAACAATTGGTGTTGGTGCAATATTAACAATCAATAAATTTTTAGCATCGCACTCATCATCAGTTTCAGTTATCAATTCAAACACTTGACCATTTTGTGTAACTTGCGCATTAGAAGGGTCAAAAACTATTTCACCGTTGCTTGTCCAATCAATTACTACAACTTCTTCATTCCAAATGTTGGTAGCTAAAACATCAATAAAATTACCTGCTGGATTATCGCAAATAGAAACCGCTTGTGTATTAACTATCCCTTTTTCTATTATTAGTTTAATTGATGCGGTGGCAATACAACCTGCATTATTTATTACGGTATAAGTTATTGAATTGAAATTAGTAAACATATAGGCTGATGGATTTGCTATTGCGCCAGCATTATCTGCCCAAGTACCTCCTACAACACCAATAGCGTTTTCATAAGTATGTAAGTCTATAAATGCTTCGTTGCCATCTGCACATTTAGTAATTGTTTGGTTTTGTAAGATGGGTAGCGAACTAATCATAATAATAAAAGAGCTTGCTGCACTCTCGCAATTCCCTTCTAAAGTTTGTGTTACATAAACGGTTTCGGAAATACCTTGTGGTATATAACTACTGCCTGTATAAATTACATTTGTCAATGCCTCATCAGCATACCAAATAAAAACCGCATTATCTCTACCAGAAGCAATAACAGATTTTACAGGATCTCCTTCGCAATATTGGTTAATGCCACTAACAGTTGGCGGTTCAACAAAATTTGGACTAACTAATTCAATTGAATTGTCGGTAACTGCGGTACATCCACTTTCATTTGTTATGGTAATAAAATTATAAAAACCTTCGGCTAAACCTGTAACAGTTGCAGCACCATTCATTACCAACACATTTTCAAAAGTGCCTGCTTTAAAAGTTAAATCGTAAATACCATTGGCAACACCTGTTAAAGTAATTGTTATAATGCCATCATCAACTCCACAAGCAGAAGGGTTTTGCCCTACTACTGCAATTGTTGGCAATGGTAAAAAGGTGGCTTCAAAACTTAAAGTTTGTGTGCAACCATTTGATATTTCAACATTGTAAGTGCCAGTTTCGGTTACGTTTATATTAGAAGATTGTTCTCCCCCAGACCAAGAATAACTATAACCCTCTGGAGCTTGAAGATTAACCACTTCACCTGCACAAGCTGTAATAGGTGATGGTTGAGACTCGTTTGGAACATCAGCCAGTATTACAACATAATTTAATGTTTGTGTGCAACCATCAACATCGCTTACTTCTAATACATAAACACCTGGGGCATTTACCGAAATAATACGTGAGACAGAACCATTGGACCATAAATAGCTAAAACCCTGTGGGCCTGTTAATGAAACAAATTCGCCAGTACAAATCTCTTTTGGTGCAGGATTTGATAAAGTTAAGTTTCCTTCACCAGTAACATTATAAACTAAATCTTGGCTGCAACCTCCACTCTCAGTAACTGTTAATGTGTATACCCCAACTGACAATACATTAATACTTTGTGTAGTTTCACCTGTTGACCATTGATAGGTAAAACCTAAAGGGCCTTGGAGCGTAACACTTTGTACGCCACAAATACCAATCGCTTCTGGGTTTGGTAGATTTAAACCTTCACCAATAACTTCATAGCTTAATACTTGTGTACAAGCTGCTGCATTAGCAATAGTTAGCTCATAAAATCCGGCTGTTGCTGCCAAAATACTTTGTGTAGTTGAACCATCTGACCATAAATAATTATAACCAGCAGGGCCAACAAGTGCTACTTCATTAAAACCACAAATGCTTGTTATTGCTGGTTGAGGTTCATCGGGTGCATCTATAATAAGCGACTCATAAGTTAATGTTTGCGAACAACCATTAGCATTTGTAATTGTAAGCGGAAGCGAAGTTGTATTAAAAACTGTTACTTGTTGTATTGAGGCATCTGTTGCCCATAAATAACTGTAACCATCTGGAGCAGAAAAGATAACAGGTTCTCCTTCACAAGCAGTAAAGGGATTGTTTGGTTCTGGTTCCATTGGGCTATCATTAACAACCGCAATAACTGAAGCTGATGGTCTACAACTTGCATCTTGAGGTATTTCTGCTAAGTAAGCCACAATGGTAAATATACCTGCATTATTTAATGGTCCAATGTCAGCTAAAGTTACTGTACCCGCATTGGGAGTAAAAGGATTATTAAAGTTTAATACAATATTTGGAGTTGATGTATATGGATCAGGATTTATCACTTCACCATTATAAGCTCCAATCAAAATACCAAAATCACTTTCCCCATTTTCAGTTTGTAAAGTATTGGCAATACCTGTAACTGTAATATCTATGGTTTCACCTACACAATAAGGGCTATCAGTATTAACTGCTGCAATTTCAGGGCAAACAAAAATGCTACAATCATTTTCAACTACAATTGCTGTTACACTATTTATACAGCCGTTACTATCTGTAACAGATACAGAATATTCACCCGCAGCATTTACAATAATTGATTGGTTAGTTTGGCCTGTACTCCACAGATAAGATTCGAAACCTGAGTCTGCACTTAAAGCAGTAATTTCATCACTATTAGTTTGGCCTGTACCATCACTACATATATTTAAATCACCATCAATACTAAAAACTGGTAAATTATTTATGGTAAGAACAGTAGTAATTTCACTACCACAATCGGATGTTGAAGCTATGGTTACTACGTAAGTCCCAGCTTCTGAAACCATAGTACCGTCTTCTAAAGTATAGCTATCTCCTTCACAAATACTAGTTTCTACATTTATTGCATTGATGTTATTAAATACCACTTCTATATCATCTGAGTCAACACAAACGCCATCATTACTAACATTAACACTATAAATACCAGATTGAGTAACTGTTGTTGTTTGAGTAGTTGCACCATTTGACCAACTGTAACTACTAAAGCCAGCACCTGCATCTAAAATTATTTGATCGCCAGCACAGGCTTGTATGTCATCACCAAGCTCAACAATAGGTTCTGCAATAATAACTACTTCGGTAACTGCTATTGGTTGACAAGTTGCATCAACAGGTGCAGGGCTTAAATAAGCAACCACTGTATAAGTGCCAGGGTTAAGTGTTAAACCCATGCCCGTTAAACTAGCAGTACCATTTAAAGGAGTAACCGCAGTACCCATTGCAAACAAAACATCGGGCGAGATTATATAAGGATTTGGGTTAGCTTCGCTTCCATTATAATAACCAAACAAAATTTGAAAATCTGTTTCGTTATTTTCAGTTTGTAAAACGCCAGCAATACCTGTGGCTGTTATATCAAAAGTTTCGCTATCACAAATTGGGCCTGTTGTAGAAACACTGCCAATAGTTGGACAGCTACAAGTACAATTATATGCTGCTGATGCACTATTTAACTCATAACAATAATCTGCATAAGCACCACTAATTGTGCTAACTTCTATTATAGTATTCAAGTTATTTTGAAAATCAGCCACATCGCTATTTGCTACATTTGCAGCATAAATAAGATAGTCTGTATTACCTAATAAATTGGGAAAACTTCCACTCGTATTTGATGTAATTGTATTTCCTGTTGCATCAGTCAAAATATAGATTTGTGTATGATCTATAGTTTCGAAAGTACCTGGTTCTGCAACTGCATAAGCGGTAAATGTGCCACTTGAACAATCGCAAACAGTTTGTGCTTTCGATGGAATAGACATTACGCTCATTACCAATATGATAGTAAAAAGCTTTATGTATGAAGTTATATTAATTTTCATTTTTTCTTATTTAAGATTTTAAATCAGTTAATTTTTCTCTCAAAAAGATTATTGTCCGTTCCACGGGAAAGTACCCGAATTTGGTGCACAATTTCCACATTCTGATCTTATAACAGTAATTGAGTTAGATAAAGCTGCACAAGATGAAGCAGCAACCAAATCACCAGCGTTATCGCCAATTTGTAGTATAAATGTAGGATCGGAATAGTTTACATACCAAATTAAACAAGTACCAACACCAGCGCCATCTAATACAAATGGTGGTGCAGTTGGTAAGGCTAAAATAACTCCATTTCCATCAGTAATTAACCAAGCTCCGTTATTACCTTGACCAGCAATATCGATAATTACATTAATTGGCTCATCAACTCCATCATCTGTACAAATTGAAGTTGAACTATTTGTAGAAATTGTTGCAGCCTCTGCGTAAAAGCAAGAGCCATCATCAGTATTTGCGTTCATCTCAAAATTACAAGCATCCATATCAATACAACCCAATATTGGATTATTATCGCAATTACAAGTAGTAGAATTAAAGGTTGTTCCAGTAGCACAATTTGGTGTATTGCTTACTGTGCAAGTAGTGGAATCAAATGTGTCTATTGTAACATCACAATTATCATCAAGATCTGGTATGTTACAAGGATCTGCACAAGCCGTGTTTCCGAAATCGCAAGTTCCATCATCGCAATTGGCATTGGCATTGTAGTTACAGGCTGTATTATCAGTACAACCACTAACAGCAATTGTTTCATTTATACAACCACAAGTTGTGGCATCCCAAGTTCCACCAAATGAACCTAAGTTACAATCTTGGTTACAAGTATCATCATAAGGGTTACAAGAGCCGTCATCTTCTGTTGCAGCCGGATCATAATTATCTGCACAAGCATCAGTACAACCAGTTATTGGGTCAATTGAACCTTGACAAGTTGCACAATCAACATAAACATCATCATTAGTATTCGCATCACCATCATCACAATCATTGCCTACACTAAAGCAAGTGCCATCATCAACAGTAGCGTTCATATCAAAATTACAAGCACTAGCATCGGTACAACCAGGAACTGGAATTATTAAACCTTGACAAGTTGTACAATCAACATAAACATCATTATTTGTAT
>ENA-ORXT01000168-ORXT01000168.1-marine-metagenome-genome-assembly--contig:-NODE-168-length-110738-cov-19.734947_pt1 | contig 110738 bp, 98 predicted proteins | sample MGYA00237868_ERZ511482 | MGnify/ENA metagenome assembly ERZ511482 | reverse complement strand
GGCGAGGTTGTGGAGCGGGTCGGTGTCACGACTTTGGCGCCCTCGACCGATCAGGACACAAGATCTGGGGCTAGCTGAGCTCCTATGTCAACGAAACGATTGGTTTGGTCGTTTGGAGTGCGGTCCAGATGCGGTCTGAGATGCGGCGTTTGAGGGCTCGGATTGCTTCGCGTTTGGTCTTGCCGTCGGCGAGGCGTTTCTCGTAGTAGCGGCGGCCTTCGGTGTCTGGTCGCGAGATTTGGGCGATCGCAGCGACGTGAATGGCTTTGTTGAGTTGGCGGTTGCCGCCTCGGTTGAGTCGGTGACGTTTCACGCGGCCGCTTGATGCTTCCAAGGGTGCGGTGCCGTTGGCCATCGCGAACTTCGATTTCGTCGGAAACCGTGTGAGGTCCGCGACTTCGGTGAGGATTTCCGCGGCCACTATCGGGCCGACGCCGTCGATGTCAGTCAGAGGCGTTTCCGCAGCTTGAACAGCCGTCTGGACTTGTTTGGTCAAGGCCTTGATCTCGCGTCCGAGCGCCAGGACTGTTGTGATGCGTTTCCGGGCGATCTGAGCGTGAACCGAACGGTCTTTGGCGAGCAGGTCCCGGCACCGCTGCAACGACTTTGTCGAACCAATACTGGTCGTGATCTCGCGGTGATACCCGACCCGGATCTGTTCCAAATCTGCATGAAGACGATTGACCGCTCGGTTGCGGTCCTGGACCAATTCTCGCCGATATTGCACCAACTTCCGCAGGTCCTCGATCGGCCCGCCGGGCTTCGGCGCTCCAAGATCATCAACACGTAAGGCGATCTGGGCGATCAACAACGCGTCGACCAGATCGTTCTTTGTTCCCGTGCGCAGTCCTTTGCGCGCGGCCGCAGTCATCTGCGGTGGCACTTCAACCACAGAGACGTTGGCTGCGATGAGCATTTTCGCGAGCGGTCGGCCGTAGTTGCCGGAGCCTTCAATCGCTACGAGACGCACATCGCATTCTTGGGTCCAGCCCCTGATTTCGGCGTGACCTTCGATGGTGTTGTTGATCTCGCGATACTTGACCAGGCGGCCGTTCTCATCCGTCTCGGCGCAACCGAGAATGTCCTTGTGGGAATCGATTCCAATCAGAGCCATCACATGTTCCTTTCGCTCGACAAGTCATGGTCTGGCAGACTTGGTCGAGCGGTGCGCATACATGCGTTGGGTCACCTGGCAAACGGGATCTCACGCTCCTATCAAGCGACATCGCTCAACCCAGAAGCCGGCGGGGAGACGCTCAGCTAGAAAGCCACAACCCGAAACGGGCAGGGCATGTAACGCAGAGTCATCCCCGCCGGCTCTGCCAACACGATTCAACCACGCATGTACCCGGCCAGGACGTTGGTGACGGTTTGACGAAGTGAAGACCTCCGAGTGTTGTGGAGATTGCCGTCAACACAAACCCAGAGGTCTTCAATGGTTCACCGTAATGCTCGTCTCACGTTTCATGGTCGCGTTCTGCTCGTTGAGCGCGTCGCTGCAGGATCACCGGTCGCGCATGTAGCCAAAGCAATGGGCATATCGCGTCAGTGCGCACACCGCTGGATCAAACGATTCGACTCTGAAGGCAAAGCTGGCCTCTATGACCGGTCCAGTCGCCCGCATCGATCACCCAACCGAACCCCAGCCGCGCTCGAGCGGCGCGTACTCAACGCTCGCACCAAGCTCCGAACCGGCCCCGCATTCATCGCTGCTGAGACCGGTGTCGCTGAACGAACCGTGACCCGGATTCTGCGACGCCACAACATCCCAAGGCTCTACGAGTGCGACCCACTCACCGGTGATGTGATCCGAGCATCAAAGACCACCGCGATCAGATACGAACGCCCAACCCCAGGCGACCTGATCCATATCGATGTCAAGAAACTCGGACGGATACCACCCGGCGGAGGCTGGCGAGCACACGGCCGCAAAATGGGCTCCACCGCCAAACGTAAAAAGACCAAGATCGGCTACGACTACATCCATTCAGCGGTCGACGACCACAGCCGCCTCGCATACTCCGAGATCCACGAAAACGAACAAGGACCAACCTGCGCCGGCTTCATCATCCGAGCCGCAACCTTCTTCGCCGACCATGGCATCGACAGAATCAGCCAAGTCATGACCGACAACCACTGGTCCTACACAAAGACCATCGCGTTCGCCGACGCGCTTGCAAACATCGGCGCCGAACACATCACCATCCGAGCGCACTGCCCATGGCAAAACGGCAAAGTCGAAAGATTCAACCGGACCCTGCAAACCGAGTGGGCCTACCGACGCGTCTACACCTCAAACGCCCAACGATCCCGAGCACTTGAACCCTGGCTCCACACCTACAACAATCACCGCAACCACAGCTCACTCGACGGCCACCCACCAATCAGCCGACTGACACCAACCTGATGGCCGAGTACATCTAGCGGGTGAACACAAACAGTGAGGCAACGTCGTCGGGGGCCAGGCCGCAGGCCACCACCGCTTTTGGAATGACGGCGTCCCGCAAGGCCCCGTCGGTTCCCGGGTTCTGGACCAGTTCTATGGCTTCTTCGGGGTCGAAGTCCCCAAGCGCGCGAAACCGCTGTGCGGTGACACAGGCGATATCGCGACGGGTGTAGCCGTCCGGGATAGCTTCGGTCAGCTCGATGCTGGCCCCAAGCTCATCGGCCGAACACACCAGGAGGCCAACGCTGAGCGCGGCTTGCTCGCTGGCCATTGCCACCGGTGGTGATGCGGCCAACGGATCGATGCCCCGCTCAGCAAGGCAGGCCGCATGGGTGCGGTCCGGCATGACCCCTATGCGTTCAAACTCGTTGTGGAGCCAGTCCGCCACGGCCGGATCCCGGACCGGGGTTGGCGTGGCGGCCGGGGCTTCATCCCGGCGTTGCATGATCACGCGAAACCGGTCTCGGCAGTCCTGGTCGGTCAGCCCATCAGCACAGGACTGTTCGTTCTGATTGGCGTAGAGGTAGATGCCAAGCCGCACCGCGCACTCGTCAAAGGATTCGTCATCGAGGCACGCGACGTCGGATCCCGACGGCGGCCGATCGGGGTTGTTGGCAATCTCGTCGGGCAGTGTGGAGACACTTGCACACGCAACGGTCAAGCTTGCGAGCACCAGTAGCAGCACCAGGCGGGAGCGAAGAAGGTGAGCGCGCATCGGTGCGCCATCTTAGAACTCCCAATCCCGGCCTGGAACTCCCAATCGCAGAACTGCTGGCGAGTGGTCAGGCGGCGGTGGCCGAGGCGGTCTCGTCGGCGCAATCGCCGTCGAAGTCGGCCCGATGACCCGAAGTCATCTCGGCGTGCAGCTGCTTGATCTTGATGCTGGCCGTGCACTCAAACAGGGCCGGGAAAACCGCGTGGACTGCGGCCGCCATGGCTGCGAGCGTCAGTTCCTTCGCAAAGTGCCCCGCAACCTTGGCGTGCTCGCCATAGGTCTCTTCAACAGAGGTGGGGTGTTCGGTGAGAAAGAGCGGGAGGGCCATGACTCAACGATACGCGAATCGGGGCGCAACGGTTTTGCTGGTTATGGCCGCAAATCACCTGTCCTTGCAACATTGTGCTCCCAATGGTCGTTCAGGGGACTATTCTTTCTATTATCGACCTACTTGATCAGGAAATTCTGCTTTTGCTCCAACGGGACGCCACGCTCTCTGTCCGCGAGATCGGTGAGCGGGTTGGACTGACCCCCACCCCGTGCTGGCGACGGATTCAGAACCTGGAATCTGACGGTGTGATTCGTGCCCGGGTCGCCCTGCTGGCTCCCGAAGCCGTGAACCTCAATGTGACTGCGCTGGTGCAGGTGCGCACCAACGACCACAGTGCCCAATGGTTGGAGCGATTTCGCCACGCCGTGGATGCGCTGCCGGAGATCATCGAAGCGCACCGCACCAGCGGCGAGACCGACTACATGCTCAAGGTGATGGTCCCGAGCATTGCGGCCTTCGACGACTTCTACAAACAACTCATCACCCGCGTTGACCTGTATGACGTTCGGTCCACCTTTGTGATGGAGAACCTGAAACAGACCACCGAACTGCCACTGCGCTATGTTGACGCTTCGTGAGTGTTGACACCCGGTGACCGGTCCCGCATCCGAGCTGCCATCAGTCATTGTCTTTGACTTTGACGGCACCATTCTGGACACCGAAACACCGGTATTCGAAGCCTGGCAGGAGACCTTCATCGAGTTCGGCGCTGAGCCCATCAGCTTTGAGATGTGGGTGACGTCGATTGGCTTGAGCCGTCGGCAATTTGATCCCGCGGCGGTCCTTTCCGAACGCATTGGTCGGACCGTTGATCGAGAGGCCGTCGACCGGAATCGCCAGCTGCTGCGCAGTGACAAGATCGACGCCCTCCCGCTCCGCCCGGGAATCGAGACGACCATTCGGGCCGCCGCGGATGCCGGTATTGCCCTGGGCGTGGCCTCCAGTTCCTCCACGGCGTGGGTTGGCATGCATCTGGAGCGCCGAGGGCTTCGAGACCTTTTCGGAGCGGTCGTCTGCGCGGGTGATCCCCTACCGGACGGATCGGGCACGGTCCCGGGTAAGCCGGACCCAACGTCGTATCGACTGGCCTGCGAGCAGGTGGGGGCCGACGTGACCCGGGGACTGGCGGTGGAAGATTCCCCGCACGGGATCAGCGCCGCCAATGCCGCGGGCCTCTTCACCATTGCCGCACCGGGTCCCATGACCAACAAGATGAATTTCTCTCACGCCGATGTGGTGCTGGCCGACTTCGGTGCCGTCCCGCCCAGCACGGTATTTTCCCCCGAATTCCGCGCTCGGTAGGCACGTGGGGACTGGTCCCCATCGACGTTTTGTAGTCCGTCGTTCAGTGTTGGTACATCCCAACAACTGAAGGAACAGGGCAATGAGCACGCAAGTTCTGGTGACCGCCGAAGAGAGCATGAAAGAAGCGAAGTGGATTGGTGACGCGGCCTGCAGCGTCGAAGACAGCGCCCTCTTCTTCTCCGAATACGTTCGAGACATCACCGCCGCCAAACAAATCTGTCTGCGGTGCCCGCAGATGGCGACCTGTCTTGAAGGTGCATTGCGCCGCAGCGAGCCGGGCGGCGTGTGGGGCGGTCAGCTCTTTGTCAACGGCTCGGTCGTGATGAGCAAGCGTGGCCGAGGTCGGCCCCGCAAGGTGGGCAGTGCCGACGACGACATTGCATCGGTCCCGGTGCCGGCCCATCTTGTTCCGCTGCTTCGCACCGCCTGAATCTCCCGTCGATCAGAGCAGGTTCCTGATGGACTCATGGGCCCCGCTCACGACCGACTTGGCTTTGCCAATCGCAAACTGGCCCGGATTGTCCCGCAGGTCGGTCAGACGGAACCGGACCCATTCGTCCACCACTGACTGCAGTACCCGGGTGTAGCTGGGGTAGGGGAAGACGGATCCGTACCAATCGTGCAGCGTCAGATCGTTGCGCATGGCCAACCCAAACATCCCGATGAGTTCCCCAGCTCGGGGGCCCACGATTGTGGCGCCAAGAGTTCGGCCGCTGAACCGGTCGATGTCCACGGTGACGAATCCGGTGTCAACTTCGTCGGTGAAGCTCCGGTCTTCGGCCGCCATTGGTTTGGTTATCCGAATGATGTGCTCTGCTGGCTCGTCTTCCTGGACGCCAATGGTGGCGATCTCCGGATCGGTGAACACCGCGCCGGTGCGCACTGGAACGTCGCCCAGCGGCACCACCGACACAAAGATGCTCGCAAAGATCCGCCGGGCCCACGCCTCGGCATCATGGGTTGTGCCCCCACGGTCGGTCACGTCGCCCGCCGCCCAGATGCCTTTGACCGATGTGCGGCCGCGATCGTCAATCACGATGCGGCCCGCCTTGTTGGTCTCCACGCCGACCCGTTCCAAACCGATATCGGCACTGTTGGGGATGCGGCCGATCGCCTGAAGGACCCGTTCGGCCGGCACGCGACCGCCGCCAGTCATCACCAGCTCACGGGTGGCGGGATCCCAGGATTCGGCAAAGACACCGGTATGGATGGCGATGCCTTGTTGGGTGAGGATTGGAGCGATGGTGTGGTGAACCGCCGGCAGCGTGGTGGGAATGAGGCGGTCGGCGGCCTCCACAATGGTGACCGCGGTTCCCAGCCGGTTGAAGGCGGTGGCCATCTCCAGCCCGATGGCGCCGCCCCCGACGATGGCCAGTGAGGCCGGCGCAGTCGTCATCTCAAACAGCTCATGGTTGGTGAGCAGCTTGCCTTCCGGGAGACCCGGAAGGGGAAGGCGGCGAGCATGGGAACCGGTGCAGATCACGATGTGGTCGGCTTCGGCTTCCCACGCCGGACCATCGACGGGAGTGACACGCACGCGTCCGGCCGCAACGATCTCGGCGTTTCCGTAGCGCAGGTCAATGCCCGCCATGGTGCCGAACTCTTCTTCTTCGTGGTGGCGCAGAGCGTCTCGTTGCTTGCGAACGGTGGCCAGGATGCTGGTCGAATCGGCTTGTTGGTCGGCTGCGACTCCCGAGCTGAGGTGGAGCAGCGACTTGGACGGGATGCACCCGGTGTTGGTGCAGTCGCCGCCCATCTGATCCCGTTCGACCAGCATCACCCGTTTGCCCAGGCCAGCCAGACCGACCGCGACGACGAGTCCGCCGCTGCCCGACCCAATCACTATCGCCGTGTACGTGTCCATGGTGGAAGTGAACCCCTCAACCCTTGGAAATCCTTCCCGGGAACTCACTGCGGCCGATTACGGTGAGGTCAGTGACTTCGCCGTCGGACCCTGTGTCTCCCCGGGAGCCTCAACCGCTCATCGATATCGACTTCAGTGGGATAGGGCCATCGGGCAAGCCGGAAGACGACAACTCGAACCCGCCAGACCCCACGGGCCCAGATCGGGCTGCCCCCATGCTGGCGGCGAAGCCCCGTCGGGTTCGGCGAATCGCCTTGTCCACTTCCCTCGGCGTGCTCGGTGCAGGAGTGGGACTGGTGGCCGTGCTGTTCGCCGTGTTCATCGTGGTCCGGGGTGGATCGACGGTCTCCCAATCCGTCGAAGTTGACGCCGCTGCTGAATCGAAACCAGAGGCTGGCGCGCCTCAATCGATTGTCTCGGCATCGGTGGATCTCAACGTCGTGATGGAAGTGTCGGGCCAGCTGCTCCCGGCCGACATGTCACCGGGGCCTGACGTGCCAATGGGAACGCCAATGACGTGGAGGTACACCGTCACGAATACGGGCGACACCGATGTGGGCGACATCGTGGTGATCGATCCGCTCCTGATGGGCCGGGTGAACGGGTCGATCTGTTCTGTTGTCCCAGAAACTGTCACGTTGCGTCCCGGCCAAACGCTTGAGTGTGAGCTGACACTTCCTGCGATTGCGGGCGGATACGAGAGCCGCGCGCAGGTGAATGCGATTCCCCGAATTGGAGGGATCAAATATCCGAAGGTCGAAGGGTCGTCGACGTTGCGGTACTTCGGGGTGCCGCCGCAGCGCGAGCGCTTGCTCGAAACTGAGTTCCAGTTTGTTCTCGAAGAAGATCCCCAGCAAGCCCCGGCTGAGTGGCCGGACATCACCATGCACTTCAGTGGCCAGTCGCGGGACTTCTCCATCGCCCCGGACCCGCTCGTTTCCCACGTGGTGACTCTGCCGGTTGAAGCATCGACGGTTCGGATGGAGATCGATTCGCCGGAGGGGTACGTCGTCCGCGAACTCCTGTGTTCACGGCCGGTCGATGCCTTCCCCGATGGCGACACCTACTGGATCGAGGTGGATGTCGTGACCTACGACCTCGCCTGCTCGGTTCTCCTTGTGTCGAGCGCCGAAGGCGTGCTGAGCGGGTCGTGATCTGACTTCCTTCGCCCCGGCCGGCAACTCCGTCCAGTTCAGCGGAGCAGGACCTCGGCCGCGGCGAGACCGGAGTTGAATGCGCCTTCCACTTTGGGACCGGCAAACGCATCGCCAGCCAGCACGGCCGGGTAGGGGAGGTCCGAAAGTACATAGGCGGCTTCGGGCCGGGTCTCCACCGGTCCCGCGTAGCGCCACCGCTTGAGTTGGGACGCAACCACTTCCACACTGCCGATCCACGGTTGGGCCAACTCCAGGAGCATCTGGTGGTTGGCTTGGTCGGGCGCGTCGAAGTGTTCCCGGCTCAGCGTGTGGTTGGCGTGAAAGGTCACCGCTTCGGCCGAGCTGATCCCTTTGGACCGGTTGTCGCCGATGAAGCTGAAAGGACCGTCGTTCAGTTGCAGTCCACCCCAATCCGGCAGTGCCGACGGTGCGGTCAGTACGGCCAGCAGCCCGAGCACCGGGTGGTACTGCACCGCATCCAACTCGGCCCGCTGAGTTGTTGTCAGCATGGTGTCACCGGCGTCCAGCAGCGCCAGAGTCTGGGGGACCGGCGGCGTGAGCAGAATCTGGCGGGCCGTCAACACCCGGTCGTCGTCGCTGGTCAGCTGCCAACCGTCGTTCACGCTGCGGATGGACCTCAGTTGCGTGGAGAGTTGCACCGGAAGATCCCGGGCCAGCCACTTGCCGAACCCATTCATGCCCTGGGTGCCAGCGAAACGCGGGTGTCCGTCGCCGCCTTCGCTGAATCCGTGATTCCAGACCCGGACGATGTCCTCGTCAACCGCCTGATCCACCACCGCCCGAAATGCGTCACCGCGGACGGTGAAGAACTGGGCGCCGTGGTCGAGCGTGCCATCACCGATACGACGGGTGGCAAGGCGTCCTCCCACCGACCGGCCTTTGTCCACAATGAGAACCGACTGGCCCGAGTCAATCAGGTGGCGGGCCGCGGTCAGTCCGGCCACGCCGGCGCCCACCACGACGGTGTCCCAGCTGCCGCCATCAGTGTTGGATTGGTCAGACCGGGGCAATGAGTTCCTCTCCGTTGGTCTTCATTATCTGCTGGATGGCCGCGTCGTCAAAGCCCTGCAGATCGTCCACAAAGGCGCGCGGCGTCTCCAGTCCTTCGGCATGGGGCCAATCCGAACCAAACAGCATCCGTTCGGTGCCGATCGTGCCGGCCAACTGGTGCATGTCGTCCTCGTAGAACGGTGCCACCCAGATGTGACGGCGGAAGGTCTCCACCGGATCTTCGGGGAAGGCGTTCTTGTGCATCTTGAACGCCTTGGTCATGCGCTGGACCAGGCCGTCAACCCAAAGCGCCCCACTCTCGATGGTGCAGACCCGAAGGCGAGGGAACCGGTCAAAGACCTGGCCGGCAATCAGGGAGGCCATGGCGTCGGCCACGTTGCTGGTGTTGAGCATCGACCGCAGCGGGTTGTACCGGAACGCTTCGAACTCCGACGACAAACCCCAATGCTCCAGAAAGAATCCGTAGCCGGCGTCGCCGGAGTGGAACGCGGTGGTGATACCAGCTTCATTGACCAGACCCCAGAACCGGTCGTGGCGAGGATCGCCCAATGAATAGTTGCGACCTTGGTCGGTCATCACGGCGCCAGCACGCAGGTTGATCAGCCGGCACCCTCGCTCCAGCGCCCACTCCAGCTCGCTCACCGCGTGGTCCACGTCGCTGAGCGTCATGTACGCCGCGCCGAAGATCCGGTCCTGGTAGGCGAAGCCCCAGTCCTCCTCCAGCCACCGGTTGAAGGCGGAGAAGCTGGCCCGCATGGCTGGGAGGTCGTCCTTCAATGCGCTCTCCATGCCTACGCCAAGGGTGGGGAACAGGAAGCACGCCCCAAGGCCCTGCTGATCCAGGGTGGCGATCTTGGCATCCCGATTTCGGTACTCGGGGTGATCGCTCATCTGCTCCAGCTCTCCGAACGCGGCTCGAATGTCGTCGGTTGGTGCTTTGCCGCGGAAGTACGCGTCAAGGCTGCCGGGCCGGGCAATGGGGTCGAAGGTCGGATTGGGGATGAAGCGATTGATGCGGCCGCCCACCAACAACCGCTTGCGTCCATCGATCTGGGCCCACTGCATCCCCCGCTTGCGGAAAGCCGGGTCCATATGCCGAGTGAACGCGTCCTCGGCTTCGTAGTAGTGGTGGTCGCAATCGAACGGAATGAATCCAAGGTCGGAGGTCATGGCTCAATCGTACTGGTGGCGGAAACCGTGGTCAGACGCCGCAGATTGATCGCGGGGGCATCCCGGTTCTTTTCCGGAGTGTTAAATCGGTCTCTCACCGCCTAAATCCGACTTGATTGGTCGGGATTGATTGGGACGCCGTTCTACACTCCGGGAATGGCACGAATTCTTGTTGCGGAAAAGATTGCGGACAGCGGGCTGGATCGCCTGCGAGCAGCCGGTCACGAGGTGGACATTCAGGTCGGGTTGACGCCAGAGGAGTTGGCCGAGGCGATCGTCGGCGCCCAGGCGCTCATCATCCGCTCGGCGACGAAGGCAACTCGGGAGATCATCGAAGCCGCAACTGACCTGGTGGTGATCGGCCGAGCCGGAGTTGGCCTCGACAATGTGGACACCCCCGCGGCCACCGAACGTGGCGTGATGGTGTGCAACGCGCCCACCTCCAACATTGTCTCGGCCGCAGAGCAGACCATGGCGATGATCCTGGCGTCGGCCCGTAACACCGCCCAGGCCCATGCGGCCCTCACCGACGGCCGATGGGAGCGTGCAAAATGGGTGGGCGTCGAGCTGCAGGAAAAGACGCTGGGGGTTGTGGGACTGGGCCAGATTGGGAAGTTGGTAGCCATACGAGCGGCAGCGTTCGACATGAAGCTGCTGGCTTATGACCCCTTCATTTCCGCAGAGGGCGCCGAAGGCGTGGGCGCCGAACTGGTGACGTCCCTGGAGGAGATGGTGCAGCGGTGTGACTTCCTCACCCTGCACGTGGCCAGGACTCCAGAAACCATCGGCATGATCAACGCAGAGTTGTTGGCCCACGCCAACCCCGAGCTGCGGATCATCAACGTTGCCCGCGGTGGCATTGTCAACGAAGCCGACCTGGCAGCCGCAGTGCGCGACGGCGTGATTGCCGGCGCGGCCATCGACGTGTTTGAGAACGAGCCGGTGACCGAGTCGCCGCTGTTCGACGAACCCCGGATCGTGGTCAACCCGCACCTGGGGGCCAGCACCAAAGAGGCGCAGCTGCGGGCGGGCGAGACCATTGCCGAACAGGTTGAGCTGGCGCTGGCCGGTGACTTCGTTCCGTTTGCGGTGAATCTTGCGGCCAAGGATGCATCCGAAACCACCCGCCCGTTCCTTCCGCTTTGTGAGGAGCTCGGCGCATTGTTCGCCGGTCTGGGCGGGCATACCGACAAACTTGAAGTGGAGTTCGCCGGCGAGATCGGTCGGTATGAGAACCAGCTGGGAACGCTGGGGGTCCTCAAGGGATACCTGGGAGCGCTGACCGACGAGTCGGTCTCCTTTGTGAACGGCTTTGTGCTGGCCGACGCCCACGGGGTGAGTGTGGAGACCTCCAACGTCGCTGTTCCGCACGACTACCTCAACAGTGTGACCGTCCGGTCTGCCGATCACGAACTGACCGGATCCCTGATGGGTCTGGAGGCGCAGATGCGCATCGTGGAGTTGGATGGCCACGGCGTGGACCTTCCGCCGGCCGATCATTTGACGGTGGTGTGGAACGAAGACCGGCCCGGGATGATTGGCAACATTGCGGGCATCATCGGCGAAGCTGGCATCAATATCGAGAACATGAACGTTGGTCAGACGCCCAATGGTCCATCGTTGATGGTGCTGCAAACCGACCAGGCAGTTCCGGAGGACGTGGCCAACGCAATTGTTGACGTGGCCGGCATTTCAAACGTGAGCCGACTCCGCTAATCACGCATTGGTAATGCATCGGTAATCACGCATTGGTAATCACGCATCGTCGGGGAACTCTGGAGACAACGCCCGAGTTCCCTGTTACCCTTTCGCCATGCCTTTGGAGCTTCTCCTCAGCCTGCGACTTACACGCCCGGCGTCCTGCCAACGGACGACCGGGTTTCTGTACGTCATTTCCGCAGCTGAGTAGAGAAAAGAGAGTTTCATGAGCACGACCTTCGGGCGAGACGCCCAGCGGCCTTCGGCCATGCCGGCCCACCGGTATCAGCCCTTTGCCCCCATCGACCTTCCCGACCGCACCTGGCCATCCACGGTCATCACCCAGGCCCCGCTCTGGTGTTCGGTCGATCTCCGCGACGGAAATCAGGCGCTCATTGAGCCCATGGATCCTGATCGCAAGTGGAAGATGTTCACCAAACTCGTTGAGGTTGGATTCAAAGACATCGAAGTTGGATTCCCCTCGGCCTCTGACACCGACTTCCAGTTCGTGCGCGAGATCATCGAGCAGGGCGCCATCCCTGATGACGTCCGCATCCAGGTGCTCACCCAGGCCCGCGAAGGACTTATTCGCCGCACCTATGAGGCCGTGGCCGGCTCCAAGCAGGCAATCGTCCACATCTACAACTCCACGTCCACGCTGCAGCGCAAGGTGGTCTTTGGTCTTGATGAGGACGGCATTGTCGACATTGCGGTCAACGGCATCACGCTGTGTCGTTCGCTGGAATCCGAGATCCCGGACACCAACATCTTCTATGAGTATTCGCCGGAGTCCTTCACCGGAACCGAGCTGCCGTTTGCCAAGCGCATCTGTGATGCGGTGGTGGACGTCATCGATCCAACACCGGAGAAGAAGGCGATCATCAACCTGCCAGCCACGGTGGAGATGTCCACGGCCAACATCTACGGCGACATGATCGAGTGGATGCATCGCAACCTGGCCCGCCGGGACGAAATCGTGCTGAGCCTGCACCCGCACAACGACCGCGGCACCGGTGTGGCCGCCGCCGAGTTTGGGGTCATGGCCGGCGCCGACCGGGTGGAAGGCACGCTCTTCGGAAACGGGGAACGCACCGGCAACGTGGACGTCATCAACGTGGCCATGAACATGTTCTCTCAAGGGGTTGACCCCGAGCTGGACATCTCCGACATCAGCGAATTGCGGCGGGTGGCTGAGCATTGCAATCAGCTCCCGGTCCATCCTCGTCATCCGTACGTGGGCGACCTGGTTTACACCGCGTTCTCCGGTAGTCATCAGGACGCCATCAAGAAGGGTTTCGAAGCGCTGGCCAATAGCGGTTCTGACCAGTTTGACGTGCCCTACATCCCCATTGATCCCAAAGACGTCGGCCGCAGTTACGAAGACGTGGTGCGCGTCAACAGTCAGTCCGGCAAGGGCGGCGTTGCCTATCTGATGAAAGCCGAGAAGGGTTTCGACCTGCCCCGCCGGATGCAGATTGAGTTCACCCGCCGCATTCAGGAGATCACCGAACGAACCGGCGGCGAAGTCAGCGCGGACACCATCTACGACGAGTTCGAAGGTGAGTACCTCGAACTCGATGGCCCGTATCGCCTCCAGGGCTATGAGGCCGCGCAGAACGCGGAAGGCAAAGACCAGACGCTGGTGACCGCTCGCATGACCAGCGGCGACGAGGCGCACGTGGTCCAAGGTCTGGGCAACGGCACCCTCGACGGTTTCGTTGAAGGTCTCCGCAAGCTTCTGGGCCAGGAGATCCGAGTGCTCGACTACCACGAGCATGCTCGGGGAGCCGGCTCAAACGCTGAAGCGATTGCCTATCTTGAGATGAGTATCGACGGCACCGAACTCTGGGGCTGCGGAGCGCACAGTGATATTGCCACCGCCAGCATGCGCGGCATTGTGAGTTGTCTCAATCGGGCCACCCGAGCCTGAGGTTCATGATGCGACGGCTGCTGTGGTGGGGCGTGTTTGGCGGATTGGTCACTCGTACCGTCCAGCGACTCAAGCGGGTCACCGACCCGCCACCCCCACCACCGGCCGGCCCATCCTGGAAAGAACTATCGCTGTAGTTTTGCGCCTCCAGGATGCCATGGTCCTCAAGTACCCATGGTCCCCAAGTACGTGTAGGCCAACGAAGAAACCCCCCGCCGGGGCGAGGGGTCTGCGTTCGGGTCTGTTGCCAGACCTACAGGTAAGGAGGTTCCGCTCAGAAGATGACGATTCAGCCCCAATCACAAAGCTGCATCACATCGAGTTGTTGTCCTAGGACTTCAAATATGTCGTATTGTCACGCAATCGTCAAGGTTCTTGTCAACCTTTTTGCTCTTTCAGACGTGAAACAGGTCTTTTTTGCCCAGAAACCGACGGATTCCGCCGTCCGGCCGGTGTTGTCTGCTCAGAAGTCGACCATTCCGAAGTCCTCGGACGGGGTGAGATCGATTCGTGCTTCCCGCTCCAGACTCGCAATCGAGTTCTTCTGGAGCGACGTGTGGCCAACAGTCCACAGCGAATCGCCAATGATGATCGATCGAACAATCTGTTCAAACTGATTGCCGCCAGGGAAGCAGATGGCCACGGTGCCACCGGGTGGAACATTCACCGGCTCGGTCAATCCAAACTCACCCTGCACAATGTCGTTCAGCTGCTCAGGCGGGAGATCGCCGAAGGGGTCCACCTCGCAGACATAGCCGGTACGGCCCGGCTGCTGGTCGGGTCCGCAGACTTGAATCTCCTCGTAGAAGTCGCCATCCAGACCTTGCGCCCATTCCGGCAGGAACACCTGACACTGCGTGACCACTTCGGTGACGTCCGGGTCGGGTTCGTTGTCGACCCGGCCCCGCTCAACAATGCCGCCCTCTCGGCTGATGGTGGCGACGATCGCTCCGCCGAAACCGTCCTGCCAGTCCGTGACCGGCAGGACCGCCATCTGTTCCGGAGCCCACCAGAGAAATGCCCGATGGTCCCATTCCACATTGGAGTTGGCGTTGGGAAGCACCCACGTGTCCAGCTCGGACGGCGCCGCCGGGTTGGACACGTCGAACAGTGACAGCTTGGCGCCGAGCGTGCGGCCCTGGTCGGTTGCGTCCTGACCAACGCCCAGCAGCAGGTTGTCACCCAATGGATGCAGGTACGTGGAGAAGCCCGGGACCTTCAACTCGCCGGTGACCACCGGCGCAGTCGGGTTGGAGAAGTCAACCACATAGAGCGGATCCACCTGGCGGAACGTGACCACATAGGCCCGGTCCTGGATGAAACGCACCGAGAAGATGCGCTCGCCCCGTCCCATGTTTCCAACCTGGCCAATCTGGTTGAGGTTCTCGCCCTGCGGTTCGAAGATCGTCAGAAAGCTCTCGCTCTCATCGGTGATGGACCACGGGGCGCCTCTGGTGGTGGCCACCGCAACCCGTCCATCCCATTCATGCATCGCAAACTGGTTGAGCAGGGATCCCTGAACCGACCCTGAGGCCACATAGCTGGCCAACGCCGGGTTGGTCAGATCGAATTGGTGGAACGAGGTCGTGTAGCTCTGCACGTCTTCGGACGAGAGCTCCGAGACAATGAGGTCGCCGTCCCACGCCGTGGTCGCCACGTAGAGCGAGTTGGTGGAGGCGTACACCGTGGAGCCGTTGGCCAGAACGCCGGTGGCGTTGTTGAGCGACAGGCCTTCGTTGATGTTGAAGGTGACCACCGACAACGTGTCGAAACCAGCGAAGGTGCTGGGGCGGTGCATCTGGTTGCACTGGAGCAGTTTGTTGGTGGCAATCACGTTGCCGGCGCCGTCAAGAATGGAGTAGTCGGCCAGCCAGTCCTCGAGTGTTGAGCTCTCGATGATTGCTCGGTTCGCTGCTTCGGCGGCCTCTTCGGCTCCTTCTCGCTGCGGGAACACGAAGCCGATCTCCGGTGGTGGGCTGCTGATGACCAGCCGGACCACGTCGCCGATCATGCGGGCGCTCACGTAGTTGCCTTCGGCTCGCATGGTGGTGGTGGCGACCGCCTGGCCCGAGATGTCGACCTGGGTCACCCAGGTAACCGGACCGCCATTTGACGGCGGCGCAATGTCGGAGCGAGCGGGATCGAAGATGAAGTCGGTTGCGCCCCAGTCGGTACCCACCAGAAGAATCGTGTTGCCGTTCAGCAGCATCTCCTGGGGGTAGGTGGTCATCTGCAAGGTGGTGGTGATGGTTGGCTGCTGACCGGTGACGTCCACGACGTCGAGTACGTTGCCGTGCAAGGTCACAATCCGGTTGCCGTCGGTCTTGACGATGTCGGGCTCGTCCACGCCGGTGACCTGAACGTTGGTACCGGAGAACACTTTGCCGTCGGCGGTGACATTGGTGCCAGCGTCGGGCGACGCATTTTGGGCAACCTCGCCGGCGGGGTTTGCGGGCGCGGCCGGAGCGGCCGGAGAGCTCACTGCTGCGTCACCGGCCAGATCCACGCTGTCCGACGCGCTCTCTTCGGCCGCAAAGCCCCCATCGTCCATCGCGTCTTCGACCTCATCGGCCATCGGCTCGGGGAAGAACCCGCCGCCTCCGGCCCCCTGCAGGCCGTAGGCGTTGACTCGGGCGAGGGCCTCGCCTTTGATGTGGCCCAGATAGGCATCACATTCGGTGAAGACCTCCAGCCATGATGACGCCGAGATGCCCACACCGGCCGTCGCAATACCCCGGCCGCCACCGGTGGCGATGGTGCCGTTGGATGCTCCTGTGGTCGGAGCGGTCGTTGGTGCGGTCGTTGTTTCGCTGCCCTGAGCTCCGGACGCGCCATCGACAATGGCATCGTCGGAACCGCACGCAGTGGCAAACAGCGCAAGCGTCAACAGCAGGGCCGTTGCCAGCCGAAGCCAGGACGGGGTTGGACGGTGGATTGACGGGACGCGATGCTGGTGCATGGGGGCTTGTCTCCTTGAGCAGACCATCTGACAACAAATCAGACGGTCACAACACAATTCTGGTTCCCGTATCGGCAAAAAAACTGACCGACCGAACAAAACGCCTTCTTTGGCGGCGCAGGTTGATGAGCGCAGCCGCCCGGGTTCAGGTAGTGGCGGGCATCCAGGAAGGGCGGGCGGCTTCAAAAGAGTCGATCTGTTCGGCGTGGCGCAGCGTGAGCGCAATGTCGTCCAGGCCGTTCACAAGCCGTTCCTTGATGGCAGTGGACAATTCGAAGTGGGCTTCGAAGCCGGTGCTGGGAGCCTCAACGGTTCCCCGGGCAACATCGATCACGATCTCGAGGGTGGGGTCTTCTTTGATGGCGCCAAACAGCGTGGCAACTTCGTCTTCGGTGAGCTCCACCGGCACCAGACCGTTCTTGGTGGAGTTGTTCTTGAAAATCGGTCCGAAGCGGGGTGAGATCACCGCATCGAAGCCCCCCTGCTGGATGGCCCAGACCGCGTGTTCACGGGATGATCCGGTGCCGAAGTTTGATCCGGCAACCATGATCGACGCACCCAGGTACCGCTCGTCATTGAGCACAAACGACGGATCATCACGCCACTCGCTGAACAGGCCTTTCTCAAAGCCGGTGCGTTCCACGCGCTTCAGCCAGTCGCTGGGAATGATCTGGTCGGTGTCAACATCACTGCGTTCCAGCGGCACGGCGGTGCCTTGAACAATCTGCACAGCTTTCATGACAAGTCCTCCGGAAGAGCAAAGGTGCCGGCGATGGCGGTGGCGGCGGCAACCGCCGGTGACACCAGATGGGTCCGGCCACCGCGGCCCTGACGGCCTTCGAAGTTGCGATTGGACGTGCTGGCGGACCGCTCGCCCTCGGCCAACTTGTCCGGATTCATGGCCAGGCACATTGAGCATCCGGGTTGGCGCCAGTCAAAGCCGGCGGCCCGGAAGACCTCGGGCAGACCTTCGGCGATGGCCTGGGCTTCGACCTGGCCCGAGCCGGGGACCACCAGGGTGCGCATACCGTCGGCGACCGTGCGGCCCTCGATGACCGCCGCGGCGGCTCGGAGGTCCTCAATGCGGCTGTTGGTGCAGGACCCAATGAAGACGGTGTCGACTTTGACGTCGCGCATGGGCGTGTCGGCGGACAGGCCCATGTAGTCCAGGGCCCGGCTGGCGGCATCACGATCGGCCGCCGATGTGAACTGGTCCGGGTTGGGAACCTGGCCGACCACCGGGACGACCTGACCAGGGTTGGTGCCCCAGGTCATGTGAGGAACACAGTCGGCGCCATCGATGACCAACTCCCGGTCGAAGGTGGCGCCGTCATCGGTCCGAAGAGCGGACCACGCGGCAACCGCCGCGTCCCAGTCCTCGCCGGTTGGCGCATGCGGACGACCATGGAGGTAGTCGAAGGTGGTTTGATCGGGGGCGATCAGGCCGGCCTTGGCGCCCCACTCAATGGACATGTTGCAGACGGTCATGCGGCCTTCCATCGAAAGCGCCTCAATCACTGGTCCGCGGTATTCGGCGATGGCGCCGATCCCGCCGCCGGTGCCCGCGGCGCCACAGATGGCCAGCACAACATCTTTGGCGGTGGACCCGGGTGGCAACTCGCCGGTGACGGTGACCGCCATGGTTTCCTGCGGCGGTTGCGGCAGCGTCTGGGTGGCCAACACATGCTCAACCTCGCTGGTGCCAATGCCAAAGGCCAATGCCCCGAAAGCGCCGTGGGTTGAGGTGTGACTGTCTCCACAGACAATGGTCATGCCCGGCTGGGTGAGACCCTGCTCCGGGCCGATCACATGGACAATGCCCTGATTGGGGTGACCCATGGGAAAGTTGGTGACCCCAAACTCGTCGCAGTTGTCTCGAAGCGTCTGGACCTGCCTGGCCGAGATCTCATCTTCGATCGGCTGGTCCTGATTCTGGGTCGGGACGTTGTGGTCCTCGGTGGCGATCGTCAGGTCGGGACGGCGCACCTTCCGCTTGCCGATGCGAAGGCCATCGAAGGCCTGCGGTGACGTGACCTCGTGGATCAGATGGAGGTCGATGTAGAGCGTGTCTGGTTGGCCGTCGGCGGAGTGAACAACATGGTTGTCCCACACCTTCTGAGAGAGGGTCCTTGGTGAGTCGCTCACGCTTCGATCTCTACGATCTCCACGCTGAGTTTGCCGCCGGGAGCTTCGTAGCTCACGGTCTCACCGAGCTTGGCGCCCAGGAGCGCGGCGCCCAGGGGACTGCCGGGAGACATCACGGTCAGGCCCTCTCGACGTTCCTCAATGCTGCCGACCAGGTACTTCTCGGTATCGGTGTCGCCTTCGTAGCGAATGGTGACCACGTTGCCCTGGCCCACCACCGAGGAGTCACCATCGGACTCCACGATTTCGCAGTCTTCCAGGATGGCTTCCAGGTGCATGATGCGCCCTTCCATCTTCCCTTGAAACTCCTTGGCGGCGTGATAGTCACCGTTCTCTGAGAGGTCGCCCAGTTCGCGTGCGGTCTCGATCTTGCGGGCGATATCAATACGGCCGCGCGTGGTCAGGTCGGTGAGTTCGGTTTGGAGCCGGTCGTGTGCGGCTTGCGAGAGTTGCTTTCCCATAAGTCAGCAAGGCTAACAACCGCGCTGCGCCCGCGCTCCCGGACTGATCTGGAAGACTGTCGCCATGGACAGCGTGGCGTTGGATCTGGGGGAGCGGGTAGCCACTGGTCGGACTTCGGCCCTGTATGCGTTGGGCACCGATTCGGTGGTGAAAGTGCCGCGTCCCGAGGTTCCTGATCAATGGCTTCAGCTCGAGGCTGAGCTGACCATCGCGGTGCGGAAGGCGGGGGTTCCCGCGCCTGAAGTTCGAGACGTGGTGCGGTGGAACAACCGGATTGCGGTGGTCTTTGAGCGAGTGGACGGCCCGTCGATGTGGCAGCAGGTCCTGGCCGACCCGGCGTCGGCCCCTCGCCATGCCACCGATCTTGTGCACATTCATGCCGAAGTGCTGGCGACGGGTGTCCCCAGCGGGCTTCCGGACTTTGTGGATCGGATGCAACGCAAAATCGCCCAGGCGGAACAGTTGACGGCTGAAGAACGAACGAATGCGTCCACCCTCACCGAGCTCCTGCCGCGGGGCGCCGCACTGCTGCATGGCGATCTTCACCCGGGCAACATTTTGTTGGGTTCCGACGGGCCGGTGCTGATTGACTGGTTTGACGCAGCCATTGGCCATCCGGCGGCCGACATCAGCCGGTCGTCCCTGCTGATGGAACCATCGGCCACCGTCACCGAACATCTTCACCTGGTCGATTCGACTCCACCACTGCTGGCTGCGGTGCACCAGACGTACCTGGATGGGATGGCTCCACTGCTTGGGGAGTGTCCCCAATGGGCCGACTGGTGCGCGGTCACTGCGGCCAGTCGCCTTTCCGAAGGCGCCCATGTGGACGAGTCGGTGCTGATCAGGCGTTGGCGGCAGTCTGGCTGACCGGATTCGGTTGGCGTCAGACCGTCCACCTCAGCGGGTGATGAGCGCCCGGAGTTGGGTGGCAATCCCGGGCGCGGCCGCCACGGTCATGCCCAGGTCGTTCTCGGTTGGCAGCTCCACGACGGCTCCAGCTTCGGCGGCCACCAGCGCACCGGCGGCGTAGTCATACAACTTGGTGTCTCGTTCGAAGTAGCCGTCCAGCAGGCCGGCGCCGACCCAACACAGGTTCAGAGCAGCCGATCCCATGCATCGGATATCCCGGCACGCCGGAAGCAGTCGTGAGACGCTGCGGGCCTGTTCGGTTCGGATCGCGGCGTCATAGGCAAAGCCCGTGCCAATGAGCGACAGGCCGAGTGACGTCGGTGAGGTGACCGACAGTGGCACTCCGTCACGCGTTGCGCCAAAGCCCTCCGCCGCGGAGAACGCCTCGCCGAGGACCACGTCGACGACCGCACCGGCCACCACCTCTGAATCCAGGGTGGCGGCAATGCTCACCGAGACAACCGGAAGCCCGTAGAGAAAGTTGACCGTGCCGTCGATGGGGTCGACAATCCAGCCCACGCGGTTGGCGCCAACCGCATCATCAAGTTCTTCGCCGACGATCGACGAGCCGGGGGCCCGGATGAGCAGCTCGGCCCGAATGAGTTCTTCGGACTCCACATCGGTCCGAGTCACCACATCGGTTGGCGTGGATTTGGTACCTGCCGCTCTGGCGTGGCCGTGAACCGACCGCACGTGGGTGGCGGCCAGGGTTGCCACCTCACGGGCGACCATCTCCAGGTGTTGCGCAGGGTGGAGCCGGATGGCTTCGGTCGTGCTCACGTGAGCACGACGGTCGTGCCCAGTGCTTCAATCTCGGCAACCGCAGCGGGGTTGACATCATTGTTGGTGATGAGCACGTCTATATCGGACCAATCAGCAAATCTCACAAAGTGTTCCCGACCAACCTTGGAGTGGTCAATCAGCGCCACGACCCGCCGTGCGCTGCTGATCATGGCGCGCTTGAGGCGAGCTTCTTCCCGATACGGCGTCGTGAGGCCCTCTGAGGGAGACAGGCCATCGCTGCTGATGAACAAGGTATCGACACTGATTGCATCGAGGGCGGCAATCGCTTCGGAGTCGACCATGGCCAGGGTGTTCTTCCGGACCTTCCCACCGATCACGATGACTTCGATTGGGTCGTGGGCCGCCAACCGTTGAGCGGTGGGTAGCGAGTTGGTGACGACCCGAAGTTTTCGATCGGTCGGGATGGCTTCGGCAAATCGGCCGAGCGTGCTGCCCGAGTCGATGATCATGGTTCCCTGGTCGGGCAGTTCCCGTACCGCCCGCATCGCGATTCGTCGCTTTTCTGCGTCGTGCTGGTCGTTGCGAACCGATACCAGCGGTTCGAAGGCGCTGCTTTCCCACGCCACTGCTCCGCCGTGCACTCGTCGAAGGAGGCGCCGGTCCTGAAGTTCGCTGAGGTCACGGCGGATGGTCTCGGTTGTCACCTGAAATCGGCTGGCGAGATCTGCCACCTCGACCCGGCCGTCAACTGCAGCCAACGAGACGATCTGTTGGTGGCGTTCTGCCTGAAAGAGAACAGGCGTGTCCTCATCCGCGACGGCGATCTTCGATGCGTTGGCCGGTTGGTCAGTCATGCGCTGAAACCTTCGCCGAAATCAGTCGGTCGGCAGGACGGCGCTGATCGCCGATCGCATCCCATTGCTGCGCAGTTCCTGGAGGCTGGCGCTAAAAGCGGCCACAAAGGTGGGCGACGTCCGCACGTCTTCGGTGAAGACGGCGTCGAAGTCCAGGAAGGCTTCGGGCCGTTCCACCGACTGTTGGGCGGCCGCAACGGCTTCTTCAAGAACGGGATCGGCAGAAAGCGTGATTGGTTGGCCGTGATCATCGGTTCCCCCCAGGTACTGGCACCATCCCGCCAGCGCAAGCGCAGCCAGAGCTACGGGACCATCGGCAGCCACCTGGGCCTGAACCGTCGGCATCAGGAACTTGGGGAACTTGGCTGAGCCATCCAGGCACAGCCGAGAGATCTGATCCCCGATGGCCGCGTTGGAGAAACGCACGATCAGGGACGCGATGTACGCATCAATGTCGATGCCCGCAACGTCGGGAAGAACAACCTTGGCTTCCTGGTGAAGGAAGGCGTTCAGGAAACGACGGATCGAGGGATCCGCCATGGCGACGTCGACGGTCTCGATGCCATCCAAAGCCGCCAGGTAGGCCAGGCAGGAGTGGCCCGCATTCAGTAGGCGAAGCTTCATGAACTCATACGGCTCAACGTCGTCGGTGACAATCACATCCAGCTCTTCGAGCGGGAGACGGTCGCCGGCAAAGTTGTCCTCAATCACCCACTGGCGAAATGGCTCGGTTACGACCGGCCACTGGTCGATGATCTGGTGCGTGGCTTCGAGCCATTTGCGGTCCGAATCCGCGGTGGCCGGGGTGATGCGGTCCACCATGCTGTTGGGGAAGCTGACTGACGATTCGATCCAGGAGGTCAGCTCCGCTTCGTAACGAGCGGCTTCGCCGAGCGTTGCGGCGCGGGCGACCTTGCCGTTGCTCATGATGTTGTCGCAGCTCATGATGGTGATCGGTGCGCCACCCTTGCGCCGCCGCTCGTTGAGTCCTTCGACGATGACCCCGAATGCCGAACCTGGTCCGGCATTGGGGGAGTCCGGAAGGTGCAACCCGGTTTGATCGTCCACCGGGTAGCCCCCTTCGGTGACGGTCAACGACACGATCTGGGTGTCATCGGCGGCAATGGCGTTGATCAGCGGTCGGCGATCTTCAGTGGCGAGGATGAAGTTGGTAATGCTCCCTATCACCTGCACATCGGCCACCGGAACGCCGTTGGCGGAGTCCCGGGTGATCAGGGTGTAGAGGTGATCCTGCGCGTCAAGGACCTGGGCCATCTTCACATCGAAGCTCATGACGCCGGCGCCGACGATTGCCCACTCCTGGTGACCAGCGGCGCACAGTTCGTCCACGTAGGTGGCCAGGTGGGCCCGGTGAAAGCCGCCAACGCCCATGTGCACGATGCTCTGACGAAGGTCCGAACGGTCATAACGAGGAACAACGATGTTCAGCAAGGCAAGGGTGGACTCGCCCAGAACGGCAGCGGTTGGTGCGCAAGCGCCATCTGCGGAGACGATGTCGTCGGTGCGGGGAGAGGGGGACGGGCCGGTCACGGGCAGGACCCTATACCAAGCCCCGACTCGATACCAACACAAACAAAGGTGCCAGCAGTTGGGATGTGTCATTCACGTACTTCAGGCGGGAGGCCGCCGACCGGGTTTCGCCCGTGCTCCACTGAGGAAAGGCCAATAATTGTTGCATCGGAGTTGCATCACCACATAAAACCAACTAAACAATGCCAAACCAACGACGGTGGATCGCCGGCGTGCTCAGGGAGGGAACCCATGAACAATTCAGAACGGAAGCGTCGCCCATGGCGCGTACTACTCGCGGTGTTTGCAACGTTGGCAATGTTTGCCACCGCGTGCGGGTCCACCGCCGTAGACACCTCGGCGGCTGACTCAGCCAACGCGGCTGCCGAAGAAGCAAAGGCCGCGGCCGCCGCCGCCGAGCAGCGTGCTGCTGACGCTGAGGCAGCACTTGCCGAAGCTGGCAGCGGCACATCGGCTGAAGATGTCGCCGCAATGCAGGCCGAGATTGATGCAGCAAACGAAGCAACTGCTGCCGCTCAAGCTGAAGCCGAGGCCGCCAACACCGCAGCGATGGAGGCAGAAGAGGCCGCAGCCATGGCCTCCGAAGGTGAAGAAGCAACGCGCTCCATCAATGTGGCTCTCGTCGGTAACGACAACATCACCCGCATGGGCGAGCTCGCAGCGGAGTACTTCACGCCGGACAGCGGCATCGAAGTGAACCTGACCGTGCTCGACGAGCAGACCCTGCGTGAGGTCACCACTCGTGACGTCGGCGCTGGCGGCGAGCAGTTCGACGTCGTACAGATCGGTATGTACGAGACCCCGCAATTCGGTGCCAACGGATGGCTCGTCCCGCTGAACGGCTTCGCTGCTACGTCCACCACCTACGACATCGACGATCTGATCCCGGCCGTTCGTAATGGTCTTTCGGTCAACGATCAGCTCTTCGCTTCACCGTTCTACGCGGAGTCATCATTTGTGATGTACCGCTCGGACATCATCGACAACATGCCTGAGGCTCCCACCTGGGACGAAGTTGCCGCCATCGCTCGCGAAGTCGATTCCGACGAAATGGCCGGCATCTGCCTCCGCGGCAAGCCCGGCTGGGGTGACCTTGGCGCCGCCTTCACCACCGTGCTCAACACCTTCGGTGGCACCTGGTGGCTGGCAAATGAAGATGGCTCCATCGGCGCCTCGCAGGTTGATCAGCCCGAGTTCGCCGAAGCGCTGAACTTCTACGTTGACCTTCTCAACGACGCTGGCGAAGATGACGCGGCCAACTCCAGCTTCAACGAGTGCAAGACGCTCTACGAAGAGGGCAAGGTTGCCATGTGGTACGACGCCACCGTTGCTGCCAGCCTTTTCCCGGATGACGTTGTGGAAAACACCGCATTCGCTTTGGCTCCGACCAAAGAAACCGACGCATCTGGTTGGCTGTGGGCCTGGACCCTCGCCATGCCCGTGAGCACCAGCGATCGGGAAGCCGCATGGGAGTTCATCGACTGGGCAACCAACGCCGACTACCACGAGATCGTCGCAGCCGAAGACGGCTGGCGTGCAGTTCCTCCGGGAACCCGTACGTCGCTCTACGAGCGCCCCGAGTACCTCGAGGCTGCTGGCGCATTCGCTCAGCGCACCCTTGACGCCATGCTCGCCGCACCGATCGACAACCCCGGCACCACGCCGCGGCCTGGTCTTCCCGGCGTGCAGTACGTTGGTGTTCCTGAATTCCAGGACGTCGGCACCCAGTGCACCGAGCTCTTCTCGGCTGCCATCGCTGGTTCGATGAGCGTCGAAGATGCTCTGGCCGACTGCCACATCATCGCTTCGGAAGTAAGCAGCTGATCGGCATTTGCTGCACACCGAAGTGCAGTATGTGAAGTGATTTGAATCCAGTCCGGCCGGGCGTCTCGTACGCCCGGCCGGTTGTGTTTCTGCGGTCCTGTATGTTGGCCGCAGCGTTACCAGCAAAAAGGGGAGGGGAGAGAGTCATGTCGAACGCGGTTGTCGAACGCACTGCGAAGAAAGACCGCTCCGACGAAGTCAAACGGCTGGCACGCCGCGAGGGATGGAAACGGCGACTGCCAATCCTTCCAGCTCTAATCTTCACCATCGTCGTGACGCAGATCCCGTTCCTGTTCACGCTGTTCTACAGCTTGACCGATTGGCGCATTGACAAGGTTGAGCCTCGGCAGTTCATCGGTATCGACAACTACACATCTCTGACCGGCGAAAGCGAAAAGTTCTTCCGAGACGCGGCGTGGATCAGTGTCCAGATGACCGTGATGTCGGTCCTGTTGTCGCTGGTCGTCGGCACCGGCCTCGCCATCCTCCTCGACCGTAAGTTCTTCGGTCAGGGCTTTGTTCGTACGCTGCTGATCACCCCGTTTCTGGTGATGCCGGTCGTTGCGGGTCTGATGTGGAAGACCCAGATGTTCAACTCCTCGTTCGGCGTCATCAACTGGCTCCTCAACCTTGTTGGGATTGAGTCCATCGAGTTTGCCACCCGGTACCCGCTGGCCTCGGTCGTCACCGTTCTGGTTTGGCAGTGGAGCCCCTTCATGATGTTGATTGTGCTTGCCGGTCTGCAGGGCCAGGACCGGTCGGTCCTCGAAGCCGCCCGGGTCGACGGTGCAACCTCTTTCGGCATCTTCCGCCAAATCACCTTCCCGCAGCTTCGCCCCTTCCTCGAACTCGGCACCCTGCTGGGCGCCATCTATCTCATCCAGGTGTATGACCACATCGAAGCCATCGTCGGCGGTCAACCGGGGGCCAAGAACCTGCCGTTCTACATTGCCGGGCGGTCGATTGGCGGTGGCAACCGATTTGGGTTGGCCTCGTCGTACTCGGTCATCGTGGTCATCGCCACAATCATTCTTGCCAACATTGGTCTTCGAGTGTTGTCCAACCTGCTGGAGGATGATTCCTGATGGCGCTGTTCACCCGCGCTCCCAAAGCCGAACCCATTCTCGGTCAGAACCGGGTGGTCGCCCATCTCCTGGCGTTCCTGACATGGATCGTCGGCCTGGTGTTCTTCTTCCCGCTGTTCTGGCTGACGCTGAACGGGTTCAAGGAAGAGGCGGTTGCCAACGCCAGTCCGGTGCTGTTCTTTGACCCCACGCTTGATCGCTTTACCGACGTCACCGAAGCAACCAACCTCTTGAGCTTCGGCGAAGCGTTTGCCAACTCGTTCTGGATCGTGGTGATCTCGACGATCCTTGTGATGCTGTTTGCGGTGCCCGCCGCCTACGCCCTGGCCATCCGCCCGATGCGGATGTGGCGCGACGTGCTGTTCTTCTTCATCTCCACAAAGTTCCTGCCCATCGTGGGTGCGATCATGCCGATTTGGATCATCGCTCGCGAACTCGATCTGCTGGGCACCCGGACTGTCCTCATCGTCCTGTACACGGGGATGAACCTGCCGCTCGCGGTTTGGATGTTGCGATCGTTCTTCGCAGAGGTGCCGAAGGAACTCATCGAGGCCGCGCAGATGGACGGCTGCAGCCTGATGGGCCAGATCCGACAGGTCATCCTGCCGATCGTGGCGCCGGGCCTGGCCGCAACAGCCCTGCTGTGCGTGATCTTTGCCTGGAACGAGTTCTTCCTCGCCGTGCAGTTGAACCCCACCGGCGCCTCCACCATCCCGGTCTGGGTCAACTCTCAACAGAAGTTCCAAGGCCAATTCCTGGCTCAGCTCAGCGCGGCATCAGTTCTGGCAACGCTCCCGGTTGTGATCGCCGGCTGGATTGCGCAGAAGCGAATGATTCGCGGCCTGGCCATGGGGGCAATCAAATGATCCGGGTTTCCAACTCGGCTGCTCTTCCGCGATGTTGTGAGCGTCAGCGAGCAACTCGGTTAGGTGAGCGCAGCGAACCGGCGGGGGCAATCAAATGATCCGGGTTTCCAACTCGGCTGCTCTTCTGCGATGTTGTGAGCGTCAGCGAGCAACTCGGTTAGGTGAGCGCAGCGAACCGGCGGGGGCAATCAAGTGATCGTTCACGTGGTCGTCATTCCCCAATCTCACAACTCACGCGAAGGACTGGAACAGCGTTATGGCTGAAGTGCGTTACGAATCTGCATCTCGCATCTACCCCGGCAGCGACGAACCTGCGGTGAACAAGCTCAACCTTGACATCTCCGATGGCGAACTCCTGGTGCTCGTTGGGCCATCGGGGTCTGGCAAGTCGACTGCGCTGCGGATGCTGGCCGGCTTGGAAACGGTCAATGACGGGGCCATCTACATCAACGACACCGATGTGACCCTCAAACCGCCGCAGGATCGCGACATCGCAATGGTGTTCCAGAACTACGCGTTGTACCCCAGCATGACCGTGGCCGAGAACATGGGGTTTGCGCTCAAGCAGGCCAAGGTGCAAAAGGCCGAACGGCGGGCGCGGGTTGAGGAAGCCGCACGCATCCTCGATCTCACCGACTATCTGGACCGCAAACCCAAGAACCTCTCTGGTGGTCAGCGTCAACGCGTGGCCATGGGCCGCGCCATCGTGCGGAGTCCCCAGGTCTTCCTGATGGACGAACCGCTCTCCAACCTGGATGCGAAGTTGCGGGTGCAGACCCGAACCGAGCTCTCCGACCTCCAATCCCGCCTTGGGGTCACCACCGTCTATGTCACCCACGACCAGGTCGAGGCCATGACCATGGGCGACCGGGTTGCGGTCCTCGACTACGGCGTGCTCCAGCAGGTGGCCCGGCCCCGCGACCTCTACAGCAGGCCCGTCAACCGATTCGTTGCCGGCTTCATAGGTTCGCCAGCCATGAACCTGCACGAGATTTCTCGCAATGGTGGCAGTGACCTTCAGCTCGGTTCGTATGCGGTCCCGATGACGGCCGAAGCAGCCGCAGAACTCGGAGTGTGCTCTGATTCCTCCATAACCTTTGGAGTGCGTCCCGAGCACCTCTCTTTGGTGTCAACGGACGCAACCGACGGAGTGTCCGGCGTGGTCACGGTGGTCGAGGAACTCGGATCTGAGTCCTTCGTCCACGTCCGCTTCGATCATCAGGGTGACGAGCACACGCTGGTGGTTCGGGATGTTGGCGAGACCCAGACCGACCGCGACGACAACGTGCGAGTCCAGGTATCGGGCCCCACGCATCTCTTTGCCGGTGACGGCAGCCGCCTTGGCTGAACTGACCGGTCAGGTAGCCCTGGTCACCGGCGCTGCTGGAAACATTGGGCGAGCGGTTTGTATCCTGCTGGCCAAACGCGGCGCCACCGTGCTGGGAGCGGATCGTTCTGCGGCGGTAACTGGTCTGACCGAGACGGTTCGCGTCTGTGAGGAAATCGGAACGCTGGCACACCCAATCACCTTCGATGTCACCGATGCTCAGCAGGTGAGTGATGCGTTGGAGGACGCGTCCGGCGCTATGGGCTGGCCCACGTTGGTTTTCAACAATGCGGGGTACCAGGGCGACTTTGCCTCAACGGTCTCATACAACCCCGAAGACTTTCGCCGGGTTCTGGACGTCAATGTCACCGGCGCCTTCACCGTTATGCAGCTGGCAGCACGGGGCATGATTGCCCGCAAGCTGGCGGGCAGCGTGGTGAACACCGCGTCGATGGCTGGCGTGTCCGGTGCGCCGAACATGGTGGCCTACAGCGCCTCCAAAGCTGCGGTAATCGGCATGACCAGGTCCGCGGCCAAGGACCTGGCACCTCACAACATCAGGGTCAACGCAGTGAGCCCGGCCTTCATTGGTCCCGGCGTGATGTGGGACCGGCAGGTGGAGTTGCAATCCCAGGCGGGCAGTATTTACTACGACAAGGACCCGGACGTGGTGGCCGAACAGATGATTGGGCAGGTACCGATGCGCCGATACGGAAGCCTCGAAGAAGTGGCCGAGGTCGTGGCGTTCCTCCTGTCTGGCCGGGCCTCGTATATGACCGGTACCAACACCGAGATCACCGGAGGATCGCAATGACCGAAGTCACCGCAGCCGTGGAATCCGGCGGCACAAAATGCCGCGCCGCGGTGCACGATGAGAATTTGGTCGTGGTGGACGAGGTGCGGTTGCCAACGACCACGCCCGACGAGACGCTCGATGGGCTGGTCGATTTCCTCCGCCCGTTCGACGTTGCCGCGCTGGGTGTTGCGTCCTTTGGTCCGCTGATCGTTGACCGGGCGTCGCCCGACTACGGCTCGATGGCGTCCACGCCCAAGCCGGGATGGTCCGGGGCTCGGATTCTCGGCCGGCTGGCCGACGGCCTTGGCGTACCAGCCGAAATTCAGACCGACGTGGAAGCGGCGGCGGTGGCCGAGTATGCGCGGGGCGCAGGCCAGGGGGTGTCCTGCGTGATCTACATCACCGTTGGCACCGGCATTGGTATCGGCGTGGCCGTGGATGGTGTTCCGTATCGCGGGGTGGATCACATCGAGATGGGTCACATCCCGGTGGAGCGTCACCCCGATGACACCTTCGCCGGGCGCTGCCCGTTTCACGGCGCCTGCCTGGAAGGACTGGCGAGCGGTCCGGCCATAGCCGAGCGCTGGGGATCGCCAGCTGAAGACCTGGGTGACCGGCCCGAGGTATGGGCCATGGAAGCCGACTACCTGGCCCAGTTGGCCAGCGTCCTGGTGTATTCGTTTGCCCCGGAGCGGATTCTGTTCAGCGGGGGAGTGGGCGCCCGCCCCGGCTTCGCAGACCTGATTGGCAAACGGTTGCAGGAGCGGCTCAACGGCTATTCGGTGAGTAACTCCACCAACCCAAACCTTGTGGCCACCGCCGCTCTTGGCAACGAAGCCGGTCTCACCGGTGCGGGTCTGCTGGCGCAGTCGCTGTTGCCAGCCTGAAGCCGGCCGGAACTCAGGCGGGTTGCTGACGCCGGCCGGCGCGGGCCGCAAAACCATCCAATGCCGCCAGAACTGCTGACGCCTCCCAAAGTCGGTTCCGCCCCTTGCCAGACATCTCCCGGACTACGCCCGCCGATTCCAGTCTGTCGATGGCTCGAAGAGCGTTCTTGGTGGCGACGCCAAGCTTCTCGCTCAGCAATGCCGAGTCCACAATCGGCCGAGCAAGCAGTACTTCCATGGTGGACCACACAGCGGAGTCTGACCGGGCGGTCACGGTTTCTTCCCAACCCCGACGGACTTCCTCAAGTTCGTCGATGAGGATGGTGGCGTTGTTGATGGCGTGAAACGCTGCATCGACGAACATCTGCACGATGGGGGAAACGTCGCCCTCGCGGTACGCGGTGAGCGCGTCGAAATACCGGTCGACATTCGCCAACAACCCGCCCGAGATGGGCACGGTCACCTTCTGAGTAAGGCCTTTGGCGCGCAGCAACGCGTGGACCAGCGTCCGGCCGGTGCGACCGTTCCCGTCTGGAAAGGGGTGGATGGTCTCGAAGTGGGCATGAGAGATCGCCGCATGGGTGAGCACCGGCATGTCATTTCGGTGCAGAAAGACGATGAGGTCTTCCATGGCCGGACCAACGAACTCGTGGTGAGGAGGCACGAACATGGCTTGATGCGGTCCGTATGCCTGTCCGCCAACCCATACCTGAACCTGGCGCCACGCCCCCACGATGTCGGGTTGCGTCTCGGTCAGCAGGACGGCGTGGGTGGCGACTATCGCCTCGCTGGTCAACTCGTCGGCCAACGCAAGGGCAGCGTTCATAGCGCGGGTGTTGGCGACGATAAGTGAAGCGTTCTGTTTGTCAGTTCGGCCGATTTCGGCCAGCGCAATGTTGCGCGCCGAGGCAGTGAGGTTCTCAATCTGACTCGATGCCGCCGACTCTGATCGCAGCAGCAGCGACGAGTAGGTGCCGAGAGCTGCACCCTTCTCCGCATCAAATCTGGCGATGGCTTGAGAGGCGTCGGCCACCTCGGCCGATAGTTCGGAGGGAATCGCCGGCGCAGCAACGTTTCCGATTGACGGAACGACGGCTGCTTCATAGGGGCCACTGTGTCGTTGCCGGGCCCGCCGGGACATTGACCACGGTTCGGACAGTGTCCACTCGCGAGTCTGCCAGGAAAGTGCGGGCCACGGTGTGGCACCGGACCCGGGAGCGGAGGATGTAGAGGTAACCACAGCCCGAGTATAATTACTCTTATTAGGTAAAGGGAAATAAGAATCCTGTCAACGAACCGCTCAATGCCGCCGCCATGTGGAGTTTCGAGCACAGGTTGACGTTTTCCACAGGCCGCGAAACAATGGAGCCGTGATGAGCATCTGCACCGGCCACCTCATTATTTCCATTCCCTAGCGCTCGACGCCCTCCCGGCTTCGTGCGCTCCACCGCCCTGATGGGCGGTTCCTTTGTTTTTGGCTGTTTCAATTGTTCGGTCTCGCTCCGCTCGACCGAAGCGTTGCACGCAGCTACTCACAACGGTTACCCATTACTCACTCTCGCTCCGCTCGACCGAAGCGTTGCACGCAGCTAGCAACAACAGTTACCCATTAGTCACTTTGGCTCCGCTCGACCGAAGCGTTGCACGCAGCGCCAAACCGACCGCATCCCAACCAACCACCACCATCACCAGCAGAGAAGAGACACCCCATGGCTCCAAAGATTGGCATCGTCGGCGGCGACGGTATTGGCCCCGACGTCATTGCTGAAGGCCTGAAAGTCATTGCGGCCACCGGCGTGGACCTGGACCTGGTGCACTACGACCTCGGCGGCGCCCGATACCTCAAAGACGGCGAAGTCCTCAGCGACCAAACACTCGAGGAGTGGCGCGGCTTGGACGCCATCTACCTGGGAGCGGTTGGCACGCCCGAAGTTCCTCCGGGACTCATCGAGCGGGGACTGCTGCTCAAGATGCGCTTTGCACTCGATCTCTACATCAACCTTCGCCCCTTCGCCTGCGAGAAGAACGAGATGGGTCGCTCGGTTGACTTCCAGGTCATCCGGGAGAACACCGAAGGCACCTACGCCGGCGAAGGCGGCTTCCTGCGCAAGAACACGCCGCACGAAATTGCCACCCAGGGTTCGGTCAATACCCGCATGGGCGTGGAGCGCTGCATCCGCTACGCCTTTGAGTTGGCCGCCACCACCGAACGCAAGCACCTGACCCTGGTCCACAAGACCAACGTCTTGACCTTCGCCGGTGACTTGTGGAACCGCACTTTCAACGAGGTGGCCGAAGAGTTCCCCAACGTGCAGACCGACTACAACCACGTGGACGCCGCATGCATCTACTTTGTGCAGTCACCCGAGCAGTACGACGTGATCGTCACCGACAATCTCTTTGGTGACATCCTCACCGATCTGGGTGGAGCCGTGGCCGGCGGCGTGGGCATGGCGTCATCGGCCAACCTCAACCCCGCACGAACCGGCCCGTCCATGTTCGAGCCGGTCCACGGATCAGCTCCCGACATCGCCGGCCAGGGAATCGCCAACCCGATAGCGGCCGTTCTCTCCGGCGCCCACATGCTGGAGTTTCTGGGCGAAGCCGACGCCGCCACCAAAGTCCGCACCGCCTGCCATGCAGTTGCTGATCTTGAGGGCACCACCCAGGCGATTGGCGACGCCATCGCCGCCGAAGTTGCGGGCTGAGGAGCACAATGATGAGCAATCAAGCCGAGACCGGCGAGCGCCGGATGAACAAGACGCTGGTGGACGATGCCGTCCTGCCCGCCAAGGTCGAGATCTATGACACCACCCTGCGCGACGGCAACCAGATGGAAGGCATCTCGCTGACCGTCGCCGACAAATTGCGCGTGGCCGAGCAATTGGACCGGTTGGGCGTGGACTTCATCGAAGGCGGATGGCCGGGCGCCAACCCCAAGGACAACGAGTTCTTTGAGCGATCCCGGACCGACCTGACGTTGGACCACAGCATGTTTGTGGCCTTTGGCAGCACTCGGCGGATCAAAGGCAAAGTTGACGAGGACGCGACCTTGGCCAATCTGGTTGGTAGCGGGGCGCAAGGGGCATGCATCGTGGGTAAGGCGTGGGATTACCACGTGACCGAAGCGCTGCGCACGACACTGGACGAGGGCGTGGCCATGGTGGCCGACAGCGTCGAGTATCTGAAGAGCAAGGGCCTCTTTGTGCTCTTTGACGCCGAGCATGCCTTCGATGGCTACAAGAACAACCCGGAATTCACCCTGCGAGTGCTCGAAGGCGCGGCGATGGCCGGGGTGGACCGCATTGTGCTGTGTGACACCAATGGCGGCTCGGTGCCGCACGAGGTTCGTCAGATCGTGTCGGAGATCTCCACCCACCTCAGCGGTGTGGGTATTGGCGTGCACCTGCACGATGACACCGGATGCGGGGTGGCCAATGCCATCTCCGGTGTCCGCGGCGGCGCCATTCAGGTGCAGGGCACCATCAACGGGTACGGCGAGCGCACCGGCAACTGCGACCTCATTCCAATCATCGGCAACCTGACGATCAAGATGGGCGTGGAGACCATTCCGGCAGACCGCATGCATCTGCTGACCCCGGTGTCCAACCACATTGCCGAGCTGTGCAACTTCGCTCCCGATCCGCAACAGCCGTACGTGGGCGCATCGGCATTTGCTCACAAGGCCGGCCTGCATACCAGCGCCATCAAGCGCCGCCCCGACGCCTACGAACACATCGACCCGGTCACCGTTGGCAACGATCAACGCTTCGTGATCAGCGAGATGTCGGGCCGGGCATCCATTGCCCTCCGAGCCGAGAAGTTGGGCATCGAACTTGATGACCAGGCCACCGGCGACGTGGTGGACGCGCTCAAGAAGCTGGAGCACGCCGGCTTCCATTTCGAAGTGGCTGACGCCTCATTGGAACTGCTCATGCGCGGCGCCAGTGGATGGATCCAGCCGTACTTTGAGGTCGAGTCCTTTCGGGTCAGCACCAGCCATCGCACCGGCTCGGGGGCGCGGGCGTGGAACGACGTCACGGTGGAGATGGAAACCGAAGCGACGGTGAAGCTCTGGGTTGGGGAGGAGCGCCTCACCGCCATTGGCGAAGGCAACGGTCCGGTTGACGCGCTGCATGCGGCGCTTGGCAACGCCTTGGGCGGCCGCTTCCCGCAGTTCGACGCCATCAACCTCACTGACTACAAGGTGCGCGTGCTGGACACCGGTTCGGGGACTGCGGCGGTGACTCGCGTGCTTATTGACTCGACTGATGGGTCACGCGTCTGGTCCACCATCGGCGTGAGCGAGAACATTGTTGAAGCCAGTTGGCAGGCGCTGGTGGACTCCATCGTCTACGGCCTGGTTCTGGCCGGGGCTGAGGGAGCGGTCACCGCCGTTCCGGATAAATAGGGACAGTCCCCAATTATCCGGAACTACTGATGACATCGATGGAGCCCGAGCGTCGCTGCAAGACCAGCCAGCCACCGGTTGAGGTCGAGGGCAAACACCCGTGGTTGGGCTTCGTTGCGTGCGCGGGCCTCACGGTTGCCATGGGTGCAACCGCGGTGGGCTTCATCGCCGCCCAGCCGATCGTCGCCGTCGGTCTCGGGCTGGGCGCCGCTGGGGCCTCCGCTCTCACCCTCATGCTGGCCAGGAGCGCCCGCCAATGGGAACCCGCAGAAGTCGAGGTGAGCGCCACCACGGTGGAGTTGGGTGAGGTCATCTCTGGCACCTATGTTCGCCGCACCAAACCCGGTCACTCGGGCGATGGTGAACTCAAGGGCCGCCTCCTGTTTAAAGCTCTCTACAAGGACGACGACGATTGGCGCGGCGGCGGCGGGAGGGTCGAGTTCACACCGGTTCGACAACCTGACGACCAGGCGGTGAAATTCCGTTTCGAGGTGGCAGTGCCGGTAGCCGAGGGTGCGCCATCGTTCATTCTTGATCAGCACAAGGTCGAATGGGACCTCCACCTGTGGTTCGCAACCGATGGCCCTGATGATGTGCACTTCATCCCCATCACGGTGTTGCCGATTGTGCATCACACGCTCCTGCAATGACCACGGAGCCGACACTCTCGATCGTGATCGATGTCCGCGAAGTGGAGCTGGATGAAACCGTCACGGGAACGGTGCGATGGGCCAACCTGCCTACTCGGGCGCTGCAGATCGTGGTGTTGTTGGGCCTCCAGGTCTCCGGCGCCGGGTCGCGTCACGCAGAGTCGTTGGCGTCGGTTGCGTTCAGACCGGCCGCCACCGGCGAAGAGCAGTTCTCCCTGGTTGCTCCGTTGACGTCCCCGCCTACATTTCACGGCGACAAGTTCGCGGTCGAGTGGTTGGTTCGGGCTCGAATCGAGACTCGGTGGGCCATTGATGTCAAAGCCGAAACCGCGGTAACGGTGCTGCCCGTTGGCATGCGGATGTTCCAAGCTCGCAGGTCCCGGGAGATCGAGTTCCCGCGGATCATCCCCGACCGGCCGGATCCCGGTCACCGCTGATCAGGAGGTAGTGGGTCAGTTTGAGTTCTGGGCAAGTCACCCGGCTCAGAATTCAAACTGACCCACTACCGATCAGGACCACACACGGGGGCGGCGGTAGGCTGCGCTGGTGAGTCAACCAAAGTTTGTTCCCGCCGCCGGTGCGGCCACCGGCAAGTACTACGAGTCTCCGCCGCGGCACCCCGGTTCCTGGATGGCGACCCGGCCGGGTGAAGTGGTCCGGGACGGCCAGCCTCATGCCGACCACATGGGTTCGCAAGGACCCGATCAGGGGTTCGCCATCAAGTTGGCCAGGCATGTGGAGGGCGAGGTCGTCCTCCACGGCAAAGAAGACTTCGACGACGCCATGGCCGGTTGTGTTGCCGTCGCGCTCAAGCGAGCGTCCAAGTACGCCCGGGGACCGATGATTCACGACATCCGATTCGCCTTTGGACTATTTGGCTATTTCGACAATTCGGTCCCGTTGGATCTGTTGCGGACCCGAAGTGAACTCTTTGCCGAAGTGGCGCACCCGCACCATTACACCGAGCGGCGTGAGATTGCTGACCTGGTCACCTCTGACACCCTTGCGCTGAACCCGGCTGACGCGGCCGCTGCGTCCCGCGACTTTCTCACCCAGATTTCGGCTGCTCAACCAACGGGCCACTGATGTCGGCCGAGATCAATGGCGCCGATGTGCGCGCCCGCTTTGCGCCGTCGCCCACCGGTTACCTGCACGTCGGTAGCGCCCGGACCGCCCTGTTCAACTGGATCTTTGCCCGCTCGGTTGGCGGCAAGTTTGTTCTTCGGATCGAAGACACCGACGCCAACCGCAATCAGCAGGACGTCATCGATGTCATCTTCCGAGAGCTTGAGTGGCTCGGGATTGACTGGGACGAAGAGCCCGTTTTTCAGTCGGCCCGGAAGGATCGGCACCGTGACGTGGTGAGCCAACTTCTGGCTGACGGTCGGGCGTACATGGAGGACGCAGAGAAAAACGAGGTGGCCGGCACCGAGATTCTCGACGGCATGGCGGTGCGGTATCGCGTGCCCAAAGGTCGGTCGGTGTCCTTCCAGGACGACGTGCGCGGCGAGGTGACGTTCCAGACCGACGACCTCGAAGACTTTGTCATCTGGCGTTCCAACGGCAGTGCCATGTTCCTTTTGGCCAATGCGGTGGACGATGCGGACATGGGCATCACGCACGCCATCCGCGGAGAAGACCTGCTCAACACGGTTCCCAAGGTCACGTTGCTGTTGGAGGAGATGGGCGTGCCCAGTCCTCGTTACGGGCACCTGCCACTGCTGGTGGGCGAGGACCGCAAGAAGCTTTCCAAGCGCAAGGACGACGTGTCTCTGGCCGACTACCGGACCCGCGGCTATCTGCCTGAGGCGATGGCCAACTATCTGGCGTTGCTGGGTTGGGGTCCGCCCGATGATGTGGAGATCCGACCGATGGCCGAGATCATTGACCTGTTCTCGCTTGAGTCGGTGAACAAGGCCCCCGCCTTCTTTGACGTCAAGAAGCTGCAGCACTTCAACTCCACCTACATCCAAGCCATGGAGCCAGCGGAGTTTGTTGCGACTGCCACGCCGTTCATCACCACCGGCGACGAACCGTGGGCGGCCGAGGACTTCGACCCCACGCTGTTTGGGCTGGTGGCGCCCGAGATCGCACAGCGGGTCAGGACCTTGTCGGAGTCGTCGGCCTTGTTGGACTGGATGTTTGTTGACGAGGTGACGTTCCAAGCCAAGCCCTGGACCAAAGCCATGGTCAAAGGCAAGCGAGTACCAGAGATCCTCGACGGTGTCATCGAGCGCTATCAGAGCTGTGACTGGAACCCGGAAACGATCGGCTCGGTGGTCAAGGACGTGGGGGATGAACTCGAGGTCCGATCTCAAGCACCCGTTCGGGTCGCAATCACCGGGACCAACGCCGGCATCCCCATGTGGGACGCACTCGAAAAGCTTGGCCGCGACCGCACGGTGGCGCGCCTCCAACGCGCTCGCGATCTGCTGGCTTCCGGGTGGGCGCCGGAGCCCGCCGCCGAAGCGACATCCTGAGCCGATAGACCAGAGTCATGCCTGTTTCGCCGCAGACAGATCTCGACCGGATCCATCCGGGAAGCCGGGGGCCCGCGCCCCAGGCTCGTCATCGCGCGCCCGCCAAGGTCCCGTACAAGCCGTCTCCGTCGATGCAGCCCAAGACGCCTTCGCCGGACACGGAGTCGGCGAGCGTGGAGTCCCCATCAGCACCGCCCCCACCGGCCCCTGAGGCCGAGGCGCCGGCGGGGTTGTCCGGTCTAGGAGCGAAGGCCGCCGAGCGGCTCAAGGCCAGCGGAGACGGTCCGGCGTCGGTGGTGACCGCGGCCGGTGCCGGACTGACGGGCATGGGCGCCCGGGCTGCATCTCGCCTGGCGCCCGGTAGTGCCGGCAACGCCGCAGACCCCGGTGACCCGGCCCAACCCGCGGACCCGAAACCGGCAACATCGCCCCGGACGTCTCCAGGAACGTCTCAGACGCCTGTATCCACAAGCCCATCGAAACCGGACGAGGACGAGTCCTTGTTTGCCGGGTTTGGCAAAGGCTTCGCGCTGGTCCTGATTTTGGGCCTGTTGTACCTGGGGCTCACCGCGTGGCAGGTGAACCGCGCCGCCGGGGACGCCCCGGTGGTCGAAGCCGCCGATGCCATAGTGGTGCTCGGCGCCGCCCAGTTCGACGGACAACCATCGCCGGTGTTTGAAGGTCGGCTGCAGCGAGCGCTCGATCTGTGGGACGACGGGTTGGCTGAGGTGATTGTGACCACCGGCTCCAACCAGGTGGGTGACCGGTTCACCGAAGGCTTTGCGGGCTATGAGTGGCTGCTGGAGCGCGGCGTGCCGGAGGACAAAGTCAAGATCGACGTCTCTGGGGGCAGCACCTGGGAGCAGCTCTCTTCGGCTCGAACCATCCTGGCCGATCGGGATCTGTCGACGGCCATCCTGGTTTCGGATCCCTACCACCGGTTCCGCCTGGAGCAGATTGCCGGCGAAGTTGGTCTGGACGCAACCGTGGCGGCCACCGATCGTGATGCCTCGCTCAGTGAATTCTCCCGCGAAGTTGGTGCGGTGGCCAGCGGTCGCATCATTGGCTATCGCCGCCTCAACAACATCCTCAACCCGGAACCAGACCCGCTCGAAATCGAAGAGGTCGACGCCGTCGAGTCCCTAGACCCGGCGGCCGAAGACGACTCAGCGGGCTGAGCTCCCGGCGCGTCCTGGTCTTGGCCAACCGTGACGCCACGATCTTTGATCGTGTTGAGACTTCATCATCGACCGCAAGAAGCCGCGGCCGCACCTGTCCTCTGGCGGGGGTGCCCACTTCTGTAGGGAAGCCGCTGGCCGAGTTGAGACCGGCGCTCGGCTGCGAGGGTGAGCGCATGGGATGCCGAGTCGGGGAGGCGGCCAGCCGAGCGCGTCAAATCGCAGGAAAAGGAGTCGGCACCGGCACCCGACACCGCTACGCTGAACCGTTCCTGTTCGCAGGAAACAACCTTCGGGGTTGGTGTAATTGGTAACACAGCTGGTTCTGGTCCAGTCGTTGGGGGTTCAAGTCCTCCACCCCGAGCGCCATAACATTCAACTGCCCTTCGGCAGTTGCTCGATAACATTCAACTGCCTTCGGCAGTTGCGCCATAACATTCAACTGCCCTTCGGGCAGTTGCTCGATAACACGTCCTGCCCCGTTCGTCTAGTGGCCCAGGACGCCACCCTCTCAAGGTGGTAGCACGGGTTCAAATCCCGTACGGGGTACTCAGCGTTGCAATCCCGGGTGGTCCGACCGCCCGGGATTGTTTCGTTTCACGTCCGCAATACTGGACCGCTGATTGGTGCGAGGGGCCTGGGGCCCGTCAACGTACCCGTGGCGCATGCGCTCGCCTTGAGGCTGGCCGACCCTTCCTAGCCACGACCAACGAAGGGCATGTTGGTTGCCATGACCGTCATCGACAAGACGTTGGCTTCAGCAGGTAGGCCGGCCATGTAGAGCACCGCGTCGGTGACGTTCTGCATGCCCATGAGAGGCTCGGCCATCGTCGTGCCGTTTGCCTGCAGGGCATTGGAAGCGGCCATCGAACCCATGTCGGTGGTGACGTTGCCGATATCGATCTGGCCACACGCAATGCCGTACTGGCGCCCATCGAGAGCGAGTGCCTTTGTGAGACCGGTAACTGCGTGCTTCGACGCCGTATAGGGAGAGGAGTAGAGCCGGGGTGTTTGCGAAGAGATCGAACCGTTGTTGATAATTCTCCCACCCTGAGGGTCCTGGGAACGCATGTGCCGGAACGCTGCCCGAGCACACAGGAACGCGCCCGTCACGTTGATGTCGATCAGCCGGCGCCAGGCGTCAACTTCGAGCTCATCGATCGGAACGGCGGGAGCGGCGATACCTGCGTTGTTGAACAGCAGGTCGACCCGACCAAACTGCTCGACAGTGGCTTCGAAGAGCGCATCCACCTGAGTCTCATCGCTGACATCGGTCGCAACAGCGAGACCCCCACGTGCGAACTTGGCCACGGTCTGGTCCAACGCCAACTTCGTACGGCCCGCAACGACCACCGACCAGCCGGCGTTATTGAGTGCGAGGGCGACACCTTTCCCAATGCCCCGGCCCCCGCCGGTAATGACTGCGACCCTGCTCACGATTTCTCTCCCGTATTCACATTCCAATACTCAAGCCACGAAAGGCCATCTTCGATAGTGCCTACCGGCGTGTATTCTGCGCCGAAAGGTCCAGTAAAACCTTTGTCGACCAACCACGGAAGTAATACGGCGTAGTCGATGTCGCCGTGGTCGGGTTCGGCCCGATCGGGGTACGACGAGAACTGAACGTGCCCGACATGGGGCAGAGCGCGCTCGAAGACCGCAGTGAGCTCACCGTCCATCTTGTAGGTGTGGAAGCAGTCGACCATCAGCTTCAGGTTGGGGGCGCCGACGGTCAGGATTGTCTCGATGCCCTTATCGATATTGACGAGGTGATAGTCGTCGGCCACATCGGTATTGAGGGGTTCGATGAGCACGGTGATGTCATGTTTCGCTGCATGAGCGGCGGCAAATGCAAGGTTCTGGGCATATGTCCTGTCGGCGGCCTTGGTCCGGCCGCTACGACCCGCCACAACGCTGATCCTGCTGCATCGAATGGCTACGGCGTAGTGGATCGCTTCAAGGATGTAGCTGCGGGCGAGCGCTTCACGACCTGGCAAAGCAGCCACCCCGAGATCGCCGTCCTGATCACCGACCTTGGTGTTGAGCGACACCATCTCCAGCCCGGTCTCGTCCAAGGCGTCACGAACGTCCCCGGGGTCGTCGTCATAGGGCATGTGGCACTCGACAGCATCGAAGCCAGCCGCACCCGCCGCTCGAATTGCGTCGGGGAGGGTCAGGTCGGTCCAGAGAAAGCCGAGGTTGGCAGATATGGCGATCATTCGAGTGAAGAACTTTGATCTAGAGGAATCGGATGTAGTTGGGAGCGGGAATCTCGACGATTTCGTCGGTCATCTCCAGCTCACCAGATTCGACGTCGCGATCAAAGACACGAACGTGTCCCGAATCCTGGTTTGCAACGATGACGGCCTTCCCGTCGGGCGTGATGGCGAAGTGCCGTGGGAACTTTCCACCGGTGGACACACGGCCGGTCCTGGTGAGCGAGCCATCCTCACCAACAGCGAAGATCGCAAGAGAGTTGTCGCCCCGGTTCGACACATAGAGGAACCGGGCGTCGGGCGACAGTTTGATCTCTGACACATAACTCTCCTGGTCTCGATCCTCAAGGGTTGACTCGTACTGGAATGGGATGAGGCGCGGCTTGGCTTCGCCGGGGTCGGATGCATCGAGACGGGCGACACACACGGTGTTGAACAGTTCGTTGGAGACGTAACAGATGTCGAGGGTGGGGTGCATTGCCATGTGGCGGGGCCCCGAACCCTGCTCGAAATCGATGTGCAGCTCAGGGATCAGCTTGAGATCTGTCGAATCCCACCGGTACTGGAACACCGCGTTCTCGCCGAGGTCGGGGATGAAAACCCAGTCACGCCAGAAGTGAGCGCAGTGGGCGTGTGGCCCGACCTGACGGTTGCCCCAATGGTCTTCGCGGTTCTCGACCTGGCGCCAGGTGTCCCCGGGGCGATGGAACTGCACAAAACTCTGATGAACCGGGCCAAGCACGCCATTGGCCACTTTGGCCACGTCGATCGTCGCATCCCAGTAGTTGATGATGATCGCTGCATCTTCGGCTGGCGAGAGGGCGAGGTAGCAGGTCGACTTTCCCGATGCTTCCCAGGTCTCGATCTGCTCGAGGGTGCCATCGAGGTTGACGTCATATCGCACGACCGTGCCGTTCTCCTGAATAGTCTCCAGAATTCCGTACATCGTGTTGTTGGGCCCGGGTATGAGCACCGCAGGGTTCAACGCTCCCATGACGGCGTTCTGGGAGAGCTTTCCCTCAGTATCGAGTGTCATCGAATAGATGCCCTCACCCGGAACCGGTGCGTACGGCTGGTGGGCGAGCGCATCCAGGTCGCTGTAGGTCCCGACAAGCAGGGAGTAGTCCTTGTCAAGCATTTACTCTTCCTTTGGTGGTTGGACAGTGGGGAGATTGGTGAGAACCAGTTCGACGAGCCAGCTCGGATCGCCGTCGGCGATGACTTTGACATTGGCCATGGACTCGAAGAGCGGGAGGCGCCGCTCGGCCAATGCGGCGAGCTCGTCGCGAGCCATCGGCCGACGGTGGTCTCCCTGGCCCTGACGGTGGAGCACTTCGTCGAGCTCGGCGTGAAGCCAGACGACATCCGCCCGATTTGCAACCGCTTCGCGGACCGCCAGATCCTCGACGATCGATGCAGCCGCGGTGATCACTGCGGGTTCTTCACGAGCCAACGCGCCGAGCAACACGCCCGATTCGATGCGGTGAAGCGCAGGAACGTCCAACCGCTCTGCGAGCACCCCTCCGGAGGTGCCGAAAAGTCGGTTGATGTCGTCATCGGAATCGACGTAGTCGAACGAGAGAGCGTCGGCGAGCAGTCGACCGAGGGTCGACTTGCCGACCCCCATGAGGCCAATGACCACGACGTGACGCGCCTCAGACAACGGAGGTCATTCCCCCGTCGACAAACAGTGTTTGTCCGTTGATGAAGCTTGCCGCGTCGGACAACAGGAACACGGTTGCGCCTCCGAGCTCTGAGACCTTGCCCCAGCGACCCGCGGGCGTACGCATCGACACCCAGGCCGAAAACTCTTCATCCTCGACAAGCGCCTGAGTGAGTTCGGTTGCGAAGTAACCGGGTGCAACACTGTTGACCTGAAGCCCAAGCGGGCCAAGGTCAGCGCACATGCCGCGGGTCAACAGCACCACGCCACCCTTGCTGGCGGTATAGGGCACGATGGTTGGGCGGCCCAGTTGGGATTGCACCGAACCAATATTGACGATCCGGCCGGCACCACGTTCGGCCATTGGCTTGGCCACGGCTTGCGAGACGATGAATGGCGCAACGAGGTTCATCTCCATGATGTCGCGATAGTCGCCAAGGTCGAAGTCAAGGAACGGCGCGCGCCGCTGGATGCCAGCGTTGTTGACAAGGCCAGCAATGGGCCCGACCTCGCCCTCTATGAAGTTCACCATGGCGGCAACTGCGTCCGGATCAGTGACATCGGCAACATGGCCCGTCGCCTTGTGGCCGTCGGCCCGCAGCTCACGGACCGCGGCGTCCACCTTGTCGCCCGAGCGGGCGTTGATCACGACATGAGCTCCGGCCTCCGCGCACGCCGTGGCGAGCGCCCGCCCGATTCCCTGACTCGAGCCGGTGATGAGTACCACGCGGTCTTCGAGGCTGAATTGGTTCGTGGACATATCAGTTCTCCCTGTTTCTTCGATGTCTCATTTGCCGGTGAAGTCGAGCTGTACCTTCATTGCCTGCCCTGAGGACGCTTCGACAAAGGCCGCACCTGCATTGAGCGCGTGGTAGGTGTTTGAAATCAGCGGCCGTAGATCGAGCCCGTTCGTGAGCAACTCGAGTGAGCGGCGGAACTCGCCGTGGTTGAAGCGGAACGATCCGACAACATCGACTTCGCCAGTGATGCTGAGGTTGACCGGCATGGGCACGGGCCCTCCATGGGGAAGGCCAACCAGACACAGAACCCCGCCGCGCCGGACCCGTTCGAGGGCGTCGGAGATTGCGGGCGCTGCGCCCGATGCGTCGAACACGACGTCATAGCCGTGGCCAACCTCGTCACGACCGACAAGACGCACTCCATTGGCGCCCAGAGCAGTAGCGGTTTTCAGGCGCCCCGATTCGATGTCTGCCACAACCACCTCTGCCGCGCCTTCGGCTACGCACACCGACGTGAGCATCCCGCCAATTGGGCCAGCCCCCACGACGAGAACTCGCGCACCGGGAACCTTCCCGGCGCGGGCAACAGCATGCACACATATCGACAGCGGCTCGGCGAACACGGCAAGCTCGTTGGGCAGGGTGTCGTCGAGCGGCACGACGTTCTGCGCCCGACTCAAAAGCACTGAGGAGAACCCGCCATCGGTATGGGGCTGGGTTGAGGCGCTACCCAGGAACGACGGGTTCAGGCAGATGTTGAAGCGCCCTTCTTTGCATCGATCACATTTCATGCACGGTGAAGAAGGGTCGACGGCAATGCGCTGCCCGTGGTCAAATCCTGAGACGCCCGCGCCCAGTTCTTTCACCGTGCCGATGACCTCATGGCCGAGGATCATCGGCGCAGTGACCTTGAATCGACCGACCGCACCGTTCTTGTAGTAGCTGATGTCGGACCCGCAGATACCGCCGAGCGACACACTCACCTGCACTTCGCCGGTGGTGGGGGGAACGACGGCCCGCTGCTCAACCCGGACGTCTTCGGCCGCATGAATCACCACGGCGTGGGCGTAGCTGCTCATGCGGAGTAGCTCCCCGAAGTTGCGGCAGCACCGGTGTTCGCCCAGTCGCCATGGAACCCGGCCGTCCGTTTGGCCAACGCCAATGTGGTCTTCACTGCGCAGTTGGACACGGCTGGCGATGTGGCGTCTCGTGCGTGTGTTGGTGTCATTTCGAGCTTCTCGAATCGTCGTCGGGCATCAACAGATCGCAGCGCTGGGCCCCACAACCGGGAGGGGGGAAGTGAGGGCCAGTGGCGCGAAGTGGCAAGGGGTTACAGACCGGCAGCCTCCGTGTCCGGGTCAAGGTCCGATACTGCGCCGGTGATGTACGACACGCAGTCCTGACCGGTGAAGTCGCCCGACAGGTGACCGGACTTTCGGCCCTGCCGGAGCACCACAACCTCATCACAAAGCCGCTCAACATCTTTCATGTTGTGGCTGATCAGGAGAATCGCGGCGCCCTGGTCGCGCAGCGTCTCGATGAGTTCCAGAACCTGCGCGGTTTCGCGCACACCCAACGCGGCTGTGGGCTCATCAAGAAGGAGCACTTTGCTGGACCAGAACGCGGCTCGGGCAATAGCTACCGCTTGTCGCTGACCACCCGACATCGTCCGAACCCGACGCGTCACTCCACCAGGAATATTGATGCCGAGCTCGCCAACAGCAAGAGCTGCTTCCTTGCGCATCTCGGCGGTACGACGAACCTTGAGCGGCCCGAACCGGGTGAGCTCCTGGCCCATGTAGAAGTTCTCGGCCACATCAAACTCTTCGACGAGCTCGAGTGTCTGGAACACGGTCTCGATCTTGGCGTTGCGAGCTTCGCGCGGATTGGCGAACACGGTTGGCTGCCCCTCAAGCAACAACGTGCCCGAGGACGGAGCGTGGACACCCGAAAGGACCTTGACCATCGTCGACTTACCTGCGCCGTTGTCGCCAACAAGACCGGTGATCTTTCCGGCGGTGATGTCGAAGCTGACTGACTTCAGGGCCTGCACGGCTCCAAAATTCTTGCTTACGTCTTTCACTTCAAGCGCGGGCTGCGAAGTGGACCCGTTCGTGTTGCCTGCCATTAGATCTGGCCCTTCGCTGCGGCCCGTCGTTCGGCCATCACGTAGGCCGCGGCCGAGGCAACAATGAGAACGCCGATGCTCGTGTCCTGAATCGAGGGCGACACTCGGTTGATTTGGAAGCCGTTGAGAAGGGTGTAGAGCAGCAGAGCTCCGGCCATCGACTTCATGACCTTGCCCGATCCACCGGTGAGCGAGACACCGCCGATGATGCATGCGGCCAACACCCAGAGCTCTCGACCAAACCAGAGGTTCGGCTCGATGTTCTTCTGTTCTGCGATGTAGGTGACCGCAGCGAGGCCGCAACAGAATCCAACAAACATGAAGGGCACGATGCGGTAGAGGGCGACGTTGATACCGGCCGCCTTTGACGCTTCGAGGTTTCCGCCGACCGCGTAGACATGGAGGCCAGGTGAGGTGAAGGTCATGAACCCCCACGTGAGGATGAGCAGGACAACAAGCACGACGAGTTTGTGTGAAATCGACGTCGTGTAGTCAACAAAGAACGACAGGATGACTCCAAGCAACCCCGCCGCCATGGCGACCCGGATGGGCGCCGCGCCCTGACCGGAGATGTACATCCCTCCTGCAGCGATGAGGAAGCCGAGTCCCGCAATGAGCAGCAGGTTGAAGTCACCAATCGTGTCGCCAATGAGCTCGCCGAGAAACAGTCCTTCTTCGGTCTCGCGGTCGTTGTTGGCAATCTGTTCTTCGGTCAGCTCTTTACGGAAGCGAACATCGACGGATGCGTCGTTGGCGATGAGAAGCGTGAGTCCTCGGTATGCGGTGAGTGACCCGAGCGTCACAATGAAAGAGTTCAGGCCGACAAACCAGTGGATGAGGCCATTCACCAGTCCACCGAGCGTTCCCACAAGAATGCCAAACCCGAGCGAAGCGATGACCGAGCCCTCTGTGCCAAGGAAATCAAACCAGCCGTGCTCAATCGCAATGGCGATCGACATTGCCGACAGTGCTGCATTGGAGGTTACGGAGAGATCGAAGTTGCCACTGACCATCAGGACGGTCATACCAATGGCGATGATGGCGACGGGTGTAGCTGCTTGTTCAAGAACGTTCTCAACGTTTGAGGCGTTGAGGTAAAAGATCCCTGAGCCGCTGTAGGTCCACCAGGTGAAAATGGCGGCGATCAGCATCAAGGCGTAGTAGATGCCGGCGTTGCGGAAGGTCAGTGACTCCCGCATGCTCTGGGCTGCGACTTCGACTCCGGTGTCGTCGAACTTGGCCGCTGTTGATTTATCGTGCACCCAGCCTCCTGGTGACTTTGACAAGCGAATACGTGGCCCCGCAAACCACCCCGCGGGACATCGCCCCGGGGGTGGTCACAGAACTAGCTTTGGGTTACCACTCTGGTACGCAGTCGTCCAGGTTGTCAGCGGTGATCGCCGGAGTGGCGTAGAAGAACGGCTCGGCGGGGATGTCTTCACCGTTGAGGTGACGGATGATCAGCTGAGTTGCAACCGCACCCATCGTTGCTGGCTTCTGGCAGACGGTTCCGAGCACCGCACCGCTGGCAACGAGAGCGATGCCTTCGGTGTTACCACCGATTGAGGCGACCGGAACGTCGGTGCGGCCCGCGTTCTCCATCGACGTCACACAACCGATGGTCATCTCATCAGAGTGAGAGTAAATGAGGTCGATGTCGGCGTCAGCGGCGAGCATGTTGTCGCAAGCGACCTTCGCGTCCTCACGCTTGAACCGACCGGTCTGGTCGTTGGTGATTTCGAAGTCGATGCCAGCATCTTCGAGCCCGGCGATGAACCCGTCGTTGCGCAGTGTTGCGTTCGAGGTACCTGGGGTACCGGAGAGCACCACGATGTTGAGTGGACCCTCAGCGTCGGCGGCTACCTGTTCAACGAAGGCTGAAGCGCGTCGGCCCATGTCGGCATCGTCGTTGGTTACAAGGGCGAGGGTGCCTTCGTATACGTGTTGTCCGCCGAAGACTTCCGGGTCGCCGATCTGAAGTGCGACGGCCACCACAGGGATACCTGCGGCGATGGCTTCATCGGCGATGCCGACAGCGGAACCCGAGTTCGTTGCTCCGAGCACCAGGCCGTCGATGCCTGCAGCAAGCATGTTCTTGACGTCGTTGAGCTGTTTGTCGTCTTCGCCGTTGGCGTCAGCGAACGTTGGCTCCTGAGCGCCCGCGCGAGTTCCAGCGTCGGTGGAGCCGTTCTTGACCGCGACCCAGAAGTTGGCCTTGTTCTGCTGGAGCGACACGCCGACCAGATAGTCGTCGTCAGCTTTCAGCTCGCAGACGAAGTCGGTGCCGTAGGGGTGTTCACATGGCGCTTCCTCCTCCGCTGCGTCGGTGTTGTCCGGAGCGTCTTCCTCCATCGCCGCTTCGGTGGTTTCGGTCGTTGACGGAGCTGTCGTGCTGGTATCGGCAGCGTCGCTCCCGCATGCAGCCGCAAATAACGACAGCACGGCCAGCAAGGCCAAGAGATTCACTTTCTTCATTTCTTTCCCCTCCTAATGGGCGTTGGCCAGGGTGTTCGCATCTCCCACGGAGGTTCGAACCGTTCAATATATTGAACGACGACCAATACTATGCTCGACGATATACATGTGTCATCGGTCACGTCAATGGAAAACTCCCACTGCGCTGAGAAATTTCTTCGATGGGAACGCCTTCGGGGAGGGCGTACCGCCAGCCTCCGAGCGTCACGATCCCGAAAGAGTGGTCAGTCGGTTGCGGGCGGCAGTGCTTCAGCGAGGGTGTGAAGATCTTCCAGAAGCGCATGCTCAAGCTCCGGGTCGCGTCGCGCGGAAAGCATGGTCACGCCCACAGCCAAACGACGGCTGTCAAATCGGCTGACTACCGGGCGGGCCAAACTGCACAGGCCAAGCGTGTTGAGCTGGTCGCCAATGGCGTAACCATCACTGCGGGCCCGATCGACGGCGATCGTGAGCTCGGCGGCAGTGCTGTATGCAAACTTGGTGTCGGTGGGATAGTCCACGTCGGAGGCGATGAAATCCTCATACTCGACCTTTGACAGAGATGCGAGCATTGTGATCCCCATTGCGGTTGCAACCGCGGGAAGCCGTGCCCCCACGTTTGCGAACCACCGGACCGGTTGACTCCCGTTGTGATGTGCGAGGTAGAGGATCTCCTCACCTTGCAACGACGACAGCGAGAGGGTTTCTTTGCTCGCTACAGGAAGCTCGCCGCAGAGCCGGTGAAATTCTGAGACCAGGTCGGTTTGGGCAAGATAGGCGCCGCCAAGTTCCACCAGCTTGCGACCGAGTTGGTATTCGTTGCCCGTTCGTTCCAGCAGCCCGGACTGCTCAAGGGCGGCGAGGATGTTCGACGAGGTCGATTTCGCCCGGTCGATTCGTCGCGCAATTTCGGCGCCGCTCATCGGCTCGCCGGCATCGGCAAGGAGGTCCAGAATATCGGCTGCGCTGTTCACGGCCGGCGACAAGCTCTCGCGCTTCTTGGCAGACATGACTAAATATTTAGCAAACCATGACGGCAAATACACCCGCAGCTGCGATCAGACCCCAGACCGGGTTCTTGTTTGCGGGCCGGCCCCCGCTCGATTCGCTCGCATCCGCGGGCGCATCGATCGGGTCAGCTCAAGGCGAACTCCGCGGCGGCTTCGGCATGGAGTTCAGCGGTTGGGAACCAGGGGCAGCTGAGGTCTTCGGCACCCACCAACAGCTCGATCTCGGTACACCCGGCAATCACGCCTTCGGCCCCCCGCTGCACCAGGGAGTCGATGGCGGCCAGGTAGCGCTCCTCGGACTCTGCGACGATGCGACCTTGCACAAGTTCTTCGTAGATCACGTCGTGGATCATGGTCCGATCCGGCTCGTCCGGAATCAGCACATCCAGACCATGGGACTCCAGTCGTCCCCGGTAGAAGTCCTGCTCCATGGTGTACCGGGTTCCCAGCAGGGCCACCCGCTGGACCCCCTGCAGCTTGACCGCATCAGCGGTGGCATCAGCCACGTGAAGGAACGGTACCGTGATGGCCGATTCGATGGCGCCAGCAACGCGATGCATGGTGTTGGTGCACAGCACGATGACGTCCGCGCCCGCATCCTGGAGACGTCGAGCGTCCGCGCCCAGCAGCGCGCCGGCTCCGTTCCAGTCGCCTGCGGCCTGGAGATCCTCGATCTCGGCAAAGTTGTAGCTGCGAATGATCAGGTCCGCCGAGGCGGTGCCGCCCAACCGAGCCCGCACCAGGCGGTTGATGATCCGCTCGTATTCGATTGATGATTCCCAGCTCATTCCGCCCAGAAGGCCAATGGTCTTCATGCGTGGCCGCCTTCGCCCGGGTAGACGATGCCCAGATCTGCACGGATCTCATCAAAGCGGGCCAGCATGGCGCGACTCGTGGCTGGCCGATGGTGGGGACTGAAGGTCTCGCCGGCACGGATGCACCGGTTCACTTCGACCACCTGATGATGCAACGAGGGGGTCCCGGTGATGACTTCCTGATCGCCGCCCCGGGTAATGGTGGCCGAAGCCGACGCATGAGCCATCGGCTCAAAGTCGATAGAACCTTCCCGGCCATCGATGCGGGCACCGCATGCGCCGTTGATGCCAACGCTGCAGGTGATGAGCGCGGTGGCGCCCGAGTCCCACGTGCACAGCAGGGACATGCCTTCGTCAACTCCGGTGCTGCTCATTTGCGCCTGATGCTGGATTGTTGATGGCTCGCCCAAAGCCCACCAGGCAATCGACAGCGGGTACACGCCAAGGTCCAGCAGGGCGCTGCCGCCTTTGGCGGGGTCGAGCAGTCGGTGATTGTCAGAGTCGGCCGGTAGGGCAAAGCTGAAGTCGCCGGTGACCCGACGCACCTCCCCGATCTGGCCGTCGGCCACGCGCCGGAGCGCTTCCACATGCACCGGATTGAACCGCATCCACATGGCCTCCATCAGGAACCGGTTGTTGGCCTGGGCGGCGGCAATCATCTGGTCGGCTTCGGCCGCACTGAGCGCCATTGGCTTCTCCACCAGAACATGCTTGCCCGCATTGAGGAACATCGTGGCCAGTGAACAGTGGGCGGGATGGAGACTGGCGATGTAGACAACGTCCACGTTGGGGTCAGCCGCCATGTCCTCATGCGAACCGTGCGCGGTGGCGATCCGGTGATGGCTGGCGAACTCCGACGCGCGTTCAGGCGTTCGGGAGCTCACCGCCGTGATCACCGCGGAGCCCGGATCAATGTTGGGCTGAAACGCTTCGACAAACGTTCCGGCAATGTTCCCGGTGGCGGCAACGCCCCAGCGAAGCGGGCTTGGGGGTGGGGGAGTGGAGGTCATTGCGTCACCCTATTGGTCAGCGGCCTCCGGGTGCGGCAGTGGGTCCGATGCGGGACCAAGCAGGTCCCAGGAGTTGCCCGCGATGTCACGAAAGACCACCACCATGCCGTAGGGCTCCGATCGCGGTCATCGCGCCATTGTCCCATTGCCCGATGTGGTCTGGCGGATGCCTGGATGCTTTGGGGGAGAACGGTCTGTTTGCGGGCCCGAAGCCGAAGCGGGCAAATTCTTCGACGCCAACGTGGCGGCGCCTGAGCCACAAAAGCAAAAGAACCACGATCCGTGGATCGTGGTTTCTCTGCTGATTTCTATTTCTGCTGATTTCTGCTGATTTCAACGTTCTGTCGGGCTGAATGGATTTGAACCATCGACCCCCTGTTCCCAAAACAGGTGCGCTACCAAGCTGCGCCACAGCCCGTGGCATTTCAGGACCCAAGGCTAGCGGACCGAATGCCGGAAGCGACTGGGTTATGTCCGGTTCGCCAACATTGTTCTATGTGCCCGCCGGGGCTTGCAGGGTTTCGTGAACGCGATCGAACGCTTCCACTTCACTCAACCCCAACTCGGAGCCGACCTCGCGCAGCAGTACGCCGTGCGCCACGCCAAAGAGTTTCTTCTCGCCGACACTCAGCCCGGCGGCTCGCTCACGCAAAGAGAGATCCCGCACGACTTCGGCGATACGAAGAAGCTCACCGGAGCGAAGCTTCTCCTGATGGCTGTTGAACCGTTCCGACCAGTCGGCCGATTCTTCAATATCGCGGCGACCGAGTACGTCGAAGACCGCGTGGATCATGGCAGTACCTGCTCGTCAGTCGACGAGCGTGGCGTCAACCTTCTCAAGTGCTTCGTCTTCGCTGACGTTCAATGCGAAGCTCAGTTCGCTGACCAGGATGCTCTGTGCTTTGGTGAACAGTGACTTCTCACCGGCCGACAGTCCCTTTTCCTTGTCACGGAGCGCAAGGTTACGAACAACCTCGGCCACCTGGTACACGTCACCGGACTTCAGCTTCTCCTGGTGGTTCTTGAAACGACGGCTCCAGTTGGCTGGCTCTCGCACGTCCCGACGGCGAAGTACCTCAAAGAGGTCTTCGACGTCCTCGGTGCTGATGGGCCAGCGCATGCCAACCTCATCCACCTTGTCGACTGGCACAGACAGAGTCATCTCCCCGTGGGCCATTTCAAGAATCAGGTACTCGGTCTTACGACCAAACGCTTCGCGCTTTTCCTTCTTCTTGACGATGGCTGCCCCATGATGGGGGTACACAACTTTGTCACCGGCTTTAAAGCTCATTCGCTCTCCCACAGCTAGAACTGGCAGCTATCCAGCATGCCATTGTCGCGCACGCTTCCCACCAGCGTCACTTGGATTGGGACTGTTCAGCCCAGGAACCGGTCATGGGCGTCAGCACGAGCCGGTTAACCCAATGCAGTTGGCTGCGTTTATCGGTCCCGTCCCAGGCTCACGTGCGGTCGAAGACCAACAAGGTGCACGGTTGGGTGTCAGCCAGGTGGACGAGTCGCAGGTGCTCTACTCCGGTGGACCAGTATCCGGCAAAGAGATGGAGATGGCTGCTTTCGCCGTCATCGAGCGTGTCGGTATGCGTTTCGGAGAATTCGTCGCCGATTTGCAGCTGGATGGTGAACGTTCTTGTCTCGCCGCTGACGTTGAAGACATCCGGTTCGAAGCAGAAGTCGCCAAAATTCTGCACCTCGTAGTCCGACTCAGAGGCCAGCGTGCCGTCGTATTGAGGGGTTGGTCCGCCAGAAAGGAACCCGGAGAAAGAAGTGATGGCAGCAACGATGACCGTCGCTGTCGCCGCCAGCCCGACCCACATTTTCCCGACCCCGACCTTCATGGTGCTCCATCGGCTCGCGCGATGGGGATGTGAGCCGCCCAATGGTGCACATGTTGAACCGCTCCGACGGGTGGCGGTTGCACGTGTCGCCGCCACCCGAAACCCGTCACTTCTCGGCGAAGCCAGGAAACGTGGACCATACGGCCCATCGACCTGAAGTTCATGTTGAGGTCCCCGGCCGGCCTCAACTCTCACGTGAGTGAGTCGTTGGCCTTACGAAGCGGGTCGCGGGGTGTTCGAGCAAGCGCCTCTCTGGTGGTTTGCACGCCTTTGGTGATTCCTCAAGCGCCACCCCGTCGGGTTGGTACTGAATCTGATGGGTCATCTGGCTCGGTTCCGGCCAATCGGGGGCAACAGCGCTTGGGAAGTCTTTCCGGCGTCCGACGGGGTTCTCGTGTGTAAATCGATAGCCAGCGCAGACGTACGAACGCAGATGGACAGGGAGATTCGCCAATGAGACACAGTCAGAAGTTCTGGAAGCGACCGGTAGCGGTGGTGGCGGCTATGGCAATGGTGGTCACGACGGCCTTCATCGCCGGTCCGGGTCTTGCCCCTGCAGGCGCAGATCCCGCGCCAGCCGCAGCCGCAGTCAGTCAAACGACTGGTGGCGGCACCCTCGCTGGCACCATTCCGCCCGGGGTGTGCCGCGTGATCGCTCGAGGCGTCGGCGCCGGTGGTGGCTCCAACTACGCCACGAGCTCGGATCCGAACAACCCGGTTCCGGGGGTGCACGTGGCCGGCTACGGCGCCGACGCAACCATCTCGGTTCCGGTGGCTGCCGGTCAGAGCTACGCCGGCACCGTCGGTGGCGGCGGTGGTGGTGTCAACCAGGCCCGGAATGTTGGCGGCATCAACGGCGGTGGCGCCGGTGGTCAGGGGCCAACCGGCACCTTCCACAGTGGCGCCGGCGGCGGTGGCTACACCCAGCTGAGCATCGCTGGTGTCGAGGCCCTCGTCATGGGCGGCGGCGGCGGATCCGGTGGTGGTCACCACAACGAGATGCAGGGTGGCGACGCCGGTGTGCCTGCGGGTATCGGTACCGCAGCCGCTGGCCAGGACGGCAAGCAGGGCCGTGACGGCAACACCTTCCCGTTCCTCCCGCCGGGTGCCGGTGGCGGCACGGCGGCGCCCGGGACCTTTGGCACCAACCCGCTTGACGCCAGCCTCAACGGTCAGCCAGGCGCGGGCCGCACTGGCGGCGACGCCGGTCCCAACGCTCCCAATTCCATTGACGGCGCTGGCGGCGGTGGCGGCGGCTACTTCGGCGGCGGCGGCGGTGCCGGTACCACCGTGAACGGCAGCGGTGGAACCCGGGCGGTGACCGACAACCTTTCGGTCGGTGGGTCTGGTGGCGGTGGTGGCTCATCGTTCATCAGCGGCACGGCCGTCGACGGACTGGGCAGCGTCCCGACCCTGGTCAGCTCCGCGCTCGCGTCAGCGGGTGGGCCCGGTGACCGAGGCGAAGGCGCAACTAGCGATGGCGCTGACGGCCTCATCGACCTCCAATGGGTCATGTGCGACTACAACCTCGATATTGAAAAGTCTGTGACCCCCACGTCCGCACTGGTTGGTGACACGGTCACCTGGACGGTGTCGGTTACCAACACCGGACCCGATCCCATGACCCAGGGTGACACGGTCACCATCACCGATTCCCTCCCCGGTGCCGGTCCAAAGACCATCACCTCGATCGTCCATACGCCCGGCGCCAACTCGGGCCTCGATCAGGGAGCGATGACTTGCAACGCCAGCGTTGCCAGCCCCATGTCGAGCCCCATTGACTGCTCGCAGCCCTACAGCGCATCCGGCGCGGCCGAAGCACCTTCGGGTGGCGTCCGTGGTCTGGACGTGGGTGGCAACATCACGATCACCTACACCCAGGTCATCGCCGCAGCAGATGTGACGACGCCTCCGTCGAATCTGGTCAACACGGCCCGAGTCACGGACCGCAACGGCGGCGATTCCTCCGTTGCTGAGGTTGAGCCCGCTCGCGAAGAGACCCGTCTTGACATTGCCAAGACCGCCGGCACGCCCGTCAACAACGGCGACGGCACCTACAACGTCACCTACGAGATTGAGGTCGCCAATCCGGCTTCGGTCCCGGACTGTCTCAATGACGGGAGCGATGCCTGCTTCCTCACCGACAACACAAACGTTCAGGTCAGTGATGGTTTGGCCACCGTGTTCGGAGCCGGCGCAATCGTCTCGGCATCCAACGCGGTCCTCAGTGGTCCGTGCAGTGGCAGCAGTATCTACGACGGCATCACCAACACCGATCTTCTGGTTGGACTCGACACGCTTGCGCCCGGCGAGACCTGTGTGATCTCCATCACCGTGAAGGTCACCGTCGACACTGATGATGCGGCACCCGCTTCGCTCGGCGAAACGACCAATACCGCCACGGCAACCTCAGACGAGATTCCTGATGGCGTCACCGACGGCTCGACGGTGACCTTGGCGGAAAACCCGTCCATGACCGTGGACAAGGCCGTGAGTGGCGGCCCAACCAACAACGGCGACGGCACCTATGACCTGCAGTACACGATTGACCTGGTCAACACGGGCGACGTGGAGCTGGAGAACGTCCAGATCAGTGACGGTCTCGACGCCGTGTTCGGTGCCGCTCTGGTCAGTGGCAGCCAGACCACAAATGATCCGTGCACCGCCGATGCGGCCTACACCGGGGTAACTCCCAACACGAACCTGCTGGTTGGGACCGACACCGTTCCGGTTGGCGGAAGCTGTCAGGTGATCGTCACCGTGACGGTGACTGTCGACTCCACCAATCCAGACTCAGCGGCAATTGACACCGATTACACCAACAGTGCCAGCGGTTCAGGTTCGGGCCCGGGTGGTACTCCCGCCGGCGACAGCGGATCCGCAACCACCCAATTCACCGAAGATCCAAGCATCGACGTGATCAAGACCGTGCTGGATCCCCCCGGGGCGGTCAACAACCTTGATGGCACCTACACGGTGAGCTACGAGATACAGGTCATCAATGACGGCAATGTGGAGCTGCGAAACGTGCAGACAACCGACGGCCTCGAAGCGGTCTTTGGGGCGGGGCTGGTTGGAGCGACGGCATCAGTTACCGCCGGCACCTGCACGGCCAACGCCGGTTACACCGGCGCCGGAGCCAACACCGACCTGCTGGCGGGAACCGACACGATTCCGATTGGCGGAGCGTGCACGATTCTGATTACCGCGACCGTAACGGTCGATGACGCCGTTGCCGGAGCAGCTTCGGTCAACACCGATTACACCAACACCGCCGACGGTTCGGGCAGCAGCCCATCGGGCGAAAGCGTCAGCGATGCCGACACCGGTACCACCCAGCTGCCGGAGAACCCGAGCATTGACATCATCAAGACCCTCAGTGCCGGCCCCACCAACAATGGTGACGGCACCTATGACCTTGAGTACACCATCGACGTCATCAACGACGGTGATGTGCCGCTTGATTCGGTCCAGGTGGCAGATGGCCTTGACGCCGTCTTTGGGGCCGCTCTGGTGAGCGGCACCGCCACGACCGGAACGCCATGCACGGAGAACGCCGGATACACCGGCGTCGCGCCCAACACTGACCTTTTGGTCGGAACCGACGTCATTCCGGTTGGCGGAAGCTGCCAGATCATCGTCAGCGCCACCGTCACGGTCGATTCGACCAATCCGGACGCCGCCGCGGTGGACACGACCTTCACCAACACCGCTGACGGATCAGGTACGGCACCATCGGGTCAGGGTGTCAGCGACAGCGACGACGAGAGCACGCTTCTCAAAGAAACGCCGAGCATGGATGTCATCAAGACCGTTACCGATGGCCCCACCAACAATCAGGACGGCACCTACTCGCTTGAATACACGATTGACGTCATCAATGACGGCGATGTGGACCTGCTGAACGTGCAGGTGACCGACGGTCTTGACGCGGTGTTTGGCAACGCCCTTGTAACCGGTGCCCAGGCAACTGAGGCACCGTGCATCGCCAACGGCAGCTACACCGGTATTGCGCCCAATACCGATCTTCTGACCGGCACCGACACCATTCCGGTTGGAGCGAGCTGCCAAATCGTGATTCAGGTCACGGTCACGGTGGATTCCACCAATCCGGATGCGGCGGCGGTTGATACCGACTACACCAACACCGCTGCCGGCTCGGGCACCAGCCCCGCCGGTGAGGGCGTGGGTGACAGCGACATCGACACCACCCAGTTCACTGAGACGCCCAGCATCGACGTGGTCAAGACCCTCACCGATGGCCCCACCAACAATGGTGACGGCACCTATGACCTGGAGTACACCATCGACGTCATCAACGATGGCGACGTGGACCTGCTCAACGTGCAGGTCACCGACGGTCTGGATGCGGTGTTCCCCGGCGCCATCGTGAGTGCGGTTCAGACCACCGGCACCCCGTGTACCGCCGATCCGGCGTACACCGGTGTTGCCCCTGGGGTCAACCTCCTGGTGGGTACCGACACCGTCGCGGTGGGCGAGAGCTGCCAGATTGTCGTGTCGATCACCGTCACGGTTGACTCGACGTCGGCATCGCCGGCGGCGCTCGACACCACGCTGACCAACACCGCAAACGGTTCGGGTACGAGCCCCGGTGGTGAAGGCGTCAGCGACAGCGACGACGACAGCACCATCCTCGAGGAGTCGCCGAGCATTGATGTGATCAAGACGATCACGGCCGGACCGACCAACAATCAGGACGGCACCTGGGACATTCAGTACACGATCGACGCCATCAATGATGGCGATGTGGATCTGCTGAACGTGCAGGTGACCGACGGTCTCGAGGCGGTCTTTGGCGCAGCACTCCAAAGCGCAACGGCGACCACTCTTGCTCCATGCACTGTTGATGCGGGCTACACCGGCCTGGCTCCGGCGACCAACCTGCTGGTCGGTTCCGACACCATTCCGGTCAACGGTTCATGCAGCATCGTTATTGACGTGGTCGTCCTGGTTGACGGTTCAGCCGACGCGGCAGCTCTGGCCACCAATTTCGCCAACACCGCCGATGGTTCAGGCACGAGCCCTGGTGGCGAAGGCGTTGCTGATTCGGACACCGCGGATGCGGAGTTCAATGAGAACCCGAGTCTCGGGATCGACAAGACCATCACCGCCGGTCCGACCAACAACCAGGACGGCACCTACGACCTCGAGTACACGTTGGACATTGTCAACGACGGCGACGTCGAGATGCACGATGTGCAGGTCTGGGACGGGTTGGATGTGGTCTTTGGTCCGGCGCTGGTTGCAGCAACGCAAACCAGCACCGCACCGTGCACCTCGAGCACGGCCTATGACGGAGTGACCGACGCGTTGTTGCTGGTCGGCACCGACACCCTGCCGGTCCTCGGCACCTGCCAGATTGTCATCACGGTGACGGTCTCGGTTCAGGACAGTAACCCCGACTCGGTTGGCATCGACACCGATTACAACAACATGGCCAGCGTCTCCGGTACCTCACCTGGCGGAAACGCCGCCGGTGACACCGACGACGCAACCACCACGTTCGGGGAGAACCCGAGCATGGAGGTTCTGAAGTCTGTGGTCGGTCCGCCAGTCAACAATGGCGATGGCACCCACACCGTGGACTACCTGATCACCATGGAGAACACCGGGGATGTGGATCTGCTCAACGTGCAGCTGACTGATGGTCTCGAGGCCGTCTTTGGCACCGCATTGGTCAGCGCATCCACCTCAACGGTGCTGCCATGCTCGACCAATGCGTCCTACACCGGGACCGCCGCCGGAGACATAAACCTGCTCAGCGGAACCGACACCCTTCCGGTAGGCGCCATCTGTGGCGTCAACGTTCAGGTGGTCGTGACCGCTGGCGACCTTGGTCCCCACAGCAACACCGCCGCCGGCTCGGGTACTTCGCCCAGCGGTGAAGGGGTGGCTGATGACGACCCAGCCGACGTCACGCTGGTTGAAAATCCAGCCATCGACATCGTCAAGGCGGTTTCGATGGAACCAACCTCCAACAACGACGGGACCTTCGACATGCAGTGGGAGATGGTGATCACCAACACCGGTGACATCGTCCTCAACAACGTGCAGGTCCAGGACCCGCTGGCATTCACCTACGCCACTGCGGTCAGCTGGATCGTGACCGGAACCGGACTCAATGCGCTTGACACGTGCACAGTGAACCCGGCCTTCGACGGTCTGGTTGACGTCGAACTCTTGATGGGCACCGACTCGCTCACGATCGGCAGCACCTGCACGATCACCGTCGACGTCACCTTCGAACCAGGGGCCAACCTCGGTGAGTACACCAACGCGGCTTCGGTCGAAGCCACCTCGCCGGGCGGCGAAGGCGTCAGCGGCGAAGCCGACGCTGATGTGACCGTGGTGGAGAATCCTGTCATCGACATTGTCAAGACGGTGCTTGCACCCCCGGTCAATGACGGCACGGGAATCTTCACGATGGCCTACCAGATCACCACGACCAATACCGGCGACGTTCCACTCAGCGGCGTCCAGGTCACTGACGATCTGGCCGCAGCGTTCGCCACGGTGGCGAGCTGGTCGGCAACAAGCTCGGTCAGCGCCGGCTTGTGCACGGCCAACGCCGCCTTTGATGGCGCCGCGGACATGAACCTGCTGGCCGGGACCGATGGTCTCGCCGTGCTGGAAAGCTGCACCACAGACATCGTGGTGACCTTCGATCCGAACGGAGCGTTGGGCGACTACGTCAACGCCGCCGGAACCTCGGGCACCTCGCCCGGTGGTGAAGGCGTCGACGATATGGACAGCACCGACGAAGCTGTTGAAGAGAACCCAGCCATCGATGTGGTCAAGGACATCATCGATCCGCCGGGAATTGTCAACAACAGCGACGGCACCTACGACATCACCTACGGGATCACCACCACCAACGTGGGCGATGTTCCGCTCAACAACGTGCAACTCACCGATGACCTCACCGCAACCTTTGCGGCCGCCATTGGGTTTGACGTCGATCCCGGCGTCGTCATCGTGACCGCCGGTCCATGCAGCGCCAACAGCACCTTCGACGGCTCAGCCGATCAGGGTCTGCTGGCCGGAACCGACTCCCTCGTGGTGGGCCAGTCCTGCTCCGTGGAGTTTGTGGTGACCGTGACCCCGGGCACCACGCTCGGCACCTACACCAACGATGTACTGGCCGAAGGCACCTCGCCGGGCGGTCAGGGCGTCAACGATGCCGACGACGTGGATAACGAGTACCCGGAGAACCCGGAGATCTCGCTGGCCAAGGACATCATCGAACCGCCCGCAGTGGTGAACAATCAGGACGGCACGTACTCACTCACCTACCGCCTGGTCGCCTCCAACACCGGCGACGTTCCGCTGAACAACGCCCAGGTCACTGACGACATGGCGCTCACCTTTGCCACGGCCACCTCCTGGTCGGTTGTTCGAACCACGATTGCGATTGGCGATCCCTGCTCGGCCAATGCGGCCTACACCGGTGACACCGACATCAATCTGCTGACCGGAACCGACACCATGGCGGTGGGCGACATCTGCACCATCGACATCGAAGTCCTGGTGACCCCCGGTTCGGACCTTGGTCCGTACAACAACAGCGCTGAAGCATCGGGTACCTCCCCCGGCGGCGAAGGGGTCAGCGATGTCAGCCAGGACGGATCAGATCCTGATCCCGACGCCAGCGGCAGCGGTGGCGACAACAGCGACCCAACCCCAGCCTGGTTCACCGAAGAGCCCCAGATCAGTCTGAACAAGACGATCATCGGCGCCGCAAGCAGTAACCAGGACGGCACCTACAACGTGACCTACCGACTCGACGTGGCCAACTCCGGCAACGTGATCCTGTTCAACGTCCAGGTCGACGATGACATGGCAGCAACCCTCGCCATGGCCGTCAGCTGGGCCGTCACTGACGTGCGAGTGTCCGCTGGTGCCTGCAACGCCTCCACCACCTACGACGGTGGACTCGAGATCGGAACTCTTGCCGGTACCGACTCGATGGCGGTTGCCGATACCTGCAGTATCGAAATTGACGTCACCTTCGAACCGGGAGCATTCCTGGGCAGCTATGACAACACCGCCACCGCCTCGGGCACCAGCCCGGCCGGTGAAGGCGTTGAAGACATCGGCCAGGATGGCGACGACGCCGATCCCGACGGTGACAACGACCCCTCCAACAACAGCGATCCAACCCCGCTGACCGTTGAAGAGAACCCGGAGATTTCTCTCTCCAAGGACATCATCACCGACACGGTGAACAATGGTGACGGCTCCTACAGCTTCACCTACGGCCTGGTGGCCACCAACACCGGTGACATCACCTTGTTCAACACCCAGGTGGTTGATGATCTGGCGGCAACCTTCACCGGTGCCACCTCCTGGAGCATGGACGGGCTGGCGGTTACCGCTGGGGCCTGCACCGCTTCGGGTTCCTATGACGGAGCGGCCGACACTGGCTTGCTGGCCGGCACCGACACAATGGCGGTGGGCGATGCCTGCACCATCGAAATTGCCGTGACCGTGATTCCGGGCGCCGACCCTGGTCCATACAACAACACCGCCACCGCTTCGGGCACGAGCCCGGCCGGTGAAGGCGTTGAGGACATCAGCCAGGATGGCAACAACCCCGACACCGACATGGACGGCGACCCGACCAACAACAACGACCCAACCCCGGTGAGCTTTGATGAGAACCCTGAGCTCTCGCTGACCAAGGACATCACCGCTGGTCCAATCAGCAATCTGGACGGCTCCTTTGACCTGCAGTACTCAATGGTGGTCACCAACACCGGCGACGTGCAGCTCAACGGCGTGCAGGTTGACGACGATCTGGGCCTCACCTTCCAGAGCGCGACGGGCTGGACCTTGGGTTCAGTTGCGGTGACTGCAGGTGACTGCACGGCCTCGGCCACCTACGACGGCATCGCCGACATTGGCGCCCTTGATGGCACCGACACCATGCAAATTGGTGACAGCTGCACCATCGAGATCGACCTGGTGGTAACGCCAGGTGCGGTCTTTGGTCCCTATGACAACACCGCTGGCGCCTCCGGCACCAGCCCCGCAGGCACTGGTGTGGCTGACGAAGCCAACGAGGCGGTGAGCTTTGACGAGAATCCAGAGATTGGTCTCGCCAAGGACATCACTGCTGGTCCGACCAGCAATCAGGACGGCACGTTCGACCTCCAGTACACGCTGGTTGTCCAGAACACCGGCGATGTTTCGCTGAGTGGCGTGCAGGTTGATGACGATCTGGCCGCAACCTTTGCCGGAGCCACCGGCTTCACGGTGACCGCGGTTGCGGTCACCGACGGGACCTGTGATGCCTCAACAACCTTTGACGGCTCGACCGACATTGGAACGCTGGCCGGAACCGACACCTTGAGTGTGGGTGAGGACTGCACCATCGTGATTGACCTGGTGGTGACGCCAGGCGCGGACTTTGGGCCCCATGACAACTCGGCGACGGCTTCGGGCACCAGCCCGGGAGGCGCAGAGGTTGACGACATCTCCCAGGATGGAGCCGACGTTGACGCTGATGGCGATGGCGATCCCAATGACGACAGCGATCCAACCCCGGTGAGCTTCGGTGAAGATCCGAAGATTGCGCTGGCCAAGGACATCACTGCTGGTCCAACCAGCAACTTTGACGGGACCTTCGATCTCCAGTACACGCTGGTTGCCCAGAACACCGGCAACGTGAACCTCAGCGGGGCACAGGTTGACGATGACCTCGAAGCAACCTTCGCTGGAGCTACCGGATTCCTGGTGACCGCAGTGTCGGTGACCGACGGAGCCTGCACCGCTTCCAGCACCTATGACGGCAGCGCCGACACGGGAACACTGGCCGGCACCGACACCATGCAGGTGAACGATTCGTGCACCATCGTGATTGACCTGGTGGTGACGCCGGGCTCGGACTTTGGGCCCTATGACAATACGGCCACGGCCTCGGGTGTGAGCCCGGCTGGTACCGATGTCACTGATGTCTCCCAGGACGGAGCTGACGTCGATGCTGATGGCAACGGCGATCCGGGCAACGACAGCGATCCAACCCGGGTGAGCTTCGGTGAAGATCCGAAGATTGCGCTGGCCAAGGACATCACTGCTGGTCCCACCAGCAACAGTGACGGCACCTATGACCTGCAGTACACGCTGCTTGTGCAGAACGTTGGCGATGTTTCGCTCAGCGGAGTGCAGGTTGACGATGATCTGGAGCTGACCTACGCCGGTGCTGCTGGTTGGTCCTTCACTTCGGTTGCGGTGACTGCGGGTGACTGCACCGCTTCCAGCACCTACGACGGCAGCGCCGACATTGGCACGCTGGCCGGCACCGACACGATGCAGGTGAACGACTCGTGCACCATCGTCATCGATGTGGTCATCACTCCCGGTGCGGACCTTGGTCCGTACAACAACACCGCACTTGCTTTGGGCACCAGCCCGGGAGGCACCGAGGTGACTGACCGGTCCCAGGACGGCGCGGACCCAGACCCTGACTTGTTGGGGGCTGGTGCCAACAACCTGGAGACTCCTGCGTGGTTCACCGAAGATCCGCAGATCTCGCTGAGCAAGGACATCACCGCTGGTCCGGTCAACAACAACGACGGAACCTGGAGCCTGACCTACGGTCTGGTCGTCGCCAACTCTGGCAACGTCTCACTGGCCGACGTCCAGGTCGATGACGACCTCGGAGCAACCTTTGGAAGCACCGTGTTTGCGGTCACCGACGTGCGAGTTGACAGTGGTGCCTGCACCGCTTCAACCACCTACGACGGATCCGCCGACATCGGCACCCTGGCCGGAACTGACACGATGGCAGTCGCTGACACCTGTGTGGTCAGCATTGACGTGGACGTCACACCGGCCGGTGTCCCCGGCCCCTATGACAACACCGCCACCGCCAACGGCACCAGCCCCGCTGGCGAGGATGTCACCGACATCAGTCAGGACGGCACCGACGCCGATCCCGATGGTGACAACGATCCTTTGAACAACAGCGACCCAACGCCGGTCGAGTTCCCGACCAATCCGTTGATCGCGCTCAGTAAGCGGGTGATCGAAGGTCCGGAACTGATCAGTGGCTCCACCTATGCGGTGTCCTATGGCCTCGTGGTCGTAAACAGCGGCGACGTCCTGCTCAACAATGTGCAGGTCGACGACTCCCTCCAAACCACCTACGCCACCGCCGAGGCCTGGGAACTCACAGGGACATCGATCCTTGCGGGTGCCTGCACCACCGGCTCCGGCTACAACGGTGATTCGAATACGGGACTGCTCAGCGGGTCTGACTCACTGGTTCCCGGCGAGTCATGCACCATTGGCATTGACGTTGAAGTCACCGTCGGTCTCACCGGCGGCGAATACGACAACAGCGCCACCGCCTCGGGCACCTCGCCCGGAGGTCAGGGAGTGACCGACACCTCACAAGATGGTGTGGACAGGGACCCCGATGGTGACGGCGACGCCAGCAACAACAGTGTGCCCACTCGGGTGCTGATGGCCGGGGTTGCGGCGCCGACGGCAACGCCGACCGCAACGCCGGCACCAACGCCAACTGCAACAGCAGCCCCGGCACCCGCACCGCGACCTGTTCCTGTGATCGTGCCGATGCCGGCACCACGACCTGCGCCGGTTTCGACTCCGGCGCCTCGCCTGCTGGCCTTCACCGGCGCTGACAGTCTCCGACTGGCAGCTCTTGGTGGCGCCTTGCTGGCGGCTGGTGTGATCATCGCCGTCGGCGCCCGGCGCCGCAGCGAAGACGAGTAGAACCTTGTGTCGGACTGAATGACCGACACCAACCACTCGATTTGATGGCCGGACTTCTGAAAGAAGTCCGGCCATTGGTCGTTTTGCACGGCACGGACATGTCATGCTCGGTGCGTGTCCTCTCCCGGGTCGACGGTGCCGTCGTTGTCACTTCGCCTGACCCTGCTACCACTTGCGGTGCTGGCGAGCGTCATCATCATGGTGTTGATAATGCGAGCCCGGTCCATCACGCCGGCCGTCGGCCTGATGGAGTTGACCTTCCATCCGGCACACCAGGTGCGGGAGCACCAGCAGGCCGCGCCGTCGTTGGATCCGTACCGGGGTCTGGGCGGATGGCTCGATGTCTTTGACTATTCGCTTGCCTACAGCGGTGACGCCGGTCCGGCCATAGCGCCGGCGGCGGCGGTTCAAGAGATGGCCGATGCGGGAGTAGGAACGCTCTTTATTCAGGGTGCCCGCCGTGACGAGCGATCACCGGGTCTGATTGAAGATCGGTGGCAGCTGGCGGAGACACTGATGGCCGCCCACGAGCGCGACATCGCGGTCGTTGCGTGGTTTCTTCCCCGATTCGATGGTCCCGATGACGCAGGTAACTCCGAGGACGCGCGGCGAATAGAAGCGTTGCTTGACTTTGAGGTGATGGGGCATCGCTTTGACGGCATTGCGCTGGACATCGAAGCCGACCCTGAGCCGGAGCCGGAGGTCCTCGATGCCCGAAATCGGGAACTGATTCGGCTGTCGTCGGTGGTGGACTTTCTTGCCGAGAATGCGGGGGCAGGGCCAATGCCGGTGGGGGCCATCGTGCTGCCGCCGCCGTTGATCGAAGATGTCAACCCCCGGTTCTGGCCCGACTTTCCATGGATGGAGATCAGCGGGTTCTACGACGTCTGGCTACCGATGGCGTACTGGTCTGGCCGGTCAAATGAGTCGGGCCTTGGTGACGGCTACGGCTACAGCGCAGAGTCGGCGCGGCGGATTCGAACCAACATTGCCCAACCAGATGCGCCGATGCATGTGATTGGCGGCATCGGCGGCGTGGCGGGGGAGCGCGACTTCACCTCCGCCGAGATCCTGGCGTCCACCGAGGACTATGGGGCTTTTGTGCAGTCGTTGGTGGACGAGCGGGCCCTGGGCGGCTCGATCTATGACTGGTTGACCCAGGACCAGACGGCCCGCTCGCTGATGAACGAACTCTTTGCCACCGGGCCGGCTTCCAAGCTGGGCCAGTAGGTCAGCTCAGGCAGCGGTCATTGTCACATAGATGACCTGAATGTCATCGGCGTACTCGGGGTGGCCCGGGAGGTACGGCTGGGGCTCGGACACCTCCACCCGCCACCCGTGATTGCGGAGGGTGCTCATCACATCGCCGCATGACCGGGAGGCCCACAGGTCGGTTCGTTGGGTGGCGATGACCACACCGTCGGCGGCGATGGCCGCACCAAAGTTGCTCAGCACCGACAAGGTGTTCGGCAGATAGGTGAGGACCCCGCCGCAGACCACCGCATCAAACGACGCCGGGCTGAACGGGAGATCACCACCAAGGTCAACCTCCCGGGTTTCGGCGTACAACCCTGCCGGCAACGCCGCCAGTGATTGGGGCGACGCGTCGATACCAATGATGCGGCGCTTGGCGAGCTGGGGATGGGACCGCAGGGCGCGGCCAACCAAACCGGTGCCACACCCCGCGTCCAGGATTGGCCGTTCCACACCGGGGGCCAGGTGCCTGGCCAGACGCGCGGCCAGAGCTTCCGGCACCTCATAGCCCCACGAGCGAACATCGTCCTCATAGGTCGACACCCACTGGTCGTAGCGATCCTGCACCGCGTCCGGATCCGGCTCGTGCGCCAGATTGCTGAGGCCCGATTGTTCGCTCACTGAGACTCCTGGGTCATCACATCAGTCTGTCACTCGGGATGCTCGCTCAATCGCACGCGAGGTCGGCCTGCGGTCTGGCGGAGAACGGCCAGGAGCCGAAGGCACTCGCTGACCAGTCGGCCCTCGGGCGGACCTTTGGAGATCACACCGTGAGTGGTTGTCACCGCCGCATGGCACCGGCCGTGCGTGTCCACCACCAACACGGTGGTTGCCACATGCTTGTGGCCTCTGACGGTCGCAATTCCCGGCGCCACCACGCCGACTGCCCAAGGTTTCTGCGGAAGGTCAACGGTCGAACTGAGCTGCGGGTGGGACCCAATCTGGTGCCAACCCACGGGGTCGGTGTCGGTGGCCGCGGCAAAGATCGGCGCAATGAGTGATACCCCCGCCGCGGACACCGCAGTGGCCAGTGACTGCGCGGCGTCAGTCATCGAAACCGGGGGGTCGAGCGCAACGGGTGGGTGGTTGGAATGATTGTCAGTTGGCACGCGGGCCTCCGTTGTTGGTGAACGGTGGGCAGCGCGCAGCTGCGATGGTGGCCGACGAGCAGCGAGGGGGAAGTGGCGGTCAGCAGAATCGGCGCGGGGGCCGACGACCGCTAGTTGGTTTTGGTCTGGTCGTTGGCCTGCAGACGCTTGACGGCGCCGACCAGAATTTTCCGGCTGAGGGTCGGACTCTCATCCAACAGCGCCATGAACTCTCGGCGGTTGAGGACTTGGATGAGCATGTCTGAGGTGGCGGTCACCGTTGCGGTCCGCGGAGCACCAGAGATCACCGCCAATTCACCGAGAAAGTCACCGGGTCCAAGATGGGCCACCGTGACGTCGTCGATCTCGACCCGGGCCGTGCCGTCTGCGATGATGATGAACTCCCGCCCCGGGCTGCCTTGCTTGGTCAGCACTCGGTCGGGCTTGGCCCGCATCTCGGTCATGAGCCGCGTGAGCCGTTTCAGCTCTTTGCCGGTGAGTTCGGAGAAAATGGGAATCGACGCGAGTTCTTTTTCGATCACGACGGCAACCCTACTATGCGTCTCTGACGGTACAGATTGGTCGACGTCGCTACTTGATGGCCACCGGGTTGACTGGTGAACCGCAGCCGCCCACGAACGGCAGGGGAGATGCCTCCAGCAGGAAGTCCCATTGACCATCGGCCGCGCAGTCGGCTGCCAGGTCTTCGAGCACGAAGTTCTGACCTTGGGTGAGACCCATGTCCACCAGGTGGATGCAATGGACCGCCATGTGTTCGCCGGGGGTGTCCGGGTGGTTGGGATAGACCTCAAAGGTCACGTTGTCGGTTGCCACCGCGGCAACGTCGCGCTCGTGGAAGAACTCGGCGGAGGTGAACGCCACGCCGGCGGACGCAAACTCGCCGTCTGCGGTCATGCCGCCATAGAGGGAGGCGATGTCACCGGCCAGGGGGCCCGACATCATTCCGGTGCGAACGAGAACAATGTCGCCGGCTCGAACGTGGACGCCCTGACGCTCTTCGGCCGCTCGCAGATCATCACCGGAGATGGGGTGACCCATGGGCAGGACATCACAACCGTGCAGCCGAGCAATATCGAGCAACACCCCGCGGGATGTCAGGTGCTGCACGCGCTCGATGCCCAGTTCCTTTGACCCGTCTTCGGTGACGGTGGAGGCGCTCACGCCGTTGTAGAGCATGCCGTTGTAGCTGGCGTGGCTCAGTCCATCCCAGTGGGTGGCCGCCTGCAGGCCCATGGTGACCGCGTCGTCGCTGGTGGAGAACATGGAGTCATCGCCGGCCATGTTCTGGTTGATCATGATCATGGTCCGGGTGGGGTTTTCCCGGCCGGGAATGAACCCGATCTGCAGGCCGTTTGGCTGCAGCGGGTACGCCAGCGAAAACCGGCGCCCGCTGCGGACCGATGACATGGCTTCGGTGACCACCTGGTCGGTGATCAGGTTGAGCGTGCCCAGACGATCGTCGGCGCCCCAGCGCCCCCAATTGTTGACCGCGGACGCAGCATCAAGAATTGACTGGGAGTACGGCATGGCAACAACCGGAGCCGGCCGAACCAGCTATTGCAGAATCGCAGTAACGGTGCCGATGGCGATGATGAAGGGGATGACCCCGATGACGGCGGTGATGAGCGCCTGAACGGTGGTCATCTCAGCTGCCTGGCGCATGCCCACCACGATGGCGGTCAACGCCCAGAAGAACCCGACCAGTCCAAGGAGAGGACCAAGGATCGGAATGAAACTGAAGATGCCCAGGGCAAACGGTGCGTAGGCGTACCCGACAGTTCGGAGCATCTCGCCGGTGTCCACGGTTTCTTTGCCAAAGAGCTTCTGGGCCACGAACGATGAAATGAATGACCACACCGCCCAGCCAATCAGGCTGATGATGACGCTGGAAATGAACAGCCAGATCTTTCCGCTGAACAGCGATCCCAACGAACCGATGACCGCAACGATCGCAACGATCGTGCCCGCTTCCTGGGTAAGCGACTCGTCCGCCTCAACCGCCTCGATCGTTGGAATGTCGAGCTTCGCAACGTTTACCGTGCGAACCATCATTTGTCCTGCATCCATGTGAGTTTCTCCCGTCGTGTGAATGCTGTGCGCCCCTTACGGGGCCTCGGCGAACATCCGCTTACGCGGCGGTCGCTTCAAGCGAACACTAGAACATCTTTCGGTGAGCGTGGGCCATCTGGCCCAATGGTGGCCCGCCAGGGCGATGGCGGCTACAGGATCTGGGAAAGGAAGAGCTTGGTGCGGTCTTCGGTTGGGTTGGTGAAGAAGTGCTCGGGCGTGCCGACCTCCACGATTTCACCAGACTCCATGAAGATGATGCGGTCCGCAACTTCGCGCGCAAAGCCCATTTCGTGAGTCACAACCATCATGGTCATACCGCCACGGGCGAGGTCTTTCATCACGTCCAGCACCTCAGAGATCATCTCCGGGTCCAACGCCGAGGTTGGCTCATCAAAGAGCATGATCTTGGGTTCCATGGCCAGCGAGCGGGCGATGGCCACGCGCTGTTGCTGGCCGCCGGAGAGCTGACCCGGATACTTGCTGGCCTGCTCAGGGATGCCCACGCGTTCAAGCAATTGCATGGCGGTTGCTTCGGCCTCGGGCCGGGGGATCTTGCGAACCCACTTGGGCGCAAGCGTGATGTTGTCCATCACCGTCAGGTGCGGGAAAAGGTTGAATTGCTGGAAGACCATGCCCACTTCGGAGCGGATCTTTTCAATGTTGCGGGTGTCGTTGGTCAGCTCGACGTCGTCGACCACGATGCGGCCGCCCTGGTGCACCTCCAGCCGATTGATGCAGCGGATCCAGGTGGACTTGCCGGAGCCCGACGGGCCCAGGACAACGACCACTTCGCGTTCCTTGATGGTTGCGGTGACGCTCTTCAACGCCTGGAAGTCGCCGTACCACTTATCCACGCCGTCGCTGATGATCATGTCCGGTCGTGAGGCAAGGTCCTCGTTGACGGCGGTTGTTGCGTCACTGATGCTCATTGGTGAACCCTTTCGATCTGTGGCGCTCAGCGCTCACCAACGCCGAGGCGTCGTTCCATTTTCTGGCTGTACTTGGACATGGCGAACGCCCCAAGGAAGTAGACCGCAGAAACCACGAGCAGACCTTCCTTCTTGTTTCCAAAGAATTCGGTCTGGTTGGGAATGGTGGACCGGGCGATCAGCAGGAAGTCGAGCGATCCAATAATCAGGATCAGAGAGGTTTCTTTGAAGCCGGCAATGGCCTGACCCACCAACTGCGGGATTGAGGCCCGAAGCGCCTGCGGCAGAATGATGAACGACGTGCGCATGCCGGTGGTGAGGCCCAGCGCATCGGCGGCCTCGAACTGACCGCGACGAATGGACTGCAGGCCACCACGCACGTTCTCGGCAAGATAGGCCGCTGAGAAGAAAGCGAAGCCGGCAACCACCACGGCGACCTCGGCAACGTTCATGCCATCGGGCAGGAACAGCGGGAGGATGTTGGCCACGAAGAACAGGATGGCCAACAACGGCACGCCGCGAACAAACTCGATATAGAGCGTGCTGAGCTGACGGAAGATGGGCATCTCGCTGGTGCGGCCCAGAGCCAGAATCATCCCGAGCGGGAACGAGGCCAGCGTCGACAGCGCCGCAACCATCAGCGTCAGCACCAGCCCCATCATGAACTGCTCCTGCACCAGGTCGATGGTGCGGGGGGTGTTGATCACCGTGGCGAAGTAGTGGAGGATGGACAGGGCGCCCAACCACCCCGTGATGAACCGGACGCGCGTGGCCCGATCGCCAGCAAAGTTGTGGGCGACGAGGGCTACCAGCGCAAAGAGCAGAAAGCTGAAGCGCACCTTCTGCAGCATCGGGTACCAACCGAAGAACGCCGCCACCCAGTTGAAGACCGCCAGGAGCAGGAACCCGGTGGCGATGATGCGGCCGACCTCGCCCAGGCTGGGCCCGGTCAGGAACCAGAGAATGGCTGAACCCATGACCGCAAACGCAAGGAAGAGCGGGACGTCCACGCTCATGACGTATCCGTAGTCAAACGCCGGGTCACGCAGGATGACGAAGATCCCGATGAGCGGGAGCAGGGTCCAAACCAACCCGAGTGCAAACCGACTGGGCACATAGGAGACTCGGCCCGCCAGCGCACGGCCAACGACGAACATGGCCAGCATGATCAACAGGCACACGGTGAATGGCACCTTGGTGCTCATGGCCACGGTTCGGCCCGGTTCACTGATGTACACGCCGTCCGCCAGCGCGTAGTGGCCATAGGGGACGACCCACAGCGACCCAACGGCGGCAATCAGTGCGCCGAAGATGACACCAACCGACGGCACGAAGGTGGAACGGCGACGAATCTCTCCGAGACCAAACCACATGGCCAGTCCGATACCCAGCACGATGAGCGCCAGGACAAGCCACGGCCAGATTCGCCGACTCATGACGGTGCCGAAGCTCTCGTTGGGAATCGGCGAGCCATCCTCGTTCACCAGGTTCCAGGAGGTGGGAGTGAGAAGCACGCACGCCACCAGGAATGTGCCGGTGGTCATGACCCAGATGCTGATGCGCTTGAGCGATAGCGGGCTGCCGGCCCGAACGATTCCCATGGAGAGGCCGGCGAGTCCCATGGTGAGTGCCAGCAGCACCCAGATGCGCACGAACTGCGACTCTGGGTACACGCCCGCCAGCATGAGCCGGGCGTTGGTGGCTGGTGCCCGCCAGACGCGGATGGGGCTGAAGGTGAAGGCCAACATCGCCCGGAAGGCCCAGAGGGCGAAGAGGCCGAATATGACAGTGAGAAGTGAGTTGAACGCGCTCGAGAAGAGGTTCTTCCTGATCCACTCGGGCGGCGAGAGCGATGGCGCTTCGGGCGGAAGATTGCCGGACGCTTCGACCAACTCTTCCAAGTTGCGGAGATCCTGCTCCACGACGGTCTGTTCAAGATTGGTCATGTCAGCGCTCCACGATCTTGAGCCGTACGTTGAAGAAGTTGACGATCACCGAGATGGTCAACGAACACGCAAGGTAGAAGAGCAACGTGATGATGAGGATGGGGATCACGCGGCCGGTCTGATTGGCCAGCACCGAGCCCGTGTTGAAGAAGTCAGAGAATCCAACCACAAAGGCCAGCGATGTGTTCTTGGTGAGGTTGAGGTACTGGTTGCCCAGCGGGGGAAGCACGACTCGGAAGGCCTGAGGAAGGATGACCTGTCGAAGCTGCTGGGACCGGCTGAGGCCAAGAGCAGCGGCGGCTTCGGTCTGGCCTTTGGCCACCGCCAGAATGCCGCCTCGCACAATCTCACCAATGAAGGCCGAGGTGTTGAGCCACACCGAGAGGAAGACCACGGCAAAGCCTTTGCTCATGTTGAAGCCGCCGGGCCCGTAGTTGACGAAGCGGCCTTCGGTGAAGTCCGGCGGGTTCCAACCGAATGGGGCGCCGTCGTCACGGTTGCGGAACACGGTCTCGCCGGCTTCGTTGGTTGTTTCGATCGGCTCGAACTTGTCGGCCAGGACTCCGAAGAGGTCGCTGCTGGAGTTGATTATCCAGCTGGACAGTCCGGGCCAGATGACCAGCAGGACCAACGCGGTGCCGGCGGCAGCCACGCCGGCAAAGATGATTTGGTACCGATCGTCATCGGTCAGGCGGGCGAGCCCGGCCGGGGTTCGGCGGTCGTTCAGGAAGCGGCGAATCCAGTTGAGGGCCAGCAGCACAGCGGCGATGGAAAGTGCGACCTGAAGCGCAAACTCCGGGATTTTCTGAATTCCGTCGGAGATGGCTTGGAGGGGGCCGTCGACAAAGTTGAAGACTGGATGAATGAACCAGGCGACGATGCCGAACACCACGAGAACCACAAAGGCGGTGAGGAACGGGTAGCCGGTGCTTCCGGATTCGTCCTGCACCCGGGTGCGCCAGCGGAAAGCCAACCATGCGGCAACGGCGCCGAACAACATGATGACGGCCCACTGGTAGAAGCCGTCGGAGATGAAGACCCGGGGAATCGAGATTCCCTTGTTGGAGACATGGAGCCATCCGTTGATGGGACCCATGTCGGTGGCGGCCTGACCGTCGATGCCCAGGAAGATGGCTTCCATCACAATGATGAGCACCAGCAACGGAATGTTGCGGAGCACTTCCACAAATACGGTGCCGACTTTGTTCACAATCCAGTTGTTTGAGAGGCGGGCCAGTCCCACCAGGATTCCCAGCAGCGTGGCAAAGATAATGCCAACCCCGGCCAACCGGAAGGTGTTGACCATGCCCGCCCACAAGGCACGACCACCCGTGTCGGGTTCGTTGTCGATGGAGTCCGAGACCAGGAAGCCGGGATCGATGGACAAGAAGTCAAAGCTGGTTGAGATGTCCTTCTGGGCCAGGTTGGTGCCGGCCACCGAGATGAAGAACCACGTGGCTGCGAGGACGACCGCAAGCAGCAGCAACTGTGCCGCCCACTTGACGAAGGTGACGTTGCGATACAACGGCGGTTTGGTTTGGTTGGTGGCGCGTGGGGCATCCACGTCACCAACGAGTAGATCGCTCACTTCCCCCCTCTCTTGCAGATGCTCTGCACGATTTCTGCACGTGTTTGCACATGTTGTGCTCCGGTATGCGCCGCTTGGACCAGAGCAGATCTGGCCAAGCAAAAACAAAGGGCCGGGAGCCTGTTGGGCTCCCGGCCCCTTCGTTCCGGGGAGAACCTACTTCCTGAGTGGTCTCCCTGTCACATTGGGTTGATGTCGTTGGCGGTGAATCAAACTTTCGATCAACCACCCGACACCGTTATGTGGGTTGAATCAGCGTGCTGGTGGTGCGTAAATCAGACCACCATCAAGCCAGCCTGCGTTGGCTGAACCTTCACGCTTGAGGCCTACGGGCACCAGGTTGGCGTCGTAGATCTCGCTGTAGTTGCCGACCTGGGAGATGGCGTTGCAGAACGCATCGGCGCTGAGGCCCATCGCGGTCTGAAGTTCACCTTCGCCGCCCATGAGACGACCGACCTCAGGAATGCCGGTGGCATCGGGGTCGGCGCAGTCAACATCGGCGCTGCCGATGCCGTACTCGTCAGCGATGATGGTGGCGTAGACCGACCAGTTGACAACGTCAGCGAAGGCCGAGTCGTTCTGACCGTAGGTTGGGCCAAGCGGCTCCTTGGAGATTGGCGTCGATGGGAAGATGACCCACTCTTCGCCAGCAGGCTGCTGCTGGGCCTTACGGCCAACAAGGCCGGAACCGTCGGTGGTGATGACGTCGCACGCACCAGCGATGAAGTTGTCGGTTACCTGGTCGAAGTCATCGAAGCCCTGAAGGTCAACGGTGATGCCAAGTACGCCGGCCGCGTCGCCGACGTTCTTTTCGGTGGTGGTACCGGCGTTGGTGCAAACAATGGCGCCGTCGATTTCTTCAACGGTGCTGTCGGCGGTGAAGCCGTCGCTGGCGCGGCCCATGAACTGCTGACCGTCGTAGTAGGTGGTTGGACCGAAGTCCATGCCCACGTCGGTGTCGCGGCTCTGGGTCCAGGTGGTGTTCCGCATAAGCAGGTCCACGTCACCGGTCTGTACGGCGGTGAAGCGCTCAGCAGCAGAAAGAGCAACGAAGTTCACTGCTTCGGAATCGCCGAGGATGGCAGCAGCAACAACGCGGCAGTAGTCGGCATCGAAGCCGGTACGGCTGCCGTCAGCCTGAAGCTCAGAGAACGCCACGGCGCTGGTTGAAACGCCACAGTTGAGGGTGCCACGACTTTGAATGGCGCCGAGAAGCGAGCCACCGTCCTGGGTGAGCTCAACGTCAGTTGAGTCGTCTTCGACGACTTCTTCTGTGACTTCTTCTTCGGTGACTTCTTCGGTGGCTTCTTCGGTGACTTCTTCTTCGGCTGGCTCAGCCTCGTCACCGGTTACGGCGTCGGAAACGTCACCGGTGGTGTCGGCCACCGTGTCAGCAGCGTTGCCGACTACGTCAGCAGCATCACTACCGCACGCGGTAGCAAAAAGTGTGAGAGCGAGCAGTGCGAACACAACTCGCATGATTGCGGAATTCTTCATTTGGTTCCCCTCCATGGGACGTGGAGATCCCCAGCACAGAACGGCCGGAGAAATTCGCATGCAAAGATAGCCGGAATATGGAAGAAAGTCCCTGCGGGACCAGAGTGCCCTATCAAATCACGTGTTTTGTCCACGGCCGGGTACTCAGATTGTGAACGCCAGATTTGCAATGAGGCGTTCGCCGGTTGCCCGATCTCCGCCAATTTCGATCAGGCCATCATCGATTGATGCTCGGGCGCTGCGCCGACCGCCGGCGAGTCGCATGAAGAGCTCAAAGTTCATTGCGAGGACCGTTGTTGGATCCTCATCGTCAAAGTCAGGGACGACCTCAGCTCGGCTCTCCACTGCTACATGGATCAGCAACGTTTGACTACCGCGGAACAAGCGGAACTCGATCATCGATCCGGGCTCGGCTTCGCCACGTTTGCCGACGATGTAACCCAGCGCGTTGACCACTTCGAGCAGCGAGAGGTCGGCGGCTGGACGGTCACGACCGCCGGGACGACCCAGGGCAATGCGAACGTCCTGTTCGTGCATCCAAGAGTCAAAGACCCGAATGTGAAGCCAGCGGCCAAGCGTTGCGTCGCCGGCGGGCGTCCATGATGGGGCATCCCATTGCTGGTCGGTCATCGCCCGGAGCTGGTCCACCCGGGTGTTGGTGACGGCGATGAACTCGGCCAGCAGATCCTGGTTGGTCAGCGCGTTGAAGCTGCGGATCCAGGCTTCGTTGGCTCGACCGATCTCATTGCGGACGTGGGCCGGCGAGCCAAGCTCGACTTCCGGCGCTTCCGCTCCGGCCAGCATTCTTTCAGCGCCGACGATATGGGCATAGACGTCGCGCACCGTCCACCCTGGCAGTGGTGACCCGGTAGCCCACGCCGCTTCGTCGAAGTCGGCCGCCAAGTTGGCCATGACCTGCCAGGTGGCGGCAAGGGCGTCGGTGATTTCGGAGCGCTCCGGCACCCGGGTGATGACACGTTGCACATCGGGGATTTCGCTCACGTCCGCATCATGACACAGGGCGATTGAGGTTCTTGTCCTACCGTTCCGGTATGCAACCCAATAGACCGAGCACCCATGCGGCGGTTGCCGACCAACGAAACGCCACCATCGACGTCTGGATCAACGGCGAGTTCTTCCCTCGGGAGGAGGCCAGGATCTCGGTCTTCGACAGTGGCTTCCTGGTGGGCGATGGCATCTGGGAGGGTATCCGGCTGCACCACGGTGAGTTCGCCTTTCTCGACCGACACCTCGATCGCTTGTTTGCGGGCGCACAAGCCGCCGATCTTGACATCGGCACCCGCGCTGAGCTCACTGCGGCGCTTCGCGCCACCGTCGACCGCAATGACATGGATGACAACGTCCATGTGCGGCTGATGATCACGCGGGGGACCAAAAAGACCCCGTCGCAACATCCCTCCAACGTGATTGGCGGACCCAACGTTGTCATCATCGCAGAGCACAAGGTCGCGGATCCCGCCGTGACCGAGCGGGGCATCAGTCTGTTCACGGCCACAGTGCGTCGCCCGCCGCCGGACACCTTGGACCAGCGGCTCAACTGTCACTCCAAGCTCCATGAGGTGATCGCTCTGATTCAGGCGGTTCATGCCGGAGCCGACGAAGCCCTGATGCTCGACCCAACCGGCGCGGTTGCCACCTGCAATGCCACCAACTTCTTCATCGTTCGAAAGGATGAGCTGTGGACGTCCACGGGTCACTACAACCTGCCGGGCATCACCCGGGCAGTCCTGTTGGAAGAGGCGCAGGCGGCCGGGATCCCCGCGTTTGAGAAGCCGTATTCACTCACCGACGTCTACGCCGCCGATGAGTGCTTCGTCACGGGAACCTTTGGGGGACTGACACCGGTGCGTTCGGTCGACGGTCGAGACATTGGACCCGGCGGAGCTGACTTTGCGGGTACGGGTCCCATGACCGCCCGGTTGACTGAGTTGTATCGATCAGCCATTGCCCGTGATGTCGAAGCTCGGGCGCAGGTCCGGTCCGCGGGCGGAACGTGACCGGCTCCGCATCGACGCTTCGCATCAACCTCTGGTCCGGTCCGCGCAACCTGTCAACGGCGCTCATGTATTCGTGGCGAAGTCGATCCGATACCACCGTTGTCGACGAGCCGTTGTACGCGCACTACCTGACAACGGTCGGCGACGAGCTGAAGGCCGGTGGTCGGGAACATCCCGGCGACCATGCCGTGCTCGCCTCCCAGGATGCGAATGGCGCACGGGTCGTGGCCGAGCATCTCCTGGGCCCCTGGGACTCCCCGGTCGTGTTGTTCAAGCAGATGGCCAAACATCTGGTCGGTCTGGATCCTGAGTCAACCACTGCCTTGATGGCCGGGTGTGCCAACGTCATCCTGACAAGGACGCCGCGGGACATGCTCCTGTCCTTCCAGCAGCAGGTGCCAAATGCGAGTCTGGCCGACACTGGTCTTGCCGAGCTTGTCGAGATAGCCGAGACGGTGGTCAATGGTGGCCAGGAGCCAATCGTGGTTGACTCCGCTCTGTTGCTGGCGAACCCGGCGTCGGTGCTCGGCCAGTTGTGCCACCGCGTTGGTCTTGAGTTCGACTCAGCCATGCTTTCGTGGCCGGCCGGTCCCAAGCCCGAAGACGGGGTGTGGGCTCGGCACTGGTATCACTCGGTGCATCAGTCCACCAGCTTCTCGTCGCCGTCCCGTCGAGACGGGGCTCTGAACCCGCAGCTGGCGGCGGTCCTCCCGGAGGCCAACGAGCTCTACGATCTCCTGCGGCAGTGGCGCATAACCCCAACAAACGGAGAAACCACGTGATCACCCCACCCGCGTATCCCGAAGGCCGAAACCTGCTCGCCGGTAAGGGCGTCGTGGTCACCGCAGCCGCCGGGACCGGAATCGGATTTGCCACCGCCAAGCGGGCCGCCGAAGAAGGGGCGCGGGTCGTCCTGAGCGATCACCATGAACAACGGTTGCGCGCCGCCGTCGAGTCATTGGCCGCCTTGCCCAATGCTGAGGTTCACGGTGTGGTGTGTGACGTGACCGATGAGAGCCAGGTGCAGCACCTGGTGGACGAAGGCGCCCGGCTGTTGGACGGCATTGATGTGGTGGTCAACAACGCCGGTCTGGGGGGAGACGTGCCGTTGGTTGACATGACCGACGATCAGTGGGACGCCGTGCTCAACGTCACCCTCACCGGCACCATGCGATGCACTCGAGCCGCCATGCGGCACATGCTGCCGCGAGGCTCAGGAACGATTGTCAACAATTCATCGGTGATCGGCTGGCGGGCCCAGTCGGGGCAAGCTCACTACGCCGCAGCCAAAGCCGGCGTGATGGCGTTGACTCGCACGGCGGCCGTTGAATCGGCTGCGGCCGGAGTTCGGGTCAACTGTGTGGCCCCCAGTCTGGCGATGCACGCGTTTTTGGCCAAGGTTTCTGACCAGGACTTCCTGGACCATCTGGTGACCCAGGAAGCCTTTGGTCGGGCTGCGGAGGTATGGGAGGTGGCGAATGTGATCCTCTTTCTGGCCAGCGATCTGTCGTCCTACATGACCGGCGAGGTGATCTCGGTCAGCTCCCAGCACCCCTGATAACCACTGGGGGCGCGGTGCGCTAACGTGATGGCCCCAGCGTCTATCCCGGCGCTGCTCAATGAGGGGAATAGGGGTTAAGGCATGAGCTTTTGGACTTCTGGTGTCCATCCACTACGCCGACTGTTTGTGGCGCTGCTTGCGTTGGCGTTGTTCGCCACGGCGTGTGGCGGTGCGGACGATCTGGCTGACGCAGCTGGCGATGCAGCCAGTTCGGCCGTCGATACTGCAGGCGACGCAGCAGATGCGGTGGCTGACACCGCGGGTGACGCGGCGGACACCGTGGCCGAAACCGCTGATGACACCACCGACGCAGTCACCGATGACGGCGAGGCCATGGATGACGGTGAGGCCATGGATGACGGTGAGGCCATGGATGACGGTGAGGCCATGGATGACGGTGAGGCCATGGATGATGGCGAGGCCATGGATGACGGCGCCATGAGCATGGAGCCCGTCTACGGCGGCGAGGTGAGCTACCTGCTGGAAGCGGAGAGCGACACCTGGGACATTCCGGGCGCCAACTGCGCCGTCTCCTGCATCACCGTGATGCGGTCGGTCGCCGAACCAATGGCCATTGCCAATGACCAGGGCGTCGCTGAGCCGTATGTTCTGGAATCCATTGAGTCAAGCGACGACTTCTCCGAGTGGACCCTCACCATGCGTGACGGCGTCATGTTCCATGACGGCACGATGGCCGACGGCGCCGCCGTGCAACGGAACCTGGTGGAGATGGCCAGTGGTCTGCTGCAGGGCCAGGTCTTCCTCGATCTGGTGGACGGAACCAACAGCATCGAGCTCGTTGACGACATGACCGTCAAGGTCACCTTCGACAAGCCATTTGCCACGTTCTCCAGCAACCTGGCCGACCGCACCGGTTACCTCATGGCCCCAGCATTCTGGGATGATCCAGAGCGCGCCGCAGCGATGCCCATTGGCACCGGCCCGTTCCAGATGGTCGAATGGACCCGTGACGAGGTCACCCGCGTGGAGAAGTTCGATGGCTATTGGCGCACCGACCCCAACGGCAATGCACTGCCGTACCTTGACGCCATCAACTTTCGGCCCAACCCTGACGTGTCCGCCCGACGCGCCACCATGGAGGCTGGCGACGCCGACATCAACATGGACAGCTTCGGCGAGAACGGCGATTTCTGGGAAGGTGAATGGCTCGACAACGGCGGCGGACTGGTAGAGATGCCCGAAGCCCGAGAGACCACCTACCTCATGTACAACAACGCCGCTGCGCCGTTTGACAATGCAGACTTCCGGCGGGCGATTGCTTTGTGCACCAACCGTGATGACTACCTCTTCTTCCGGGCGCCGGGAGAAGAGCTGGCCAATGGTCCATTCCCGGACGCCAGCGGCGCCTTCGACGGTGACACCGGATTCCCCGAGTTTGACCCCGACGCAGGCAACGCCCTTCTGGACGAGATTGGTCGACCAGAGGTACTCACCTACGGAACCACCAATGTGCCCAGCAACCGGGAGACGGCCGAGTTCTTCCAAGATCAGTGGAGCACCAACTGTGGTCTCAACGTTGAGATCGATCAGTTTGACCAGAGCGAGCTGATCACCAAGGCCATCACCGGCCAGTTCGAAGTGTTCCTGTGGCGCAACCACGGTCAAGGTCACCCCGGTCTCGAGCTCGTGTGGTGGCACAGCCGTCACGCATCGGGTCTGGCGCTGAACTTCGGTCGGATCATCGATGACCGCATGGACGAACTGATGCTGGAGTCCTGGACCACCAACGACCCGGCGGAACTGTCCAAGATCTCCGGGGAGATCAACGAGCTCTTTGGTGAGCAGGTCTACAACCTGTGGCTGAATGTGAGCTCGTTCCGGGTGGTGCACCAGGGTGACGTGCACAACGTCGGTGTCATCCACACCCCATCTGGGGGCATGGCGCTGCCATCGCTTGCCGGTCGCACCTGGCTGGGCGAGGTCTGGAGAGGCTGACCGAGTCGGTTGGACGAGCACGAACTATCGGGGGGAATCAGAAAGATATGACAGCAATCTCAGGAGCCAACATTTGGGTCTTTGTGATTGTTGGGTTGCTTGCGCTGCTGGCGGTCTGGGTTGTCCGGACCGCCGGTTGGCGTTTTGCCATCCTGCGATTCGCCCAGGCGCTGTTGATCATGGTGCTCGTCACCTTCGGAACCGCGGTGCTGATGCGGATGGTGGATTCCAGTGAGGTCGCCGAAGCTCTGGGCGAACTGGGCCTGCCCGAACAAGGCGGGCCGTGTCTGGTGGCGCTTGGCACCAACGCGGACTTTGACAGCGTTTCGCAGTGCATCGATGACCGAAACTTGGACGAGAATGTTTTCACGCAATACGGACTCTGGTTGAAGAGCATCGTCTGGGACGGCGACCTGGGCATCGCCTTCTTCAAGAACGGCGAGTTGCTCAGTGATGTGATCAAGGACCGCGGACCGCGGACCGGCTGGCTCTTTCTTTACAGCCAATTGGTGGCGTTCACCATCGCCATACCGGTGGGCATCTGGTCCGCCTACCAGGCCGGCCGAAAACCGCGAAAGTTGCTGGTTGGCCTCGCTGCGTTGCCGATCGGTCTTCTCTTTGGTTGGTTCATTGCCTACCGGCTGGGCAGTGTGGGCGTCTTCGACGGCGTCGCGGCGCTGATTTTCCTGGTTGTGATGGTCGTGTATTTCTGGATGGTTGCTCGCGGTGGTCCGTCCGCCGACACCACGTTCAACTTCTCTGCTTTCGTTCTCCTGTCCGTGCCGGTGTTTGTCATTGGCGAGACGCTGCGCTACCTGTTCTCCATCCAGCGGGGCTACTACAACCTGGTTGGCTACGTGCCCTGGCGAGGGGAAGATGGGTGGCAGGCGCTTGAACATCTGCGCTCGCTGTGGCTCCCGGCGCTGGTGCTGGGGTTGGCCGCGTCGCCGGTCTATCTGCGGTTGCTCCGCACCGACATGGTGCAGAACCTTCAGCAGGATTTTGTGACGGTGGCCAAAGCCAAAGGGCTGCCAAACTGGAAGATTCTTCTCCGACATGTTCTTCGCCCGTCGTCGCTGACCTTGTTGACCGTCGCCGGGTTGAACATTTCACAGTTGGTCAATGGCGCCATCATCACCGAGTTCATCTTTGACCTCGATGGCATGGGCAGCTACCTCATTGCGGCCGTCGCTCGCCGCGAGTACTTCCCGGTGCAGACCATCGTCGCCATCACCGCAGTCCTGTTCATTTCCGTCAACACCCTGATCGACGTTTTCTACAGCGCGGTGGACCCCCGGGTCTCAGCCGACGCGGACAAGTAGCTCATGGCCACCATTGATGTTGAACCGGGCGCCGCCCCGGACCTGCTCGCCAGCTCGGTCCGAGAGGGCACGCGCCGGCCCCGTTCCTGGCCTCGATTGCATCTGGTGTATCGCCTGTCGGTTCTGTGGCTGGTGGTGCTGGCTCTGGTCGTCCTCTATCCGCCAATCGCCCAATGGCTCAATCGGGGCGGCTCAATCTTCGGATGGATGGCGCTGAATTCGGTGCCCGATGTTCCTTCCACCTGGTTCTTTCTGGATGACCCCACCGAGCGGGTCCGAGACCGCGAACTGCTGCAGGCAGGCCCGTCATGGGCCGACCCGATGGGCCGCGATGACCAGGCTCGGGATCTCCTGTCCCGGACGGTCGAAGGAGCCAAGATCTCGCTCTACGTGGCCGGTATCGGCACCGCCGTTGGGATTTTCCTGGGCGGAGGACTCGGTCTGGTGGCAGGCTACTTTCGAGGCATCGTGGATTCGGTGGTGCGGATGGTCATCAACGTGACGCTCTCTGTCCCTGCGCTCCTGCTGGTCATCTTCGTCACCGCCATCAGGGACGCCTCGCTCACTTCGGTGGTGGTCGCCATCTGTCTGTTGGCCATCCCATCCATTGCCCGCATCGTTCGGGCCAGCACGCTGCAGGTTGCCGATCGGGAGTTCGTAAAGGCGGCTGAGGTCATCGGTACGCGCAAGATCTCCATCCTGCTCCGTGAAGTGCTGCCCAACGTCATGCCAACGCTGATCTCGTTCACCTTTCTCACCACCGGGATCATCCTGGTGGCCGAGAGTTCGCTGTCCTTCCTGGGGTTGAGCGTCAAGGCGCCAACGGTCACCTGGGGTTCGGTGATCGCCAACGGCCGGCGGTTCTTCAGCGAGTCACCCCACATGGTGTTCATGCCGTCGCTGGCCCTGTTCCTGACGGTGCTGGCGCTCAACCTGGTGGGTGACCACCTGCTCAAGCGTTACGACATTCGAGAGGCAAGCATCTAATGGGGGCACAGATCTGATGGCGGTGTTGGAAGTTCACGACCTCTCGGTCACCTTCACCACCCCGGCCGGTCCGCTCACCGCGGTCAACGGGGTGTCCTTCGAGCTGGAGGCGGGCGAAGCAATGGGCGTGGTGGGCGAGTCGGGATCCGGCAAGTCCGTCCTGTCCCGCTCGATCATGAACATCCTGGCCGGCAACGGATCTCGGGATGGGACCGTCATCATTGACGGCAAGAACATCGATGAACTGAGTCGGCGAGAACGCAAGCACTTCTTTGGTGTCAAAGTCGCCATGGTCTTCCAGGATCCGATGACGTCACTCAATCCGGTCAAGCGCATCGGAGCCCAGATCACCGAAGGGATGACCCAGCATCTGGGCATCTCCAAACGAGAGGCCCGCAGTCGGGCGCTCGATCTGATGCGTCAGGTGCGCATCCCATCACCCGAAGAACGGCTGCAGCAGTACCCGCATGAGCTTTCCGGCGGCATGCGCCAGCGCGTGGTGATTGCCATGGCTCTGGCCTGTGAACCGCAAGTCCTCATTGCCGACGAACCCACGACCGCGCTGGACGTGACAGTACAGAAGACCATCCTTGACCTGCTGGAAGAGCTGCGACGCGAGCGCAACATGGCACTCATTCTGATCACCCACGACCTTGGCGTCGCCCGGGGGCGCACCGACAAGATTGCGGTGATGTACGGCGGACAAATGATGGAGTTCGCCGGGGCTGAGGACCTGTTCTCAACGATGGGCCATCCCTACACTGAAGCGTTGCTGGACTCGATTCCCGACGTCATGAATCCCAGTCACACCCGCCTGACGCCAATCCCGGGACGTCCACCGGATCTTCTTGATCCACCGGATGGCTGCCTGTTTGCGCCGCGCTGCAAGTATGCGCAGGACAAGTGCACGGTCGAAGCGCCGCCGCTCACGCCCGAGTGGTCGGACCACATGTTCCGCTGCTTTTACCCCGTTGGCACCCCAGACGGTCTTGAGGCGCGCCGCGTGAACGAAGGTCGGGGCGTCACCGCGACGGGTCTTTCTCTGGACGCAGAAGCGGTGGTCAGCTGATGGCCGGTAGTGGTACGGCGCACCTGCGTGACGATCCAAATGTGATTCTGCGGGTGACCGACATGGTCGTGGAGTTCCCGGTTGGACGCGGTCAGGTTGTCCACGCGGTCAGCGAGGTCAGTTTCGATCTGGCCGAAGGTGAGACCCTGGGCATCGTGGGCGAGTCCGGATGCGGCAAGTCGACGACCGCCCGCGCCGTCATCCAGCTGCCCAAGCCAAAGTCCGGCGAGGTGCTCTTTCGCGGCGCCGACCTGGCCAAGCTCAACAGTTCTGAGATGCGACGAGTCCGGCCCGAACTGCAGATGATCTTTCAAGACCCCATCTCGTCGCTCAATCCTCGCCGCACGGTGCGAGAAATCATCAGCGAAGGTCTTCGAGTCTGGGGTGGCGGCTCGGAGGACAAAGGAAGCTGGAGCGAGTCTCGCATCACCGAAATCATGGAAGCGGTGGGCATCGACCCGCGCTTCGGTGAACGCAAGCCCCACCAGTTCTCGGGTGGTCAGTGCCAGCGGATTTCGGTGGCGCGGGCCCTGGTGCTTGACCCCAAGGTCATCATCTGCGACGAGCCGGTGTCGGCCCTCGACGTGTCGGTCCAGGCCCAACTGCTCAACCTCTTGGAGGACATGAAGGAGCGCTACGGCCTCACCCTCATGTTCATCAGCCACGACCTCTCGGTGGTAAAGAACATCTCTGACCGCGTCATGGTCATGTACATGGGCAAGGTGTGCGAGGTCGGCGGCTCCGATGAGCTGTTTGCGGCGCCCGCCCACCCGTATACCCGAGCGCTGCTGGCCGCCATTCCGGGCATCGAAGGGGCCGTCGGGGCAGAGGAAATTGACGGTGACATGCCGTCCGCCATTACTCCGCCCACCGGCTGCCGGTTCAAGACCCGCTGCCCGTATGCGGACTCGGCTTGCGACGTGGAGCCCGAGGTCCAGGAAGTGCGGACCGGTCAGTTTGTGGCCTGCCATCACCCGGTGCTCGATTCGCCCGCCGAGGCGTCAGAAATCTCGGTTGACGTGGGCGATGGCGTCGCCGACAAGATGGCTCCGGTGGTCAGTGCCGCGCCGGTGGTCGATTCGGTTGATTCTTCCGCCTTCGAAGCGTTGCAGTAGAACGACGGGAGATTTGCCGATGCCTCCAAAGTTCCTCTACGACCACGAGGTCGAGTACGGCGATGTGGACGAGGTCTCACCGTTACTGCGGCGAGTAACGGCCAGGAATCCGAGCCACTTCACATTCAAAGGCTCGGGAACCTACGTGGTGGGTCGTGGTGAGGTGGCGGTGGTCGATCCCGGTCCCGACGACAAGGCCCACATCGACGCCCTGGCCGCCGCGCTGGCGGGGGAGACGATCACCCACATCCTGGTGACGCACACCCACTCTGATCACTCGCCCGGTTGCCGGTTGCTCAAGGAGTTCACCGACGCCCCGGTCTACGCCTTTGACCCCTCGGTGGTCACGCCGCCACCAGAGAATTGGTTCGATGGCTTCTGGGAGGATTTCCCGGAAGAAGAGGACAGTGACGACTCGACCCTTGGTGGGAGTGCGGATGGCGAGGCGGCCAGGGACCAGCACGCCGATGACGAGCACGAAGTTCCGCGAGAGACCATTGAAGATGATTTCGTCCCGGATGTGGTCCTCAAGCATGGCGATCTGATCTCGGGCAACGGTTTCACCTTCCAAGCGCTGCACACTCCCGGCCATATTTCCAACCACCTCTCCTTTGCATGGAACGAGGAGAAGGGCGTGTTCACCGGCGACCACATCATGGGCTGGTCAACCACGGTGATCCCGGCTCCCGACGGCAGCCTGACTGAGTACATGGACAGCTTGCAGCTGCTCATCGACCGTCCGCAGGATCAGGTCTACTGGCCCACCCATGGCCCGCCCATCACCGCCCCGCAGGAGTTTGCCATGGCGCTGCGGGATCATCGAAATATGCGAACCGAGCAGGTTCTGGCGTGTCTGGGTGACGGCAAACATCGGGTTCGGGACATGGTGGAGACGATGTACGCGGACAAGCCGAGGAAGCTGTTCAAGCCGGCCGCGTTGTCGGTGTTGTCCCATCTGATCCATCTGGTCGATACCGGTCAGGTTGTCAACGACGACTCGGAAGCAAAGCCAACGGGTAACTGGTCGTTGGCCTGACGCGAGCGGAGCGAGTACAAACGTCCCCCGGAGGGAGAACCCGCTGCGTGCCTGACGAGCGGAGCGAGTACAAACGTCCCCCGGAGGGAGAACATATGACTGTTGTGAAGATCAATGCTTTGGACATTCCGCCGCAGGCCGGTGATGAGATTACGAAGCGGTTTACCGCTCGGATGGACAGCCTGGCTGACGTGGCCGGGTTCGAAGGGTTTGAGTTGCTGCGGCCGACTGCGGAAACCGAGACCCGATGGTTTGTGTACACCCGATGGGCGGATCAGGAGTCGTACAACGCATGGCGTGACGGCGACGGGGCTCGCAATGCCCATGCTGGGGAACCGCCAGCAGCCGGCGAAGAATCAGCTGCACCAAAGCCGCCGGTCAGCATGGGCGCCACCCTCCTGGAATTCGAAGTTGAAGTCCAGGCCGGACCCAGCGGCGTCTAGTTACCGGCGTTGGTGGCCGTTGGCCGGCCACTCCGGACCGCCGTCAACGACGATGTTGGAACCGGACATCCATGACGCCCGGTCCGAGGTGGCAAACAGAATCGCCTCAACCACATCGGTGCTGGTCCCCATCCGTTGCAAAGCCATCGACGACGCCAGCCGTTCCCTCTCTGCGCGATCAAAGTGGTCGGCGTTTGCGTCGGTCATCAATGGGCCCGCACTCACGGTGAGCACCCGGATAGCGGGACCCCATTCGAGCGCCAACGTCTGAGACATGTTGATCAGGCCCGCCTTCGCCGCGCCGTAGGCGACCCCCATCGGGTTGGCGCGCATGCCGGAGATGCTGGCGATGTTGATGATCACGCCGCCATGGTCGGACTTCGCAAGATGCTCATGCGCAACAATCGACACGTTCATCGGACCCACCAGGTTGAGCCCAATGATCTTCTCGTTGAACGAACCGCGGGAGTCGGCGGCCGCTGCGCCGGGGGAACCTCCGGCATTGTTGATCAGGATGTCGATGCCACCCATCAGCTCAGCCGCTTTGGTCACCATCGAAGGAATCGCGTTGGTATCCCGCACATCCGCGGCCACGAAGTGGGCGGTGCGGTCGCCGGCCGTCACCGGCTCCTCGGGCTCTCGGCGGGCGCAGGCGGTGACAACGGCACCAGCGTTGAGATAGGCCACGGCGGTGGCTCGACCAAGGCCCCGGGAGCCGCCGGTGACCAGCACCCGTCGACCGGTGAAGTTTTCAGCAGACGGGGCAGGCTCGTTGGTCACCCGGCAAAATTAGTCCACCGGAAGGCGAGCCTTCGGAGGGCTGCAATACTGAGGTCGATGACCGACCAACCGCCGGCCCCGCTCGACAAACGCATGACCCACGATGAGGTGATTGCGCAGCTCGAAAGCGGCATGACCATTGGTATTGGCGGCTGGGGATCGCGCCGCAAGCCAATGTCGTTGGTGCGGGCGATTGCCCGTTCGGACCTGACCGATCTCACGGTGGTCAGCTATGGCGGTCCCGACATTGGAATCCTGGCAAAGCTGGGAAAGATCAGGAAAGCGGTGTGCGGCTTTGTTTCGCTTGACTCGATCCCGCTCGAACCGCACTTCCGGGTGGCGCGCCAGGCCGGTTCGTTTGAGATGTCAGAGATTGATGAGGGAGCGTTCTATCTGGGGCTACTTGCGGCCTCTCACCGAGTGCCCTTCTACCCAACCCGGGCCGGCGTTGGTTCGGACATGTTGAAGAACAATCCTGATCTTCGGACGGTCCGGTCGCCCTATGAGGGCGGGCCCTATGACGACGTTGAGCTGGTGGCCATCCCCGCCATGCGGCTGGACGCATCCATCATTCACATGAACCGGGGCGACCAGGCCGGCAACGGTCAGTATCTTGGGCCCGACCCGTACTTTGATGACCTCTTTGCCATGGCGGCCGACAAAACGTTCATGAGCGTGGAGAAGGTCGTTGAGAGCCCCGAGTTGCTGGCCGGGGGCGCAGTTGAGACCATCAAGATTGCCCGCCTGTTTGTGGATGGTGTGGTCGAAGCGCCCATGGGCGCGCACTTCACCGAGTGCCCGCCGGACTACGCCCGCGACGAAAAGTTTCAGAAGGCCTACGCCGCCACCGCCAAAGACGAGGATGCGTGGGTGGCGTTCAAACAGCGTTGGATCGATGTCGACCACGAGACCTACGTGGCTCAACTCGGCAAGGAAGGTTCAGGATGATCGCGGAGGCAACGCTCGACGAAATCTGTGTGGTCAATCTGGCCGATACCTTTCGGGCCGACGGCGAGATCCTCTGCAACCCCATTGGGAACGTCCCGTTGGCGGCCGGTCGGTTGGCTCGCGCCACCTTCGCTCCGCAGCTGGCGCTCACCGACGGCTTCTCCGTCCTGATTTCGGGGGACCTTGCGGTCGGTGACGTGGCCGGTCCCGAAATGATCGAAGCCAACATGCCGTTTCGGTCCATCTTCGATTGCGTGTGGAGCGGTCGCCGTCATGTGGTGATGGGCGGCAGTCAAATGGATCGCTATGGCAATCAGAACTTCGCCGCCATCGGCCCGGACTACGCCCAACCCAAAGTTCAGTTGCTGGGCATGCGTGGGGCACCCGGGAATCTGATCAACCACGTGACCAGCTACTGGATTCCGCAACACTCAACCCGGGTTTTTGTCCCGAAGGTCGATGTGGTGAGCGGACCCGGATACGACGCCATGGCGGCCGCTGGGGCGGACGCCTTTCATGAGATACGGCGGGTGGTGACCTCCAAAGCGGTGCTCGATTTCGAGGCCACCGACAGCTCGGGAATCCATTGCATGCGCCTCCGGTCGGTGCATCCCGGTGTCACCGTGGACGATGTGGTCGAGAACACCGGGTGCGAGCTGGTGGTGCCCGAAGGGGTCCCCACCAGTCGACTTCCAACCGACCATGAACTGCACGTTCTTCGGACCGTCATCGACCCCAACAATCGACGCAAAGGCGACTTCCCGCAGTGACTGAGGCTCCCGTTGCCAGCGGGCCCGGGGCCGTTGACCTTCGGCTTCAAACCCGGGTCACCGAACTGTTCGGTTGCCGTTATCCAATCGTTCAAACGGGGATGGGTTGGGTCGCGTATCCGCCGTTGGTGACGGCGGTCTGCGAAGCCGGCGGACTGGGAATCATCGCCGCAGCACCCATGACCTGGGACCAGATGACCGCCGCCATTCGGGAGGTCAAAGAGCACACCGATATGCCCTTTGGTGTGAACTTCCGGACCGACATTGCCGACATCGACAAGCGGATCGACTTCATCATCAAGCAAGGGGTCCGGGTCGCAAGCTTTGCGCAGGCTCCAAGTGAAGCGATGGTCAAGAAACTCAAGGACGCGGGCGTGGTCACCATGCCGACGGTTGGCGCCCGACGCCATGCCGAGAAGGTGGCGGCATGGGGAGTGGACGCCGTGATTGCGCAGGGCGGAGAAGGTGGCGGCCACACCGGATCGGTGCCCACGTCGATTCTCATACCGCAGGTTGTCGACGCCGTGGACATCCCCGTCCTCGCCGCCGGTGGAATGACCGGCGGCTCCGGCCTGGCGGCTGCGTTGGCGTGGGGGGCCGAAGGGATTGCCATGGGCACCCGGTTCCTTCTTACCGCCGAGAGTCAGGTTCCGGCTGCGGTCAAGGATGTCTACTTCGCCACCGACGTGAACGGCACTGTCGTCTCCCGAGCCATCGACGGCGCTCCACAACGCGTCATCAGAACCGAGATGGTCGACCGACTTGAGAAGGCCGGCCTCCTCGCCTTCCCGTTGGCGGTGGCCAACGCGCTGAAGTTCCGCAAGCTGACCGGCACCTCGCTGCCGGCGCTGGTCAAAGAAGGTTTGGCCATGCGCAAGAGCCAGGACCTGACGTGGAGCCAACTTGCGCTCGCCGCCAATGCTCCGATGCTGACCAAGGCAACCATGGTTGACGGAAAGATCGATGTCGGCATCCTTCCAACCGGCCAGGGTCTGGGAGTCCTCGACGATGCGCCGGCGGCCGCTGACGTGATCAACGCCATCGTCGCCGAAGCCGTCGACGCCCTCGACCGCATCAGCCGGGATCGGTAGGACATGGATCTCTCCTTTACCGCCAACGAGGATGCCTTCCGAGCTGAAGTGCGTGGCTGGCTGAGCGCGCATCGCCCCCATACGCCGCTCGAATCTCTGGACACCGCCGTCGGTTTCGAACAACATCGCGAGTGGGAGCGGGTGCTCTTTGACGGCGGCTGGTCGGTCCCGCACTGGCCGGAGAAATACGGCGGACGGGACTGTTCGCTTGTTGAATGGCTGATCTACGAAGAGGAGTACTACGCGTCGGGAGTTCCTGGTCGCGTGTCCTCCAACGGCATCAGCTTGTTGGCGCCCACCATCTTTGAGTTTGGGACTCCGGAGCAGCAGGACTGGTTCCTGCCCCGTATGGCATCGGGCGAACACATCTGGGCGCAGGGCTGGTCCGAACCCGATGCCGGCTCAGATCTGGCGAGCATCTCCACCAGGGCCGTGCGCGACGGTGATCACTTTGTGCTCAACGGCCAGAAAACATGGTGCAGCCGAGGCGCGTATGCGGACTGGATCTTCTGCATCGTTCGCACCGATCCCGATAGTGAGCGTCACGCCGGCCTGTCGTATCTGCTGGTGCCGGCGGAGACCCCGGGATTGGAACGCCGCATTATTCGGCGGCTGGACGGCGAGCCCAACTTCGCCGAACTGTTCTTTTCCGATGCTCGAGTGGACGCCAAACATCTTCTTGGGGACGAGGGCGCCGGCTGGGCGGTCGCCATGGCGACCGCGGGCAGTGAGCGGGGCCTGAACCTGCGAGCGCCGGGCCGATTCACCGCAGCGGCGGATCGGCTGATCGATCTTGTGAAGAGTGCCGATGTTGCGCCCAGCGCCAACGTGCAGGACGGCATTGTGGACGGTTGGATGCGGGCCCAGGCGTATCGAATGTTGACCTACCAGACCGCAGCTCGCCTGTCCAACGGCGACCCCATTGGATCCGAAGCCAGCTATATGAAGGTGTTCTGGTCCGAGTTGGATGTGGACCTTCACCAGACCGCTCTGCGACTGGCCGGACCCCGATCAGAACTGGTGGCTGGAAGCTCCGATGCGGTGGCCAACGGCCGCTGGCTCACCGATTGGATCTTCGCCCTCAGCGGACCGATCTATGCGGGCACCAACGAAATTCAACGCAACATCATCGCCGAGCGCGTGCTCGGGTTGCCCAGGCGCTGAGCATGCACTTCGCCTTCACCGAAGACCAGAAGATGTTTGCCGCCACGATCGACGATCTTTTGAGCAACGAGTGTTCCCCGGCGGCCCTCCGGCTGGCGGCTGCGTCCGACACCGGTCGCATCCCCGGCCTGTGGGAGAAGCTGGTGACCATGGGTCTGGTCGGGTCCACGGCTCCGGAGTCCGCGGGCGGTCTGGGGTTCGACGCCGTCGACCTGGTGGGAATGATGGAAGCCGCTGGTCGGCATCTTGCGCCTGAGCCCCTTCTCGAACATGTGGCGGTCGCGCTCCCGACGCTCGCTGACGGCGGCGCATCGGAAGTGCTGAAGGCGGCGACCGCCGGCTCGGACACGGTGGCGGTGGTGCATCCGCAGGCTCCGTTTGCGTTGTACGGAACCGAAGCCACATGGTTGCTGGCCGAGGTTGGCGGGGAGTGGCGGGTCGGTGAAACCGAGGGACTCGCATTGGTTCACCAACCAGCTCTGGATCTGACGCGCCGGCTCTTCGCCGTGAACCCACCGCCCGGATGGGGTGAGGTTCTGGATGTGGAATCCGACCTGGTCTTTGATCGCGGTGCGGTGGCTGCGGCGGCCCAGGCGGTTGGTATTGGTCGGCGCCTGGTGGAGATGACCGTTGAATACGTGAGCGAGCGGCATCAGTTCGGCAAGCCTGTCGGCACCTATCAGGCGGTCAAGCATCACCTGGCCAATGCGGCAATGGCGGTCGAGTTTGCCGCGCCCATGGTGACGTGGGCATCGTGGTGTGTAGCCAACGATGCGCCCGACCGAAGCCGGGAGGTATCGGCGGCCAAGGCCATGGCATCGGACGCGGTGGAGTTGGCGGCCAGGCACGCGCTGCAATGCCACGGCGCCATTGGGTACACCCAGGAACATGACGTGCAGCTCTGGCTCACTCGGGGCTGGGCTCTGGCCTCCTCCTGGGGCGACGCCGCTTGGCACCGCACCCGCATCGCCACCCTCCTCGGAATCTGAGGCGGCCGGGGCGGAGCGAGTGGCTGCGACCGCTAAGTTACGGCGGTCATGATTCTCGTTGGACGCAAGCCAGTGCTTGAGGCGCTGCGGCACCCCCGGCTGGACGTGGAACGGCTGGTGGTCGACGAGTCGTCCCGGGGCGATGGCCTGGACGAGTTGGTAGCGGTGGCCAGTCAGCTCGGCGTGCCGGTCGAACGGTCCTCGGGCCGCCGGCTTGATGCGTTGGCTGGCGACGATCGTCAGCACCAGGGTGTCGTCGCTCACTTCGAACCGCCGTCGCCGGTGCCGTTGGGGGAGTTCCTTGCCGGTCGAACGGGGCGTCAGTGGGACACCAACGTGCTGGTTCTTGATCATGTGCACAATCCCGCCAACGTCGGAATGATTCTGCGGACCGCCGGCGGCGCCGGCACCGATGGCGTGATCCTTCCTCGTCAGGGAACGGCAAGTATTGGCCCGGTCACCGTCAAGGCCGGCGCTGGCATGGTCTGGTCCACCTCGCTGATCGACGCGGCGACGGTGGAGCAGGCGCTGGAAGAACTGCGGGATGCGTCCTTCGAGTTGCTGGGGTTGGATGCGGGCGGAGAAGACCTCTTCGCCATGACTCCGCGCAGTCGTGCGGCGTGGATACTGGGCAATGAGACCGTGGGTTTGTGCGCGTCGTCGCGTGCCGTCGTGGACCGCACGGTGTCACTCCCGCTGGCCAACGGTGTGGAGTCCCTGAACGTGGCGGCCGCTGCGGCTGTCGTCACCTACGAGATCGCTCGGCGTCAGCAGTCATCGTGACCGATCGGTTTCCATCGCTCGGGCTGCGGCTCCTGATTGGCACGGTCCTTCTTCTCCTCCTCGTGGCTGGCATCGCCGCCTGCAGTTCGGAATCGGATTCCCGTGGGGCCGGCTCGGCTGACGGCGAGACGGAGCTGGCTCGACCGAACCCCAACAACCAGACGCTCATTGACGTTGACGAGCAGGAGGATTCTGGGTTTGAAAGCGCGATGTTCGGAGCCATCGAGGGGCTGCTGTCGCCTCGAATTCCCGCTCTGCGCGGGCTGGTGGCCAACGACGGTGCCCCTGACCTGAATCGAGAACTGGCCGAAGGCGAGCCGTACCGCGTCGGCGGCCTGGTAACCGAGACCATCGACTCGGTACTCATTGAACCCGGAACCTGCGCAGGGGCCGAAGCCCGTCTTGCGGGCGCCACTCAACGCGGTGAACTCAACCGGCCGGTCGAGTGGCTTGGATGCATCGATGATGGGGGTGACGCCGACCGATATCAGAGTGGTTTGGATCGGCTGCTCTTCGCCGATCCCTTTGCGTTGGTCCCGCTGACCTCCCAACATTTTCTCAGCGGCGACCGGCTCACGGCGTCCGGTGTAACTCATGCCGGACTGGGTGAACAGCCCGCGTATTGCGGCCTGGACAACCGTTTCGGATTTTCGGTTTCGGGCGCGGCTCGATGCCCCATCCTCGCCGTCAGCGGCGTCACCACTGCGGGACCGGTCCTGCAGGCGTGGCTTGAAGCCAGCGGGAATCTGGGCCCCGGCCTGCAGCTGGGTGTGGTTGTCGATTCCTCACGATCCGGTGCAGAATTCCTTGCTGAACGACTGCTCGAAGCCTCAGCGGTTGGGGCAACGGTTGCCATTGCGGACCAGCGGTTGGCGCCCGGGCCGGGCAATGGTGCCGATCTTGTGGCGGCGCTCATTGAGGATCTGATGAACGCTGACCCGGATGTGATCATCTTGGATGTCGCCGACGCGCCTCGCCTGTTTGAGGCGCTCCGGGCTGCCGGGTTCAGCGGCGATCTGGTGGGCACAAGTATCGACACGGCCCTCGTCAGCTCCAGCGCAGAGATGCGCTCGCAATACCGCGATACGTGGCAGGTCATCCAAGGGGTCGCGCTGCTCTCTGACGGCGGCGGTGGCTGGCAGCGCCTCACCCAGGATGCGGCGCTGATTGCGCCCACCGGCCCCATTGGACTGGGGTTCGTACGCGGGTATGCGTCGATGGACTTTCTGATTGCTGCTTTGAGCGGCGTTGGCGACGGCCCCGCGTCTCCCGCTGCGGTTCACGATCTGATCAACTCCGGTTGGCAGTACCCGGGGATTCCCGGCGTGGTGTGTCCATCGGACTGGCCAGTTGCCCATCTCACTGCGGTGCCGTGTGCGTCGGTCCTGCGGGCCGAACCCGATGACTCTCTCCGCCTGGCACTATCGCCAACGATGTTTGATCTGCTCGTGGCTGCGGACCGATGAGCTCTGATCGCCATCAAGACCGAGCCGCCGACGCGGCGTCTGTGCTCCGCGCCATCACCGAACAGCTGGTGTTGACCAACCAGCATTCGGCGGCCCAGATCGAGGGCCGGCTTGATGCGGTCATCAACCATCTGGAAGCGGCCCGCAACCTGCTGGCTGACGCTGATCTGCAGCCCTGGCATCGCCGCGACGATCACGTCCAACCGGCGCAATCGTTTGCAGCGGTATCGCCGGTTCGCGGAACACGAAATGCGGTGGCCCCTCCGCTGTCACTTGAGCCCGGCTCGGGCTCGTTGCCTTTGGTGGGAGCCGCGACGTTCAACCATGCGTACGAGGGTCCGGCTGGATGTGTGCACGGCGGCTGGCTCGCGGCAGTATTCGATGGCCTTCTGGGCCACGCGGTGAGCCGGCTCGGTCCGGGTCGATCAGGTCTTACCGGTCGCCTGACGGTTCGATACCGGCACCCGGCTCCGCTTCACACGTCGCTCCGTTTCGACGCCGATGTCACCCGCGATCGAGGCCGCATGGTGATGGCCACCGCGACGTGTTCGGATCCCGCCCGGCCTTCGATGGTGTTCGCCGAAGCCGAAGCCATGTTCGTCCGTCCACGACTCAACCTGCCCTAGGATCGGCGGGTGCAAACCCCCCTGCGGCTCCTGTTCCTGTGCACTGGTAACGCCGCCCGATCAGTGATGGCAACCACTATGACTCGGACGCTGGTGGCCGCAGTCGGCGCCACCGACGCCCTGACCGTCACCGGGGCCGGCACCCACTCCATCGAAGGCCTGCCCATGAGCACCCGGACTCGCACCGCACTCGCCGAACTGGGCTTCGCCGACCCCGACCATCGCAGCCACCAACTCACCGACCACGACGTCGACGCAGCCGACCTGATCGTTGCGTTTGAGCCCGGCAACGTTGCCCATGTCCGCCGTACCCATCCCGCCGGGTCAGCCCGAACCGCAACCATCCTTCGTCTGGTGCGGGACCTCCCTCCGGCCGAGGACGGTTTGGCTCCGGCGGTGGCCGGCATGGGTCTGGCTGAGGTGACGCTGGCTCCGTGGGAGGACCTGATCGATCCCGCCGGTGGACAACAGGATGTCTTCAGTGACACGGCCCGGGTTATCCAGGGATTGCTTCACCTACTTGTTCCTCGGCTGCTCCCTGACCGATCGTTCTCATGACCACACGTCCAAGCGTGGTTGTGCTGGTGCCGGTGAAGGCGTTCACCCGAGCCAAGGTGCGCCTTGCGCCCGATGTCTCGCCGGAGGAACGGCAGGCGCTCGCCCGCCGTATGGCGACGTCGGTCGTGCACGCCGCCAATCCGCTGCCGGTCGCAATCGTCTGCGACGATACCGAGGTCGCCGAGTGGGTGGCGGAGGTTGGTGCTCGTCTCATCTGGACGCCGGACACCGGTCTGAATGGGGCCGTGAGTGAGGGTGTTCGTCAGCTGGCGGAGGACGGAGTGAAGCATGTGGTCGTGGCCCACAGCGACCTCCCACTGGCGCGGACCTTCGAGCCGATCGCCGGCTGGCCCGGGGTCACCATTGTGCCCGACCGCCATCGGACCGGATCCAACGTGGTTGCGGTGCCCACAAGCGCCGGATTCCAGTTCTCCTACGGCGCCAATTCCTACCGCCGCCACGTGCAGGAAGCGATGCGCGTTGGGCGTGGCCTGCGTATCGTGCATGATCCGAGCCTGGCTTGGGATGTCGACTACCCCGGCGATCTGATTCTCCCCAAAACCAAGGAGTGACAACAACCATGGGTGCTGCGCCAAACGGTCCCGCGCAAATCACGACCAATCTGTCCACGCCCGCGCGGGCCCTCGCCATCTCCGCTCACCCGGACGACTCCGAACTTCAGGCCGGAGCCACGTTGGCCAAATGGGCCGCCGCCGGCTGTGAGGTGTTCATCGCGGTCTGCACCGATGGGTCCAAAGGCACATGGGATGTGACCGCGGATACTGCGGCGCTGGTGGCGAGGCGTCAGAACGAGCAGCGGGCGGCCGCCGCGGCCCTCGGCGCGTCCACCGAGGTGTCGTTCTACAACTGGGTGGACGGGGAGCTGAGCTCGGACGTGAGTGCCCGCGCCGAAATTGCGCGGCTCATCCGCATGATCAAGCCCAACGTTGTCATTGGTCACGACCCGTGGAAGCGCTATCGGCTGCATCCGGATCATCGGCACGCCGGACTGCTGGTGGTCGAAGGCATCGTGGCCGCTCGGGACCCGCACTTCTTTCCGGAACAACAGGTGGCCCATCACCGACCCGACGAGCTCCTGCTGTTTGAAGCCGACGAGCCCGATCACGTTGAGGGCGTTGCCGGGTGGCTACCCACCAAGATTGCGGCGCTTGAGGCGCACGAGTCGCAGATGGAGTCCACCATGTTCGTGACCGACGCCGACGACGGAGCAGAACGACAAGCTTTCCATGCCCGGGTCAAAGATCAGCTGAGCGATCACGGTGCGCTGGCCGGCTTCGCCGAAGGCGAAGCGTTCAAGCGCATCTCGGAACTGTAGGCGAAAGGGCAGTCGTCGTCAGTCGTCGTCAGTCTTCGCTGGAGCGGCTGACCGACAGCGTCGAGTCCATGATTTCGGAGTTGGGCACCAGCAGGGACTCACCATCGACCTCGAGTTCGATGGCGGTGGGGTGCACCGTGAGCAGCACGCCGGTCAGCTCATCGGAACGAACTTCGTCGCCGGGCTGAAAGATGCGTCGCAGGGCGCGACCGGCCGCAATCTCGGTGGCCACGGTGCGGCCGCCAAAACCAATGAGCAACGCGGCAGAACCGGCCAGGCCAAACAGCAGCGCGGCGACCGCGATGTTCACAACGGTGGTGTCGATGCCCAGCTGGGAAGCGGCGAGAATCACTGCGAAGGCCATGACCACTCCCTTGACCAGGGTCGGAACCTGAGACGCTGCGGTTCCCGCGGCCCGCCCGACCGCTTGCGCAATGGCGGTGCCGGCAAGAGTGCCCGCCAGATTGCCCAGTATCAGCACGATGCCGGCTGATATGGCGCGGGGCAGGAACGAAACGAGGTCGTCGATGATCTGGTCCAGCGCCGAGGATTTCACGATGCCCAGCGCAACCATCAGTCCAGTGACCAGGAACAGCGAGAAGACCATGGAACCAATGGCGGCTGCTGACTCCTGGAGCGCGTCAGGTTGGCCCTGCCGGGAGGCGAAGCGCCGCGCAATGCGCGCGGCAATGGTCCCGAGTATGAAACCCGCAATTATTGCGATGAGTGCGATCAACCATTTGCTATCCATTTTCCATCGATCCCTGGCTGACGACTTTCACGGTCTGGTACGGAACGCCCAACATTTCCCCAAGCAGTCCCAGATCGCTGCGGGATTCGATCTTACGCTCAATTTGACTCGTGAGCTGCGAGGACAGGTTCCTGGGTGGGGCGAGGATGTGCGCCAACGCAAGTCCCAAGCTGGACTCGCTGCCGCTGTCGATCTCTTCAATCTTGCTTGCGCAACGCAGGCACTCTTCGACATGGGCATCCAGATGCGGTTGTGCGCCCTCAATCCACGATGCCAGTTTTGAGCGAGACGGGTGGAGGTGGCGGTTGCGCCTCACGGTTTCCAACCCTCGAGCGCTCGAGCCAGTTGTCTTCGGGCCCGCAGCAGCCGGGTCTTGACGGTGGGGAGACTCAGCGACAGGACTTCGCAGATCTCGTCATAGCTGAGCCCTTCAACCTCGCGCAGCACCACAATCGAGCGACTGGTTTCGTCCAGGTCATTCAGCGCCAGCGAGAATCGTTCCATGGCGAGACGGTTGTGGACCTCAGACTCGGTGGTTCGGTGGTTGAGCCGCTCGGGCAGCTCGGCCGGGTCCCGAATCTCCTCCCGGCGTTTCCGCAGCGTCGAGACCGCAGTGTTGTGGGTGATGCGCAGGATCCAGTTCCGCAGTGGCGCTTCGCCCCGGTAGGACGGAAGCGCCTGCCAGGCTTTGATCAGCGCGTCCTGGGACACATCCTCGGCCAGGCTGGGGTTGCGGGTTACCGACAACGCAACCCGGTAGACCGCATCGGAATGCTCCCGAACCAGGTCGGCCATATCGATGTCGGGCGCCGGGTCGAACTTTGGCTTTTTCGCCACCGGATCGGGATCGGCATCAATATGCCCGGCCGAGCTCGCAGAATCTTTGGTTCCGGACGGGGTGTCCGTCGTCGCTGCAGGGGCGTCGGCATCGTCAACCGCGGATGCGCCAGACGCCATCAGAAGGAGGGTCTGGCGCCAATCTCGACCCGTGGATGTCGCCAAGCCAACAATGCGCGTCCGGTTCAGGACTCCATCAAGCGCACGTGAAAGGTCCACATTGGGAAGCCTCAAGGCCAATGGATTCAACGGCATTCGGGTACATTGCGAATTCATCCTGATCTAACGGTGCCACAGGTGGGCCTTAACTTCCAACTGCGAAGCCCGAAAGAACAGCAATACCTGCCGCTGGCCCGCGACTTTCCTGCGGGCCGGGGCGTCGTTCAGATACCGCATAGGTATGTGGGAGGAGAAAAGAAAATAATGGCTGCAATTGATATTGACTTCGGTGGGAGCATCACCGAAATGTTTGATGGGTTCCTCGGGTTCGTCCCGGCACTAGTAGGTGCGATCCTCATCTTCGTTATCGGCTCTTTCATCGCGAAGTTCCTTCGAGGACTCATCGGCAAGGTACTGGGACGTCTGGGCGTGGATCGCCTGGTCGACCGCAGTGGCCTTGGCGGTCCGCTTGAGCGTGCCGGTTACCCGGACGCTGGCAAGTTCCTTGCTCAGGTGCTCTACATCATGATCATGCTCGTGGTTGCCTCGCTGGCAATCCAAACGCTCGGCATCAGCCAGCTGCAGGATCTGTTTGATCGCCTGATCGCTTGGATCCCAAGTGTCTTCATCGCAATGATCATCCTTTTCGCAACTGGCGCAATCGCCAACTTCGTCAAGGGTCTCGTTGGTGGTATGACTCAGCATCAGAGCTGGGGCAACCTTGCCACCAACGTTGTGACCGGTGCCATCTGGTTCCTCGGTGCCACCATGGCATGGGGCGAGCTCGGCATTGGCGGCAACGTCATCGACACGCTTGTACAGGCTGTTCTCGCTGCACTGTCCTTCATCATCGCCATCAAGTTCGGCGTCGGTGGCATCTGGGCTGCACGTGACCGCTTCTGGCCAGGTGTCTACGACAAGGTCGGTTCGGCTTCGGCCGATACCACCCGCTGATCAGCCGGGGTTCACACCCCACCTGATTGAAATACTGAACGCTCGGCCGTTCGGGAGTCGCAAGAAGTACGCGACTTTCCCGGGCGGCCGAGCGTCGTTTCTAGTGCTGGTTCCAGGCTCCCGCCGCCTGGGCCACATGCTGAGAGATTCGTCTCTCAGCCTCTGAGGAAGCAGGTTCCCGCCACCTGGCTTCCCTTGGGACGGCAGGGGCGCTTCGGTGCTCCTGCCGTTCCGCTTTTTGGCCCGGGGTCCCGCCGGCGCAGTTACTGTGCGGGCAAGTAGGATCACCGGGTGGCAGACGACACATCCGAGGGGCCCGCAGGGCGGGACCCGGCCACCGACACGCCGGCCACCGACACGCCGGCCACCGACACCGCTGACTCGTCGGGTGTGGATCAGTTCGTTGACCTGTCGCTTGAGTCGTCGCCGTCGGCTGCCATTGAAGCAGTGGCGCCGGTCATGGGCTTTCTCATCGTCAATATGATCTTTGATCGGTTGGCGTGGGCGATTGTTGCCGCCACCGTTCTCTCGGTGCTGTCCATCGGGGCTCGGTGGCGTCGGGGGAGTCCCATTGGGAAACTGCTGCCGCTGCTGGCGATTGCGGTTGTGGGGCGCGGGTTGATCGGCTTGTACTACCAGGACAGCGCCAATGTGTACTTCGGTCTGGGAATCGCCGCCAAGTTCGGGTTTGCGGCCGTTCTTTTCGGATCGGTCCTGATCGGACGAAATCTCGCCGCCCGGCTGATGCCGCACGCGTTCGGGTTCGGCGAGCGCGTCACCGAACACCCGGACTACGTGCGCGCGACCGCCCGGATCACCGCCGCCGCCGCCGGGTACTACCTCCTCAGCTCGCTTTTCGATGTTTGGCTGTTGCGCAACGCCAGCACCAACGCCTACGTCATGGTGCGACTGGTCGTGAACTGGGTGGTCAGCAGCGCCCTGATGCTGGGTTGTCTGTCGTATCTGGCCCAGCAGCTGAAATCGATCAACGGGTTTCCCGGGTTGATGGCCATGTTCGAGGAGCGGGTGGAACGCCAGGCCGCCGCCTTTGGCTGGGATCTCTCCGAATGATGGCCAACGTCCGAACGGCCCATGCACCTCAACCACAGGTCGATCCTCTCCGCACATTCCATCGGACAGTGGTGCGGCGGTTGCGGTTCCGCTGGCCGTTGCTGTTGACGTCTGCAATGTTGGCGTCTGGGCTGCTGGCGCTCGCCGGGTGCGGGCGCGGACCACTGCCGGTGCTCACCGATGCAGCGCTGCTGGTGTCGATCGATGAACTGGCCGCCGAGATTGCTGCGCCCCCGGCCGATGCCCCCATTCTGGGGTCGCCCGCAGGTCAGCGACCACAACCCACCGCTCAGGATGCGGTTGATATCTGGGCGGGTTCATCGTCGCCGTTCACCGAGGGGGAGGTGCTCTACAGCGGTTCCTGCGTCGCGGGCACCGAGCCGATCCTGAATCCTGTGACCTTGTGTGTGAGCGTCGGTCCCGTGCCTGACGTCTACTACCTGGGTCCAGGAGAAAGCACGCCCTGGTACGTGCTGGGCATCAAGGCCGATGCGAGCGGGGCCACGCTGACCGGAATTGCCCGCGGGACGGGCTGAATCTTCGGCGGGGTCGAATCCGACCCGTGCGGGATCCGCCGTCGGCCCAATGTTACGAATCGCGCGCACAGTGGCCGAAAAGTTCACGGACCGCTGACCACATGCGTAGGGCGAGTTTGTTGGCCTGACCTGCGAAAACCCCTTGATCACGGCCCACCAGGGACCCAGACAGGCACCGACGACGGCCAGGCTCCATTACAACCCGGCTGAAATGCTTTTCATGCCGCATCTCTCTTGTTATTGTCCTTGAGTCACATGTTGCACGGCCACTCACGTGGTCCTATGGTGACGGGCTGGTTGACGGCGCCCTTCTGGGTTCCTGCTCCGGCACGGCTCGGTAGGTAGCAATGTTGACTGTTAAAAGCGCCACGCAAGTGGCAGCGTCGGTACACAGGTAGGAACAAAGGAAGATTTCGTGGAACCAAAGAAGAAGACCGGGGTGGTGCGGGCTGTTGCTCTCACTCTTTCGGCATTTGCAATGTTGTTGACTGGGGTGTTCGTTGCGACGAGCGCGGCCAGTGCAACGCCAACCGATAACGGTTGTCCGGCTGATTTCGCGCTTGCCGATGATGGCTCGACGTGTTTCCAGTTGGCTCAGACCCAAACGACGACGACCGCGCCGAAGTGCGCGGAAGGTGAGCTGACTCCTAGTGGCACGGCGTGCTACCAGTCAGCTGTTGTTACTCCGCAGACCCGCACTGATGCGGTGGCGCCGAATGTGAACACGCCTGCTCCAATCTTCACCTGCCCTGCAGGTTCGACTGGTTCGGGTTCTGGTGCGAGCTTGACTTGCTCCAAGACTGTTGATGCTTCTACTCAGGAAGCTGTTATCCCGAACGTGCCGAACGCCGTGTTCTCGTGCCCTGCTGGTTTCACCGGCTCGGGTTCGGGTGCGTCGCTTACGTGCAGCCGCACGGTGGCTGCTAACACGACCGTTCCTGTTGTTGCTACCGCTGGTGCGGTCAGCTTCAGCTGCCCTGCTGGTTTCACCGGTTCGGGTTCGGGTGCGTCGCTTGTGTGCAGCCGTACGGTTGCTGCCAACACGACGACTGCTCCGGTTGGCAACACGCCTCCGCCAGTGTTCACCTGCCCTGCAGGTTTCACGGGTTCGGGTTCGGGTGCGTCGCTTACGTGCAGCCGTACGGTGGCTGCCAACACGACCACTCCGGTGACCACGAATCAGGGTCCAACGACGTTCAGTTGCCCTGCCGGCTTCACTGCTGCTGGCTCTGGTGCCAACACCACGTGCAGCCGCAACACTGCGCCAAGCTCGGTTTGCCCTTCGGGCACGACCTTGTCGAACATCAACGGTCAGTGCAAGGTTGACGGTGGTGCTGGCCGCAACGTGGCTTCGGCTGCTGAGTGTGGCGCCATGGAAGCGTTCGCGACGGTTCTTGGTATCGGCAGGTGCTTCCCGATTCAGGCTCAGAGCCTTGTTTGTGCTGCTGGCACGACCTTGTCGGGTACGACCTGTGTTGAGACGGCGGCTGCTGTTTCGAACACGCCTGCTCCAACGTTCAGCTGCCCTGCTGGTTCGACCGCTACGAGCGGTTCGGGTGCGAACACGGTTTGCACCGTTGCTGGTACTGCTACTGAGACCGCTCCGGCGAACTCGAGCCAGGGTCCAACGACGTTCAGCTGCCCTGCTGGTTCGACCGCTACGAGCGGTTCGGGTGCGAGCACGGTTTGCACGGTTGCTGGTACTGCTACTGAGACCGCTCCGGCGACCTCGACTCAGGCTGCTACCACCTTCGCTTGCCCTGCTGGTTCTTCGGCTACCAGCGGTTCGGGTGCGAGCACGGTGTGCACGGTTCCTGGTACTGCTACTGAGACCGCTCCGGCGAACTCGACTCAGCCTGCTACCACCTTCAGCTGCCCTGCTGGCACGACCGGTAACCCGGTTGCTGGTGGCACCTGCACCCGTCCAGGCACCGCACAGCAGAGTGTTGCTGTGAACGTGAGCCAGCCAGCAAGCATCTACACCTGCCCTGCTGGTTTCACCGGTTCGGGTTCGGGCGCTGCGCTGACCTGTTCCAAGACGGTTGCCATTGACCCACTCATCACCTGCAAGGCCGGCGTGGCCCCGCAGAGTGCTGGTGCTGGCGACTATGTCTGCATCATTGGTAACGCAACGACCGGCGTAGCCGCCGTGCCGTTCTGTGCCAAGGGCAGCCTCAACTCTGACAAGACCAAGTGCTTGTTGACCACTGGTCACTCGGGCGGCAGCTCGATTGCTCCGAAGTTCACCGGCTGACCGACGCAGCCATAACCGGCAGACACCTTCGGGTGTAGGTCGGCTCTACAACGGAAGCCGTCAGCCCTACCAAGGGCTGGCGGCTTCCGCCGTTTTGGGACAGTTTTGGGACAATGATTCAAAGCGTCAGTGGCCGGGCGTAGCTTCGGGCCCATGATCAGAATGTTGGGATCTCTACTGTTGCCGCCACGATGTGGGTGCGGGGCATTGGGCCAGGCCCCCTGCGCCGAGTGTTGGCATGCCATCGGGGGTAGAAGCCGCGAGGTGCAGGTGGAAGGACTCGCAACAACATGGGCCGCCGTGCCGTATCACGGGGCCGGGAACCGTCTCGTATCGTCGTACAAGACCGGTAACCGTTCGTTGGTGCGGTGGGCATCCACGGTGGTCGCCGATCTCATTCCCGCCGAGGTTGTGGCCCAGCAGCCGGTGGTCACATGGATCCCCGCAAGCGTGGCGGGTCGACGATTGCGGGGACGGGATCAGGGGCGCGACCTGGCCGTGGGCGTCGGCCGGCTGCTTGATCTGCCAGTTGTTCGCTCGCTCAGTCGGGTGGGGAGCCGCAGCCAAACCGGATCGGGAAGGGCCGAGCGGCTACGCGGTCCGCCGCTTCGGACCACACGGCGCTTGGATGGGATACCGCTTCTTGTTGTTGACGACGTGATCACCACGGGATCGTCCATGCGGCGAACCGGCGAAGTCCTGCGGCAGGCCGGCGCTGCGGACGTGTGGGGAGCCGCGCTGGCATGGGCCGATCATCACCGCAATCCGCCGGAACCTGAGCACCACCCCATGTCGGGGTATAGCATCGGCTGATGGACGTCACGATCAGTACTCGTAGGACCGAACTCACCCCTCGTCTTGAGGATTACGTGAAGGAAAAGGTCGGCAGACTCGACCGGTTTGTGGACGGCCTTGATCGGGCCGAAGTCCATCTCTTTGAGGAGACAAACCCGCGGATCATCGACAAAAAAGAGACCTGCGAAGTCACGCTTGAAGGCCACGGCCACCACCTACGGGCCAAAGTTTCGGCGCCTGACTCCTTCGCCGCGGTGGATGCTGCGGTTGCCAAGCTCGAGAAGCAGGCCCGCAAGCTCAAGACCCGGCTGCTCAATAGGTGGCAGAACACCGGCGACGCCGCATTGTTGGAGGCGGCAAACTCGGTGACCTTCACCGACGAACTACAGGCCGAAGAAGAACCGCCACCGCCGCGGATCGTGAAGTCCAAGAAGTTCCACATCGCCCCCATGACCCCTGACGATGCGGTTCTGGAGTTGGAATTGGTGAATCACGACTTCTACTTCTTCCACAACACCGAAACCGAACGTGCCGCCATTGTCTACCGCCGCGACGACGGCGACTACGGCCTGATTGACGAAGCCGGCTGAATTTCGCGCTTGGGGCGCGTCGCATCGGGACCTCTCGGGCTTGCGCTTGGGCATCAGTTGGGCTAGCCCGCCACTTGCTGGCTGGGGTACGCCGCTACGCTCTACCTCTTCATGGCTATTTTCAAGAAATTGCTCCGGTCGGGTGAAGGCAAGAAGCTGAAGGCCCTCAGCGGGCTGGTTCCCGAGATCAACGCGCTCGAGTCCGACATGCAGCGGCTCTCCGACGATCAGTTGCGTCACAAGACCGTCGAGTTCCGCCAACGACTGGACAACGGTTCGCACCTGGACGACATCCTCCTCGAAGCCTTTGCGGTCGTGCGCGAGGCCGCCACCCGCACCATTGGGCAGCGGCACTATGACGTCCAGCTCATGGGCGGCGCCGCGTTGCACTTTGGTTGGGTCGCAGAAATGAAGACCGGTGAAGGCAAGACCATCACCTCCACGCTGCCCGTCTACCTCAACGGTCTTACCAACGACGGTGCGCACGTGGTCACGGTGAACGAGTACCTGGCCACTCGTGACGCCGAGTGGATGTCTCAGATTCACGGCTGGCTCGGCTTGACCACCGGCCTGGTCACGCCAACCTCAAGCCGCAACGCGGCCCACAAACGTGAACAGTATGCGTGCGACGTCACCTACGGCACCAACAACGAGTTTGGCTTCGACTACCTCCGCGACAACATGGCCATGCAGCCCGAAGCCCGGGTGCAGCGCGGTCACAACTTCTGCATCGTGGATGAGATCGACTCCATCCTCATCGACGAAGCCCGAACGCCGCTGATCATCAGCGGCCGCCTGGCCGATGCCGCCCAGACCTACTACCAATTTGCGTCCATTGTCCGCGGCCTGACCCGAGACCTTCACTACGACGTGGACGAAGAGAAGCGGATCGTCGCCATCACTGAAGAGGGCATTCACGCGGTTGAACGTTCACTCGGCATCGACAACCTCTACGACGCAGTGCAGGCCAACTATGTGCACCAGCTTCAGGCAGCACTCAAAGCCAAAGAGCTGTTCCAACGCGACAAGGACTACATCGTCGCGGACGGCGAAGTCAGCATTGTGGATGAGTTCACGGGCCGCGTCCTGGAAGGCCGCCGCTGGAGCGAAGGTCTGCACCAGGCGGTCGAAGCCAAAGAAGGCGCCAAGATCAAAGAGGAAAATCAGACCCTCGCCACCATCACCCTCCAGAACTACTTCCGCCTGTACGACCGCCTGTGCGGGATGACCGGTACCGCCGAAACCGAAGCCGCAGAGCTGTTCAGTACCTATGGCCTTCATGTGGTGCCGGTGCCAACCAACCTGCCGCTGATCCGCAAGGACGAGGTGGATCTGGTCTTCAAAACCGAGAATGGCAAGTTCAACTCGCTGGTCGCTGACATCAAGCAGCGTCACGAGGTTGGACAGCCGGTACTGGTCGGAACCATTTCGGTGGAGAAGTCCGAGAAGTTGTCCAAGGCGCTCGCCGAGAACAGCATTCCGCACGAAGTGCTCAACGCCAAGCAGCACACGCGAGAAGCCGAAATTGTGGCCCAGGCCGGCCGGCTCCATTCGGTGACCGTGGCCACCAACATGGCCGGCCGCGGCGTGGACATTATCCTGGGCGGCAATCCGGAAGCATTGGCCGAGCGCGATGCCCGGGCTGAGGGACTCGAAGAAGATTCCGAAGAATACGTGGCCCGGGTGGCCGAGCTTGAGAAGAAGTACAGCGTCGACACCGTGGCCGAAGGCGATGTCGTCCGTGAACTGGGTGGCCTCTACGTACTGGCCACCGAACGCCACGACAGCCGTCGCATTGACAATCAGTTGCGCGGCCGTGCTGGTCGTCAGGGTGACCCGGGGGAGAGCCGCTTCTATCTGTCGCTTGAAGACGAACTGATGCGTATCTTTGCCACCGGCACCATGCAGTGGGTCATGGACAAAGCCTTGGACGAGAACGTGCCCATTGACTCGAAGATGGTCACCAAGGCCGTGGAACGAGCTCAGACCACCGTCGAGCAGAAGAACGCCGAAGCGCGCAAGAACGTCCTCAAGTACGACGAGGTCATGAACGAACAGCGCAAGGTGATCTATGTGCGCCGTGCTCAGATTCTTGACGGCGCCGACCTTCGGGACGAGGCCATCGAATACCTCAGCCAGGCGGTTGATTCGACCATTGGCAAACACTCCGAATCCGATGTACCGGCCGAGTGGGACCTTGAACCGCTGCTCGCCGACGTGCAAGGCCTGTGGCCGTCCGACCTGACCACGCAGGATCTGGCAGCCCCCGCAACGACCGATGCGCTCTATGACGCACTCATGGCCAACGCCATGGTCTTCTATGAAGACCGAGAGGCCGAAATCGGCGAGGCCGCCATGCGTGAAATCGAGCGCCAGGTCATGCTGCGCATCCTCGATACCAAGTGGCGCGAGCACCTCTACGACATGGACTACCTCAAGGTCGGCATTGGCCTGCGAGCCATGGGCCAGAAAGATCCGCTGATCGAATGGCAGCGTGAAGGCTTTGAAATGTTCACCGAGATGATGAACAGTGCCGCCCGCGATTTCGTCACCTATGTCATGCATGTTCAGGTCAAGGTCGAAGACCCGGCCGACGAGGTGAACGGCGACGGCGTCGGAGATCAGTCGGTGCTGAATCGCCAAGCGCAGTCTCCAGCAACCACCGGCGTGACCGAAAGCGGACCCGCAAGCCCGGCCGAGGAGAGCGCGGCAGCCAAAGCCAGGTTTGCCAACGACCAGAAGGTGATCAAGGCCACCGAGCAGGCGCCAAAGACCGTTGAGGCCAACCAAGCCGGCCCCCAGGCGCCGGTGATCAAGTCGCTGGAAGAAAAGATCGGACGCAACGATCCCTGCCACTGCGGTTCGGGCAAGAAGTTCAAGCAGTGCCACGGCCGGGGCTGACCCGCCCTCGATTGCCAAACCACTGCCATGGCCTCTGACTATTCCAACGACCTTGATTCGCTCCGAAAGCGCCTGACCGAGGCCGAGGACTATCTCAAAATTTCCGAACTCAAAGTTCGCCAGCCCGAACTGGCGGATCTGGCCGCGCAGCCGGGGCTGTGGGATGACCAGGAAAACGCCCGCAGGATCACCGGCGAGCTTTCGGCCGCAACCGAAGACCTCGAGACGTTCGAGACGCTCGGCAACGGCATTGAGGACATCGAAGCGTTGATGGAGCTGGCGGCCGAAGAAGATGATCCGTCACTCGGTGAGGAGATCGAAGCCACCGTGTCCAAACTCAGCAACAAGTTTGAGGGCTTGGAACTCCGGGCCTTGTTCGCTGGCGAGTTCGACGAGCGCGACGCAGTCTGCCAGGTGCAGGCGGGCGAAGGCGGCACCGACGCACAGGATTGGGCTGAGATGCTGGTCCGGATGTACATGCGGTGGGCCGAGAAGCGCGGCTTTGCGGTGGAAGTGATGTCGGCTCATGAAGGCACCGAGGCGGGGCTGTCATCGGCAGAGTTCATGGTCAAAGGGCGGCATGCGTTCGGATTGATGCGTTCAGAACACGGTGTGCACCGGCTGGTCAGAATCTCGCCGTTCAACAAGGAAGGCAAGCGCCAGACGGCGTTTGCGTCGCTGCAGATCGTTCCCTTCTTCGAAGAAGTTTCCGACGAAATCCAGATTGACGAAACCGAACTCCGGATCGACACCTACCGCTCCTCGGGCGCGGGCGGCCAGCACATCAACGTGACCGACTCGGCGGTCCGTATCACACACCTGCCCACCGGAATGGTGACGTCGTGCCAGAACGAGCGAAGTCAGCATCAGAACAAGGATCGGGCCATGCAGATGATGGCTTCCAAGCTGTTGGACCTGGAACGCCAGAAGCGCAAGGACGAGATTGCCGAGATCGCGGGTGAAGCCAAGAACGTGGGCTTCGGAAGCCAGATCCGGTCCTATGTCCTGCAGCCGTACCAGATGGTCAAAGATCTGCGCTCTGAGTACGAGTCCGGCAACGTCGACGGGGTTCTTGGCGGGGAGATCGAAGACTTCATGACCGCCTACCTCCAATGGGAGCGGGCGCAGAGCTGATTGGAGCGGATCGACCCCGAGGCGGCCACCGTGCCACCATTTCCCGGGGTTGGCGGTGTATTCTTGGCCCGCTGATGCGGGATTTCGATACCCGCGCGCTCACCGCAGAAACGCATACTTACCGATGATCAAACTCGAGAACGTCAGCAAGGTCTACAAAGGCGATGTTGTAGCGCTGCGCCAGGTTTCTTCCGAGATTCAGAAAGGCGAGTTCGTCTTCCTGGTCGGACCGTCGGGATCCGGCAAGTCGACGTTCATCCGGCTGCTCAACAAAGAAGAAACGCCCGAGTCGGGCACCATTTACGTGGCCGGCAAGGACATCGGCCAGCTGAGCGGCTGGCGAGTCCCCTACCTGCGCCGCAACATCGGCTGCATCTTCCAGGACTTCAAACTGCTGCAAAACCGAACGGTCGCGCAGAACGTCGCCTTCGCGTTGGAAGTGATCGGTCGACCCAAACACGTCATCCGAACCCAGGTCCCGGCCATTCTCGAACTTGTTGGTCTGACCGACAAGTCCAACAACTACCCCGATGAACTGTCCGGTGGTGAACAGCAGCGAGTTTCCATTGCGCGGGCGTTCGTGAACCGGCCGCTGATCTTGTTGGCCGATGAGCCCACCGGCAACCTGGACCCCGCCACATCGGTGGGCATCATGCGGTTGTTGGACCGCATCAACAAGGTGGGGACCACGGTGGTCATGGCCACCCACGACCGCGGAATTGTCGACACCATGCGTCGCCGGGTCATTGAGCTGGACAAAGGCAACGTCGTTCGTGACCAGGCCCGCGGGGTGTACGAGTAACCATGCTTGTTCGCATTGGATATGTCTTCCGGGAACTCTGGTACAGCCTGCGACGGAACCCGTCATTGTTCTTCGGCACGCTGATCACCATCGCCGTCTCGCTCACGTTGCTGGGCGTCGGCCTGCTGGTGTTCCGCTCGGTTGAACAGGCGACCGAACGCTGGCAGGGCGACATCGAGTTCATCGTCTTCATGAACGCCGACGCGTCAGAGGCCCAGGACGAAGCCATCGTGTCCATTCTGGACAACAACAACGAAGTCCGGAAGTGGGACTACTACGACCAGGACCGGGCGTTCGAAGAGTTCCTGGAACTCTTCGCTGACAACCAGACGATGCGCGACAGCGTCACCAAGGAAGTCCTGCCGCCGTCCTACCGCGTGACGCCCACCAACGTCGCGCCCGACGTGGTCGCCGGTCTCGCTGACCAGTTCCGAACCAAACCCGGGGTGAAGAAGGTGGTGTTGGCCACCGAAGTGCTGCGCCAGTTGGAGAACATCTCCAGCAAAGTGCAGACCGTGCTCCTGGTCTCGGCCGCAATTCTTGGCGGTGCCGCGCTGTTGCTGGTCTTCAACACCATTCGGACCGCGATCTTCGCGCAGCGGCGCGAGATCGAAGTGATGCGCCTGGTGGGCGCATCAAACTGGTACATCCGATTCCCATTTCTGGTTGAAGGGGTTCTGCAGGGTGTCTTTGGCGGGCTGGTCTGCCTTCCGGCGCTGCTGGCGCTGAACTCACTGGCCGCAGACTTTGCCGGCAGCGATGTTGAGGACCCCGAAGCCGCCGCGTTCACGTTGCTCGAAGCCTTCGTGGTCGATGGCGGCGAAGTTGCTCAGATCGGCATTCTGATGGCGATTATCGGCGCAGTCTTCGGCGCCATTGCCTCGATGATTGCGGTCAGTCGCTACCTCGACGCGTAATATTTCCGCTCTTTGTTCGCTGCGCTCACGGGGCCGCTGGGCCCTTCCCTCGGCCTCGCCTCGGCCTGGTTCGGCTCTTTGTTCGCTGCGCTCACGGGGCCGCTGGGCCCTTCCCTCGGCTTCGCCTCGGCCTGGTTCGGCTCTTTGTTCGCTGCGCTCACGGGGCCGCTGGGCCCTTCCCTCGGCTTCGCCTCGGCC
>ENA-ORXT01000167-ORXT01000167.1-marine-metagenome-genome-assembly--contig:-NODE-167-length-110964-cov-27.949967_pt1 | contig 110964 bp, 90 predicted proteins | sample MGYA00237868_ERZ511482 | MGnify/ENA metagenome assembly ERZ511482 | reverse complement strand
GTAGCAATAGTGTCTGCTGGCGAGACCTGGGGTGAACCACAATGACCGCAACCGGCAATCGAGATCTCACGAACGTTGAAGCACTGGTCTTTGACTTTGATGGCACGATCCTCGACACCGAGACGCCGGTCTTCGAAGCCTGGCGGGAGACCTTTGAGCACTTCGGCGCCACGCCCATCACGTTTGACGAATGGGTTGTGTCCATCGGCTTGTCCAGCCGTCCCTTTGACCCGGTGGACCTGCTTGAAGAGCGCACCGGTGTGAGGCGTGGACGCGCAGAGGTGATTGCCGAGCGCATGGTTCGTCGAGACACGGCGGTAGCGGCGATGGCGCTGCGGCCGGGCATCAGAGCCTGGTTCGAGCAGTCCGGCGCAGCCGGAATCCCGATGGCTGTTGCGTCCAGCTCACCGCGGGAGTGGGTCGAGGGCCACCTGGTCGAACGGGGCGTCCGCAGTCTCTTCACCTTCCTCGGCTGTGCGGGAGATCCGTTGCCTGACAACCATCCGGCCGGCACCTCGATGCCCGGCAAGCCGGACCCGACGTCGTATCAAATGGCTTGCGAGGCGTTGGGCGCGAACCCGGCTCGCTCCATTGCGATCGAAGATTCACCCCACGGGGTTACTGGCGCAAACGCAGCAGGGCTGTTCACCGTTGCGGTGCCGGGCCCGATGACCGCACACATGAACTTTGATCATGCCGACCTTGTGCTCGGCTCGTTGGCGCAGCACACCGTGCACGAAGTGGGGCTGTTGCTCGGGTAGGCGTTTCAATCCGAAGAGAGGATCTCAGCAGCAGCGAGTCCGGAGTTGAACGCACCCTCCACTTTGGGTCCGGCAAAGGCATCGCCAGCGAGAACGAGCCGGTTGCCGTCGACGTCCGTCGCAAGTGCTGGTTCTGGACGCACGGTCACCGGCCCGGCGTAGCGCCACTTCTTCAGCTGCGACTCAAGGACCGAAGCGTCGCGGATCCACGGCTTCGCATGTTCGAGGAGGTCGGCGTGAACGCCAGCCACATCAGCGTCCTCGAATCGGTTTGCGCTCCATGCATGATTTGCGTGGAAGGTGACAGCCGGCACCGCGCTGATGCCCTTGGATTGGTTGTCTCCGACAAAGCTGAAGACGCCCTCGCAGAGCTGCTCTCCGCCACTCGGATGCACAGTCGCCGGCCTGTCGAGGACGGCCAACAATCCAATCACGGGGTGATACGAGATGGCTGCGAGTACATCATCGGTTGCCGCTTCGAGCGTGACGTTGGATGCAGCAAGGAGGTCGCGCGTCTGCGGAACGGGGGCAGTCGCAAGAACCGCCCGCCCTTCGAAGGTCGCGCCCCCTTCGGCTTCGACGGCCCAACCAGCCGGTCCGCTGGTGAGCTGTTCGACGCGGACAGATGTCTCCACATCGAGACCGGTCGCCATCCATTTGGCCAGACTCGTCATGCCTTCATCGCCGGTGTAACGAGGATGCCCATCCCCATCGTCGCCGAAGCCTCTGTTCCATTCACGGACCACGCCGTCGGCCACGGCCTGCTCTACCAGCGATCCGAAACTCTCCCCTCGAACGGTGAAGAACTGGGCACCATGGTCCAGCCGTGCGTCACCGATGCGCCGAGTAGCCAGGCGACCGCCCACCCCTCGACCTTTGTCGAGCACCTTCACGCTTCGTCCCTGCGCTGCGAGCGTCCGGGCCGCAGCCAGACCGGACAAACCGGCACCAATAATGATTACGTCAAACATGTCCAAACTGTATGCACTGTTTTCGGCGGTGCTGCTTGATTTGGACTCCGCCCAAAAGCGTTCGTGCGCTGCTCCAAGCCAGTGTCGACAGTTGCGCGGCGTCAGACACACCGTTACAAGTTGCGATCCACACGAGCGCGGTGTCCGTGCGCAGTGTCAGACACACTGTTACAAGTTACGGCTGTTCGGATGCGCGGTGTCAGGCACGTCCGATTCACTGTTTGGCTGCGGGGGGTGCCGGTTGGGCCCAGCTACGCTCAGCGGCATGGCAAAGGTACTGGTTGCAGAGAAAATCGCGGAGAGTGGCCTGGAACGCCTGCGCGCCGCAGGTCACGAGGTTGAGGTTCAGGTTGGACTCAGTCCTGAGGAACTGGCCGCAGTAATTCCGGGAGCGCACGCGCTGATCATTCGGTCTGCAACGACAGCCACTCGCGAACTGATCGCTGCTGGATCTGATCTCGTTGTCATCGGTCGCGCCGGTGTTGGCCTGGACAACGTCGACATTGATGCCGCAACCGAGCACGGCGTATTGGTGGCGAACGCTCCAACGTCCAACATCGTGTCAGCGGCGGAGCAGACCATGGCCCTGATCCTGGCGTCGGCTCGCAACACCCCCCAGGCTCACAGTGCGCTCACTGAGGGGCGCTGGGAGCGCTCCAAGTGGGGTGGCGTCGAACTGCAAAGCAAGACCCTTGGCATCATCGGTCTCGGGCAGATCGGCAAGCTGGTCGCCACGCGCGCTGCGGCGTTCGCAATGAAGATTGTTGCCTATGACCCCTGGGTCACCGACGAGGGCGCTGCATCCGTTGACGCAGAGATGATGAGCCTCGACGATCTTGTCGCCGCGGCAGACTTCATCACGATCCACGTGGCGAAGACGCCGCAAACGCTGGGCATGATCGATGCTGAGCTGCTGTCAAGGGCCAAGCCGAACCTGCGGGTTGTCAATGTGGCCCGCGGTGGAATCATCGTGGAAGCCGACCTGGCTGATGCGGTGGCCAATGGCGTCATCGCCGGTGCTGCCCTCGACGTGTTTGAGAACGAACCGCTCAGCGCAGACTCGCCTTTGCTGGCGGTGCCGCAGATTGTCCTGACGCCGCACCTGGGTGCGAGCACCGCAGAAGCCCAGACCAGGGCTGGGGACCAGATCGCCGAGCAGGTCGAACTCGCTCTCGCCGGCGGCCATGTGCCGTTCGCAGTCAACACTGACGCAATTGCAGGCAACTGATCTGAGGCCGTCGAACCAGCGGAAACGGGCACCTGAACGCAAAATGGATGCCGTGGGACAATCGCGGCGTTACTCTGGAGACGTGCAACTACTTCACTCACTGCGACTTATGCACCCGGCGTCCTAAGGAGGACGACCGGGTACTTGCGACCAGCCGCGGCACAACGTCCGCATGGTCACCGCAGGGAAGATCAGCGGGACACACGAATCTGGCGTTGCTCAGTCGTGTGGGAAGGCGATCTTCGACAGTTCTTGTCCAGTGTTCTCAAATGCGTGATTTCTTAGTTGAGTGAGGTAGTTCCCATGAGTGATTTCCGGCAACAGCCATCCGGCATGCCCTTCCATCGTTATAAGGCGTTCGCGCCGATAGATCTTCCCGATCGCACGTGGCCTTCCAGGGTCATAGCGAAGGCACCCCTGTGGTGTTCGGTCGATCTTCGCGACGGCAACCAGGCGCTCATCGAGCCGATGGACCCCGAGCGGAAGATGAAGATGTTTATCAAGCTCGTCGAGATGGGCTTCAAGGACATCGAGGTCGGTTTCCCGTCGGCATCGGACACCGACTTCCAGTTTGTGCGGGACATCATCGAGCAGGGCGTCATCCCCGATGACGTCCGAATTCAGGTCCTCACCCAGGCTCGTGAGAACCTCATTCGCCGAACCTATGAATCCATCGCCGGCGCCAAGCAGGCGATCGTGCACATCTACAACTCCACTTCAACGCTGCAGCGCGAAGTGGTCTTCGGTCTTGACGAGGACGGCATCGTCGAGATTGCCGTCAAGGGAATCACGCTCTGTCGTGAGCTTGAGGCCACGATTGCGGACACCGACGTGTTCTACGAGTACTCGCCTGAGTCCTTCACTGGCACGGAGCTGCCGTTCGCCAAGCGGATCTGCGACGCGGTAGTCGACATTATTGATCCGACTGTTGAGAAGCAGGCCATCATCAACCTGCCGGCCACGGTCGAGATGTCCTCGGCAAATATTTACGGCGACATGATCGAGTGGATGCACCGCAACCTTGCTCGGCGTGATCAGATCTGCCTCAGCCTGCATCCCCATAATGACCGCGGCACCGGCGTTGCGGCCGCAGAGTTTGGCGTCATGGCCGGCGCTGACCGGGTTGAAGGAACACTCTTCGGCAACGGGGAACGCACCGGCAACGTCGACATCATCAATGTGGCCATGAACCTGTTCAGCCAGGGCGTTGACCCGGAGCTCGACATCAGCGACATCAGTGACCTGCGGCGAGTGGCCGAACACTGCAACCAGCTTCCCGTGCATCCCCGTCACCCGTACGTGGGCGACCTGGTCTACACCGCCTTCTCCGGCTCGCATCAGGACGCCATCAAGAAGGGCTTCGAGGCCCTGTCCAAGTCAGGCAGCGATCGCTTCGAGGTGCCCTACATCCCCATTGACCCGGTTGACGTGGGTCGCTCTTACGAAGACGTGGTGCGGGTGAACAGTCAGTCCGGCAAAGGCGGTGTGGCTTACCTCCTCAAGGCTGAGAACTCGCTGGATCTGCCCCGCCGCATGCAGATCGAGTTCACCCGGGTGATTCAGCAGATCACGGAGAACACAGGCAAAGAAATCACCGGAGGCCAGATTATGGGGGAGTTCGCCACTGAGTACCTCGAACTTGAAGGTCCGTATCTGCTCAACGGTTACGAAGCGGCGCAGAACGCCGAAGGCAAAGACCGCACTATGGTCACCGCCCGCATGTCGAATGGGGGTGAGGCTCTCGTCGTGCAGGGATCCGGGAACGGGACACTCGACGCCTTCGTTGTGGCTCTGCGTGAGACGCTCGGCAAGGATCTGCGTCTTTTGGACTATCAGGAGCACACCAAGGGCTCATCCTCGGAGGCTGACGCGGTCGCCTATGTGGAAATGACCATTGACGGTCAGGAACTATGGGGCTGCGGTATCCACTCCGATATTGCCTCGGCATCGATGCGCGCCATTGTGAGCGCCCTCAACCGATCCAGCAGGACGAGCTGATGCGTCGCATGTTCTGGTGGGTCGCCTTCGGTGGACTTGTGACGAGAGCTGTGCAGAGGGTGAAAGCCGTTACGGCCCCCACCGAGCCGAAGCCGGACGGCGCAACGTGGACCGATCTGTCTCTGTGATGGAAACGAGAGCCTTCGCCGTCAGAATTCGGTAACACAAACGCGTTTTGTGGCGCGAGCACTCCCCTTTGTGGGGCGATGAGGAAGAAATCCGCTCGAACAGGCAAAAAATGTGAGCTTGGTTCTTGACGATCGCGTAACAATTTGAGATAGTCGTTGCAGTTGGAAACTCGGCTACGACGCATAGCCCAAGAGCGGACATCTTCTACCTGACGACAGAAATCCCCTGCCAAGGCAGGGGATTTCTTGTGTATGGGGATGGGCCGTGCACAACAGAAGTGCTGCCTAGGAGCATGAAGTGTGACGAGCAGTGAAGTCTCGGCTCAGAAACCGTTGCCGGGCAGTTCCAGTCGCGTCTCACGCTGCAGTGTCTCCAGACCGTTGCGCTGCAACGACTTGTCACTGAGCGTCCAGAGGCTGTCGCCGATCACGATCGAGCGCTGGATGGACTCGAACTGTGGGCCGCTCGGATAGCAGAAGTTGACAGTGTGGCCGTCTGGAACGGAGATGCCGTCTTCGATGCCGAAATCTTCGGCCAGCCACTCAAGTTCCTGCGGATTATCGCTGAGGTACTCGTCCTGGTAGCACTCGAAGTCTCCGGCAATGGGCTTCTCGCCCGGACCACAGACCTGCACTTCGTCGTTCCACTGGCTCTTGTACACCTCGCATTGGGTTACTTCGCTCAGCTGGTCATCCTCGGCGAGGGTGTTGTCCAACTGGCCGAGCTCGGTGATGCCGGTCTCGCGGCTCACCGTTACGGCGATTGCGCCGCCGAAGCCCTCCTGCCAATTGGTCATTGGCATGACGGCAAGCGATCGCGGCTGCCACCACAGGAAGGCTCGGTGATCCCATTCCACGTTCGAACTGCTGTTTGGCATGACCCAGGTGTCCAGTTCGGTTGGCTGGTTCGGGTTGGAAACATCGAACAGTGACAGTTTGGCGCCGAGGGTCCGACCCTCATCGGTTGCATCCTGGCCGACGCCAAGGAGAAGGCCGTCTCCAACGTTGTGCAGGTAGGTGCTGAACCCCGGCACCTTGAGTTCGCCAGCCACAAACGGCGCGGTGGGGTCTGACAGATCAACAACGTACAGCGGATCAACCTGACGGAAGGTCACGACGTACGCATTTGAGCCGATGAAGCGGACCGCGAAGATTCGCTCGCCGCGTCCCATGTTGCCGACCCGGCCAACCTGGGCGAGGTTCTCGCCCTGAGGTTCGAGCACCGTCACGAAGCTCTCGGAGTCGTCGGTGAAGCCCCATGCTGCTCCTTCGGTGGTGGCAACGAACAGCCGGCCGTCCCACTCGTGGAGCGAGAACTGGCTGAGCATTGATCCGGGTACAGAACCTGACGCGACGTAGCTTGCACTGGACGGATTGGTGATGTCGAACTGATGGATGGAGGTGGTGTAGCTCTCGATGAACTCCTCGGGCGCAAAGTCCTGCGTCTGCAGGTCCTGATCCCACACGGTGGTTGCGACAAACAGATTGTTCGTCGAGGCGTAGACGGTTTGGCCGTCAGCGAGGATGCCGGTGGCCTGGTTCACGGCGAGATCCCCGTCGATGTCCAGGGTGAGGACACTGAGGGTGCTGAAGCCGCCGAACTCCGAGGGGCGGTGCATCTCGTTGCAGGCGAGGAGGTCGCCTTCGGTGATGGTGCCAGCGGAGTCGAGCACGGAGTAGCGGGGTAGCCAGTCTCCGAGAGTGGACTGCTCAATGATCTGGCGGTTGGCCTGCTCAGCAATGTCCTCGGTATTCGCATTCTGCGGGAACACGAAGCCGATGTCCGGCGGCGGGCTGGTAACCACGAGGCGGACGATGTCGTTGATCAGCCTGGCCGAGACGAAGTTTCCTTCGACCCGCATGAATGAGGTCACTCGCGCCTGGCCTGCAATGTTGACCTGGGTGATGGTGGTGATCGGTCCGCTGCCCTGACCGTCGAAACCGGGCTGATACTCCGGTGCAGCAGCGTCGCCGGCAAAGCCCGATTCGGCATCGCCATCTTCAATGGCGCGGGCGGCGGGGAACATCTCCGGGAAGCCCCATTCAGTGGCCATCACCAGGACGGTGTCGCCGAACAACAACATGTCCTGGCCCCACGTACCGAGATCAAGGGAGGTGGCGACGACGGGCTGGTCGCCGGTGACGTCCACGACGCTGAGCGAATTGCCGCGCAGGCTGATGATGCGATTTCCGTCGGTCTTGACGATGTCGGGCTCGTCCACGCCGGTGACCTGCACGTTGGTGCCGGAGAAGGAGCGACCTGTGGAGCCGTCTGATGCGACTGTGGCGCCAGTGGCGAAGTCGCCGCCAGAATCAGCAGAATCAGCAGAGTCAAAGGAGCCTTCGCTTGCAGATTCGACTGCTGCTGCTGCATCTTCCATGGCGTCGTCTTCCATGGCGTCGTCGCCCTCCATAGCCATGGGGCCGCCAAAGAAGCCACCCGTTTGCAGCCCCCAGGGGCCGACGCGGCTGAGCGCTTCTTCTTTGATGTGATTGAGGTACGCGCCGCACTCGGCGAAAGGTTCCAGTCGGGCGTTGAAGTTGATGCCGGCAGTGTTGAGCGCGCCGCCACCGGACGAAGTGGTGGTGCCAGAGCCCTGCTCCTGATTCGAGCCGTCGGCGTCCGGGCCTTCACCGCTGGGTTCAGATCCGGCGTCCGGCAACGTAGCCGTTTCGCCTGTGTCAGAGGCACAGGCCGTGGCCAGCATGGCCAGTGTCAGCATTGCTGTCAGCAACATTTTCCAGGATCGGGTCATCGGATTCTCCTCGGTGCCGTCTTCATCATGCACCTATGACGTCACCAGTCGGCTCATTGGTTCCCCACGTAGACAAAAACTTTGGTCAGTAGGTCAACGGTTCCACGATCACTGGATCACCGGTGGCAACATTGCCCCGGCGGAGAGGGACTGCGTAGAGGCGGCTGAACCCTGGTGCCCGGTCGTGGAGGATCCGGTTGAATTCCCGGTCAGTGAACCACTGGGCATTTTTTGCGCAGGGAATGGCGTGAGCCGTGATGAGCATTGGCACATTGCCGATCTGGATGAGCGAGCCTGGCTGCAACGATGGCCAGTTGATGCCAGCGACGGTGATGTTCTCGCCCACGTTTCCAGCGGCGATTGGGTGTCCTTCATCTCGCAGGGCAGCGATCACTTCAGCGCTCCATAAGCAGACCGCTTGCAACGGTCGGCCGTGATGGCGGCGATCATTCTGGCTGTCGCCGCTCAGGCCAGCAGCGCAGACCGACGCTGTCGGGACGGGAAGTTTGGGTACGCCGCCAGCAGAGACGCTTATCTGCGCGACGGTGCCCTGTTCGGTTGGGGCACCGGCTCCAAGTGCATGACGCTGCCGCCCTACATCGAACAGAGCGTGCATGCCGACGTGGAGCACGTGTCGCGCCGCCTGACCCACCGTTGTGTCCTTGTCGCCGACGGTGGTGCTCAAGTTCTGCTGCTGATCGGGCGCCATCGTCTCGAAAATGCTGAGCATCTCCTGGATGGTGTCGAAGGCTGCGCTGGTAGCTGCGAGGGTTGCCGCGACGTCTGCGGCGTCCAGCTTCATGGCAGGTTCGTGATTCCCGGACTGGGTGGCGGCGCCCACTGCTGCATCTCCAATCGCTGCCGCTTTCAAGGCAGCGGCGATATGGCTCGCAGCGTCGTGCACACCGGCAACTGTCTGAGCGATAGACGCAGACTGATCTGACCCCGTGTGATGCAGCATCTCATCGCTGAGACCTTCGATTGCGGCGCCAAGAATGGGAGCGATTGTGTGCTGCGAGGTGCGGGTGTCGCTCGTTGAGTAGAGCTCCTGGTCAAAGCCGCAGTCAGCGCACCGGTCGTCAAGATCCTTCATGGCGCCAGTCTTCCATAGCGTCATCTCGCCGCCCGGTGCAGGACGCTCAGACCGGTTCGCCGAATGCATCGCACGCTGCATTCTCACAAATTGGCGCGGCATCTGGTTCTTGCGCCGGGAGGGCACTGACGCCACACGTCGCGCAGATGGGCGACGGGTCATCTTCGAGGTCATCCCAAAGGAAGGTCATGGTGCCAGTCTGGCTTCTGCGGTTCGACCCGCCACCGTTTAAGGGCCCGAAGTAGTTTCGCCAGTGTGTTGACTGCCGGCCATGCACTCACCTGTGCCCGATCACTCGTTCGAGTATCACTGCTGAGCGGATGGTTGGTTATTCTCGCGTTGTTGGTCTCGTGTGCGTCGGCAATTGGCTCGGCCGAGGTGGTCGCATCGGGCCCTGTCGTATCCACGCCAACTGAGCTTCCAGCGTCTCCCGTTCCCAGCACCAATGTTCCCCTGTCCACTCCACAGCTTTCGGAGGCAACCGCGATGCCTGAACCAGAACAGCCCGAACCAGCCGCTCCTGCCGAGCCCACCGCCCGGCCCACCGTGGAGCCGCGCGGCGATGACGACCCGACGTCAACCAGCGTCCCTGATGCGGCGCCCATTCTGTGCGCGACGATCGCCGATTTCACGGCGGCCGAAGAGAACGAGCAGTGGCTTGTGGTGAACGACAATGTCATGGGCGGCCGTTCGCTGGGCGATCGCACCTTTACGGACTCGACCATGGTGTTCGCCGGAGCGATCAATACCAACGGTGGTGGGTTCTCATCGCTGCGGCTGATGCTTGCTCCCGAAGCGCTTGCGGATGCGGACCATGTTCAAGTTCGCGCCAAGTCTGATGGTCGGACCTATCTGATGACCTTTGATGACGCGCTGGACGGACGGAACCGTCGTGTGTCGTTTCGGGCCCCGCTCGAGTTCGTGACGCCGGGGGAGTGGGAGACCGTGACCGTTCGCTTCGCGGATCTGTACCCAGCCGTGTTCGGTGAACGAGTGGAGGCAGCCCCGTTCAGGGCGGACCTGGCAACGCGCATCGGCATCATGCAAAGCGATGGCATCGACGGCGACTTCGAGCTTGAGGTTGACCTCATCCAAGCGTGCCGCCAGCCGAAAACACCGTGAGCTGAGGCGAATGAACCCAGGGCCGGACAGCGAGCTTTACCAGCCCTGGCTCATGTCCAGGTGCGAGCTGCGTCGAGCAGGGCGTTCGCGCTGAACCATTGTTGCGGGCGACCAGGCCCTGCTGGTTCGACGTTGTGCGGCGACAGGATTCCAAGGTCATCGAGTACTCGCAGCGCCTCGAAGGCTGCGCGTGAGGAGACTTGCAAGGCATCACCAAGGTGCTTTGCGTTGACTACCGGCATCTGCGGGAGAAGCGCCACCGCGCGGCGGGCTGCGGCGTCGACTCGCAGATGAGCAGTTTGTCCCTCCCAGTCCAGCAAGACCTTCTCTACCTGTTCAAATATGGCGTGTGACTGCTTTCCGGAGCTGGACGCTATCGAAGCGAACCACTTCACCCAGTGGTTCAGGCCGTCTTCACGAAACAAGTGAAGTCCCGAAATGTACCCCCCGGCGTCGCGCGCCATCAGCACGCTGATCGGTGGTGGGTAGTTTCGAATGATCTGTCTGCGGCGCAGGACCCATCCCACGAGTGCCCGTCCAAGGCGGCCGTTGCCGTCACCGTACGGGTGAATAGTCTCGAACTGGGCATGGAGGATCGCCGCGTGTGACACAGCATCGCAGGGTGTGTCGTTGGCGAAGGCGATGAGATCGTCCATGAGTTCTGGGACAAGTGCCGCGGGCGGGGGCACAAAGGCCGCATCGAGCGGCGACGTTCCTCCGATCCAGCTTGGAGCATCTCGGAAGGACCCGATCATCTCTGGAGGAAGGGGGCTGTGTCCCATGAGCGATCGATGCCAATCGTCGAGCGCCTCTACGGAGAGATCGCTGGTCAGCAGCGCCGCTTCGACAGCTCGCAGGTTGTCGACGATCCATCCCACGGACATGTCTTTGGAGTGGTCGAGTTCGGCGCGGGCCACGTCATCGACGGATGCTCGAACCCCTTCGATGCTGGAGGATGCAATGCCCTCTGTGCGCAGCATGAGACGGGCAAGCGGTTCCCAGCCTGGTTGAACGAGCGTGTCAGCTGACCGAAGCCGGTCAACCGCTTCCGCTGCGGTGGCAATTGTTCGCTTGTCGAGAGAAAGGTCACGTACAGCGAGCTCCGCAGGTACCCACGCCTTTGCCTTGCGGCCATGCCACTCAAACGTGGCAAACGTCCCACTCATGAAACCTTCCAATACTCCCTGAATATTGGAAGTTTAGGCCACAAACTTCGCTTATTCAGCGCAAGCGCTTGTTCAGATGGAGGGCATCCAACCGGGGCGGGTCGCTTCGAAGATGTCGATGGAGCCCTCATGGCGCAGCGTGATGCCTATGTCGTCCAAGCCGTTGAGGAAGCGATCCTTCACGGCGCCAGACAGTTCGAAGTGGGCGGATACACCGATTGCGGGAGCCTCGAGGAGACCCTTCTCCACATCGATGACCAGCTCAAGTGACGGGTCGGCTTCGATGGCCTCGAAGAGTTGATCAACCACAGCAGCATCAACCTCGACCGGTACGAGACCGTTCTTGGTGCTGTTGTTCTTGAAGATGGGACCGAAACGAGGCGAGATGACCGCGTCGAATCCGGCCTGCTGGATGGCCCACACGGCGTGTTCGCGAGACGAACCGGTGCCGAAGTTCGGGCCGGCCACGATGACTGATGCTCCGCTGAACCGCTCGTCGTTCATGACGAAATTTGGATCGTCGCGCCACTCACTGAAGAGGCCTTTTTCAAAGCCGGTCCGTTCCACGCGCTTGAGCCAGTCGCTGGGAATGATCTGGTCGGTGTCAACATCGGAGCGCTGCAGTGGTACGGCGGTTCCCTGGACAATCTGTACAGCTTTCATGCGAGGTCCTGTGGGCTGGCGAACGTGCCGGCGATTGCCGTGGCGGCAGCGACAGCGGGGGAGACCAGGTGGGTCCGACCGCCGCGGCCCTGACGGCCTTCAAAGTTTCGGTTTGAGGTGCTGGCGGAGCGTTCGCCCGGACTCAGCTTGTCCGGGTTCATGGCCAGACACATGGAGCAGCCCGGTTCACGCCAGTCGAAACCAGCGGCTCGGAAGATCTGGGGAAGGCCTTCCGCTTCGGCTTGCGCTTTCACCTGGCCGGAACCCGGCACCACAAGGGTTCGCATGCCGTCAGCAACGGAACGGCCCTGGATCACGGCAGCGGCGGCCCGCAGGTCTTCGATGCGGCTGTTGGTGCACGAGCCAATGAAGACCGTGTCAACCGGGACATCACGCATCGGCGTGCCAGCCGTCAGGCCCATGTAGTCAAGGGCTCGAGTTGCCGCGTCGCGATCTCCGGCGTCCTCAAAGGCGTCAGGGTTGGGCACGGCGCCGGCAACCGGAACGGTCTGTCCCGGGTTGGTGCCCCACGTCATATGCGGCACGCAGTCGGCGCCGTCGATGATGAGTTCGCGGTCGTACGTGGCACCTTCATCTGTACGCAGGCTCTTCCAGTACTCGACTGCGGCGTCCCAGTCGTCGCCCTTGGGGGCGTTGGGGAGATCCTTGAGGTAGTCGAAGGTGACCTGGTCCGGTGCGATGAGGCCGGCCTTTGCGCCCCACTCGATGGACATGTTGCAGACCGTCATGCGGCCTTCCATGGAGAGAGCTTCGATCACGGGACCGCGGTACTCAGCGATGGCGCCGATGCCCCCGCCGGTTCCGGCCGCTCCGCAAATGGCGATGATGACATCCTTGGCGCTTGAGCCCTCGGGCAGTTCACCGGTGACGGTGACCGCCATGGTTTCCTGCGGGGGCTGGGGCAGTGTCTGCGTGGCAAGCACATGCTCGACCTCGCTGGTGCCGATGCCGAAGGCAATGGCACCGAATGCGCCGTGCGTGGACGTGTGGCTGTCGCCGCACACGATGGTCATGCCGGGCTGGGTGACGCCCTGCTCCGGACCAATGACATGCACGATTCCCTGATTGGGGTGACCCATTGGGTAGTTCGTGACGCCGAACTCTTCGCAGTTGTCGCGCAGCGTCTGTACCTGCTTCGCTGACACCTCATCTGCAATTGGCTGGTCGATGTTTTCGGTTGGGACGTTGTGGTCCTCGGTAGCCAGGGTGAGGTCGGGGCGGCGGACCTTGCGGTTGGAGATGCGCAATCCGTCAAAGGCCTGCGGCGAGGTGACTTCGTGCACGAGATGCAGGTCAATGTAGAGCGTGTCGGGCTGGCCTTCGGCCTGATGGACGACGTGAGCGTCCCAGACCTTCTCGATGATTGTCCTCGGCGCTTGAGTTTGGGGGGATGAGGTTTGGTCGGTCATCAAGCTTCAATCTCGACGATCTCAACGGTGAGCTTGCCGCCCGGGGCTTCGTACTGAACCTTTGAGCCGAGCTTCGCTCCCAGCAGAGCTTCGCCAAGGGGCGATCCGGCTGACATGACCGTCAGGCCGTCGCGCCGTTCCTCGATGCTGCCGATGAGGTATTTCTCGATGTCGTCGTCGCCTTCGTAGCGAATGCTGACCACGTTGTTGAGGCCGACAATCGAAGTGTCTCCGTCGGATTCAACAATCTCGCAGTCCTCGAGGGTTGCTTCGAGGTAGTTGATATACCCCTCCATCTTGCCCTGCTCTTCTTTCGCGGCGTGGTAGTCGCCGTTCTCGGAGAGGTCGCCAAGTTCGCGTGCCGTTTCGATCTTGCGGGCAATGTCGATGCGGCCACGTGTGGTGAGATCGTCGTATTCGGCTTTCAGGCGGTCAAACGCCGCCTGTGAGAGTTGCTTTGCCATAGCACCCGAGCGTATCGGAATCGGTTGGATCGGCGCTCCCTGGCCAAACGGGGCCCTCGGCCCAACCGAGAACAGCGACAGACCGTGCTCCGGGAGAGCTGAACTCTGGCGTTGTGCGGCGTCCTACAGTCCTTCGAGGTTCTCGCGAAGTATCCACTTTCGACCGTTCCGAGTCTCCACTTCGACTTGACCGCTGGGGCGTGTCCTGCCCGTAAGCCAGAGCGGTTCGGCATTGTGGCGCAGGGAGAAGGGCCTGGCTCCGTCGCTGATCAGTTGATCTCTGCGACGCACCCCTCGGACGGTGGCGAACTTGCGCTTGCGGCGCCGGAGAGCGAACCAACCGAGCAGTGCTCCAAACATGCTGGCAGCGAACGAGAAGCGCAGGAGCGGAAATTCGAGATCGGTAAGCGCGATGAGCGCCGCTGGTTCGCTGATCACAAGGCCGAGATTCTGGGTGATTGACCGGGCCTCTTCCGATGCGGACGAGTCGACGTCGTCTTTTGCAATCAGCGCCGCTTCGATGAACTTCGACGCCAGTCCGAGTTGAACGACTGTGATCTCCGCTGTCCGCTCAAGCTGTCCATTGCTGATGGTGTAGCTGAGAACCTGAACCTCACCGTCGGTGTCATCGAGCGCGATCTGGATCTTGTCACCGACTATCTCCGCGCTACCCGAACTGGGTTGGGAGACGCTGACGATGGTTGTGCCTGCGCTGATCTGGTCGTTTGTCAGCACGGCCAGAAGTTGGCGGTTGGCGCTGAGGACAAATCGATCGTTGGTTGCGACCAGGGTGACGACTGCGGCCAGCTCCAACGGAGGGGTTTCCTTTGTTGGTTCGGGTGGTGCAGTTGGAGTTGCCGTGCTCGTGGCCGTAGGAGTGCCTGTCGGAACGGTCGTGCTCGTCGGGTTTGGCGTGCTGGTTGGGATTGCCGTGGCTGTCGAGACCGCGGTCGCGCTCGGGGTTGGTGTGGACGTCTGGATGGGTGTGCCGGTGGGGACGGGTGTGCTGGTGGGGATTGGTGTGGCGGTGGCGGTTGGGGCTGGCGAACTGGTCGGTGTTGACGTGGGCGCAGGTGTGCTGGTGGGGATGGCGGTTGCGGTGGAGGCTGGCGCGGATGTCGGGCTTGGTGTGGCGGTGGCCGTCGCGGTTGGGGCGGGTGTGTTGGTGGGGATTGGTGTGGCGGTGGCGGTCGCGGTTGGGACGGGTGTGTTGGTGGGGATTGGTGTGGCGGTGGATGTCGCGGTTGGGACAGGTGTGTTGGTGGGGATTGGTGTGGCGGTTGCGGTCGGCGTTGCGGTTGGGGCGGGTGTGGCGGTCGCGGTCGGCGTGGCGGTTGCAGTTGGGACCGGTGTCGCGGTGGCGGTTGGCGTGGCGGTTGCGGTTGGGACGGGTGTGGCGGTTGCGGTCGGCGTGGCGGTTGCAGTTGGGACCGGTGTCGCGGTGGCGGTTGGCGTGGCGGTTGCAGTTGGGACCGCGGTGGCGGTTGGCGTGGCAGTTGCAGTCGAAGTCGCGGTCGGCGTCGTGGTTGACGTGGCGGTGGCGGTTGGAGTCGGCGTGGTCGTGCTGGTGGGTGTCGGTGTGGCGGTTGCGGTTGGGACGGGCGTGGCGGTGGCCGTCGAGGTCGGCGTCGCAGTGGACGTTGGCGTGGGCGTGCTGGTGGGTGTCGGTGTCGGCGCAATGACAGCGACGGAGTCGGTAGCGAAGAGAGGCCGAGGATCTGACCCGTCCGTGTACACAACAGCGCTGTTGAAGATCGTTGGAGCGTCGCCGGCCGTCGCTGTTTGCGTGACCGTCACGATCTTGGACTCTCCGGCGAGGAGCGTGCCGTGATCCACCCTGAGCACGCTCCCGCTTATCTGAAATGGCGAGGTGGAGTTGACCACAAACGCCGAGGGCATGACGTCTGTGAGCGTGACGCCATCCACCGCCGATGGTCCGTCGTTCGTGACCGTAATGGTGAACGTAACGTCCTGCCCGGCGGTTACCGGGTTCGGTGCTCCGACCTTGGTGATCGAGAGGTCGGGTTCCTGCCAGGAGAGGCACACGCCGGCGATGAACGGCGGCTCGGTCGACCCAGGGGATGGCTCCATTTGAAGGTTCAGTTCACCATCGGTCACTTGCACATCTGACGCGAGATTGAAAGAACCGTAGGTTCCTACCTGGGCAGCGATATCAAGCCCACTGTGCACGACCGTGTTCTCGAGTGAAACGTCGAAAACCCGATCGCCGGGCGCAGTGTTCGCGATCTCGGCAAACTGCAGTTCGGCCACGACGCGCGTGACTCCGTCCGGAACAGGGAGGGACCAGATATTTCCACCTCCACCCGCTTGCGTCTGGTACACACTGTCGGCGGTGGTCCCAATGATGGCCGCACCGGTTGTGCGCGAGTCACTCGAAGGGGTCCAGTTGTTGTTTGCAAACCACACCCGATCCTCTATCGGGCTCCAGGTGGTGGCACCCTGGGCGTTGAAGCAATGTTCGTCCGTTTCGGCGCTGACGAAATAGGTCCAGAAGGCCGAACTGGTGCCGCCGTTCTCGTCCTCGATCATGAAAGAGACGGGATAAGCGCCCGGAGGAGCGAAGACGGTGCCGGTGATCTCCCCGGTGGATGAATCCAACGTCAGACCAGCTGGCAGTCCGGCAGCCGAATAGGTGATGGTTTCTCCGCCGCCATGGAAGAAGTAGAGCCGCTCACCGCTGACGGCCTCGCCATTCGCAACGTAACGGTCGGGGGTCATGACATCGAGTGGGCCGGGGATGAGATTCACGCCTGGAGCACCGATGTGAAGGTCGAAGCTGTCCGATGCAACGTTTTGGGAGAAGTCGGTCGCCTCGATGGTGACGTTGTAAACCGTGCCCTGGCTTGCGGTTGGAGTTCCCACAATGGTCAGGACGTTGTTTGCGTCTGCGCTCCACGTGAAGTCGCCGTCGAGGCCGGTCACCGTAAATGTGATCGGCAGGTTCTCGGCGCTGACGCCAAGGATGGGAAGGCTGACGGTTTGGCCCTGTTGGAACAGGATCGAACCTGGAGGGCCAGCAACGGAAAGCGGGGTGTCGGCCGCAGTTGCGGCTGCTGATCGGACAAATGGTGCACTCACAAGCGCGACTGAGAGGATTGTCACGGCAAGCAGTACCCAGGTCAGCGTCTTTGCTTGCGAAGAATTCGAGGCCACGGCCTTGTATCGACGGCCGCATAGGAGAGGTGTAGCGGGTATGTCTCAGTGAATCGTTCGGCCCATGTATCGGGCCGAGCCGTCACGTTGATAATTCCCGCTCGCCGGGCGACACTGGTGTGCTTCACCAATTCGACAGAAGGACACGGGCATGGCTCCGAAGGTAGGAATCGTTGGCGGTGACGGCATCGGTCCAGAAGTTGTTGCTGAGGGGCTGAAGGTCATCGAGGCTGCTGGCGTGGAGCTGGACACCGTCGACTATGACCTCGGCGGTGCCCGCTACCTGAGAGACGGCGAAGTCCTGTCGGACGACACACTCGAAGAGTGGCGCAGTCTCGATGCCATCTATCTCGGCGCCGTCGGCAGCCCTGGTGTTCCCCCCGGCGTGATCGAACGGGGTCTGCTGCTCAAGATGCGATTCGCTCTCGACCTGTACGTGAACCTGAGGCCGTTTCGGTACCCAGAGAACAACATCGACTTTCTCGTCGTGCGTGAGAACACCGAAGGCACCTATGCGGGCGAAGGCGGATTCCTCCGCAAGGACACGCTGCACGAGATTGCCACACAGGGCTCCGTCAACACCCGAATGGGTGTTGAGCGCTGCATCCGCTTTGCCTTCGACCTGGCCCAGAGTCGTGAGCGCAAGCATCTCACTCTGGTACACAAGACCAACGTGCTCACGTTCTCCGGTGACCTGTGGGACCGCACGTTCAACGAGGTGGGAGCGGACTACCCCGACGTGTCCACTGCCTACAATCACGTGGATGCTGCGTGCATCTACTTCGTGCAGTCACCGGAGCAGTACGACGTGATTGTCACGGACAATCTCTTCGGTGACATCCTCACCGATCTTGGCGGAGCGGTCTCTGGCGGCATTGGCTTTGCCTCCTCGGCAAACCTCAATCCGTCCGGCACCGGCCCGTCCATGTTCGAACCGGTTCACGGTTCTGCACCGGACATCGCCGGCCAGGGCATCGCCAACCCCATCGCCGCAATCCTGTCTGGCGCCCACATGCTCGACCACCTCGGTATGAGTGACGAGGCTGCGCGCATCACCAGGGCATGCAACGAAGCCACCGACCTTGACGGAGGAACCGTCGCAATCGGCGATGCAATCGCTGCTGCTGTCTCTGGGGGAGCCTGAGCCATGACCACGCTGCCGACCTCGGTTGAGATCTACGACACCACGTTGCGCGACGGGGCGCAGTTGGAAGGTATCTCGCTCACGGTCGAAGACAAGCTCAACGTCGCTCGCCAACTCGACTATCTGGGCGTTCACTACATCGAAGGTGGCTGGCCCGGAGCGAACCCCAAGGACGACGAATTCTTCGAACGGGCCCGCAACGAACTGAAGCTGGACACCAGCCGGTTTGTTGCCTTTGGCAGTACCCGACGCATCAAGGGCAAAGTCGACGAGGACGTCACCCTGGGCAACCTGGTCAATAGTGGTGCCTCCGCGTCCTGCATCGTCGGCAAGGCATCGGAGTATCACGTGACCGAAGCACTGCGGACGACGCTCGACGAGGGAGTTGCCATGGTGGCCGACTCCGTTGAGTACCTCAAGTCCAAGGGCCAGTTCGTGCTCTACGACGCCGAGCATTTCTTCGATGGCTACAAGGACAACCCGGAGTTCACCATGCGGGTGCTCGAAGGTGCAGCCATGGCTGGCGTTGACCGGATCGTTCTCTGCGACACCAACGGCGGCACGCTGCCCAACGAGGTGGAGCAGATTGTCTCCCATGTCACCAACTACTTCGACGGTGTGGGCATCGGCGTTCACCTGCACGATGACACCGGTTGCGGCGTTGCCAACGCACTCGCCGGGGTGCGGGCCGGCGCCGTCCAGGTGCAGGGCACCATCAACGGATACGGCGAGCGCACCGGCAACTGCAACCTCATCCCCATCATTGGAAATCTGTCGCTGAAAATGGGCGTGGAAACCATTCCTGCGGATCGCATGGATCGGCTCACATCGGTGTCCAACCACATCGCCGAGCTCGTCAACTTTGCTCCGGATCCACAGCAGCCCTACGTCGGCCAATCTGCCTTCGCGCACAAGGCCGGACTTCACACGAGTGCAATCAAGCGCCGCCCCGACGCCTACGAACACATAGAACCGGCGAAGGTGGGCAATGGTGCACGCTTTGTGATCTCCGAGATGGCCGGACGGGCCAGCATTGCGCTGCGGGCACAGGACCTTGGCATCGAGATGGACGACTCCTCGCTGGGGGAAGTGGTCGATGTGCTGAAGCGTCTGGAATACGCCGGCTACCACTTCGAAGTGGCCGACGCATCGCTGGAGTTGCTGATGCGCGCCGCTGCCGGATGGGAACAGCCGTACTTCCAGCTTGAGTCCTTCCGGGTCAGCACCGATCATCGACGCGGCACCGGCGCCCGGGCGTGGAACGACATCGCTGCAGAGATGGACACCGAAGCCACCGTGAAGTTGTGGGTTGGCGAAGAACGTCTGTCAGCGCTGGGCGAGGGCAACGGTCCGGTTGACGCTTTGCACAAAGCCCTCGGCGCAGCCATTGGTGATCGGTACCCGCGGTTCGCCGACATAGCGTTGCTTGACTACAAGGTGCGTGTGCTCGACACCTCACGCGGAACCGGAGCGGTCACTCGGGTACTCATCGATTCCACCGACGGCACGCGCACCTGGTCCACAATCGGCGTCTCCGAAAACATCGTGGAAGCCAGCTGGCAGGCTCTCGTGGACTCCATCGTCTTCGGCCTCCTCATCGACCCGAGCTGACTCGCCGGATGGCATGTCCCGGCGGGCGCCACGATGCTGGCAGCTCGGAGTCGCACGCGGGAGCAGGCGGACTCATAGACTCGCTCTGTGGCACAACCAAAGTTCGTTCCTGCACCGTCCCAGCCGACTGACAAGTTCTACGAGTCGCCTCCGCGTCGAGAGGGGTCCTGGATGCCAACCCGTCCAGGCGAGGTTGTCCGAGAGGGTCAGCCGAACGCAGACCGCATGGGATCCCAGGGTCCGGATCAGGGCTTTGCCATCAAGCTGGCGAAACACCTTGAGCCTGAAGTGGTGCTGCAGCCGGGCGAACAGTTCGCGGACGCCATGTCCGGCTGTGTCGCGGTTGCCTTGAAGCGAGCGTCGCAGTTCATGCGCAGCCCATCCATTCATGACCTGCGCGCTGCGTTCGGGTTGTTCGGCTTCCTGGATGCTTTGCTACCTGCCGAACAGGTCGCCGTTCGTAAGCATCTCTTCTCGGAAGTGGCGCACCCGCATCACTACGCCGAGCGACGCCAGATCGCCGACCTGGTGGATGCCCAGTTCCTCAAGAACACACCGGAGACCATCCGCGCTGAGTCCGCCTCGTTCCTTCGCCAGCTCGCAGCCAACGCTGCAACAGGTCACTGAGTCGTGCCTCCTGCTCAACCGAATCCTGATGTCCGGGTGCGCTTCGCGCCGTCCCCAACCGGCTTCCTGCATGTGGGCAGTGCCCGCACCGCGCTCACGAACTGGTTGTACGCCCGGGCCACGGGCGGCAAGTTCGTGCTGCGTATTGAAGACACCGACCAGAGCCGCAATCAACAAGACGTTATCGACGTCATCTTCCGTGAACTCGAATGGCTTGGTCTTGACTGGGATGAAGAACCGGTCTTCCAGTCCTCTCGCCAGGAACGCCACCGCGAGGTGGTGGCCGCCATGCTTGCAAACGGTCAGGCCTACATCGTTGACAATGAGAAAAACGAGGTGGCCGGCACCGAGATTCTTGACGGACACGCCGTTCGATTCCGAGTGCCGAAGGGCCAGGACATCTCCTTTGACGATGAGGTGCGCGGCACCGTCTCGTTCAACTCCGACGAGCTCGAAGACTTTGTGATCTGGCGGAGCAACGATTCGGCCATGTTTCTGCTGGCCAACGCCGTGGACGATGCAGACATGGGCATCACCCACGCCATCCGTGGTGAAGACCTACTCAACACCGTGCCGAAGGTGTCGCTCCTGCTTGACGCTATGGAGCAGCCGAAGCCCACCTATGGTCACCTGCCGCTGCTGGTGGGCGAGGACCGCAAGAAGCTCTCGAAACGCAAGGACTCGGTCTCCATTGCCGACTTCCGAAGCGAAGGTTTCGTGGCGAAGGCCATGACGAACTACCTCGCACTGCTCGGCTGGGGTCCGCCGGACGAGGTGGAAATTCGCCCCATCGAAGAGATTGTTGCCCTGTTCAACATCACCGACGTGAACAAGGCGCCGGCCTTCTTCGACATCAAAAAACTCACTCACATCAATCACCACTACCTGCAGGAACTTGAGCCGGCGGCGTTTGTTGATCTCGCCACTCCGTACTTATTGGAAGATGACGTCGCCTGGGCTGCTGACGCATACAACGCAAAGCTGTTCGCCGAGGTCGCTCCAGAGATTCAGCAGCGCGCCAAGACGCTCAGCGAGGTCCCGGCCCTCATGCAGTGGATGTACGTGGACGAGGTCACCTTCGACGAAAAGGCATGGAAGAAGGGCATCGAGAAGGGCAGGCGTGTCCCCGAGATTCTCGACGGCGTCATCGCCAAATATCAGGACTGCTCCTGGGACGCGGAGACCATCGGCCAGATTGTGCGTGACGTCGGCGACGAACTGGAAGTGCGCTCACAGGTTCCGGTGCGCGTTGCAATCACGGGAACAAACGCCGGCATTCCCCTGTTTGAGCCGCTGGTAACCCTTGGACGGGAACGCACCATCGCTCGCTTGGTTCGAGCGCGGGCTCTTCTCGACACCTGACGCAGAGGACCAGCCATGCCCGTCGCCCCTGAGACCGACCTTCTTTGCCCGGCCCCCTCGACGCGTCTCGCCAAGCCTGTCTCAACGTCACCCTCACCCGCAGTTGATGAAGCGGCGAAGACTGCGGTCTCTGACACCGTCGTCACCGAAGCTCGTCCGACCGAAGCTCAGCCGGCCGGCGTGACCACGGCTGGGGGAACAACGGGACTCGGCGCGGCTTTCGCCGAACGAGCGATAGCAAAACGCGACCAGCGCCTTGAAGCCCATCGAGCCCAACTGGAGAGCGAAGGCGCTGATGCGATCGTCGCTTCTGCAGAGCCCGAGGGACCCATCTCGGTAGCCGATGCCATCGGGCCGAAAGCGCTGGGTGGCGCCTATGCCGCAAAGATGATGGCAAAGCGCGAAGAACGCATGGCCTACGACCGACGTCAGAAGCAAAAACGCGACGGTGAGGCAAAAGCAGAATCGGATGTACCCCAGCCGGAGAAGCCACAGCCGACGAAAGCAGAGCCAGCGAAAGCAGAGCCGGCGAAAGCAGAGCCGGCGGCCGTGACCGAGGAAGACGAAGCTGAGTTGTCAACGCTTGCCAAGTTCGCCCAGTACGCCGGGTTGCTGGCCTTGGTGCTCGTGGTCTACGTCGGTCTCACCGCTTGGCAGATCTGGGGTACAGCTCAACCGAGTGTCACCGATGACGGTCCGGTGAGCGCCGATGCCGTTGTGGTCCTGGGCGCTGCGCAATACGACGGCACGCCCTCGCCGGTGCTCGAAGGACGTCTGGCGAAGGCACTTGAGATCTACAACAGCGGAGAAGCCGCGTTCATCATTCCCACCGGTTCGAATCAGGAAGGGGACCGGTTCACCGAAGGCTTCACCGGCTTCACCTGGCTTCGAGACCGGGGCGTGCCCGAGGAGGCCATTCTCGTCAATGTCGATGGTGGCAACACCTGGGAACAGCTGACCTCCACCGCAGCCATTCTTGAGGCCCGTGAGCTGACCGACGCCATCCTTGTTTCGGACCCGTACCACACGTATCGCCTCACCGAGATTGCGGATGAGGCCGGCCTCGAAGCCACGGTGGTCCCAACTGATCTGGAGTCCACCTACTCGGACCTTGCACGCGAGACGGCTGCGGTGTCGGTGGGTCGTTTGATTGGTTTCCGACGCCTCAGCAATCTTCGCGGATAATCACGTCGTCACTGGGCGAGGTCAGCGCTACGCTTGTCTCTCGCTACAACCTTCGGGGTTGGTGTAATTGGTAACACAGCTGGTTCTGGTCCAGTCGTTGGGGGTTCAAGTCCTCCACCCCGAGCGCACAATATACATTCAACTGCTTCGCAGTTGCGGAGGTCGGTACCCAACCGGCCTGCGTAGCTTGGACGGCTTGAATCACAGATCGGCCCCATTCGTCTAGCGGCCTAGGACGCCACCCTCTCAAGGTGGTAGCACGGGTTCAAATCCCGTATGGGGTACAGAACACAGAAGTGCGAACCCGAGAATGCGAAAGCAATCTCGGGTTCCTGCGTTCTGTGCCTGGCTCCGTGGTCCGTAAATCAGCAGCGTCTCTGGGGCTCGCAAGCTGAAGTCTCATGGAGACGGTCTCGTCGCCCATGCAGCGATACGACAACATGTTGCAGGACGCACCGGTCCGCTGGGAAGACGCACCTGGTCGTGAGTGGAAGAGCAGACGTTCGTCCCGAATGACAGTTGCCGGGTTGCCCGGTACCCGCTGCAGGATGGATTCGGTTCCGTCACCTTCGACGCAAAGCCTGCGTCGAGCAAGCTCATTGGTGGCTGGGAGAACGACGACTGCCGTCCTTGGCGATCTCCGCCGCAAAGCCGGGCTGGGAGGGAATCGGGAAGACGGAGACCAGAGTGGCGCCCTGATCTGACCGGAACTCGTCGTGCGTGGTGCCTTCCTCGGCTGCGTAAGCGTGTCCGGCCGTCATGGTGACGCCGTTCGAAATGAGTTCGCCTTCCAGCACATAGCTGAACTCGGCATCACGGTGGTCATGGCTTGCGCCCACGTAGCCCGCATCGAACCGAAACAGCGCAATCATGCGCCCGTTTGCGGCCCCGAGAGGCTTCATCTCCACACCCGGACCCAATGTTTGCCAGGCAATGGCTTGCGCATCGGTGAAATTCCAGCCTTCGATCATATCGTCCCCCTCTTGTCATCGCCATCGTACAACGGTCGTTGGGAAGTGAGCCCCTTCAGGGCATCCGCACGGCGTAGGTTGCAGTCCCAACCGCTACCAATCGACCGTCTTCATCTTTGACCTCGGCCCGGGTGAAGATGACGGACCGGCCGCGGCGAACAATCCAGCCCTCGCCAACCGCTGAGCCAGTCAGACCCCGCAGGAACTGTACATTCAGCTCGATTGTCGACCAGAGAGCATCCTCGGGCATGCCGCTGCCGATGGCGGGAACAACAACGGTGTCGATAATGGTGGCGATTGCCCCGCCGTGGATCACACCGGCAGGTTGGGTGTTCGATGCAATCCAGGGGAGTCGGACTCGCGCATAGTCCTGGCGGACTTCCTCCAGTTCGATACCGATCCGACTGGCGAAGTACTCCGCGCCGCTCCCCAGAAAGTTGGACCAACGAGCGTGGGTTTCAGCATCAAGTGGAGGAAAGTCTTCAGCGCGCATGCCTGTCAGCGTAGAGCCCGCTGCGCGTGCGCTGAGTCGCGCAGTGAAAGAGAAATGTTTCGGCGCCAGCCAAAACTCCAGTTGACGGCGATCCGTCACGATCGACGTCCTCGTCGGGTTGAAAGGATTTGAACCTTCGACCCCCTGCTCCCAAATGCGGTGGATTGTTGGCGTGAAGCGGAATCCGGTTGTGTGGGCGGCGCCGCCGGACGCCTGTGCTTGCGGGTTCTGTCCGGTTGCGGTGCACGCGTGCACCATCTGAGCCGATACCCGCGGCGGTCGATTAGGTCGGTGTCGTCGCGGGCAGCACGGGGGTAAAGCTGCCAGTCGAGAACCTGGCGCGAAGGTGCCGTCCTAGGTCTACACAATCACAAGTTTGTAATTTGTGTAGTTTCGGGTCCGAAGTTCGGTTGAACTACGCACATAATCGCTGGCATGGTGGCTCATGGCGCAAAGTGCCGGAGTTCAAGCAATCGAGACGCATAGGGGAGCCATGTGGGACTGACGATCAAACAATGGAGACACGAGATCGGGAAACCGATCGAGGCGGCGCGCCAGCGGGCGGGACTATCCAAGCGCAAGGCTGCGCAGCTTGCCGGATGCAGCGAGGGACTTTGGCGACAGCTCGAATCAGGAGCACGTCCGATCCCTGGAGGCGACCCAGTGCCCGGGAACCCGCGCCCCACCACACTGATTTCTGCGCTCTCTGTCGTCGGGCTCGATGTGGCCGAGTACATGAAGATCGCAGGGCACGGCGACGTCGACATCGACAACGTCGTATTTCCCCATCGGCCGTTAGAGATATCCGACTTGGCTGCCCGGCTCGATCGGGTCGAGGAACGCCTAGACCGCGTGCTCGCTGCCCTTCAGGGCGTCCAGATCAATACCCGCCCGTGAGAGTGCATCTTCGAGACGGTCCGCTACCGCTTCCAGACCGGCGACCCGTTGGGCCAGTTGTTCAATGTTGGTCGATGTATCCGATGTGTGAGAGATCATGTCCACGTCTTTTTCGATCAGTTGGTTTAGGTGAGCGAACCTATCGACGGTGTGTGACGGTCTCGAAACTCTTCGCCGCATCCATACTCTGCGTTCTCGTTTTGGGTGCTTGCAGCGGCGACACAACCGTGCCAATGACCGAAGCCGAGGCGCAGGCAATCATGGACACTTTTCAACAACCCTCCTCGCTCGAACTTGCGCTCATCGGTTTCCAGTCAATCGGTGTGGTATCACCTGACGGGGCGCTGACCGGCGACCCGATCGAATGCGCCGAGATGGAGGCCAAGGTTCGAGCGTTGGAGTTCGGAGACGGCCCAGCCGCGGCCGCTCTCAAACAGAATCAGGCGCAGCTCGTAACGATCTTTCAGAGATGCACCATTCTCGACGCCCCAGAATCGTCGACCGACGTGACGCGAATGGCGTGTCAAGCGCGGTTCGTTCTCGGCACCATCGGCGACTCGACCGAACTATGCGCGCCGTACCTCGACTAGCCGGCGCCCGACTCGATCTCCTCAAACGCGGCGGCCATCACATCCGTCATAACCGCGGCGGCGGCGCGATCAGCCGACGGCAACAGGTGGGCATACGTCTCGAATAGCTGCTGCGGCGAAGAGTGTCCGAGCCGATTCGCTGCGGTCTTAGCGTCGACGCCACCAGCGAGCAAGTGTGTGCCGGCGAAGTGGCGGAGGTCGTGGGCGCGCACATCGGCCAACTCTGGGATAGCGGTTCGGAGTCGACGCCACCAGGACTTCACTGCTTCGGGCGACAGCTCCTTCGCTCCGGATGGTGTATCCGGGGATGCGAAAAGGAACGGATCCGGGTCGAGCGGGATGCCGAGCGCGAGCGCGTTCGCTGCGGTCTCTGATCGGAGTCTTCGGACAGCGGCGACGGTGACGTCGTCGAGTCGGACAGCGACGTGCGGCTTGTTTTTCTTGGTGCCCTTAACGACGACGTTGCCGGTGTCCGCGAGGACGACACCGCGGGTGAAGCGGGCGTCGCCGGTGTCGAGGTCGATGTCGCGCCATCTGAGTCCGAGGAGTTGGGAGCGGCGAGCGCCTGTGTGAGCGGCGAGCCAGATGTACGCGTGCCAACGTGCGTCGCCGGAGACGTGTCGGATGACTCTCGCGACGAGGACCGGGTCGGGTGGTGTTATGTCCGTTGGCAGGATCGGCGGCGGCGTCGCGTCTCTCGCGGGGTTCGATCGGATCTCGCGCCATTGCACCGCTGCCGTGAATGCGGATGACAGCGTGACGTGAACGTGGCGAACGGACCGAGCTGCGAGCGGTCCCCCCTTCTCAGAGCCCGACGCGGTGAGGTGAGCGTAGAGTTCGTCGAGTTCCGCGGCTGTGATCTCGTGGGCGGGGCGTTCGCCGATCCTTGGGAGGATCTTGAGCCGGATCGTGCGGCGGCGGTCGGCGAGCGTTTTCGGCGACCAGTGCGCGCCGCGGGCGGCGATCCATCGGTCGAGGAGCTCGGCGACGGTGCCGGCGGCGGCGCCTGGAGCGAGGTCGTCGGGCCGTCCGTAGTGTTCGACGATCATTTTCGCGAGGACGGCTTCGGCTTCGGCGCGGCCCTTCTTCGTTTGGGGTGCGTGAACGACCTTCGAGGGCCGGTGCTGTTTCCCGTCGGCGGTCGTGCCGGCGTAGATCTGGACGCGCCACCCGACGGTCTTGTGTTTGCGGACGGTGCCCCTCATGGGGTGTGGTTGGTGGTTGGAATGGCCACGAACATATACGTGGGGTGCGCCACTCGATCCGGTTGTGGTGCACGCGGCGTCTATCGTGGTGCACGGTGCCTCTAAAAACCTCGAACAAAACTGCGAAAGATCGCTGCTATTGCAACGATCTTTCTATGTCGGGTTGAAAGGATTTGAACCTTCGACCCCCTGCTCCCAAAGCAGGTGCGCTACCAAGCTGCGCCACAACCCGTGACCGTCAAAGCGTAGCGGGACCGGACCTCGAGGCGACCAGAGATTTATCCACCGTGCATTGATTGCCCAGCGTTCACGTCCGGGTCGGCGACAACCCAGACGGTGAGCTCACACCCGGTTGCCTGAGCGTCGGCCATGAGGAGGTGCAGGGTGTTGTCCTCCCACGCGTCGGCGAACAGGTGGAGGTGGCCAAGGCCCAACGGTTCCACCAGGCCGGTCTGCACAATTTCCGAAGTCCGTCCGCTGCCAGTGGTTGCCTGGGCGGCGAAGCCAATTGGTTCAGCAGTGGTGTTGACGATGTCTGGTTCCCAGCAGTCGGGAACCAGAAGCATGTGCTGCGATGGGTCGGCCAGGATCATGTCGGCATCGGCCGCTGCGGGAGAACAGGAACCGAGTAACGCGGCGCTCAGCACAAGCATCGGCAAAACCAAAGAAGCCCTCACCTGCACCTATCGGCAGAGGAGGGCGTCTTTTGAGGTTCAACGGCATCGGAGATGCCGGATGACTACGTCAGGCTGGCGTCAACCTTCTCGAGGGCGTCGTCCTCGGTGACGTTCAGTGCGAAGCTGAGTTCACTGACAAGAATGCTCTGCGCCTTGGTGTAGAGAGACTTCTCTCCGGCAGAGAGACCCTTCTCCTTGTCACGCAGCGCCAGGTTCCGGACAACCTCCGCCACCTGGTACACGTCTCCGGACTTGAGCTTCTCCTGGTGGTTCTTGAAACGTCGGCTCCAGTTGGATGGCTCGCGCACATCACGACGGCGAAGAACCTCAAAGAGGTCTTCGACATCCTCGGTACTGATTGGCCAGCGCATGCCAACCTCATCGACCTTGTCCACCGGTACGGACAGTGTCATCTCACCATGCGCCATTTCGAGCACGAGGTATTCGGTCTTACGCCCGAACGCTTCCCGCTTCTCTTTTTTCTTGACGGTGGCAGCCCCGTGGTGCGGGTAAACGACTTTGTCGCCGGCTTTGAAGGTCATGGTTCTCCCAACGCAAACACTTCGGAGTGAATCGCGCATTGACGATTCGTTTGCAGCTCTCCAGTTTGCCACGTTAGCCCGTGATTGCCTCGGAGTTGGTCGACTTTGATCCGTTGTGCCAGGACCCTTCGACCGCAGGTAGCCCAGCGTGGTCTTACTGGGCCGAACGGCCCATCAACCTTGAGTGGAGACTCAGAGAATCCCCGTCACATTCGCCCAATCAGGCCAAAAGTCTGCACGGGAGGTCCATGGGCCATCGGGCTCAACGTGCGGCTGGTTCATGCTGTTTGCTTGCTTGGACCGCTCTCATGCCGACTCTTCTGCTGTACCCAAGGTCCAGAAACTTCCCCACACGGAGAGACATTAATGAGACGCAGATCGGCTTTAACCAGATCGGTGACGGTTGCTTCAGCCCTTGCGCTGGTCGCAACCATCCTGTTCACAGCCATTGCCCCAGGCAATGCCCTGGCCAATCCCGCCGCAGACCCCACAGACGTGAACCTCACGACCGAAGGCGCAAGCGAGTCCGGCACCGTGCCCGACGGCGTTTGCCGGGCCGATGTCGCCGTGATCGGCGGCGGTGGTGGCGCCAACTTCGCCACCTCCGGCAGCTTTCCGCCCAACGCGGTTGATCACCGCGGTGGTGATGCAGCATCGTTGACCGCGCAGTACGAACTACACCCTGGTCAGCCATACTCCGCATCCAGCGGCGGTGGCGGCGGCGGTGCGGGCGACCTCGACGGCGGTATCGGTGCCAACGGCACCGGCGGAAGCGGCTCACCGACCAACTTCCACCAGGGTGCTGGTGGTGGTGGTCGCTCTGACGTGTTCCTCGCTGACCTCACGACTCCTGCACTGGTAGCCGGTGGCGGCGGCGGCTCCGGTGGCGGTCACTATGGACCGGGCATGGACGGCGGCGCCGCTGGCGTCCCGGCTGGCACTGGCGCTGCGGCCGGTGCAGACGGCGTTGAAGGAAACGACGCCGGCAATGTTCTCCTCACCGGTGGCGGCGGTGGTGGCATCGCTGCACCCGGCGCGGGCGGCGTGAGCGGCACCAATACTGCCTACAACGGCTTTGCCGGTGTAGGCGCCAACGGCGGTAACGGTGGACCCGGCGTCGGTATTGACTGGGCAGGCGGCGGTGGTGCCGGCCTGTTTGGTGGCGGCGGTGGATCATCAACCAGCACCAACGGTGGCAACGGATCCAACAACATCAACGGTAGTAACATCGGTGGAAGCGGCGGTGGTGGTGGCTCCAGCTACATCCAAGGTGTTGCCATCGACGGCCTCGCAACCGCGCCAACCACCAGCGCATCGCTTGTAGCAGCTGCCGGTCCGGGACGTTCCGGTTGGGGCGGTACCGGCAACCCGACCGCTGCCCAGGGCGCAGACGGCCTTGCCACCATCGACTTCATTCCGTGCAACTACGACCTGCAGGTCACCAAGACCGCGGCGCCCGCCGCACTTCTTCTGGGTGAAACAATCACTTGGACCGTGACGGTCACCAACGTTGGACCCGACGAGATGACGCGAGGCGACCTCGTCACCCTGACCGACTCCCTCCCGGGCTCCGGAGCGACCAGCGTCGTATCGATCACCCACACACCCGGAGCGCCCAGCGGTCTGGACCAGAGCCCTGTTACCTGTGACGTTGCGCCTGGTGCAGCCATGGCCGGCACCGTGACCTGCTCTCAGCCGTATGCATCCAGTACAGGCGTCAACGTTCCGGCCGGTGGCGATCGTGGTCTTGATGTCGGTGGCTCCATCGAGATCGTCTACACCCAGGTCGCTGCAGACCTCGGATGTGCCACCAACACTGCTGGTGTGACCGACCGCGCGGACAACGGCACGGCCTCGGCCGAGGTCTGTGTCTCCGAAGAGATCGACTACATGACCGTCGACAAGTCTGTTGCCTCGGGTCCAACCAACAACCAGGACGGCACCTACGACATCAGCTACGACATTGTCGTTGAGGTACCCACAGCCTCCCCAGCCTGCACCGGAACCGGCCTGGCGCCGGACTACTGCGTGCTCAAGGCACAGGACAACGTCCAGGCGACAGACGGTCTTGACGCAACGATTGCCGCAGCGGCCACGAGCATCTCAAGTGCCGTAACCGCCGGAACCTGTACCGAACCCGCCGTCGCGTACGACGGCGTGGCAAACACATCGCTGCTGAGTGGCACCGACACCATTACTCCCGGAACCTCCTGCACAATCACCGTGACCATGACCGTCACTTCCGACCCTGATGCAGGCATCGGTACCATTCCGCTCGGATCTGACACCACCAACACTGCAGGCGCCACGTCAGATGCGACAAGCGCCACGGACACGGCGACCACGCAATTCACGGAGAACCCGTCGATGGCGGTCGGCAAGTCAATCACGGCTGGCCCAACATCCAACCAGGACGGCACCTACTCGCTGACCTATGAGGTAACGGCCTTCAACGACGGCGACGTCGAATTGCGTGACCTGCAGATCGATGACGGCCTGCAGACCGTGTTTGGTGCTGCGCTTGTCTCGGGAACCGCAACCTCGGTCGGCTGCACCGACAGCACCGCACCGTATGACGGCGTCACAAATACAGCCCTCCTGACCGGAACCGACACGCTTGCGGTCGGAGGCACCTGCACATCAACCATCAACGTGATAGTGACCGTCGACTCTACGGTGGCTGGATCAGCCGCGCTGAACACCGACTACACCAACAGCGCAGCCGGCTCTGCAACGAGCCCTTCAGACGCCCCGGTTGGCGACTCGGCCACAGCCACGACGCAGTTCACGGAGAACCCGTCGATGGACGTGGCGAAGTCTGTAGGTGACCCCACCAACAACCAGGACGGCACCTACACAATCGTCTACACCGTGGTCGTGGTGAACGACGGCGACGTTGAACTGCGCAACGTACAACTCGATGATGGTCTCCAGGCTGTCTGGGGCGGATCCCTCCTCGGAGCGACCGCATCAACGGTTGGACCGTGCACCGACGCAACCACCCTTCCCTATGACGGTGTGACCAACACGCTGCTATGGGAAGGAACCGATACCATGTTTGCCGGCGCTGCCGGACCACCCGGGGACACCTGCACCGTCACGATCACTGCGACGGTGACGGCCGACTCCCTGTCCGCTGCCCCTGCAGCACTCGACACGGACTACACCAACACCGCAGCTGGTTCAGGTACGTCGCCCGGCGGCACCCCCGCCGGCGACCGCGATACGGCCACGACTCAGATCTCGGAAACTCCGATGATGGGTGTGACCAAGGCGCTTACCAGTGGGCCAGACAACAATGGCGACGGAACCTATGACCTGGACTACACCATTACGGTGGCGAACACCGGCGACGTGGAGCTGCGCAATGTGCAGACCACTGACGGTCTGCTCGCTGTATTCGGAGGCGCTCTCGTCTCCGGCACGGCTGCTGCCCCCACTGGTACCGGTGGATGTACAGCACCGGCCGCTGCATACGACGGCACGACAAACACCAACCTGCTTGCGGGCACGGACACGATTGCGGTTGGAGCAAGCTGCGAAATCATCGTCTCTGTCGTCGCGAGCGCTGACTCGGACGGTGCCGCTCCGGCCGCACTCAACACCGACTTCACCAACACGGCAACCGGCTCGTCCACATCACCATCCGGCGCGCCGGTCGGTGGAACGGATGACGCCACGACGCAGTTTACGGAGATGCCCGGCCTCGACGTGGTGAAGAGCATTGCGGATGAGCCGGTCAACAACGAGGACGGCACCTACACAATCGAGTACACGCTCGACATCGCCAACACCGGCGATGTCGAACTTCGCAACTTTCAGACCGAAGACGGTTTGTCGGCTGTGTGGGGCGCTGGCCTCGTGAGTGGTACGGCTGTGAGTACCGGTGCATGCACAGACAGCGCAGCGCCATACGACGGCACCGTGAACACGAACCTGTTGACCGGAACCGACACACTCAGCGTGGGCGCAAGCTGTCAAGTCGTGATCACTGCGATTGTCACCGTGGACACCGATGTCGACGGTTCGGCATCACTCGATACCGACTACACCAACACGGCAACCGGTGACGGCGACACCCCCGCCGGTGGCAACGTGAGCGACAGCGATGACGCTGTGACGCAGGTGAGCGAGATGCCGGCCTTCGATCTGGTCAAGACCATCACCGATGGTCCAACCAACAACGAGGACGGCACCTACACAATCGAGTACACGATTGACATCGAGAACACCGGCGATGTGGAGCTGCGCGACGTGCAGGTCACGGATGGCCTGCAGGCCGTCTGGGGCGGAGCACTCACCTCGGCAACCGGAGGGGTAGCGGTTGGTGCCTGCACCACCGCCACCACCCTGGTTTACGACGGCATCACCAATCTGAACCTGCTCGAAGGCACCGACACCATGGCCGTGGGTGACACGTGCTCCATCGTGGTCACCGCCATCGTCAGTGTGTCTGACACCCTGGCCGCTCCGGCCGCACTCGACACCGACTACGAGAACACCGCCGACGGTGGCGGCGTCTCGCCAGGTGGAGAATCCGCGACTGATGCAGACACGGCAGTCACGCAGGTCTCGGAAAACCCGGGCGTCGACATTGTCAAGACCCGAACCGGTGGGCCGATCAACAACGAAGACGGAACCTGGGGCATCCAGTACACGCTGGATGTGACCAACACCGGCAATGTGGAGCTGCACGACCTGCAGGTCCAGGACGGCCTCGTTGCCGTCTTTGGCAATGCAATCCAATCTGCGGTTGCAGCAACCACCGGCCCATGCACCGACAGCACCACGCCCTACGACGGCGTGACCAACATTGATCTGTTGACCGGGCTGGACATCCTGCCGGTCGACGGAGTGTGCGCAATTGTCATCGATGTAACCGTCACAGTCGACGAGAACGACCCGGATGCAGCCCAGCTCGACGCTGACTACACCAACCTTGCTGCCGTAACCGGCGACTCGCCGTCGGGCGCGCCGCAAGCCGCAGCCGATGATGAGACCACCAGCCTCGGTGAGAACCCCGCGATTGAGGTGACGAAAGCCGTCGTAGGAGAACCCGTCAACAATGGCGACGGTACCCATACCGTCACCTATCAGATCCTTGCGTCCAACATGGGCGACGTCGAACTGCGCAATGTGCAGGTCGATGACGGCCTCGAAACAGTCTTCGGCGCTGGCAACATCGTCTCGGCAGCCACGACGACCGCCGCACCGTGCTCCACCAACCCCGGCTACACGGGTAGCGGCGCCGGTACAGGTCTGCTGTCGGGAACCGACACCATCCCGGTCAGCTCGGTCTGCGATATCGCCCTGACCGTCACGGTGACTCCGGGAACGAACCTCGGACCGTACACGAACACTGCTGACGCATCGGGAACCTCACCCGGTGGCGAAGGAGTTGCCGCCGATGATCCGGCTGACGTGACCTTCGTCGAGAACCCGGCAATCGACGTGGTGAAGACCGTGTCGCAGCAGCCGGCCTCGAATCTCGACGGCACCTTCGACATGAAGTGGGAAGTGGTCGTTGAGAACACCGGCGACATCGTTCTCCACAACGTGCAGTTGGCTGACGACATGGCGGCCGCACTCGGTACGACGGTTGGGTGGACAGTTACCGGTACCGCACTCGATGCAGCCGACACCTGTTCGCTCGCTTCGGCGTCGCCGTACACCGGTTCCGCACCCGACACCCTGCTGCTGGACGGCACCGACAGTCTTGTCATCGGCGAAACATGCACGATCACCATCGACGTCACGCTCGAACCGGGCCTGGCGCTCGGTCCGCACACCAACACGGTGGACGCCAACGGCACCTCACCCGGAGGTGCATCGGTGACAGACACCGATGATGCACCCGTGACGGTCATTGAGAACCCGGCCATCGACATTGTGAAGACGATCAAGACCGAACCCGTCAACGACGGCACCGGCATCTTCACGATGACCTACGAAATGATCACTACCAACACGGGCGATGTCCCGCTGTACGGCGTGCAGGTCACCGATGACCTTGCAGCTGCCTTTGCCGGCGTCGCCAGCTGGTCCGAGGTTGCCACCGTCACGGCCGGAGGTTGCAACATCAACCCGGGCTTCGACGGCACGGCTGACATGAACCTGCTCCTTGGACTCGACGCTGTGGCAGTCGAGGCCTCTTGCACCATCGAAATTGAGGTCACCTTCGACCCCGAGGGCGTGCTTGGCACCTACACCAACGCAGCAGGCACTTCCGGAACCTCACCCGGTGGCGAAGGTGTCTCTGACGCTGACAGCACCGACGAGGAAGTGGAAGAGAACCCGCAAATCTCGTTGACCAAGGACATCGTGTCCCCGGGCATCGTGAACAACCAGGACTTCACCTATGACCTCACCTACGCCTTCGTTGTCACCAACTCCGGCGACGTTCCCCTGAACGGGGCCCAGGTCACCGATGACCTGACAGGCACCTTTGCGGCCGCTGCTGGTTTCAGTGTTGCGCCGGGTGCCGTTTCGGTAACGGCTGGAGCGTGTGTGCCGAACCCGGCATTCGACGGATCCGCCGACACCAACCTGTTGGCTGGAACCGATCGACTCGTTGTTGGAGCGTCCTGCACCGTGCAATTCACGGTCACCGTGACACCGGGCGCCACGCTGGGCGTGTACGACAACACGGCCGATGCCACCGGCACCTCACCGGCAGGCGAAGGCGTGTCCGACGTCTCCCATGACGGCGCAGATGCTGACCCCGAAAGCGACGGCCCCGGGGACAACAGCGACCCGACCCCGGCGACGTTCCCGGAGAACCCGCAAATCTCGCTGACCAAGGACATCATCGATCCTCCAGCCGTCGTCAACAATCAGGACGGCACCTACACCCTGACCTACCGACTGGTGGCAACAAACACCGGAGACGTGCCGCTGCTCAACGCGCAGATCGTGGACGACATGTCCGCTACCTACGCCACAGCAACCTCGTGGTCAGTGGCAGGCACCTCCCAGCCCAACCTTGATCCGTGCACCACCAGCGTCAGCTATGACGGTTCACCCGACACGGCGCTGCTGGCCGGGACAGACACAATGTTGGTTGGCGCAGTATGCACCGTCGACATCGAGATCCTGGTCACGCCCGGCGCTGACCTTGGCCCGTACAACAACTCTGCAACGGCATCGGGCACCAGCCCGGGCGGCCAGGGTGTTGATGACATTTCTCAGGATGGCACCGACCCCGATCCGGAAGGTGACGGACCCGGCGACAACAGTGACCAAACTCCGGCATGGTTCACAGAAGCCCCCCAGATCAGCCTCGCCAAGAGCCTGATTGGAGGCCCAACCAACAACGGTGACGGCACCTACGCCGCCACCTACCAGTTGGACGTGGCCAACTCCGGCAACATCATCTTGTACAACGTGCAGGTCAATGACGACATGTCTCTCACCTATGCGCCTGCCATCAGCTGGATCGTTGACGCTTCCCGAGTCACTTCTGGAGCGTGCACATCCGCCACGACGGTTGCCTACGACGGCTCACCCGCAACGGGCCTGCTTGAAGGCACCGACGCAATGGCTGTGGGCGATACCTGCACCCTGGAAATCGATGTGACGTTCGAGCCGGGCTCATTCCTCGGCGCCTACGACAACACGGCCACCGCCGACGGCACCTCGCCCGCCGGTGATCCAGTGTCCGACATCTCCCAGGACGGTGACGACGCCGACCCCGAAGGTGACGGCCCGGCCGACAACAGTGACACGACACGCCTGAGCGTGGGCGAGAATCCATCAATTGATCTCACCAAGGTCACCGCCGATGGTCCCACGAACAACATGGACGGCACCTACACGTTGACATGGGGACTCACTCTGACCAACACCGGTGACATCGAGGTGCGCGACGCGCAGATCACCGACGACATCGCAACCACCCTGAGCCCGGCGCTCAGCTGGACACTCGATGACCACGCCGTTACCGCCGGACCGTGCACCGACAGCACCACCTTCGACGGAATCGCCGACCTCGGTCTGCTCGCCGGCACGGACACGCTTGCCATTGGCGACGTGTGCGAACTCGACATCACCGTCACCGTGACTCCTGGTGAAGCACTCGGTGGCTACACAAACGTGGCGGACGCAACAGCAGTATCACCCGCTGGCGCATCGCTCAATGACGTGGACGACGAAGACACCACCTTCACCGAGAACCCGCTGGTCGATATCCAGAAGGACATCGTTTCGGGCCCGACCAACGACGGCACCGGCGTCTTCACCAGCGTCTACGAACTGGTCATCACCAACACCGGCGACGTTGCTCTCGCAAATGTGCAGGTCAGCGATGACCTCTCGGTGGTGTACGAAGGCGTTGCCTCCTGGACTGCGACTTCCGCAGTCACGGGCGGCATTTGCGCCGACAACCCAACGCCATTCGACGGCGATGCAAACCCGAACCTGTTGGCAGGAACAGACACCCTTCCGGTGATCTTCACCTGCACGATGCAGATCACGGTGATCTTCGATCCGGGCGCCGATCTCGGCGACTACGTCAACACCGCAAGCGTGACCGGCACATCACCGGCCGGCGCAGATGCAACTGACGCCGATGACGCTTCGGGAATGGCCGAAGAGAACCCGCAGATCAGCCTCTCGAAGGACATCGTGGCCGCTCCGGTCAACAACAACGACGGAAGTTACAGCCTGACCTACGGTCTGGTCGTCACGAACACCGGCGACGTTCCGTTGAACAATGCGCAGGTCGACGACTCCCTGGCCGCAACGTTTGCTGACGCAACGGCATGGCAGGTTGATGGAACATCGGTGACGGCAGGCGACTGCACCGCAGCGGTAACCACTCCGTTCGACGGCGATGCTGCACCGGGCCTTCTTGAAGGAACCGACATGATGGCCGTTGCCGACACCTGCACGATCACCATCGATGTGACCGTGACACCCGGGGCCGACCTCGGTGCCTACGACAATACCGCCACCGCATCCGGCACATCGCCGGCCGGTGAAGGTGTCGACGACATCTCCCAGGACGGCGCCGAAGCTGACACCGATGGTGATGGCGATCCAGGCAACAACAGTGACCCGACTCCGGTTTGGTTCACCGAGGAGCCCCAGATCAGCCTGACCAAGGACATCTTGGATGGACCGGTCAACAACGGAGACGGCACCTACGGCCTGACCTACGGCTTTGTTGTCGCCAACAGCGGCAACGTGGCTCTGGCAGACGCCCAGGTAGACGATGACCTGTCGGCCACGTTCACCGAAGCAGCCAGCTTCGTTGTTACACCCGGCTCGGTCACGGTGACTGCGGGTGACTGCAGCGCATCGGCCAGCTTCGATGGTGTTGCCGACACCGGCATGCTTGCAGGAACCGACACGATGGCAATCACCGATACCTGCACGATGACCTTCGAGGTCACCGTGACACCGGGCACCACGCTCGGTGACTACAACAACACCGCCACCGCCTCCGGCACCTCACCGGCGGGTGACGGTGTTGACGACATCTCCCAGGATGGCGCCGAAGCTGACCCCGAAGGCGACGGCCCAGGTGACAACAGTGACCCGACACCCGTCGAGTTCCCGGAGAACCCGGGGATCAGTCTGACCAAGGAAACCGTCGCTGGCCCGGTGAACAACCAGGACGGCAGCTACAGCCTCACCTACGGCCTCGTTGCCACCAACACGGGTGACGTTCCACTGGCAGGTGTGCAGGTGGACGACAATCTGGACACCACCTTTGCCACGGCATCCATCTGGATCGTGACCGCAACCTCGGTTACGGCCGGTGACTGCTCGAGCAGCACCAGCTACAACGGTCTGACCGACATCGGCACGCTTGCCGGAACGGACTCGATGGCGGTGGGCGCAGCCTGCTCCATCTCCATTGACGTGACTATTGTCCCCGGTGCCGAGCCTGGCCCCTTCGACAACACGGCAACCGCAGGCGGAACCTCGCCTGGCGGAACAGCCGTGAGTGACATCTCCCAGGACGGCGCAGAAGCCGACCCGGACGGTGACGGCGACCCCTCCAACGACAGCGACCCAACCCCCGTCTCCTTCTCGGAGAACCCGGAGATCTCGCTGACGAAGGACATCGTCGACGGACCCACCAACCGTGGTGACGGAACCTTTGACCTGACCTACGGCCTGGTCGTCACCAATACCGGTGACGTTCCACTGGCTGGCGTGCAGGTAAGCGACGACCTTTCCGTAACCTGGGCTGACGCAACGTCGTGGGCCGCTGGAGTGGTGACGGTTACCGCAGGCGACTGCGTGGCATCAACCACCTTCGATGGTTCGACGGACACCGGCCTGCTTGCTGGAACCGACGGTCTCACCGTTGGTGAGAGCTGCACCGTGACCGTGGCGCTCGAAGTTGTACCAGGGGCGGATCTTGGCCCCTATGACAACTCGGCAACCGCCGACGGAACCTCACCTGCAGGCACTGACGTCAGCGACATCTCCCAGGACGGCATCGAAGCCGACCCGGATGGTGACGGCGACCCGTCCAACAACAGTGACCCGACCCCGGCATGGTTCACCGAAGAGCCGGCAACGGCCCTGACGAAGGACCTCGCTGAAGGCCCCACCAGCAACGGTGACGGCACCTATGACCTTGTGTACAGCATGGTCCTCGCCAACACCGGCAATGTGCCGCTCACCGGCGTGCAACTCAACGACACACTCTCCGAAGCCTTCGCTGATGCGACAAGCTTCGACGTGAAGAGTCACGAGGTTGCCTCTGGTGTGTGCACCGCATCCACCACCTACGACGGTGTCTCTGACACCGGCCTGCTGAGTGGCGACGATGTGCTGTCAACCAGTGACAGCTGCACGGTTGAGATCACCGTGGTGGTGACGCCCGGCGCCGAACTCGGCCCGTACAACAACAGCGCCACCGTCGCCGCAGCAACCTCGGCCGGTGCCCTCGTCAGCGACGTGAGCCAGGACGGAGATGATGAGGATCCCGACGGTGACAACGACGCTGGAAACAACAGCGACCCGACACCGGCAGAGTTCCCCATTGATCCATCGATTGCTCTGTCCAAGCGTGTTGCGGATGGTCCGACACTCATCTCGGGTTCGAACTACTCGCTCACCTACCGTCTGAATGTGGCCAACACTGGCGACACAGCGCTGGCCGACACGCAGGTGGAAGACAAGCTTGCAACCACGTTCGCAGCCGCCAAGGCCTGGACGGTTGAAGCAGTGACTGTTTCCAACGGAGACTGCACAGCATCCACAACCTTCAACGGTGACAGCGATGCCGGTCTGCTCAGCGGAACCGACACGCTTGCCACTGGAACATCGTGTGTGATTGATGTGAAGGTGACGGTTGACGTCGGAACCGCAGACGGCAACTTTGAGAACACCGCCACCGCAACCGGAAACGGACCCGGCGGAGCTCAGGTGACCGACGTGAGTCAGGACGGTGCCGACGCAGACCCGAACGGCGACGGCGACGCCACCGACAACAACGTACTGACGAAGGTGTTGGTGAAGGGTGTCAGCGCTCCGCCGCCACTCCTGGCCTTCGTGGCACCGACACCCACACCAGTTCCGCAGCCGGTGACCCCACTTGCACTCACCGGTGCGAACTCGCTGCGGATGGCCGCTCTGGCTGTCGCAATGCTCGGCTTCGGCGCAACTCTCGTGCTCGGCGCACGCCGACGCAGGGAGGACTGACCGACACGCAGTAACCCATCCAAACCGAATGAGCCCCGGCGCCACATGTGGTGCCGGGGCTCTTCGCGTTCCCGTGTCTTCGCCGGGTTCTGACACCCAGCAGGTCCGTGCCGCGAGTCCTGCCCGTCGCAGTGCGAGGATGGGGCCGTGGCAAACCGTCGACCCGTCACAGCCGCAGTGGTTGCGGCCACAGCGCTTGTGGTTGCGCTCGTCATCGTGATGGCGCGCGGTCGGCTCTACGCCCCGGCTGTCTCGTCCGTGGACGCCATGCCGATCATCGCAACCAGGGTCGAAACGGCCCCGGATGAGCCAGGCACGCTCGCACCGTATGCCGGGCTTGGCGCGTGGCTTGACGCATTCGATTACTCCCCGGCCTACGGGCCGAACGGTGAACCTGCGCTGGACGCCGGGGTCACCGTCGAGGAGATGGACGCAGCGGGGGTAAAGACCATCTTCATCCAGGCAACCCGGTTCAGTTCACGGACCGCTGGCCTTCTCGAAGATGAGTGGGTGCTGGCCGACATCCTGCTGCGCGCCCACCAGCGGGACATGGATGTTGTTGCCTGGTACCTACCGGCGCTGGATGATCGGGCCGAGGACACCGAGCGAATTGCCGCGATGCGAGACTTCAGTGTGCTTGGCCATCGTTTTGACGGCGTCGCCATCGATATCGAAGCGGACCCGGAGCCCACGCCGGAAGAGCTTGAGCGGCGCAACGCAGCGCTGCTGAACATCTCTGCTTTCACAAGAGACGCCGCATCAGGGATGCCGGTGGGCGCAATTGTGCTTCCTCCTCCGCTTATCGAAGAGGTGAACGAGCAGTTCTGGCCAGAATTCCCGTGGCTGGATATTTCTGAGTTCTATGACGTGTGGCTTCCAATGAGTTACTGGTCGGGACGATCCGATGCCTCGGGTTATGGCGATGGATATGCGTACAGCCTCGAAAGCATCCGACGAATCCGGGAACGCATTGACCAACCCAACGCGCCGGTGCACGGCATTGGTGGGATCGGGGGAGTGGCCGGGGAGCGGGACTTCACCGCTGCGGAAATCCTGGCATCCATTGACGACTACCCGCTGTTTGCCCAGTCGCTGGCCGATGCCGGCGCCATCGGCGGCTCCATCTACGACTGGAACACACAGGACGAGCACGCACGGCAATCCATGCAGATTGCGTTTATGCGCGGTGCCGCGGCGAATCTCCCGGCAGCCCCTGACTGGGTGCCAGCCGAAGGCTGAGTTGCGTCAGGCGGCTGGATCGAGGCCGAGTGCGTTCCGCAAGTCTGTAATCACGTCGCCCAACATGACGGGGATGTCGTGGATCTCACCGTCCTGATACACCAGCGACCGCTGGCGGCCGAACACGTCCAGGACGAGCGCGGCCACAACCCGAGCGCCATGCTGGTTCACGCCTTCGACGACGGCGCCTATCGCCCATGCGTCCCCGGGAGGCTGCAACTGCTTGCTGTGTTGTTGCAGCCATTGAATGGGGTGGGAGCCGTGTGCGGTTGCAAAGAAGGGAAGAGCGTGAATACGTGATCCATGGTCGTTGAGCGCCTCGTCGCAGAGCGATGAGAGCAGGTGGACAGGGTCAGGGAGCAGCGGAGTTGGAACGCGCATGGTTGCCTCCAGGCATGTGGTGGTTTGGAGGCAGCATCGGCTGCGAGCGGCACAAGGCCCGGGAGGAGGGGGACTCCTCAAAGGAGATGGGGTGTCAGTGCGTGGTCTTGGTGTTGTTGAGCTGGAGCCGCTTCACAGCACCGATCAGCACCTTGCGGCCGATGGCGGGACTCTCGTCAAGCAGAGACATGAACTCGCGACGGTTGAGAACCTGAAGCATGCAATGGGACGTGGCAACAACCGTTGCGGCTCGGGGTGCGCCGGACACGATGGAAAGCTCGCCCAGAAAGTCGCCGCGCTTGAGGTGTGCGACAGTGACGCCATCAATCTCCACGCTGGCGGTGCCGTCCATGATCACCATGAACTCGCGACCGGGAGTTCCCTGACGGGTGAGAACACGGCCTTCATCGACGTGGACCTCGGTCATCATCTTGGCCACGGTCTTCAAATCTCGCTTGGACAGCTCCGAAAAAATCGGGACATCTCTCAGCTCAACATCGCCCGGTGCCCTGTGGCTTTGTGTCATGTCTGGTGTGGTCCCACAGTTGTCATTGGTTCTGTCACTGGTTCTGTCATTGGTTTAACAGTCATTGATTCTTTCAAACACTACTACTTGACTGCGACAGGATTCACTGGAGAACCGCACCCGCCCACGAACGAAAGCGGCGATGCGTCCAGCAGGAAGTCCCACTGGCCGTCGGGTCGGGTTCTAAGCTCGTGCCTCGTGACCACTCCTTTGCCCCGACAACACGACGATCCAACCGGCACCTTCCTCTGGCAGCGCCCGGAGGCCGACCGGGCGGACACCCGTCTGGGCCAGTTCACCGAACTGCTTCATGAGCGCGGCCATGGCCCCTTCGAGGGGTATGAAGATCTGCATACATTCAGCGTCGAACAGCTCGCACCGTTCTGGGATGCACTCTGGGACTTCACCGACGTGGTGGGGGAGAAGGGCTCAGCTGTTGTTGTTCCCGCAGACAGAATCGAAGACACTCGGTTCTTCCCAGAGGCCAGCCTCAACTTTGCAGAAAACGTCCTCGGCAGCCCGAGTGATGAGACTGCCATCATCTTTCAGGCAGAGGTTGGGGAGACGATCACCCGGACCCGGGCGCAGATGCACACGAACGTCGCGAACTTCCAGGACGTCCTCCGATCCGCTGGTGTGGGGACCGGTGATCGCGTTGCGGCGTGGATGCCAAACATCCCCGAGGTGTACGAGATCATGTTGGCCGCGGCCGGACTTGGTGCAGTGTTCTCGTCCGCGTCACCGGACTTCGGCGTGGACGGCGTGGTTGACCGGTTCAGCCAGATTGAGCCGAAGATCCTCTTCGTCGCCAATGCATACATCTACAACGGTAAGCCGTTCGATTGTTTGGAGCGCCTGGCGCAGATCCGCCCGCAGTTGCCGAGCGTGGGCGCCGTGAAGGTCCTTCCGTACGTGGACGGCTGGAGCAACGACATCTCGGCAGTTGAGGACGCTGAATTGCTCGACCCAGCGCTGGCCGCACCCGACACCGAGGTACGTACACCGCACTTCGAGCAGTTGCCGTTCGACCATCCGGTCTTTGTGCTCTATTCGTCGGGAACCACCGGCAAGCCCAAGTCCATTGTGCACCGAGCCGGCGGGGTGTTGCTGACGCACCTCAAAGAACATCAACTCCACAACGACATTCGCCCGGCTGATCGGGTCTTCTACTTCACCACCACAGGCTGGATGATGTGGAACTGGTTGGCCACGGTGCTCGCCTCGGATGCGACCATCGTGGTGTACGACGGCAACCCGGCATACCCATCGATCTCCCGACTGTTCGACATGGCGGACGAGTTGGGCATCACGCTGCTTGGAACGTCAGCCAAGTTTCTCGAGTCGGCAAAGAAGGCGGGGATCAGCCCAAAGGTCACTCACGGTCTCGACACGGTTCGATCCATCACGTCCACCGGTTCGCCGCTCTCGCCCGAAGGATTTGCGTGGGTGTACGACGAGATTGCGTCGCACGTCCATCTCGCCTCCATGTCTGGCGGCACGGACCTGTGCGGCTGTCTGGTGTGCGGCGATCCGAACGGCCCTGTCCATGCCGGAGAGATTCAGTGCGCGGCGCTTGGTATGAACATGGATGTTGTTGACGAGAACGGGATGTCGGTGCCCACCGGAGAGCAGGGCGAATTGGTTTGCCGCAGTCCATTCCCTTCCATGCCGTTGACGTTCTGGGGAGACGATGGCGACGCCCGCTACCGCTCCGCCTACTTCGAGCGGTTCGCGGGCATGTGGCACCAGGGGGACTACGCCGAGTGGACACCTCGAGGTGGCATGATCATCCACGGCCGCTCTGATGCCACGCTCAACCCGGGCGGTGTGCGGATTGGTACGGCCGAGATCTACCGGCTCGTGGAAGATGTCCAGGAGGTGCTCGAAGCGATGGTCATCGGCCAGCAGTGGGAGAGCGACACCCGAATCGTGTTGTTTGTCCGCATGCAGGACGGTCACGAACTGACCGAAGAGCTGCAGACCCGGATCCGTTCGACGATTCGTGCGGGGGCGACCCCTCGCCACGTGCCTGCGAAAATTGTTGCCGTCGCTGATATCCCCCGCACCCGGTCTGGCAAGCTCACCGAGATTGCGGTTCGCGACATCGTCCACGGCCGGACCATCGCCAACGTCGAAGCCATCGCCAACCCCGAAGCCCTCGCCCTCTTCGAAAACCTCCCCGAACTCTCCAGTTAGCGTTCTTCCTCAGAGGAACCGTTTCAAGAGCGTTCTTCCTCAGAGGAACCGTTTCAAGAGCGTTCTTCCTCAGAGGAACCGTTTCAAGAGCGTTCTTCCTCTGAGGAACCGTTTCAAGAGCGTTCTTCCTCTGAGGAACCGTTTCAAGAGCGTTCTTCCTCTGAGGAACTGTTTCAAGAGCGTTCTTCCTCTGAGGAACCGTTTCAAGAGCGTTCTTCCTCTGAGGAAGCGGTCAGTCGAACGCGGCGAATGCGCGGACGGTGAAGGTGCCGGCGCCGGTGATCTTCGGCGGGACAGCGGAGAACGTGAAGCCCTGTTGGGGGAGTCGGCTCAACGCGGTGAGGTGCTCGACGATGGGGATTTCGGCACCGAGCAGCACGGCGTGAACCGGACGCTCCCCACCAACGGTTGAATCGATGTTGAGGGAGTCAATGCCGACACATGCAACGTCAGCGGCCACCAGCGCGTGTGCGCTTGCCTCGTTGAGAAACGGGTGATTGTCCAGGTAGGCCTCGGTGCCGAAGTGACGTGAGTGATCGGTGCGGATCAGCACCGCGTGACCTGCCAGGCCAAAGAGGTCATCGGCGCTCAGCTCGATGGCCTGCTCGTCGCGCCGGTCAAGACACACCGCTGGCACCTGTGCCACCCGGTCCAACTGAAGCTTCGTCAGATCGTGGCCATCGGCAAAGCGATGGAAGGGCACATCGATGTACGTGCCGGTGTTCGTGCACATCGTGACCAAACCGATCTGGAACGTGACGCCAGGACCGTAGATCTTCTCGGCCGCCTCGCGGGTCAAATGATCAGCCACCACGGGCACGGGCAGACCCGGATAGGTGACCATCCCGTCGGTTATGACATGACTCAGATCCACAAACTGCATGGCTTCGACTCTAGAAGCCATCGTGTTTCAGACAGATGAAAACGACGAACGGCCAGCGCCGTAGCGCTGGCCGTTCATCGAATTGCCTTGATCAGGTGAGGATTGCCGTAACGATCCCGAGCGCAATGATGGCGGGAATGAATCCGATGACGGCGGTGATGACCGCCTGCATCGTGGTCATTTCACCTGCCTGGCGCATTCCAATGATCACGGCAACCAGAGACCAGATCCAGCCAATGAATCCGAGGAACGGGATGATGCCCAGCATGCGAGGTGCATAGGCATAACCCGTGGTGCGCAGCATCTCACCCACGTTCGTGGTCTGGATGTTGAAGACCTTCTCGGCGATGAAGGCTGCGAGCCAGGCCCAGATCGCCCAGCCGGCAAGCCCAATCAGGATGGAGGCGATGAACGCCCACAGTCCGTTGGTGAACAGGAGTCCAAGGGATCCGACGAGTGTGGACAGCGCAACAACAGCGCCAGCTTCCTGAGTCAACGACTCATCCGCCTCGATGGCCTCGATGGTTGGAATGTCTAGTTTCGCCACGTTCATCGAACGTGTTGCTGCCATTGCTGGGTCCATGGTGGTTTCTTTCTTCCCGTCTTGGATCGATTGCTCGAACGTGTATGGCCAGAGAGTATTCCGTGGGCCGCAGCAATGCTGGTTCTCTACAGGATCTGCGAGAGGAACAGCTTTGTTCGGTCTTCGGTTGGGTTCGTGAAGAAGTGTTCGGGCGTGCCGACTTCGACGATCTCGCCGGATTCCATGAAGATGATGCGATCCGCCACCTCACGAGCGAAGCCCATCTCATGGGTCACGACCATCATGGTCATGCCGCCGCGTGCCAGATCCTTCATCACGTCGAGCACTTCGGAGATCATTTCCGGGTCCAACGCTGAGGTGGGCTCGTCGAAGAGCATGATCTTTGGTTCCATTGCCAACGAACGGGCAATGGCCACACGCTGTTGCTGACCACCGGAGAGCTGACCCGGGAACTTCTCGGCCTGCTCGGGGATACCAACACGCTCAAGGAGTTCCATGGCCTTGGCATCGGCGTCGCCGCGGGGCTGCTTGCGCACCCAGCGTGGAGCGAGCGTGATGTTGTCCAACACGGTGAGGTGCGGGAACAGGTTGAAGCCCTGGAACACCATGCCGACCTCGGACCGAATGGTCTCGATGTTGCGGGTGTCGTTGGTGAGCTCCACCTCGTCCACGATGATGCGGCCGCCCTGGTGAACCTCGAGGCGGTTGATGCAGCGAATCCAGGTGGATTTTCCGGAGCCGGACGGTCCAAGGACCACCACCACTTCGCGCTCCTTCACCGTGGCGGTGACACCCTTAAGGGCTTGGAAGTCTCCGTACCATTTGTCCACGCCTTCGCAGACAATCATGTCGTCGCGTGCGGCGAGTTCGGCAGATACAGCTGTTGTTGCGTCGGAGATGCTCATCGTGTTCCGACCCCCAGTCGTTGTTCGATATTTCGTGAGTAGCGGGACATTGTGTATGCGCCGATCCAGTAGATGGCGCAGACGAACAGGAGCGGTTCAAAGCGCTGGCCGCGGAACTCGCCCTGGGCCGGGATGACCGTGTTGGCGATGAGGAGGAAATCGAACAGGCCGATGATGGCGATGAGCGACGTTTCCTTGTACGTGGCGATGGCCTGTCCAACAAGCGGCGGGATGGATACGCGCAGCGCCTGCGGCATGACAATCAGGCCAACACGTTGGACGGTGCTGAGACCGAGCGCATCGGCGGCTTCGAACTGGCCTCGTCGGACGGATTGCAGACCGCCTCGAATGTTCTCGGCAACGTATGCGCCGGAGAACAGAACCAGCGCCACAACCGCGGCGGCGATCTTGGTGATCTCCATGCCTTCCGGCAGGAACAGCGGAATGACGGTGGCGAAGAAGAACAGCACCGTGATCAGCGGAATGCCTCGGCTGACCTCGATGAAGAGTGTGGAGAGCAACCGGAAAATTGGCAGCGTCGATGTGCGGGCCAGCGCGAACAGCACGCCAATTGGGAACGAAAGGGTGAGGCCGAAGACCGTCAGCACGAGGGTCAGGAGGAAGCCACCGATGAAGTCATTGCTTTCCACTGTGGCGGCAGTGTTCACCATGGTCACCAGGTAGTGCAGAATGGCCATCGTTGCGACCCAGGCACCCACGTAACCCATACGGATCTTGCGCTCGCCAGCGAAGTTGGAAGCTGCGAGCGCAAACAAAGCCAGGAGCAGAAAGCTCAGACGGGCCTTCTGCAGCATTGGATACCAGCCGAAGAAACCGGCCACCCAATTGAAGATGGCAACGACAAGGAGGAACGACGCGAGGATCTTGCCGGGTTCTCCCAGGTTCGGTCGGGTCAACAGCCACAGCACAGCGCCGCCGATAACGGCGAAGCCAAGGAACATCGGTACGTCAGTGGACCACACGTGGGCGTAATCAAGCGCGGGGTCACGCAGGATCACAAAGATAATGACGTACGGCGACAGTAACCAGAGCAGATACAGGAACGCACTGGCTCGCTTGATGTGACGCAACCCAAGGCGGCCAACGTAGAAACTGACACCAAGAAGAACCCACATGACAGTCCAGGGCAGCTGGGTGGAGTTCTTGACCGTTACACCTTTCTCGGCGATGAAGGCTCCGTCCACCAGCGCGTAGTGGCCGTAGGGGACTACCCACAACGAACAGACGACCAGTCCCATCAGGAAGTAGACCCAGCCGACAAACGGGAAGAAGATGAACCGTCTGCGATCGCCGAGAGCGAACCATGCAATGGTGGCCACGCCGACCAGCACTGCCGCACAGGCGAAGACCCACCAGCGACCGCTCAGGGCCTCGCCCCAGCTAACGCGCAGCACCTCGGCGTCTTCGTCTCTGATGAACTCACCCGCTTCGTCGGTTTGGATGTTGTTCTTGATCAGCAACGCTCCGACGGCGAGTGTTACGCCGATCGCAGCCATGCTGGAGAGGATTTTGCGGAGGGCGACGACTGGACGGTGCGGGCTCACACCGAGTGTCAGGCCGGCAAGCACCATGATTATGCCGACGCTCACCCAGATCCGCACGTACTGCGAGTCCGGATAGGCCTGCGTCATCATCAGGCGGATGTTTGTTGGAACGCCTGCCCAGTTCCGGGCCGAGTTGTGGAACGCGAAGTTCAACAGAGCCCGAAAGGCGAGGACGGCAATGGCGGACGCAACGAGGGTCAGGATTCCGCTGCCAACGGAGGAGAACAGATTCTCCTTGATCCACTTGCCGGCAGGGACCGTCGGTTCAACCGGCGGAAGCGCGTTTTCCTCAGCGTCGTCGATGACCAGTGCTTTTGGAAGGTTCTCAGCGATTGTCATTGGTCAGCGCTCCACGATCGCAAGGCGGACGTTGAAGAAGTTCACAACCAGCGAAGTCAGTAGGGACAGAGTCAGATAGAAGACCATCCAGATGATGAAGACCGATAGAACCCGGCCGGACTGGTTGATCACCGTATTGCCCACGAGGTAGACGTCGGTGTAAAGCGCTGCGATAGCCAGCGATGTGTTCTTTGTGAGGTTCAGATACTGGTTGCCGAGCGGCGGAAGACTCACTCGGAACGCCTGCGGAAGGATGATGTGTCGCAGCGACTGCATGCGGGAGAGTCCCAGTGAGTCAGCGGCTTCGCTCTGGCCCTTGGCCACTGCGTTGATGCCGCCACGGACGATCTCGGCGATGAAGGCGCCGGTGTAGAGGGTGAGCGCTGCAAAGATCGACATGAACTCAATGGGGAGCGTCAGGCCCTGCAAACCGTATTGCACGATCTTCTCGTTGTTCTCGTTCGGGACCAGGCTGGGGCGAGCGGCCTCAATGGGTGGGCCGGTGCGCTCCACGCCGAAGCCGTTCGTGCCGAACTTGTCAGCCGCAACCTGCCAGAAGTCTGAGCCGGAGTTGATGACCCATGAGGACATTCCGGGCCACATGACGAGGATGACAAACGCCGCAAAGATGCCGGCGAGTGCAGCAAAGATCATGCGGAAGTAGTCGTCGTCGGTGAGTTTCGCCAGGCCAGCCGGTGTGCGTCGACTGTCGAGAAACCGTTTGATCCACAGGGCGGCTGCGACGAGGGCAACCGCGGTGAAGGCGACCTGCAGTGCGAACTGGGGAATGTTCTGCCACGCGTCGGAGAGGGCTTGGAAGATGCCGCCGACGAAGCCGAACACCGGATGGGCGAACCAACCAATGACTGCAGCCATGACGACCGTCAGAAGTGCTAGCGGGCCGGCAAGTGTATTCGAGCCGCTTCGGTCGCGGGCCGCGACACGATTTCTGAAAACCAACCAGGCGAGCGCACACCCGATAAGGACAAAGATCATCCACTGATAGAAGCCGTCAGAAATGAACACTCGCGGAATGGAGAGACCTCGGGCTGATGCGTAGAGCCATCCGTCGTAGGGGCCGCTCTCGGCGCTCAGGCGACCAAGCGTCTGGAACACGGCGAGCCAGACGAAGATCTGCACCAGTAGGGGAATGTTCCGAAGGGTCTCGATGTAAACACCGGCCACTCGGTTGGCGATCCAGTTCTTCGACAGGCGGGAGACGCCGACGATGATGCCGATGATGGTCGAAAAGAAGATGCCGGCGGCGGCGAGACGGATGGTGTTGATCATGCCCACCCAGAGGGCGCGGCCACCGGTGTCAGGGTTGCGGTCGACGGTGAACGAAACGTCGAAACCCTGGTTGATGTTGATGAAGTCGAAGTCGAACTTCACGCCCTTCTCGGCAAGGTTCGAACCTGCTTCCGTTGCGAAGAACCAGCCGGCGAAGATGACAAGCGCCAGCGTTACCAGCTGCAGCGTCCACTTGATCACCGTGGTGTTCCGATACAGCGGCGGCCGCTGCTGCTGGGTGGCAATCAGCGAGCTCTGCGGCCCGGGTTCTGTGGTGATGAGTTCGTCCACGCCACTCATCGGCGGCGCAGCCGCGTAGTTGTCCGGTGCTCAGGCACCGGTGCCCAGATATGCAAGGCAATCTCCCCAAAGAGTTTCCCAACGCCCGCAGCGTGTGCCGTAGACAACCCCAGCACATCACACAACCGGTGATGATTACAAAACCGGTGGCAATCAAAACCCAAAAGGAGGGGCCCTTGCGGGCCCCTCCTTCAGAATTGTTCGTGCTGATCAGAGCTGATCAGCGCAGTATCAGCGTGCCGGCGGGGCGTAGATGAGACCGCCCTCGGTCCAACGGGCGTTGGCCGAACCTTCACGCTTCAGGCCGATGGCCGGGATGGATGCGTTGTAGATCTCGTCGTAGTTACCGACCTGTTCGATGACGTTCAGGAACGCATCGGGGGAGAGGCCGAGGGCGCCCTGGAGTTCGCCTTCGCCACCGAGGAGGCGAAGAACTTCAGCGTTGAGGCCTTCGCCGCCGGCTGCGAGGAAACCCTCTTCTTCGGCGAGACGGTCACGGACGTTCTCCGAGGTGACACCCTGCTCATCAGCGATGATGGTTGCGAAGACAACCCAGTTGATGACGTCGCCCCATTCGGAGTCGTTCTGCGGGTACACCGGGCCAAGCGGTTCCTTGGAGATCGGTGTGGACGGGAAGACGACCCAGTCGCCATCAGCGTTGTCTTCGTTGGTTGCGGCTTCACCAGCAACGGCGGAACCGTCAGAGGTGAAGATGTCGCACTGGCCAGCGATGAACGCTTCAACAGCGGTGGGAATGTCAGCCGCAGCAATGAGGTTGAAGGAACCGCCAATAGCGGCGACACCGTCAGAGATGTTCTTCTCTGTGGTGGTACCGGCGTTGGTGCAGACGTTGGTGCCGTCCACGTCAGCGAGGGTGGATTCCTCGGAGAATCCAAGGCTGCGGCGACCAACAAGCTGCTGGCCGTCGAAGAAGGTGGTGGGGCCGAAGTCCATGGCCTGGTCGCCAGAGGCGTCACGGCCCTGGGTCCAGGTGGTGGTGCGCATGAGGAGATCAACTTCACCGGTCTGAACAGCGGTGAAGCGCTCTGCCGCGGTCAGCGGCACGAAGTTGACAGCGTCTCGATCGCCGAGAACGGCTGCAGCGACGGCGTGGCAGTAGTCCACATCGAAGCCTTCCCACTCGCCGTTTGCGTTCTGCTGAGCGAAGGCGACCGCGGAAGTCGGGATACCGCAGTTGACTTCACCGCGGGACTGGACGGTGCCAAGCAGGCCGCCACTCTGGGCAAGGTCCACGGAATCTTCTTCAGCCTCTTCCATGGTGTCTTCTTCCACGGTGGCGTCGTCGTCCACGGTGGTGTCTTCTTCCATGGTGTCGTCGTCTTCCACGGTGTCGTCGTCGTCAGTTACGGCGTCTCCGACTGCGTCAGCGGCGTCGCCAGTTGCGTCAGCAATATCATTGGCAGCATCGCCGGCGCCTTCTGCCAGGTCGCTTGCGGTGCTACCGCAAGCAGTTGCGAACATAGCGAGTGCGCTCAAAGCGAGCAGCAGACGCATCAAAAGTGATTTCTTCATGTGTTTCCCCTCCATGGGATCACGGATGCAGAGCGACAGTCGCCACTCCTTCAACGGGGCGAGACTAGCTCCCCTAGCACGAAGTTGTTACTCGCGACGCCAAAACTCGCACTCTGTCCATCGGTAGGGGAGATGTTGTACCGGCGCGTATGACCCGCTCCGAGTTCCGCAGCAGGCCGGTGTGGACGGCGCGTGAAATCAGACGGTGAAGCCGAGGTTGCGAGCAATTCGTTCTGCAGTCCGGGTATCGCCATCGAGTTGGATCACGCCATCGGCGAGCGCGTCGGAAGCGCTCCGGCGCCCGGAGGTAAGGCGCATGAACAGTTCATAGGGCATGGTGAGCGTGGATGTCGCAGGTCCATCAAAGGTTTCCACCACGGAGGCTCGGCCGCGGTCAACTGCGACCCGGAGAAGGCGGAGCTTGTCACCTCCGAAGAGTCGGAACTCAACGCGTGAACCGTCTTCGGCTCCCCCGCGTTTGCCGACAATGAAACCAAGAGCAATAACGACTTCCAGTAGCGACAGCGCGCTCGCTGCACCGTCGAGTCCACCGGGCAGGCCGAGCGCAACGCGCACATCCTGTTCGTGGACCCAGCAATCAAACACACGGATGTGCATCCAGCGCCCCATGGTTGAGTCGCCTGCCGGAGTCCATGACGCTGCGGCCCATTCCTCGGCGGACATTGCGTTCAGCGCCGCAATCCGATCGTCGGTCACCGAGATGAATTCGGCCAGGAGGTCGGCGGGTTCAAGGGCGGCGAGTGAGCGCACCCATGCTTCGTTTGTTGCGCCAATCTCGTTATGAACATGAGCGGGCGAACCGACATTGATGTCGGGGGCGGGCTCGCCGGCCAGCATCTTCTCGGTGCCCAGGATGTGTGCGTAAACGTCGCGGACGCTCCAGCCGGGAAGGCGCGACGCCGTGTTCCACTGTTCGTCGTCGAAATCAGCAGCGAAGGAGGCCAATGCGCGCCACGACTCGCCGAGCGCTTCGACCACGCGTTCCTGCGAGGGGTGCTCAGCGATCACGACTTCTTCTGTTGGTTCCGATTGCTCATCGGTCGCGGCTGCGTCCACAGCGGCATCATGCCACGGAATGAACCGGAGCTGGTCGGATTGAGGGCCGACCGGTCCGGTGCGTCTAGCCTCTGACCTCATGGCCAGGAGCACCCACGCCGCCGTCGTCGACGAGCGAAACGCAGACGTCCAGATCTACATCAACGGGGAGTTCCATCATCGTGATGATGCGAAGATCTCTGTCTTTGACAGTGGCTTCCTTGTCGGTGACGGCATCTGGGAAGGCGTTCGACTGCACCACGGCACCTTCGCTTTTCTGGATCGTCATCTGGACCGCCTGTTCGCAGGCGCGGCGACCATCGACCTTGACATTGGCACCCGCGAGCAGATCACTTCGGCGCTGCAGGCGACCGTTGATCGAAACGGAATGGAAGACAACGTTCACGTCCGTCTGATGATCACGCGGGGCAACAAGAAGACACCGTCGCAACATCCGTCGAACACCATCGGCGGGCCGAACATCGTCATCATCGCCGAACACAAACAGGCAGACCCGGAGGTCGCCACGCAGGGCATCTCGCTCTTCACCGCAACCATCCGGCGTCCACCCCCGGACACGTTGGACCAGAAGCTGAACTGTCACTCAAAGCTGCACGAGGTGATCGCTCTGATTCAGGCGGTTCACGCCGGTGCCGACGAAGCGTTGATGCTCGACCCGACCGGCGCCGTGGCGACATGCAATGCCACCAACTTCTTCATCGTCAAGCACGGCGAGGTGTGGACATCGACCGGCCAGTACAACCTGCCCGGGATCACAAGGGCGCTGATCATCGAGGTTGCGAAGGCAGCCGGTATCCCAACGTATGAGAAAGACTTCTCACTCACCGACGTTTACTCCGCAGACGAGGTCTTTGTAACCGGCACCTTCGGCGGGCTGACGCCAGTCCATCAAGTTGATGGGCGCACGATTGGCTCAGGAGAAGGGATAGGCGTCATGACAGAACGTCTTATTGGTTTGTACCGCGATGCCATCGCCGCCGACGTCGCGAGCTGATCAGCTTCGTGGAACACGTCGAAGAAGTGGAAGAGGTCGAAGAGGAAGTGTTGCGGATCAACTGTTGGTCCAGTCCCAGGAACCTGTCCACAGCGCTCATGTACTCCTGGGCGCAGCGCGCCGACTGCACGGCAGTTGACGAACCCATCTACGCGCACTACCTGCGTGTCACTGGGCGCAGACATCCGGGCGACGTCGACGTTCTTGGTGCTCAGGACAACAATGGCGCCGCAGTCGTACGTGAGGTGATGCTCGGTGCCTATGCGACCCCTGTTGTCTTCTTCAAACAGATGGCGAAACACCTGGTCGACCTGGATCGGTCGTTCCTGCCGCAGTTCAGGAACATTCTTCTGACCCGTGACCCATACGACATGTTGACCTCGCTGCAGGTTCAACTTCCCGATCTCACGCTGGCCGACACCGGCTTCCCGGAAATCCTCGAGATCCTGGAATGGCTTCTTGCCAACGGGCAAGAACCGATAGTCGTGGACTCAAAGGTGCTCCTCCAGGATCCGCCTGGTGTACTGGCCACGTTGTGCGACCGACTTGGTCTTTGTTTCGATGATGCGATGCTTGCATGGCCAGCCGGTCCGAAGGCGCAGGACGGTGTGTGGGCGAAGCACTGGTACCACAGCGTCCACGCGTCGACAGGATTCGGAACGTGGGAGCCCAAGGATGCAACACTGCTTCCCTCGGTGGAACCAGTGCTCGCAGAAGCTCAGGCCATCTATGAACGACTACTGCCCTGGCTCATCAGGTAACCGGATCGCAGTGACGTGATGGCGCTCGCCCGCATCGCAGCAGTGGAGGCTGCTCCCGCCGGGGTTTGGGAGGATGCGAACGTGATCATGTTCCTCGCAGTGAGCCCTCGTCGTACCTCACTGGCGAAGTGGTTGCAGTCAGTTCTCAACGGGCCGCAAGCCCTCCGGTTGAAGCCGCTGAGCCCCGTCTGAACTCCGCTCGCCACGGCTGCGTAGTGACTTCTGGGTAACCGGACGCTGGGGGACGGACGTGCGACGTGGAGTTGCACGCGACGGAAGTCGGGGTGACTGCCGGAAAGCACCGCTTTGTGACTATTCTTGCGCCACGGTGCTGAGTGTTCAGCTCCGCTTCTGAGGGGATTGAGGGGACACATGAGATCCGACCTTGTCGTTCGACAGCGCAGTTTGCCAGGTGGGCGCGGTGGGTTGGTGCGCCTGTTGGCAGTGCTGGCCGTCTTTGCAATGTTTGCCACGGCATGTGGCGGAGGAAGCTCCGCCACCGAAGAAGTGGCCGACCCAGTCACCACCGGAACCGATGCGGATGCCGAAGAAACCGAGACCGCGGTTGTCGAAGATGAGCCGGAAGCAGACCCCGAACCCGAAGAGGTCACCGCAGCCGACCAGACCGAACAAGAGGTCATCGAAGACGAAGTCGCACTCACCGCAGCACGCGGCGGAACGCTTCGCCTCGGCATGGAAGCGGAAACCGACGGAATGAACCCCGGCCGCAACCGCTTCGCCGTATCTGCACTTCAAATGGCCAACGCCGTATACGACACGCTGGCTGCCTACGACGAGGACGGCAACTGGGTCCCGTTCCTCGCTGAATCCTTCACACCGTCAGAAGACCTGCAGACGTGGACCATGAAGGTGCGCCCGGGCGTCACCTTCCACGACGGATCCACAATGGACGCAGCCGCTGTAGTCCGCAACTTCGAAGCACAGGCCGCTGACCCACTCGTCTCTCTCGCTGTGTTGCCGTTCTACAACGATCCTCCCATCGAGATCATCGACGACATGACAGTGCAGTACAACCTGGCCAGCCCAACCGCCCGCTTCCCATCAGGTCTCACTGGCCAGCTTGGCTATGTGGCATCTCCCGCCTGGCTCGACGCCGCAGACGAGGACAACTCTCTCGACCAGGCGCCGGTTGGCACGGGCCCGTTCATGCTCGAGGACCGTCAGCAGGACACCGTCACCCGATTCGTGCGGAACGAAAATTGGTGGGGCATGGAGTTCTTTGGCGATGTGTACCTCGACGCCGTCGAGTTCTACCCGATCAGCGACTCCGCCCGTCGTGTGGATCAACTCATGAGCGGCGAACTCGACGGGCTCACCACCTCCGACGCAGAGTCTTCGGTCCGTGTCCAAGGGGACGACGCCTTCCAGAATGTGCTCAACGACGGCGGTGAAGAAGACTTCGCCATCATGAACACTGTGGCCCCTCCATTCGATGACATCCGGGTCCGCCAAGCTCTGACGTTCGCGACGTCGCGTGATGAATACGTCGCGTTCACCGGCGCCGGTGTGAAGCCCGCCGCTGACCAGTTCTTCAGCCCCAGCCAGCCTCAGTACAACGCGGATGTCAAGCAGGAATCGGACATGCCAGAGTTGGCTGGCCCTTTGATTGAGGCTTACTGCTCCGAAGTGCCGGATTCCTGCACTGACGGCAAAGTTGACATCGAACTCCAGTACTCCGGTCCCAGCCAGGTACAGGACAACATTGCAGACATCCTGATCAATGGTTGGAGCCCGTACTTCAACGTGACCACGCAGGTCATCCCGCAGGATGCCCACATAAACGAAGCGGTCTTCGGACAGTTCCAAGTGCTCACCTGGCGCCAGATGGGTGCGGTTGACCCGGGCAACGACATGGTCTGGCTCTACTGCGACAGTGCAGGCCTGCCCCGTCTCAACTGGGCCTCCATCTGTGACGAGTCCCGTGACGAACTGCTCTATGCAGAGCGCGCAAGCAGCGATAACGCGGAGCGCAATCAGCTGTGGCAGGACATCGTGGCCAAGTTCCAGCAGGACTACGCCTATATCTTTTTCGTCCATACCCTCTGGACGAACTCGTTCGACCAGGGCGTCAAGGATGTCTGCGCAGCAACCGCACCTGACGGAACGCCTCTGCTGTGTTCCGTCAGCGGTCGCCACAAGCTCCATCAGATCTGGATGACAGAGTAGAGAAGGTCAGGTAGGTCCACAGGTAGGGGGTCAGGGTCAGGTGAAGTACCTGGTGCAACGTCTTGTTGCAATGGTGGCGGTGCTGCTCGTCGTCAGTTTCATCGCGTTCTCCGCAATGAATCTGCTCGGCGACCCGCTCACCACCATCCTCGGACCCTTTGCCACGGACCGAACCACGCCAGAGGCTCTGGAAGCCATCGAGCAGTTCCATCTCGATGATCCGCTTCCCGTTCGCTATGGCAAGTGGCTTGGTGATGTGTTGCAGGGTGACTTCGGTGTCTCTGCCTCGAACAGTGAGCCGGTCGCTGATGTACTCAAACGGAAGTTCCCCATTTCGTTGAAGATGATGCTGCTCGCACAGGTCATGGCGATTGGTATTTCCATCCCGTGGGCGCTCTTCACGGCATCACGAGCCAATAGTCGGCTGGATCGGTTCTCTACCGTCGTCTCCTTCGGCATCGTGGCCATCCCGAACTTCGCCCTCGGTTTGCTGCTTTACTTCGTGTTTGCGCTGCGGCTCAACTGGTTCCCAACGAGGTACAACAACGAGAGCCTGCTGAAGGAGTTGCACTCGCTGTTCCTTCCCGCGCTTGCGCTCGCGGCCGGACTGGCGTCGATCTATCAGCGGCTGCTGAGGACAGACCTGATCACCACGTTGCAGGAAGACTTCGTGCTCATGGCGAAGTCGAAGGGCGTCTCGAAGACCAAGGTGCTCCTGAAGCATGCACTGCGGCCGTCACTGTTCTCGTTCATCACCGTGTTCGGTATCAACACGGGAGCGCTGATCGGCGGCTCTCTTGTCATTGAACAGATCTACAGCATCCCGGGAGCCGGGTTGCAGATTGTGGAGGCGATCCTGCGAGACGACTTCCCACTCGTGCTCGCCATTGTGTTGCTCATCGCCTCAGGATTCGTTGTTGTGAACTTCGTCATCAATATCCTGTATTCGTTGCTTGACCCGAGGGTGAAGCAGTGACCGACATCCTCAATGACGCCACCCCGGACCCAACCACTGCCCGGGCGGAAGCGTCTGCGACCGACGAAGCAGGCTTCGTCAGGAAGAAGACGCTGGGCTTCGGTTTCTGGTTGTCCATCTCCTGGCTCGTGCTGATTTCGCTCGCCGCGTTCCTCTCGCAGTTCGATTGGTTTGTGGAACTTCTGTCTCTGGATGGCGAAGAGGAGAAGATCAAAGACGACTCCGGCTTTCTGATTGCTGAAGCTCCGTCATGGGGGCATCTGATGGGCACGGACACGCTCGCTCGTGATGTGTTCAGTCGCACCATCTATGCGGCCCGAGTCTCTCTGGTGGTCGGGTTCTCTGCAATCGTAATTGGCATGAGCGTTGGCGGGTTCTTCGGCATTCTGGCCGGGTACTTCAGAGGCGTCATCGATGCCGTTGTTTCCTTCATCTTTGTCTGCCTGTTGTCCTTCCCTGCGCTGGTGCTCGCGCTCCTGATCGTTTCGGTTGTGGACCGCAGCCTCGTCACCATTGCCGGAACGCTGGGCATCCTTTCCATTGCACCCATTGGCATGCTCTCGAGAGCTGCGACCCTGCAGGTTGCGGAACGCGACTTCGTGCTTGCCGCGAAGACCATCGGCGCAAAGAACGCCCGAATCATGGCCCGCGAGATCCTGCCGAACGTGATCATCCCCATGGCTGCGCTGGCGCTCCTCGGCATGGCCGTCGCCATCGTCGCTGAGGCAGGGCTTGCCATCCTTGGCCTCTCGGTTCCCCAGGGTGTCACGTGGGGCAAGCTGATCGCGGCCGGAGCCTTCGGCAACGATCTCAAAGACTCGCCATGGATCTCCTTCGGTCCCATCATCATGTTGTTCCTGACCGTGCTTTCGCTGAACTACGCAGGTGATCGCATACGCGAATACTTCGACGTGAAGGAGATCAGCCTGTGAGCCGCGCCGATTCTGAACCACTACTCGAGGTCACCGACTACAAGGTTGGTTTCAAGACCGAACGCGGCATGGCAAAGGCTGTCGACGGCGTTTCGTTCACGCTGCCTCGTGGTTCCACTCTCGGGATTGTGGGAGAGTCCGGCTCTGGTAAGTCGGTGCTCAATCGATCCATCATGGGCCTGGTGGCCTCACGAGCCCAGGTTGAGACCGGTCGCGTGAAGTTCAACGGCATCGAGATCGCCAACACCGATCGACAGGCGTTCTGGGGCACAAAGATGTCCATGATCTTCCAGGATCCCATGACGTCGCTGAACCCAGTGATGCGGGTGGGCAGGCAGATTGGCGAGCCGCTCCGTCAACATCTCGGCATGAGCAGGGCTGAGGCAAAGGAGCGTGCCATCGAGCTCATGACCTCAGTTGGTATCCCGTCTCCGGCTCAGCGCATCAAGCAATATCCACACGAACTCTCCGGCGGTATGCGTCAGCGAGTCATGATCGCCATTGCTCTTGCTGGCGAACCCGAACTGCTCGTGGCCGATGAGCCGACCACCGCTCTCGACGTGACGGTGCAGAAGTTCATTCTCGACCTTCTGGGTGATCTGCAGGCGAACCGCCACATGGCGATGACGCTCATCACACACGACCTGGGTGTGGCTCGGGGTCGCACCGACGAGATCATGGTCATGTACTCCGGGCGCGTCATGGAGCAGGCGCCAACCGACGACCTGTTCTCCAATATGCGCCACCCCTACACAGCGGCGCTGCTGGATTCAAGCCCGAAGCTCAGCCACGCCAAACACACGCGCCTGCGTCCCATCCCCGGAGCTCCGCCGGACATTGTTGCGCCACCGCCCGGCTGCCGATTCGCAGCTCGGTGTCGCTACGCGCAGGCCCGGTGCCTGGTGGAAGACCCCGAGACTCGGATCATGAGCGGCAACCACAAGTTTGCATGCCACTTCCCGGTAGGAACTGACCAGGGCGCCGAAGCCCTGGCCAACAACGTCGCTACTGGTCACACAGCAGCCGGCCTCAAGATCTCGCCTGAAGGAGTGTTGGTCTGATGGCCGGTACAGGTGACGCACACCTGCGTCAAGGCGACGAGATTCTGCTGCGCGTGGAAGATCTGGTGGTGGAGTTTCCTGCGGGCCGCAAAGGCAGGGTCCACGCAGTTTCGGGTGTGAGCTTTGACGTTGCCGAAGGCGAAACTCTGGGGCTGGTTGGCGAGTCCGGTTGCGGCAAGTCCACAACAGCCAGGGCATTGATCCAGATGCCCCGACCGACGGGCGGCTCTGTTTGGTACAACTCGCAGGATCTCGCCACCATGTCGGCGGGCGAGATGCGTGAGGTTCGTCCGGATCTGCAAATGATCTTCCAGGATCCCATCTCGTCGCTCAACCCGCGCCGCAAGGTCTACGAGATTGTGAGCGAAGGACTGTCGGTCTGGGGCAACAAGCAGGGCGCATTTACTGAAGGGCGCGTTGACGAGCTGATTGAAGCCGTGGGTCTGGACCCCAGGGTTGCCCGCGAGAAGCGACCGCACGAATACTCTGGCGGTCAGTGTCAGCGCATCTCGGTGGCACGTGCACTGGTGTTGGACCCCAGGGTCATCATCTGCGACGAGCCCGTCTCGGCTCTGGATGTCTCGGTGCAGGCGCAGGTCCTCAACATGCTTGAGGACATGAAAGAGCGATACGGCCTCACGCTGCTCTTCATCTCCCATGACTTGTCTGTGGTGAAGAACATCAGCGACCGCGTCATGGTCATGTACCTCGGCAAGATCTGCGAGATCGGCGACGGCGATCTCATCTTCGACTCGCCATCACACCCCTACACGAACGCTCTGCTCGGAGCGGTTCCAGACCCGGACAATCCCTACACCGATACTGCTGAGCTTCTCGAAGGTGAGCTTCCGTCACCCATCAATCCGCCGTCGGGTTGCCGATTCCACACCCGGTGCGCGTACGCCCAGGACGTCTGCAGGACCGACGAGCCGCAGATCCAACAGGTGAGCGACGGCGACCACTGGGTGGCCTGCCACTTCCCCGTGCAACGAGAAACCGAAACGCAGGTCGAGGTGGCAGAAAAGCCGGCGCCCAAAGCTCCTGCGGCACCTCCCGCCGACTCCGTCGACGACTCCGCCTTCGCCGCACTCAAAGCTCATAGAGAAACCAACTTACGGTGATGCTCTGACAGCTTCGCTGATGGCGGAGCCATCAAAGGGCTGGGAGTAACGGCGACGCCGTTCGCCAAGCGGTGTGGAGGACTTGCGCTGACGGCAAAGCCGTCAGGATGTCACCGCGTAGCGGGCGGTGGAGGGGACCTTCATGCGTTCGGTCGGTTGGCCGTCGTCGACGACGTGAATGCGGCCGGCGTCGATGAGCTGCCACAGGTGGGACAGGACCGAGGCTGATGCGGGGCGGTAGAGCTTTGGGTTGACGGCGGCGTACATGCTGAGGACCATCTGCTCGATTGTGTGTGGTTCCTGTTCGAGGAGCGCCAGGATCTGGGCTGAGCGGTTGTGGCGGTGGGCCAGCAGCTCTTTCACGAACTCCTGAGGTTCCGGAATGGCTGGGCCGTGCGTGGGGTAGTACAGCTCTTCGTCGCGCGGGATGAGCAGTTCCAGGCTTGCCAGGTACGCGGTAAGATCTCCGTCGGGTGGGGGGACCACGGTGGTGGACCAACCCATGACATGGTCGCCGCTGAAGAGCGCTTTCTCCTCTTTCAGCGAGAAGCAGTGATGATTCGAAATGTGCCCGGGGGTGTGGAGTGCTTCCACGGTCCAACCGGTGCCCGCGATGACCCCTTCATGGGGCACGAGCACGTCGGGCACAAAGTCGGTGTCGATGCTCTCTTTGTCGTGGTCATGGCCAGCAGCCTTTGCTTTCTCCTTGCGCTCGGCTTTCTCTTCCTCGGTCTCGGGGAAGAGGCCGTCGAGCTCGGATGGGCGCATACCTTCGGCAACCGGGGTGGGGCCGAATGCGTACGTTGGAGCGTCGGTGTGTTCCTTGAGGAGGGCGGCGCCGGGGGAGTGGTCGCTGTGCGTGTGGGTGATCAGAATGTGCGTGATGGTCTCGCCTTTCAGCCCTTCGACGAGCGCGTCGATGTGCGCTTCGATGGCTGGTCCAGGGTCGATGACCGCCACTTCGCCCCGACCAATCACATAGGTACCGGTCCCGTGAAATGTGAACACGCTGGGATTCTCCGCAGTCACACGGCGGATGAGTGGCGACACGTCGTCCACAGCGCCGTACTCAACGGAATGATCAGTGAGAAATTTGGGAGCCATCGCTGCAAATCCTAGGGCAAACAGTTCTCTCGCCTCGCCGGACCATGCGTCGCAGGCTCCGGCACATCCAGCACACGACGCCAAATCGACACCGCCCCTGACCTGTTCGCGCTCTGCTTCGACCGCAGCCTGGGCGCTCTCGGGTGCGAAGGGCGACGCCGGGTGGCATCGTGATCGAGTGGGGCGAGCGCTCGGCATCTGAGCGCACCATTGTCCCGCGTTGGAAAGCCGCGCTTCATGGAGGACACTGCACCGGTGATACTTGTTGGGCGCAAGCCTGTTCTGGAGGCGCTGCGGAGTCCTGTTCTCGATGTTGAACGTGTCACCGTCGCGTCATCGATTCTCGGCGATTTCGGCGCGGAGGTGGAAGCGCTTGCCCAGCAGCTGGGCATTCCGCTCGAACGAGCGGGGGATCGACGTCTCGACGCGCTGGCCGGAGATGACCGACAGCACCAGGGTGTTGTTGCTCAGGTCATCACTCCGGAGCCGGTTGAGCTTGGACATTTCATCAGTGGACGTAATGGGCGCAACTGGGTGACGAACCTTCTGCTTCTCGACCATGTGCACAATCCGGCGAACGTCGGCATGATTCTACGAACCGCTGCGGGCGCTGGCCTCGACGGTGTCATCGTGCCGCGACAGGGCACGGCAACCATTGGACCGCTGACCGTGAAGGCGGGTGCCGGCGTGATCTGGTCGGTACCCATCATTGATGTCGAGTCGGTGGAAGATGCGGTGGGTTTGTTGCAGGAGGCGAACTTCTCGCTCGTGGGTCTGGACTCCGGCGGTGAAGATCTCTGGGAGTCGGCCCTGCCCGACCGCGCAGTGTTCGTGCTCGGCAACGAAACGGTTGGTCTCAGCATCGCAACCACTCGCGCACTTGACATGACTGTTGCCCTTCCGCTGGCCAACGGCGTCGAGTCGCTCAACGTCGCCGCCACGGCGTCCATCCTCTCGTACGAGATCGTCCGGCGCAGGCAGACATCGTGATGCATCTTCGGCGGATCCTGGCGGTTGTTCTCGGGGCCGTACTCCTCGCGTCTGCATGCAGCTCCGACGGTGGAGGCGCGGCTGCGGGTCCGACAGCCACGCCGGTCATCCTTGTCGATCCTTCGACGCCCGAGGTGGTTGAGGAGGTGCGACGCCCAACGATGTTCGATGCAGTTGACGAGGTTGTGAACCCGGACATTCCTGCCCGAAGCGGCGGGTCCAGGGTGGAAACTGGTCCAGATGAACCCATCGTCATCGGGGGTCTTGCAACGGAGACCATCGACGGCGAACCTGTTCTGCCCGGTGTCTGCGCCGGTGCCGAAGCCCGCCTCACCAGGGCCGCCGTGAACCAGGAATTGACTCGGCCCGTGGAGTGGCTCGGGTGCTCCGATGACGCCGGATTTCCGGATCGCTTCGATGTCGGACTGGACCGTCTGCTTTTCCGTGACCCAATGGCCATAGTGCCGCTCATCTCCAATACGTTCTTTGCTGCTGACCGTCTCAACGCAGAAGCCGTGCCCTACATCGGTCTGGGTTCCCAGCCTGCATACTGCGGCATCGAGAACGGGTTCGGTTTCGGCATCGGGGGAGCGCTGAACTGCCCGGTGCTCGACGTCCTGGGTATCACGACATCCGGTCCGGTGATCCAGGCCTGGCTTGGTGCCAGCGAAACCGATGGAACAGGTCTTCGAGTCGTCCACGTCGTGGATGGATCGGTTTCCGGAATCGAGCGGGCCCGCAGTCGGGCGTTGGAAATTGAGTCAGTCGGGGCTGAATTGGTACTTGTCGATGACACGCTGCTCGGCGCCGCCCACACCGACGCTGATCTCGACCGGGTGACTGCGGGAATTGTTGCCACGCCAAACGACCTTGTCGTCGTCGAGGTATCGCAGGCACAGGGTCTGTACCCCCGTCTTCGAGCCGCAGGGTATGACGGGGAAGTGCTCAGTACTGAATTTGATCCGGCTGTGCTGGCCACCGTGCCCGGACTGCGAGCAGATCTGGCCGACACGTGGCACGTAATCAGCGGGTTCAGTGTGCTGCCCCAGGCTGAGGCCGGCGAACAACTCGCTACCGATGCGCTGTCTGTCGGCTACGAGCCGCAGAACATCGGGGCGGGGTTCGTCATCGGCTACGCCTCCATCGACGTTTTCCTCGCCGCACTGGCGGACATGAGCGCAACAGGCACGCCGTTCACCTCGCTTGACCTGCACGACGCGATCAATGGCGGCTGGCGCTACCCGGGAATCACCGGATTGGTGTGTCCTGCTGACTGGCCGACCGCCCATCTGCTGTCAGTGCCGTGCGCTTCTGTGGTTCGCGTCGATGCAGCAGGCTCTGCAGTCGAAGTCGTTCCGCCAACGCTGGTGGAGCTCATTGTGAAAGGCGCCAGCGATGAGTGACCCAGCGATGAGTGACATTGAGCGTGCGGATGGAGATGCTGGCCGGGTCGCTGAGAACCTTCGGGCCATGGCGAATGCACTTGTGCGTCTCGACCCTCATGACGCGGCGCTGGGCGAGATTGCCACCAGTATCGCAGCGGTGCGTTCGGCCCTTGACGCCATCGCTCCATCGCCGCAGGGTCGGCGCTGGGCCGACTCGTCGGTGTTCGTTGGAAACCTCAACCCCGTCGCGCCGCCGATGACCGTGACGTCGGGCGAACCGCAATCGGGGCTGCCTGAACTACTCGCTTCGGCCTCTCTCGGCGTGCGGTACGAAGGACCCCCTGGTCACGTCCACGGCGGCATCGTCGCAGGTATGCTCGATGAACTCCTCGGCGCAACGGTGTCCCAACTCACGCCGGGTCGCCCCGGTGTCACCGGCAAGCTCAGTCTCCGCTACAAGCGTCCAACTCCACTGCACGTTCCCTTGGATCTGCGGGCGTGGGTGACTGAGGACCGCGGGCGTGTCGTCAATGCTGCGGCCAGCTGTTCCGTCGATGGCGTTGTGGCTGTCGAGGCACAGGCCATGTTCGTCCGAGTGAGGGACGCCCGATGACCAACCGAGCATCGGAATCGGCTGGCCCAACTGTCGTCTTTCTCTGCACCGGCAACGCAGCCCGCTCGGTGATGGCCGCTGCCATCACCCGAAGCTGCGCAGCTGACTTTGGGCTGGATGAACTCGTTGTGCGCAGTGGCGGTACCCACTCAATCGAGGGCCTGCCCATGTCCACCCGGACCCGATCAGCGCTGCGAATGATTGGGCTTGAAGACCCAGCGCATCGCAGCCACCAGTTCGACGGTGAGGACGCAGCTGCTGCGGACCTCATCGTCGCGTTCGAGCCGGGCAACGTGGCATGGATTCGACGCGAGCACCCCGAGGTGTCACCGCTGTGTTCCACCGTTGGGCACCTGGCCGTCACGATGCCGACGACCGACGAACCACTCCGCAACAAGACACTTGCGCTCGGCCTGGAAACGGTGGCACCCCAGGATTTGCGGGAGCTCATTGATCCGGCCGGCGGCGACCAGGACGTCTTCAACGACTGCGTGAGGCAAGTCGACGAAATGGTCCGTTTGCTACTGGCGCGCGTCGCCGGTGGGTGAGACGACCAGCCGCGCCCTCTCCACCCATTCCGCGCAGCTCCCCTTCGCACTCGATCTAGGCTGTCGCCGTGACCGTTGCGCCTGATGAAGTCTCCCTGCTGGTGCCCGTCAAGGCATTTGATCAGGCAAAGTTTCGGCTGGCTCCCCACGTTGATCCGAGTGAGCGTCAGCGACTCGCCCGAGCCATGGCCACCCACGTCGTGTCCGTGGCCGCCCCGCTTCCCGTCGCGATCGTGTGCGACGACGACAATGTCGCCGAATGGTGTGCATCTGTCGGGGCTCGACTCATCTGGACGCCGGGAACCGGCCTGAACGGAGCGGTGCAGCAGGGCGTCGATGTACTTGGGGAACTGGGATTCAGGCGGGTCATCGTGGCTCACAGTGATCTGCCTCTTGCGGCGAACTTCTCTGAGCTGGCGTCCTGGTCCGGGGTCACCCTTGTACCTGATCGTCATCGGATGGGAAGCAACGTGGTTGCGGTGCCGACCGATGCCGGGTTCAGGTTCAGCTACGGCACGGGCTCATACTCCCGCCACATAGCCGAAGCGGTGCGAGTTGGTCGCGGCATTCGTGTCGTGCACCAGGAGCGACTTGCCTGGGATGTCGACTTTCCCACCGATCTCAACTTTCCGGCCAATCTCGCTCCCCGCAGCGGCAGCCCTGTTGCTGAACTCGCCGGTCACGTCGTGGCCGATCACTCTGACAGCCAACCGCAAGGGTCAACAGATTCATGAACACCGTCGCGTCCCGACCCACAACAAACCTGGCAACCCCAGCCAGGGCTCTGGCCATCTCTGCTCACCCCGATGATTCTGAGTTGCAGGCAGGAGGCACACTGGCCAAGTGGGCAGCGTCAGGCTGTGAAGTGACGCTGGTGGTGTGCACCGACGGCTCGAAGGGCACTTGGAAACCCGATGCAGACCCGGCCGAGTTGATTGCCGAACGCCAGCGCGAACAACGAGACGCCGCAATGGCTCTTGGCATGAACCCGGAGGTTGTCTTCTGCGGCTGGGTTGACGGGGAATTGGCCTCTGACCTCGAACAGCGAAGCGTGATTGCCAAGTGGATTCGTGTCCACCGCCCTGAAGTGGTCATCTCTCATGACCCCTGGAAGCGGTATCGCCTGCATCCTGACCATCGCCACGCCGGGTATCTCGCCGTCGAGGGCATTGTGGCTGCACGCGACCCACACTTCTTCCCGGAACACGGTGTTGCACACCACCGGCCAGAGGAACTGTTGTTGTTCGAAGCTGACGAGCCGGACCATGTTGAAGACGTGACCCGCTATTTCGACCTCAAGGTGGCGTCGCTTGAGGCGCATGTCTCGCAGATGGAGTCAACAATGTTTGTTGGTGACGACGATGACGGTGCTCAACGCAGAGCGTTCCATGAACGCGTCAGAGAACAGCTTGAGCGTCACGGCGCACTGGCTGGCTTTGACCAGGGCGAAGCGTTCAAACGGATGAACGATCTGTAGTTGCGCTCGAAGGCGAGGCGCTACATCCGCCCGGGTTGGTCAGTCCTGGGCAGGTTCTGGATCGAGGCGACTGATAGCCAGGGTGGAATCCAGAATTTCACTGTTGGGAATGAGCATTGACTCGCCGTCGACTTCCATCTCGATGGCAGTCGAGTGGACAGTGAGGACCCGACCATTGAGGACGTCAGTGCGCACCATGTCGCCGGGTGCAACCACACGACGCAGCGCCCGTCCAGCGGCGATCTCACTTGAAACAGCCCGTCCGCCAAACCCGATGAGCAACGCTGCTGCAAGACCAAGGCTGAAGAGTATTGCGGCAACCGCGATGTTGACCACGGTGGTGTCCACGCCAAGCTGCGCGGCGGCGAGGATGGCAGCAAAGCCCATGATGACGCTCTTGACCATACGCGGGACCGAGCCGGCGGCTTTGCCTGCAGCGCGACCAAAGGCTTGTGCCGCAGCAGTTCCGGCCAGAGTGCCGGCGATGTTCCCAAGAATGAGCACGATGCCGGCCGAGATGGCCCGGGGCAGGTAGGACACGAGGTCGTCAATGATCTTGTCGAGCGCCGTGGCCTTGACGATGCCAAGCGCCGCCATCAGGCCAATCACCAGACAGAGCGAGAACGCCATGGAGCCGACCGCAGATGCTGACTCTCGTAATCCATCGGGCCGGTTGGGAGCGGACGCGAATCTCTGGGCGAACTTGGAAGCAATGGTTCCAATGACGATGCCGACCAGGATTGCTATGCCCGCCCACAACCAGTTGCTATACATCGTTGGCTCCTTGCGCGAGTATTCGCGCGGTCTGATAGGGCAGGCTGAGAAGGTCGCCAATAAGCGCTGCGTCCCCCCGCTCGGACAGCTTACGATGAATGCCTTCTTCGATGCGAGGGCGCAACTCAGAGGGTGGTCGCAGGACCTGCATCAGCGCGAAATTCACTGAGTCGGTGGCTTCTTCGCTGAGGTTTTCCAAACGGCTTGCGCAGCGGAGACAGTTCTCAATGTGATCATCGAGTTCAGCCATCTCACCGCTGACCCACTTGGCGAGCTTGGCGTTGGATGGATGAAGGTGCCCGTTGAGCCTCATGGACGCCAGCCTTCCAGAGACGCAGCGAGTTGACGCCGCGCCCTCAGAAGTCTGGTCTTGACCGTTGGGAGGGGGAGTTTGAGCACCTCGCAAATCTCGTCGTAGCTGAGTCCTTCGATCTCGCGGAGAACCACTATTGAGCGGCTGGTCTCGTCGAGCTCATTCAACGCCTCAGAGAAGCGGGCGATGGCAAGATTGTGCTGCACCTGCATTTCGGTTGAGGCGCCGGTGAATCGCTCCGGTAATTCCGCCGGGTCGCGAAGCTCCTCGCGACGTTTGCGCAACGCGGAGATTGCCGTGTTGTGCGTGATGCGCAGCACCCAGTTGCGCAGTGGTGCTTCACCTCGATATGACGGCAGTGCCTGCCACGCCTTGATCAACGCGTCCTGCGCCACATCTTCGGCGAGGACCGGATCGCGAGTGACGGACAGCGCAACGCGGTACACGGCATCGGAGTGATCGGCCACGAGTTCGGCCATTTCGGCTGCCGAACTTTTGGACTTCTCCTGCTCCTCACCGTTGGCAGATCCATGGCCATCGCCCTTCCCACTGGATGCCGCACGTGGGTTGTCACCTGCGTCTGCGCCTTTGGGCCCGGGAGCATTCATGGCAGAGATTCCGGGGGCGGAGGCATCGTCAGTGGAGGCATCGTCAGCGGTCGCCCGCTGGGCCATCAGAACCAGGCGAACCCGCCAATCCGCATCTGGTGCAAGTCCGGCGACGCTTGCGGAGCCACGCCACCGGGGAGACGGTGCGGTGCGCGTTCCAGCTCCGACCGTCAGGGGGATTGGAGCCCATTTGATCTTCCATCGATCGAGAAATTGGGAAAGGGGGCCGCGTTGCACCTCATTACGGTGCCACAGAAATCATGCGATGACACACTGATGAAGGCTGGCTTTCCTACATTCTGGGGATATCGTGGAGTCGAGCGTTCGCAGAGTCACGGACGGTGAGGGCCCCAGAGAAACTTTCCGTCTCTCAGGTTTTTCCTGCATCCTGCCGCGACTAAATCCCACGCTCTGACGTCATAACTGATACCGCATGAGTATGTGGGAGGAGAAAACACAATTATGCAAACCTTTGCAATTTCAATCAGTGACCTGTTCGACGATGGTCTGAGCGAGATGTTCACCAACTTCTTCGGGTTCATTCCGAAGTTGCTGGCGGCAATCGTCATCTTCCTGATCGGCAGCTTCATTGTTGGCCTGATCGTGAAGGCAGTCGAGAAGGTTCTGGGACGCATGGGCGTCGACCGTCTTGTTGACCGCAGTGGACTTGGCGGTCCGCTTGAGCGCGCTGGATACCCCGACTCGGGCAAGTTCCTGGCACAGATCATCAAGATCATGCTCATGCTTGTCGTCGCATCACTCGCTATCAACGCACTCGGCATCGCACAGCTCCAGAGCCTCTTTGACCAGCTGATCGCCTGGATCCCGAACGTGTTCGTTGCACTTATCCTTGTCTTCGTGACGGGTGCTGTAGCCAACTTCGTCAAGGGTCTCGTCGGCGGCTTCACGCAGGGTAAGAGCTGGGGCAACCTGGCAACCAACGTCGTGACCGCTCTCATCTGGTTCATCGGTGGCTCCATGGCCATCGACCAGCTTGGTATCGGCTCCGCCGTTCTTGACACGCTTGTCACTGCAGTCTTCGGTGCACTCACCGCCATCATCGCCATCAAGTTCGGCGTCGGTGGTATCTGGGCAGCCCGTGACCGCTTCTGGCCATCCGTGTACGACAAGGTCGGCGGCGCAACTGCTGACACGTCTCACTGATCAGGAACACCTTGATCAATGAGCAGCGGGCCATGCGCCTGTCGCTCGGCTAGAAATCCGTAAAGGACGGGAACGCTTCGGCGTTCCCGTCTCTTTCGTTTTCGCCCGGGACGGATGTCCCTGCGCCGGCGACTACCTGGAATGGGTTCTGTCCAGGACCATCCGAGACCAACATGCAGCCGACCTCATCTCTTCGAAAACGGATGAAGTCCGGGCCATTTCCCATCCGCTGCATTGTTGATGTCAGACACTGTCCGGATGGTGTTCGGGTGCAAGCTTTGGGGCAGGAGCAAAGCGCGACGGATGCGCCGTGCGAAGTCCGCGAGGGCTGGCGTCAGTTGGTTCCGGCTACTGCAGTGTCCGTGACGCGAACGCCTTCTGTCGAGGCCTCGGTTGACACGACGTGCCATGTCGTTGCGGTGTCGGGCCCGAGGAGTACGACATTTGGGCGGCTTGACGAACTGCTGCACAGAATGGTTCCGCCAAACTGTGCAGTTGCGTTCTCAAATGCCGGGTTGCGGCAGTCTCCACGAAAGTCAAGGCTTATCGTCTGTGACCAGTCGTCGAGCGCGTCCTCAATGGTGGGACTCCAGGCCATGTCTGGAGGAACCGCCAGTACTGCTGTCCCCTCCGGGGCAGGGGCAAGCGTTTCTGCAATCGAGGCCGCACCGGTCGTCAACCTCTCGTTCGGAATCAACTCGGGAAGAGCCCCTCGCCCACACGACGCTGCAAGCATCGAGAACGTCGCGAAGATGGCGAAGGTCAGGCAGCAGGAACGTATTCGGTTCGCCCTCAAGCTGTTGCCCTCCGGTGAGCGAACAGTAATTGTGTCCATTCGATACGGGGTGTAACCGTCGACTTCAGGTCGAGACTTCTTGGGTGGTGTCCAGTTCATAGCGGTCAACCGGTCCCGCCAGTTTCGCCAGTTTCGTTGGGATCGGAGATGTCCCAGCCAAACGCAGCAGCCTGTTGCTCAACTCTTTCCTCGAAGATAGGCATCAAACCGGGGAATCCGGCGATCTCTGCCAGTCGACGAGACAAGTACAGCGTGCAACCCAGGAGAACGGCGGTGGAAAACAGCCAGTTCACAAGGGTTCGGACCAGAAGGTACCGCTCGGTTGTACCGCTGCCCAGCAGCCAGATGTCGAACGTCGCACTGCAAAGGTAATAGAGCGCGCCGGCGATGGTGATGTGAGCTGTGGCAGACAGGTAGCTCTTGTGCTCTGTCACTGCAGGCCCGAATCCAAAGGCGTACGGCGCCAGCCGGGCCACAACGTTCTTCGCTATGAGTACGGAAACGATCAGTCCACCAGCAATGGCGTACTTCGTTGCAATGCCGAGGCCAAAATACACCTTCTCACTGTCGGTCAGAATGCCGATCAGGCCGCGACCAATGATGAGCAGCATGACCACGGGGAGAAACCTGCCAATCGGAGTACCGCTGCGCTGTCTGCGGATGAGCGACACCAACGAGCCTGCGGTCGCTCCAACAATGGCCCAGCCGAGGCCAAAGAAACGGTTCAGCGCGAGGAACAGCGCCACCGGAAGGATTGCCTCCAGGCTGGCCGTAGGGGAACCGCCATCAGGCAGCCGCACGGCGAAGGGGTCATCGCTGACTGGATCACCAGAACTGGATCGTTGAGAATCCGAGGATTCGCTGGCTGTGGACACGAAGCGAGGCTAGCCGGGTCGGACTCGGAGGGCGGGCACGTATGCGTCGAAAGACCGGAACTCGTCGGACGGGGGCGAATGCGAAATTTGTCACATACGCGCTCACAGTGGTGGTCTCTGCCACTCAAGCCAATTGTGGGGTCGGCCGAAAAATAGCTCCTGACCAGCACTTTCACGACGCACATGGCCATCGGGCGCCCCAGGACCCCGAATCTGACATGGCAGCATCATTACAACCCAAAGGAAATGCTTTTCACTGCGCACTGAACTTGTTACTGTCCTCTGGTCGCATGTTGCGTGGCCACTTCGGTGGTCTCTCCCGCATGAGGTCTTTGTTCGGTGCTTCGGTATTCGACAAGACCGCAGGCTGGAGATAACATCGTCGACAGTTAAGTAAAAGCGCCACGCATGTGGCAGCGTCGGTAAACAGGTAGGAACAAAGGAAGATTCCGTGGAACCCAAGAAGAAGACTGGAACTATGAGGGCACTGCTCCTCGCTGTTTCGGCATTTGCAATGTTGCTGACTGGTGTGTTCGTAAGCACGAGCGCCAGCGCAACGCCCGAAGCAAGCAATGGCTGTCCCGAGGACTTTGCCCTCGCAGCCGATGGAAGCTCGTGCTTCCAGCTGGCACAGAGCCAGACAACCACCACCGCACCGAAGTGCGCAGAGGGCACGCTCACTCCGAGCGGCACCCACTGCTACCTCCCCGCAGTCGTGACCCCGCAGACCCGTACCGACGTTGTGGCCAATGTGCCGAACGTTCCGGCACCGGTCTACACGTGCCCGGCAGGTTCAACTGGTACCGGTTCCGGTGCCAGCCTGACCTGCTCCAAGACGGTTGACGCCTCCACACAGGAAGCAGTCGTCGTTACGGCAAACCCAAACACGGTCACCTGCCCGGCTGGCTTCTCCGGTACTCCGGTTGAAGGCGGAACGTGCACCCGCACCGTGACGGCCAACACTCAGGAAGCAGTCATCGTTACTGCCAACCCGAACATCGTCAGCTGCCCGGCTGGCTTCACCGGTACCCCGGTGTCCGGTGGCACCTGCTCCCGCACCGTGACCGCCAACACGCAGGTTGCTGTTGAGACAGTTGCGACCGCTCCGACCGTCAGCTGCCCGGCTGGTACCACTGGTACCCCGGTTGCTGGTGGCACCTGCACCCGTCCAGGTTCCGTGACCAACACGGCAACCCCGACATGTGCTGCAAACCAGACCACTCTTGCGTCCGGTAACTGCAAGGCAACCACTGGTCAGTTCACCACTGTCGCGGCTGGCTCATCCTGCGCAGCGGGCACGGAGCAGGACGGTTCCGCACACGCTGACGGTTCCATCAAGTGCTTCCCGGCAGTTCCGCCGTCAACCTGCCCGGCAGGTTTCACCTACAACGCTGGTGCACAGAACTGCACGCAGACTGTGGCAGCAAACACTGAAGAGCCGGTCATCGTGACCCAGAACCCACCCACCTTCCGCTGCCCGACCGGTTCCACCGGTACGCCAGTTGCTGGTGGCACCTGCACCGTTGCGGGCACAGCAACGGAAAGTGCTGCGGTCATTGAGACTTCGGTTGCACCGACCATCACCTGCCCGGCTGGTACCTCTGGTACTCCGGTTGCTGGTGGCACCTGCACCCGTCCGGGAACTGCATCGGAGTCCGCTGCAGTTGTCGTGACCGCTAACGCACCGACCATCACCTGCCCGGCTGGTACCTCTGGTACTCCGGTTGCTGGTGGCACCTGCACCCGTCCCGGTACTGCTCAGCAGGCCGTTCAGGTGAACGTTTCCCAGGCTGCAACCACCTTCACCTGCCCCGCCGGTTTCACCGGTGCAGGATCTGGTGCTGCTCTGACCTGCTCCAAGACCGTCGCAGTTGCGCCGCTCGTGACCTGCAAGAACGGCTCCGCACCGCAGGACGCTGGCAATAGCCAGAACGTCTGCATCGTGGGCCCGGCAACCACGATGTCCGCAACCACCGCCTACTGCGCCAAGGGCGTGCTTTCCTCCGACAAGACCAAGTGTGTCCTGTCTGCAGGAACCACCTCCTCCATCGCACCGGCATTCACTGGCTGACCGACGCAGCCAATCCGTACGAGTCGGCTCGTACAAATCGGAAGCCGCTGGCACTTTGTGTCGGCGGCTTCCGCCGTTTTCGGATCGGAACCAGCCAGCGAAGGTGGTTGCGGGATACAGCTGGCGAAGGTGGTTGCGGGATTCAGCTGGCGAAGGCGGTTGCGGGATACAGTCGCATCGAATGAATGAGTGCATGACATGAGCGCGGAGGGTCGGCGCAGCGACCACGCATCTCGGAGCGTCCCGCAGCGGGTGGTGGGTGTTGGCCCGCATCCCGAGCCCTGGCCCACAGATGCACGCTTTGACCCACGGTTGCTCGCTGCTGGAGACCGCCGCAATGTGACGGACAACTATCGGTACTGGAGCCGCGACGCAATCACCGTGGACCTCGATCCGTTGCGTCACCGCTTTCATGTCGCCATCGAGAATTGGGAACACGACTTCAACATCGGGACAATGGTTCGCAATGCGAACGCATTTCTGGCCGCGGCAGTGCACATCGTTGGAAAGAAGCGATGGAATCGAAGAGGAGCGATGGTCACGGATCGGTACCAACACGTGCATCATCACAACAGCCTGGCGGTCTTCGCCGACTGGGCGCAGGCTCAACAGCTTCCGATTGTTGGCATCGACAACATCGAAGGATCAGTGCCCATCGAATCAACGATGTTGCCCAGTGCGTGCGTTCTCCTGTTTGGGCAGGAGGGGCCCGGACTCAGCGCCGGTGCCGTCGAACTGTGCAGCGTCGTCTGTGAAATCAGCCAATACGGGTCCACCCGCTCGGTCAACGCCGGTGTGGCGAGCGGCATAGCAATGCATTGCTGGCTGTCACAGCACGTCAGTCCGCCGCCTCGGCCCTGACCCAGCTGGTCTTGCCGCGCTCGGACCAGTCGTGCGTATCTGACTCCCTCGTGGTGACGTACGTTTGCTGATATTTGAACTCATGAGCGGCTGCCTCGTAGAACGAGGTCGAATGTGAATAGAGTCAGGACGTGACCGTTGACCTGGCGAACGATCCCCGCCGTCAGAACTCCCTGAATCCGCCCAAAATGCGCGGCGTGATGCATGCGGCCGCGTCACCGATCTCCGTGATCGTCGGGATTATCGCCGTGGCGATGGCAACAACCACCACCGCCCGCCTTCTGCTTGGCGTCTACGCCCTCGCGGTATGGACCATGTTCACTGCCAGCGCGGTCTTTCATCGAGGCACCTGGACCGACGAGGGCTGGCAGAAGATGCGTCAGGTTGACCAGACGGCCATCTATCTGATGATCGCCGGGTCCTACACCGGGTTCGCTGGCTTGGCACTGACTGACCCGTGGCGGGTGCGGCTATTGGTGGCGGTTTGGATTGGAGCGCTGCTCGGGAGCGCGATGATCTGGCTTCCCGTCCGGGTGCCGTACGGGCTCAATACCGTTGTGTACTTCGCCGTCGGCGGTCTGGTGGCGTTGCGGCTGGGTGAGTTGGCCGAATCCATCGGCAGGTTTGGGGTCAGCTTCGTCGTCGGAGGCCTCTTGTTGTATGTGCTGGGGAGTCTGGCCCTCGGCGCCCGGGTACCGAATCCGATCCCCGGTGTCTTTGGCTATCACGAGGTTTGGCACACCCTTGTCACGATTTCGGTGATCATGCACTACACCGTGGTCTTCACCGTTCTGATTCCAAACCTCAAGTGAGGGTGCGGGGATATGTCCCGGTGAGCGGCACCGTTGCTCCATGCTGAGCGGGGATGTCTGCCAACAATGATCGAGCGTCCGTCAGCCGGGGGTACACGTGGGAAGTTGACGCCCACCTGCATTTGAAGCGTTCGTGGGTTCTGGGCCATGCTACGGCTCTGCTGATGAGCAAGCGGAGTCCTGCCTCGCGCCTCTTACACGAACGGCGCTTCCCCTGGTCGCTGGCACCGCTTCGGCCCCTACGGCTCTAGAGTCGGCCTGATGCGATCACTATGTGGCACTTCATGATTGGGCGTCGCCGTCCGGCTGCCGACTTCTCGGAATGGGCTTTGCCCCGTGCTGCCACAAATCTGGATTCTCCATCCACGGAACTTGGTCCCCATGGAGGTGGAGCCTCGGTGTGGGTGGACCGCAAAGGGTGGATCAGCCCGGGCAACGCTGCGTGGTCAATCGACTGGCGCATCCGCACTGGCGACGGCTGGGAGAGCGCCCGAAACAACCGCAAGTCCGAGCAGCGACTCATCGGTGGCTCAACCATTGAAACCACCGTGCCCACTGCGGTCGGCCCCATTGTGCAACGCGTTGCGGTTGGTGTGGTTGGGGGCCAGCCGGCAGCCATCATTGAGATTGTCAATACCGCCTCGGTTGCGATCGCCGTTGCGCTGAGTGTGCGCCCCTTCGCTCGCCAGACTCTGGGTCCGCTCAACGCGCTTCGCGCGGGCGTGGACGGCATCGAGATTGACGGTGTGCACGTTCTCGCCGCCGACCGGCCGGCAGCTTCTGTCGTTGGCGATGCGGACCATGATGTTTTCGAGCTGCTTGAGGGCGCCGCTGATGCGTCAGGTGCGGTGTCCATCGACAGTGCAAGTGGCCGGGCGAACGCCGCGTTGGTTTGGCCGTTGGCCCACACATCAACGCTGCGTGCCGTCGTGCCGCTGAAGACCGCAGTCCCCGCCGCTGCAGCCGTTCCCGGCATCGACGACATCGTGCGGGGCTGGGATCGCCACCTCGATAGCGCCGCGAGGGCGGTGGTGCAGGACAGTGCCGTGACCGAAGCATTCCCGGCGCTTGCCCGTGACCTTGCCTGCCGGGCTCCCGCCGACGGGGATGTTGCTGCCTGGATGATCGGTCTCACCGAGCTGGGCCTCGGTCGTGAAGCTGTCGCCGGCGTGCGGTGGCTCACCAAAGAAGAGGACCCGGCGTGGACGATCTTCGCCATTGGTCGACTGGCGCATCTTGGCTTTGGTGGCGCCTGGTTCGAAGATGCGCTGGAGCCGTTGGCTCGGGCCGCGCACACGTTGCGCAAACCCGCTGCGAGCAAGAGCACCCCTCCGGGCTGGCGTCCTTCAATAGTCGCAGCAGCAGCGCACGCGTGTCGCCACATTGACCAGCCCGACGTCGCCGAGAATCTCGACACTATTGCTGCAGCCCATTCGGCCACCATGGATCTCGTCGACCCGGATCTGGTCTCGAAACTGCATGACGCCACCCCCACCTGGGCATGGCCGGCGGCGGACGGGTCAACTCCGCACGATCTCCGCTCGTCTGCGGTGATGGCTGCGCACCTGCGCAACACGCTCGTGATCGATGACCCGGTAGCGGACGGCGGTCAATCTGCTGATCTCCATATCCTTCCTGTTCTTCCTCTTGAGTGGCGAGGACTCGGTGTCGAAGCCCATCAGATTCCCACCAGCTGGGGTGAAGCATCATTCGGCCTGCGTTGGCACGGACCGCGACCGGCGCTGCTGTGGGAAATCCACACGGTCGATGATCGTCCTGTCACCATTCGGGTCCCGTCGGTTTCATCCACATGGCAGACCACTGAACCGGTTGGCGAAAGCCTGCTCCCGGATCCGGGCTGGGTCAAGGGATAGTCTCTGGCCATGTCCGTTCCAAAGCTGCGCAAGGCGGTCAAAGGCAAATCGCCCGGCTTGCACAATGAACGGGCACTGTGGGAGTCCGGTCGCAAAATCGTGGCCGGCGTCGACGAGGTCGGCAAAGGGGCGTGGGCCGGCCCGCTGACAATTGGTGCTGCTGTCGTCCCGAAGAACACGCGGATCTACAAGGTGCGCGATTCGAAGATGTTGAACGAATCTGAGCGGGAAGCCATGTTCGACCGCATTGCGAACTGGTGCGACGCGTGGGCAGTTGGCCATGCCAGCGTCGAGGAGTGCGATGAGCTCGGCATGTCGGCGGCGCAACGCCTTGCTGCTCGACGTGCCATCGACAGTTTGGGTGTCCCAACGGACCATGTCCTTCTTGATGGCAACTGGGACTTCATTGGTGAGGGACAGACCACCAAGATCGTGAAGGGAGACGCAACCTGCCTCTCGATTGCAGCGGCGTCCATCCTGGCCAAAGTCACCCGGGACCGGATGATGCGACAGATGGCGCAGACCTACCCGGACTACTCCTTTGCCGGCAACAAGGGGTATCCGTGTCCCACCCACAAGGATGCGCTGACGCGTCTGGGCCCCACGTCCGAGCATCGGCATTCATGGGCGTTCATGGATGGATTGCCCGCGGTCGACATTCCGCTGCGGCGACAGCGCACGCTTTTTGATCAGTGAAGCTCGATCAGTGAAACTTCCCAGTGATCTCCGAGGTTTCCGCCTTGGCGGCGTGGTGCCTTTCGTGGCATGGACCCTCTTCGTGTGGGGTACCCGTTTCCGCAATGCCGCCAGTGATGAAGAGCTTGCCGGCTCTGAACTGGTGACGGCCTATCTGGCAGCTGGTGTCTTTGTCGCTCTGGGTCTCGCGGTGGGAGCGGTGGTTCTGCTGCGTCGCCGTCAGGAGGTTGGCAGACTCGACGCTGTCGTGGTTGGTGGCGCGGCAGCCTTCACCGTCGTGTACTGGCTGATTCGCATGGTCACAATTGCGTTGAATGATCACCGAGTCGGGTTCATTCTCGTGCACGTCGTGCTGGGCCTGGTTTCGATCCTGGTATCCGCGTTTGCCCTGCGATCAGTTGGGGCCTCGAAGAATGACACAGGCAGTAGCATCAGGGCATGGGACAGCCCGTAACCGTTGTACAAAAGGCCTCATCGAATCCTGGTGTGGTGCGATTCGAGATCAATCGCTCCATCACCGGCATGAGCCATGAACGCTACGCGTCCGCCGATGATGCCGTTTCCGATCGTCCACCGGACGAGTTGGCCCGTCGGATCTTTGCCTTTGACGGTGTGGAACGGGTGCATGTGAACTCAAACGTGATCACCATCGACACCCGTGGGTCCGCTGATGGAATGCAGAAGGTCATTGAAGATCTCTTTCTTCACTACCGGCCGGGTGTGCGGGTTCCCACCGAGGCCGATTTCGCCTGATCGCAGCCCATTTTGACGACGTCCATTTGACAACGTCCATTTGACGCGCGTCGAACGTATGTTCGATACTGGCGGGCATGGGTTCAGAGGCCTCACATATTCGTGCTGGCGGTGTCGCTGCTGACCGACCTGCCGATGGATCAACCAATGGATCAACGCTGCGCGCAGCTCTGGCACAGGTCCCGGCGGTGTCATCTGCTCTGGTTGATGTCAACGCGTTGGCCCAGACCCGCCGTCTGCCGGTGGCTGAGGGCCTCCACTCGCTCTTTGATGGGCGAGCCGGGCCTGCTGGCATTGGTCTGACCCGCGGGACCAGCGTTGGGGTTTCCGGAGCTCAGGGGAGTGTGTCTTTGGCTCTGGCTCTCGTGGCTGAAGCGATGCGGGCTGGTTCCTGGGTTGCAGTGGTTGATGCACCCTGGCTGGGACTGGCGGCGTTGGAGCAGTACGGGATTGCTCTGCATCGTCTGGTCATGGTCAACCAGACCGGGGTGTCGTCTGGCCGTCCTGCTTCTGGAAACAGTGCTTCTGGAAATAGTGCTTCTGGAAATAGTGCTTCCCAGCAGTGGGCTTCGGTAATGGCTGCATTGGTGGACGGTTTCGAAGTGGTGATTCACACGAGTCACTCGGTTGGGGAACGGGATGCGCGTCGCGTGCGTGCGCATGCCAGGGAGAAGGAGGCGGTCCTGATGCAGGTCGGTTCTGTGCGGGCGGGCGGTATTGCTGATCTGCAGCTCGATGTGGTGGGCAGTACGTGGTCAGGGGTTGGTGATGGGCATGGGCATCTGGTGAGCCGTCTGGTGGATGTTGAGGTATCCGGGCGACGTCTCGGCGGTCGTCCTCGTCGGACCTCCCTGTGGCTGCCGGATGAACAGGGGGTGGTCCGAGCGTTCGATCCGACCCTTGACCGGCGCGACGGCGATGCTGTCACCTGGGCCGGTAGCGACATCGATGGTCTTCTGGATCATGACCCCGACACTCCTGGCGTTCCTGGCACTCCCATCCTCCGCAGCGTGCGGTGACGGTGATATTCACCGACCTTCGGCCGTCGTGGAAACACTCCAGGGGAGAGCCAGTCCAATGAATGACACTCGTACCACGGTGGTGGTCTGTGATGACTGGCCTGTGGTGGCAGTGAGCGACGCGCTCACAGCCCGCAGCACAGTCGACGTCCGCGCCGGCCGAAGGCCGGTGAATGTAACAGCCGTCGTGCATACGAATCGGGTGGTGGCGTGCTCACCAGAAGCGCGGCGTACGGGGGTGGAGGTTGGGTTGCGTCGGCGTGAGGCGCAGCGGCGTTGTCCGGAGCTCATGGTGGTGGAGCGTGACCTGCGGCTGGAGGCGCGCCGGTTCGAGGTGGTGGCAGCAGCGCTGGATGCTCTGACGCCGCGGGTGGAGGTGGAGGCACCGGGCTGGTGTTCTTTTGCCACGCGTGGGCCGTCGCGGTACTTCGGTGGTGATGCATCCATGAGCCTGCGACTGGTGGAGCTTGTTGACCGGGCGTTGGAGGGGGCAACAACGGTGCGGGTTGGGACCGCGGACACCCGTTTCGCTGCGTTGGCAGCGGCGCAGGTTGCGGGCCCGGGCGAGGCTCGTGTGGTCGCTCCGTCGGCGTCAGCTGCGTTTCTGGCACCGTTGCCGGTGAGCGCGTTGCTGCAGGCTGAGGCGTTGGAGCATCCGGATCGGGTGGCCGGCGGAACGGGTCGTGGCGGTGCGCGGCGGGGGAGTCCGCTGGCAGACCTCGTCCAGGTGTTGTGTCGGTTGGGTCTGACATCGCTGGGTGATTTCGCAGAGTTGTCAACGGCTGATGTCGTGGGCCGGTTCGGGGCGATTGGCCGGAAAGCCCATCAGTGGGCATCCGGGAGTGAAGAGCGGCTGGCGTTGTGGCGGTCGCCGCCCGATGACCTGGATGTGATGATGGATCTTGATCCGCCGGTGGAGCGGGTGGATCAGGCAGCGTTTATAGCGAAGGCGCTTGCCGACGAGTTCTGTGCTGCTCTCGACGGTCGGGGATTGACCTGCATGCGGGTGGGTATTGGCGCGCGGACCGAACAGGGGGAGGAGTTGTTTCGCCTGTGGCGGGGCGAGGAGGCGTTGCATGCAGGGGCGGTCGCAGATCGGATGCGGTGGCAACTTGATGGCTGGCTCACTGGTCTTCGTGTACCTCGGGCCGGTGGTGATGGGGGCGGCGGCCTGGTGCGGTTGTGGTTGCAGCCGGATCAGGTGATCGCAGCGACTGGCCGACAGCAGGGATTCTGGGGGGAACGGACCGAGCAGACGAATCGCGCTCTTCGGGCTGTTGCGCGGGTGCAGGGACTCCTGGGTGAAGGTTCAGTGGTGGTTCCGGAGCGCACCGGCGGACGCAAGGTGGGTGATCAGGTGGCGTCACTGGGGGCAGAAGCGGTCGATCTGGGTGCTCGGGCCAGTAGCGACCCATCACTGGGTCCCCGGTCAGAGGGTTCTGCCTCGGAGGCTTTCGGGGCGCGGGCTGGAATCCGTGGCGTGGAGTCGGTTCCCTGGATGGGCCGAATTCCGGCACCTTTCCCCTCTGTGGTATATGAGCACTGTCGCCCGGCAGAGGTTCTGGACGGGGCAGAGAAACCAGTTCATGTCAGTGCTCGGGGGATCCTGTCAGCGCATCCCGGCTTTGTCAGGGTGGGGGCAGGAGCTCTACAGCCTCTGCGAAATTGGGCGGGCCCCTGGTTGTTTGATGAGCGATGGTGGGACCCGGCCGGTCATACCCGGAGGGCGTACTTGCAAGTCGTGGTTTCCGAGCGGCCGCCGCTGCTTCTTTTTTGTGCAAATGGGTTATGGATGTGCGAAGCTGTGTACTCGTAGGGTTGCTTTGTTCGTACGGCAAGAAATTGCATCAAACGACACAGTGCTTTGTGAGGCGATGTTCGAGTAATCGGACACAAAGTGAATACTGTCTTTCTGATGCGCTGGCGGCCAGGCGGGACAACGTTCAAGCGGGACAACTTTCAGGAGGCCATTATCGTGTCCAAACGCGTGCTTACTGCGTTGCTGACCATCAGCGTCCTCAGTGCAGTGCTGGTCACTGCAGCTGTCACTCAGGCCGGGGCTCAGGCAATTGTGACAGGGGCGCCCGATCCCGAAACGGCCGGCGTCTTCCTCTTCACTGCCGGAACCGACACTGGCAACATCGGAGTGTGCGATGGTACGCCGGGTGGAACGCCAACGAACGACATTGTTCGACTGGCCGTGGACAATGACATCCTCGCGTTTATTGGTGACACGCCCGACGAGATCGCGAGCTATCAGCCCGGCTCCGGAGAAGAGTCACCTGCCGGGACACTCGTGGACGCCACGATCGACAAGATCAATGAGGGCCTCACCGACATTGACGACTTCGGAAACATCCGCAACGGCAACGATGACACCTCCAACGCTGACATTGGTGTTGGGGGCCGCCTTGAGGTTCGCCTACCTCCCGGCGAGGTCATTGCTCCTGACGGCATTGCCACCACCGGAAACCTCATTGCAGGAACCGACCCGGAGGCGAACCTGGCCGGTTTCGAAATCTTCATGTTCGAAGATGCCGAGCTCTCCGGCATGACCGTCACCCTGCAGGGCCCAACGCAGTCGCTCAGCTTCGACCTTGCAGATCGCCAGCTCAACCCGAACACCGCAGCCGGAGCGGACGACATGTTGCTCGCCATCGACCTCGACACCCTCGCGGGTTGGACGGACCCCTACGTGGTCACGGTCGCCTTTGTTGATGACGCCATAGATGGCGGCTCGTTCGACAGTTGCCCCAATGGTGGACAGGCCGACACATCGGTCGAGATCGACGCAATTGCCACCCGAAAGGAACTGTTGGTACTCACCCCTTCGGTTGACATCGAGAAACTGACCAACGGACAGGACGCCGACGTGGCTCCCGGCCCGGACCAGAACATCGACGATGCCATCGTGTGGGAATACGTCGTGACAAATGACGGCCAGCAGCCGCTCACCGGCATCACGGTGGTCGACGATGTCGAAGGTCCAATTGCATGTCCAGCCGACGCGCTCGCCGTTGGTGCGTCGATGACGTGCACTGCCACCGGTGTGGCCACCCAGCTTGGCGGTTACACAAACACGGCCACGGTAACGGCCACGCCGGAGACTGGCGGCGACGTGACCGACGCGGACCCGTCGAACTACAACGTCCCGTCTCGTCCGGCCATCGATCTTGAGAAGTTCGTCAACGGCGACGATGCTGACACTGCACCTGGTCTCCTGATCGACGTCAATGGCACCATCTTCTTCCGCTACGACGTCACCAACATCGGCAACGGACCCTTGGTCGACATCGTGGTCACCGATGACATTCTGGGCTCAATCTGCACGATCGCTGTCCTTGATGTGGGCGCCACGGACTCATGCATCCAGGTCGACGCCGCCGACGAGGGTCTGGTCACCAACATCGGTACAGCAGTGGGCATTGGCCCCAATGGCACGCAGGTCAGTGATGTGGACCCGGGCAACTACACCGGGCAGAGTCTGCCGGATCTTCAAATTGAGAAGCGCGTCAACGGTGTTGATGCCAATACCGCTCCCGGTCCGAATGTGGATCAGGGCGAGATCGTCACCTGGACCTACGAAGTCACCAATAGCGGAAACGTCACTATCAGCGACATCGCAGTGACCGACGACATTGAAGGTCCGGTGTGCACCATTGACTCGCTTGCTGCGGGCCAATCCGAGACATGCACGCTCACCGGAGCCGCCGTCGCTGGCCAGTACACGAACATTGGCTCGGTGACGGGAACCGACCCGAGCGGCGCACGGCTCACCGATACCGACCCGGCCAACTACTTTGCCGCCGGACCGTCCATCGACGTGGAGAAGTCCACCAACGGTCAGGACGCAGACGTCGCTCCCGGACCATCCATCGCAGTGGGCGAGACCGTGACCTGGACCTACGACGTCACGAACACCGGCAACGTGGCGCTGACTGCTGTCACGGTGAGCGACAACGTCGAAGGTCAGGTCTGTGTGATCGCAGTACTCGCCGCCGGCGCGTCGGAAACGTGCTCACTTGACGGAGTCGCTACCGCCGGTGCCTACACAAACACAGCGACCGTGGTTGGTGTGGATCCCAGCGGGTCTGGAGTCAATGACGCCGATCCGTCCAACTACTTCGGTGGTCTCGGAGCGCTCGGCATCGAAAAGTCCACCAACGGAAGCGACGCCGACAACATTCCCGGTCCAACACTGCTGGTCGGCTCCGAGGTTGTCTGGGAGTACGTCGTTACCAACGAGGGCAACACTGTCGTGACCAATGTCGTGGTTGTCGACAACCTTGAAGGAGACGTCTGCACGGTCGACGAGCTCGCGCCGGGCGCATCAGTCACCTGTGATCTCGTTGGTGTGGCCACACTCGGCCAGTATGAGAACATCGGAACCGCAACCGGTCTCGATCCGGACGGGAACCAACTCTTCGATTCCGACCCGTCGAACTACATGGGTGCCGACACCGGTATCACCCTGGAGAAGTTGACGAACGGCGAAGATGCCGACGATGCGCCGGGTGTTCTGCTTGTGCCGGGCGACGATGTCGAGTGGACATACATCGTCACGAACCTCGGCAATCTGCCCGTGACGAATCTCGACGTGACCGATGACATCATTGGTGACATCTGCAGTTTCGCAACGCTTGGAGCGGGAGCGAGCCGCACGTGTACCGCTCGGGGCACGGCTGCAGTTGGCCCGTATCTCAACAACGGTTCGGTCACCGCTGTCGGTCCGAACAACACACCGCTTGCTGCTGAGGATCCATCCAACTATCTCGGGCTCGACCCGGCACTGAGCGTGGAGAAGTCCACAAACGGCGAGGATGCTGATGCTGCGGGCGAAGGTCCACAGGTCCGGGTTGGCGATGCAGTTACGTGGACGTACGTCGTGTCCAACGACGGAAACGTTGCACTCACCAACGTTGTCGTCAGTGACGATGTCGAGGGCGAAATCTGTACTGTGGCCACTCTGGATGTGGGTGCCTCAGAAACCTGCTCTCTGACCGGTGTAGCGGTTGCCGGCGACTACGTGAACACCGCAACTGTCACAGGTACCGACCCCGCTGGCAATGCGGTTACCAATACCGACCCATCGCGCTACGAGGGTCTTCAGTCGGGCCTGGATCTTGAGAAGTTGACCAACGGTGTTGCCGTTCCGGCCGGCGAGTCTGGCCCGTTCGTGGCTGAAGGCGACCCGGTGGTCTGGACCTACATCGCATCGAATTTCGGTAACTCCACCCTGACCAACGTTGTCATTACCGACAACCAGGAAGGTCTGATCTGCACCATCGAAACTCTTGCTGGCGGTGCAGCAGAGACCTGCACGGCCGAGGGAGTGGCTGACGCGGGCCAGTACAACAACGCTGCAGCTGTCACGGGTCTTGATCCTCTGGGGAATACCGTGGGCGCCGAAGATACTTCTGCGTACTTCGGAGCCGGCTCCGGACTCACTGTTGAGAAGGCTACGAACGGCCAGGACGCCGACACTGCCGCCGAAGGGCCACTGGTTCCGGTGGGTGCAGCTGTGACCTGGACGTACGTCATCACCAACAATGGAAACGTTGACCTTGTTGGAGTGGACGTGGTGGATGATCAGGTTGGTGACATCTGCACTATTGGCGCTCTCGCAGTTGGCGACTCCCGGACCTGTACCGCTGACGGCGTCGCCACCGAGGGTAGGTACGTGAACGAAGCAACGGCCAGCGGAATCACGCCGACGGGGGAAACCGTTGACGACACCGACCCGTCGCACTACTTCGGAGCCAACCCGGGCATCGGCATCACCAAGCTCGTGGACGGTGAGGCTGCCCCGGGCGACGGGCCGGTGCTGCCGGTCGGGTCCGAAGCCGAATTCACATTCATTGTCGTCAACACCGGAAACGTTGCCTTGGACGACGTTGCGGTTACCGACTCCGTATTTGGGGACGTCTGCACCATTGGAAGGCTCGATGTTCTTGCAGAGCAAACCTGCGCACTGACCTGGACGGTCGAAGCCGGCCAGCACCGAAACACGGCCACGGCCACGGGAACTGATCCCACCGGTCAGAACGTGAGTGACGAAGATGCAGCGAACGTGTTCGGCAGCGGCCCGGGCATCGCCATGGAGAAGAGCACGAACGATCAGGACAGTGACACCGCTCCGGGTGAGGGCATCGCTGTTGGTGACGCCGTGACGTGGACTTACGAAGTCACCAACACTGGAAACGTGGAACTGGTCGATGTGGTGGTCACGGATGATCGCGAAGGTCGTATCTGTGAGATCGCTTCGCTTGCCATTGATGAAACGGCGTTCTGCGTCGAGGTCGGTGTCGCTGGGCTTGGCGCCTACCGCAACGTTGGTACCGCGACCGCTCAAACGCCTCAGGGCACGCCAGTTGAGGATGCAGACCCGTCGAACTACGTCGGTGTCGTTGGAGCGCTCGGTAACTACGTCTGGCTTGATCTCAACGCTGACGGTGTCCAGGATGAGGGTGAGCCGGGCATTGAAGGAGTTCTGGTCGAGCTGAGCGCAGCTGGTGAGACCGCCGTGCTGGCGACAACCTCCACGGACGCCTCAGGCCGCTACCGATTCGATGGGCTTGCCCCCGGTGATTACGGGGTGAACTTCGTACTCGACGGCGCGGCCTGGACGGCAATTGGCGCAGGCACCGACGACGCACTGGACAGCGATGTGGATGCTGAGGGTCGAGTGGCGTCGGCCACCGTGCCGGTAAGCGCTGCAAACCTTGACGTTGATGCCGGCGTACTGCCTGGCGCAATCGGCGACTTTGTCTGGTTGGACGAAGACAGCAACGGTCTCCAGGGCGACGCAGAGCCGGGAATCGCCGGGGTCAATGTCGCTCTCTTTGTGGATCAGAATGGCGACGGAGTTGCTGATGGTCTGCCCATAGCGACAACTGTTACAGACGCCGATGGGTCCTATGCGTTCGAAGGTCTCGACGCCCGGGAAGACTTCATTGTGTCGTTCGCTTCGGTGGACGAGACCTTCCGCACCGACAGCGGGGTGGGCACTGATCCCGCAGTCGACTCCGATGCCAATTCGTCCACGGGAGTCACCCCGGTGGTTACTGTGGGCTGGGGTGAAACCAACGGCACCATTGACGCCGGTTACGTTCCGAACCCGGGACCCGGCTCCATTGGTGACACGGTCTGGTTGGACGCCAACAACAACGGAACCCGAGACGCAGGTGAAGTTGGCGTCGCCGACGTCGACATTGAGTTGCGTCTGCCGAACGGCGATGTGTGGGCCGACACCACCACTGACGAAGACGGCTTGTATCTGTTCGAGAACCTTCCAGAAGGTCGCTACGACGTTGTGGTCGACCCAGCGACGCTGCCCGCCGGCCTTATCCAGACGTCTGATTTGAACGGTCCACTTGACGGATCGTCACGTGAAGATCTGCTGGAGTCCGAGGAAGCAGCGCTTGACCATGACTTCGGATATCTGGAGCTTGCCACGATCGGCGACTTCGTGTGGAATGACGAGGATGGAGATGGCATTCAGGGCGCCGTCGAATCGGGTGTTCCCGGTGTAACGGTCACCCTTTGGACCGCCGCCGATGATGGTCAGCCGGGTAATGAAATCGGTTCAGTGCAATCGGGTCCAGACGGTGAGTACCTCTTCGATCGAATCGACCCACGTGAGGACTACGTGGTGCAGGTAACCCTTCCTGACGGGTGGATCCTGACCGAGGTGACTGCAGGAGAAGACCCGACGGTTGACAGCAACATCAATCCGAATACGGGCCTGTCCGAGGTCCTTCGGCTTGATGCCGGTGAGCTGAACCTGACCATCGATATCGGCGTGCTGCGCGCCCCGGCTTCGATAGGTGATGTCGTGTGGATGGACCTCAACGAAAACGGTGTCCAGGACACGGATGAGAATCCCATCCCGAATGCAACCCTGAACCTTTGGACCGTCAACGAGGACGGGTCGCCAAAGGATCAGATTGCCACGGACACGACGGATGAGAACGGTTTGTACCTCTTCGTCGGCCTCAACCCCGACACTGACTATGTCGTTCAGGTCGTGGATATCGACGGATGGTCGCTGACCAATGCCGATCAGGGACCGAGTGATGACATTGACTCTGACGTCGATCCAAACACTGGCATCAGCGCAGTGGTCGGACTTGAGCCGGGCGAAGAGGATCTCACCATCGACGTTGGACTTCTGCCTCGGCAGCCGGAGATTGAACTCGTAGTGCTCAGTGAGTCCATTCGGGTCGACGAGGACTTTGAACCCGTGCCCGTGAAGACTGAGGGTGAGAACGTAACGCTTACCTACACCTCCACAAATACGGGCGACTGGGACCTGATTGACGTCACGGTCACCGACACCGAGCACGGCGAGATCTGTGTGATTCCGTCACTCAAGATGGGTGAGAGCGACGTGTGCACGCTTGTCGTGACGGCCCCAATTGGCAAGAAGACGGCGACGGCGACCACCCAGGGAGATCCGGTTGACGCTGATGGAAACCCGGCGGAGCAGTTGGACGGAACGCCGGTGAGCAGCGTCGACGACGACGAGTTCCTCGGCTACGAGGGCACTCGTGTGTTGCCGACCGCTGTTGTCCCATCTGCCACTCCCACGGCCACACCGGTTCCGCCTACGCCAACGCCTGTGCCGGTGACGCCTATTGCCATCACCGGTGCGAACTCGTCATCGCTGGCCCTGGTTGCTCTTGGCCTGCTCGGCGCCGGAGCCACGATGCTTCTCATGGGACGTCGGCGTCACGCTCCTTTTGACACCAACTGATGAGAATTGACAAACGTAGATTTAACGGACATGTGCCAGGGGCACATGTCCGTTGGGGCAGCGGCACGACAGTGGCGCTTTCGTGCAGGAACTCTCCGTAGGGCTTCGACCGGAACGGAGGAAACTGGCGTAGACATACTCCGTGGCAATTCTGCTCAGTCTGATAACCGCCTTTGGCTTCGGTGCCGGTGACTATTCAGGAGGTCGCGCGGCCCGGCGGACATCGGTGCAACATGTGCTCGTCGGAGCCCATGGCGTTGGCCTGCTGGGCGTGCTGATTGCTGCGCCGTTTATCGCCGAACGATTCAGCACTCGCGACTTTGTGCTTGGAGCGGTGGGTGGGTTCTTCGGGCTGATTGCGATCGGCATGATGTATCGCCGTCTGGCCCTCGGCCCAATGGTCGTGGTGGCGCCAATCACGGCCGTGACGAGTGCAGCGGTCCCTGCACTCTGGAGCGTCGCTCGTGGTGATGCGCTGAGCGCATTGGCCACGGCGGGCGTGGTGGTAGCGCTTGTTGCCATTGTGCTCGTCTCCCGCAGTCGTGACGGCTCTGACAGCGACGATGCGCCGGTCACCGCAGTCGTCGTCGGAGAGTCTCTGCTGGCAGGAGCGTGTTTCGGCGTCTTCTTCATCTTCCTCGATGAGACGGCTGAAGCAACGGCACCGTGGCCGTTGGTGAGCGGCCGGCTCACGACGGTCACGCTTCTCGTTCTGGTTCTTGCGTTCCTGCGCCTCTCCGGTCGCGATGGCGCGCTCATGGCGTCGGATGAGCCTGACGGGACCAACACGTTTCCGTGGCTGCTGGTGTTGCTCACCGGCGTGTTCGACGGCGGCGGCAATCTGACGTTTCTGCTCGCCACCGGCGTTGGAAACCTGTCCACGGTGGCCGTGCTGTCGTCGCTGTACCCGGTGGTAACGGTTGCCCTGGCCCGCACGATTGACCGGGAGACAATGAGCCCGACGCAGGTTGTCGGTCTGGCGCTTGCGCTTCTTGCAACCGTACTGATCAGTCTCGGCTGATCAATGTCAGCTGATCAGCCGCTTGTGGGGTCTGCCCCCGGATACGGCGCATCACCCAGGCGGGCCTGCAGTCGGTTGAGTTCGGCCATCAGCTCAGCAGTGACCGCTTCGTGACCTGGCAGGCCGAAGATGTTGTTGATCTCCATTGGGTCAGCAATCAGGTCAAAGAGTTCCCACTCGATTTCCTGGCTGGGGTCACGCGCCCCGGGCTGGTCCATCGGGTCGTTGTAGTAGCAGATCAGTTTGTGGGTCCGCGTGCGGACTCCGTAATGAGCGGGGCATGCGTGGCTTCGATCGTTGTGCATCCAGTAGCGGTAGTACATGGAGGTGGGCCAGTCCTCGGGGGTGACACCGTCGAGAAGAGGCACCGCCGAGCGACCCTGCAGGTGCGCGGGGGCGGCTACGTCAGCAAGCTCAAGAAATGTCTGCGCAAAGTCCACGTTGACGACAATGTCGTCAACCACTGAACCGGCAGGTATCCGCCGCGGGTATCTCATGACAAGTGGCATCTGGAGCGACTCCTCGTACATGAGGCGCTTGTCGAACCATCCGTGGTCACCGAGGAAGAAGCCCTGGTCGGAGGTGTAAACGACGATCGTGTCATCGGCAAGCCGGTTCGTGTCGAGGTGGTCGAGCATGCGTCCGACATTGTCGTCGACGCTGGCGACCACACGGAGGTAGTCCTTGATGTAGCGCTGGTAGCGCCAATCGATCTCCTCGTCGAGTGTGAGGCCGGGTGGGACTGTTGCTTTGAGGTCCTGGATGGGATCGAGGTCCATCATGCGCATCTTGACGGCCTGGACCACCTCGGCACGACCAATGAGGTCATCCCGGAACGTGTCGGGAAACGGAATCGTGTCGTCCTCATACATCGCGAAGTGCTTCGAGTCCGGCTGCCAGCTGCGGTGCGGAGCTTTGTGGTGACAGAACAGCGCGAACGGCCGATCCTCGTCTCGTTCGTCGATCCAGTTCAGGCAGTCGTCGGTGATGAGGTCGGTGACGTAGCCAGCGCGTTCCACGACGCGTCCGCCTTCCTCAAGCATGACGGGGTTGTGGTAGTGACCCTGGCCGGGAAGAACACTCCAGTGGTCGAAGCCGGCCGGGTTGTGTTCAGGATCGTGGCCCAGGTGCCATTTGCCGAAGAGTGCAGTTTGATAACCGGCGTCCTGCAGCGCCTGCGGGAAGGTCCACAGGTTCGAGTCGAGGGGAGTGGCGAGCGTGGTGACACCGTTGACGTGGTTGTAGGTGCCGGTGAGTATGGCCGCCCGGCTTGGCGCACAGATGGAGTTGGTGCAGAATGCTGAATCGAAACGGGCTCCGCCTGCGGCGATGCGGTCGATGTGCGGCGTCTCGTTGATCCGGCTGCCATACGCGGAAATGGCGTGCGCAGCGTGATCATCACTCATGATGAACAGCAGGTTTGGCCGCTTTGGCGCTGGTTGTTGAATTGTCATCAGGAGTCGAGTGCGGCGAGCGCGATGCTGGCGAGTTCGTCGCGCAACAGGGCGACGCCCAGGCCGTCCGGCAGTGGGATCAGACTTGAGGAGAAGGCGTAGGAAACGTCATGGTCGGGGAGGTAACCCGCCTGGCTTCGGAACCCGGGGACCCCGCCGCCGTGGCTGTACACGCTGAACTGCTGACCGTTTGCTTCCCCGGTACCAACGTCGATGCCGAGTCCGTAGTTTGACGTCGCAAGTTCGGGGCTGATCATCCGCTCGACAGACTCAGGCTTGAGAAGTGTGCCGTTGAAGATGGAGCCAAAGATGCGGGCGACTTCAAGGAGTTGGGCTTCATTGCCACCACCGGTCCATCCAGCGGACTGAAGGACAGCCTGCTCGCCCGTGAGAACGTCGATGACCGGGTCGTCGTTATTCACGGTGAGTCCAAGGTCGTCCCGGACTCCGGGAAGCAGCGTCAGGGCGTTGTAGAGCTCGGCGCGGGCGTAGGCGTGTACGACTGATGTTGGCGGGAACTCTTCTGGGGTGAGATAGATCTCTGATGCGCCGGACGGCTCAAAGATGCGAGAGCGCATTTCCTCGGCTGCGGAGTTTCCCGTGAGTGCTTCGATGAGAAGACCGGCTGCCACGAAACCACCGGTCTCATACTGGTAGTCCGAGCCCGGGCTGAACAGCGGATCCTGTCGGCCGAGGAACTCGAGTATCTCTTCTGGTTCGAAGGGCTGATCCTGTCGCAGGGCAGCTTCAAAGTAGAACCCGGGGTCGAATGCGTACTCGATGAGGCCGTTTGTGTGATCCATGAGTTGACGCACGGTGATCTGATCTTCAGAGGGGTGATCGCCAAGCCAGTCGCCGAGGTAGGTGGTCACCGGTTCGTCGAGTTCGATCAGGCCTTCCTCTGCGAGTTGGAGGATGAGCGTGGCAGTCATGGTCTTGGTGATGGAAGCGATCCGAAAGTAGTCGTCGGTTGTGACGGGTTCGTTGGTGGTGAGGTCGGATACACCGCTCGCGACGGCTACTGGGGCGTAACCGGGAATTATGAGCGCGGCGGACACGCCCGGCGCCCCGTTGCCTTCGCGCCAGGAATCGACGGCGGCCTGAACTTGCGAGGTGATCTGGGTGTGGATCTCTTCTTCGGTGGGAGCGGGCACCTCGGTTGGCTCAGGCACGGCAGTGGGAGCGGGCACCTCGGTTGGCTCAGGCACGGCAGTGGGCTCTGGCAGGGCAGTGGGCTCTGGGACTGGCGTAGCTGTGGGCGCTGCAGCCCGCTCCTCGGTTGATGTTGACGCTGTGGACGAATCGCTGATCGTTGATGTGTCGGGGTCATTCGCGTTCGCTGATGGGGAACCGCATGCGGCTGCAAACAGCAGGAGCGCAAGCCCGAGGGCAAACCAGCGAACCAAGGATCTTGCCGAGTCAACCAGGTGCACCCAGTGAACCAGGGACCTTGCAGAGCGAGGGGGAAAGTGAGACGTCATGGCAATAGTCAAGCAGATGAGCTATTCAGGGCTGGCCAGCTGCCAGTCAGATAGTGGTCAGCGTTTGTATTTGATGCGGTAACACTCGGAACACAGTGGAGAAACCTGAGCTTCCTAGTTTGACCTCGTCACTTCGATAGAGGGGACCCGAAGACGAAAGGGCAGGCAATGTCGAGGAGAATTTCCCGGTTGGCGGGGAAGCTGGCAATCACCAGTGTTGTCGTGGGGGCAGCGGTGCTCATGATTCCGGGGAGCAGTGGTGCCCAGGATCTTGACGAGGCCGCAGCGCTGGCAGCAGAGAACCGCGCCCTTCTCGACAATCTCTGGATCCTGGTGGCCGGCATTCTCGTCTTCCTGATGCAAGCGGGATTCGGCCTGGTTGAGGCGGGACTCACCCGGGCCAAGAATGTTGCGAACATCATGGCGAAGAACCTTGCTGACGCCACGCTCGGAATCCTGATGTTCTTCCTGTTTGGCTACCGACTCGCCTTTGGTTCGTGGTTGCCATTCATGGACATTGACACATTCACCGATCTGGCGGGTGGGCCCGTCGGGTCTCATGCAACGTTCTTCTTCTTCCAGGCAATGTTCGCTGCTGCGGCGGTGACCATCGCGTCCGGAGCCATGGCGGGACGCACGAAGTTCACCAGCTACCTCATCTTCGGTGCAATCACCACCGCGGTCATCTACCCGGTTGTTGTTGGATGGACCTGGGGCGGCGGTTGGATTGCGAACATGTCTGTAGGTGATGCTGTGTACTCCGACTTCGCCGGTTCAACCATCGTGCACTCCGTCGGAGCCTGGGCCGCTCTCATGGGCGCCCTGATGCTTGGCCCCCGCATTGGGAAGTACGACGAGAACGGCAAGCCCCGAGCCATCCCCGGGCACAACATGGCTTACACGATCATCGGTGTCTTCATCCTCTGGTTCGGCTGGTTCGGCTTCAACGGCGGATCCGAACTTGCCATGGACAATCTTGTCGCATTCGTTGCGGTGAACACTGCGCTTTCGGCCTGCGCTGGCGTTGTGGGCGCAGTGATCGTCATCTGGATGATCAGCGGCAAGCCTGATGTGGCGATGGCCGGAAACGGCGCTCTTGCCGGGCTTGTGTCCATCACTGCTCCCGTTGGAGCGGTGACGCCAATGATGGCAATTCTCATCGGCTTCATCGGTGGCATCCTCGTCGTTGCTGCGGTGCTGAGCTTCGACCGAATGGGGATCGATGACCCGGTCGGCGCCATCTCTGTGCATGGTGTCTGTGGAATCTGGGGAACCTTGTCAATCGGTCTGTTCGCTCGCTACGACGATGCATTCCTCGGACGCGAAGATGCGGGACTGTTCTACGGTGGCGGCATAAACCAACTCATCATGCAATTCATCCTGGTGGCCATCGTTGCAGTGTGGACCGTGGTGACAACCGGCATTGTGTTCGCCGGACTCAAGTACACCATTGGCCTGCGTGTGAGTCGCGAGGAAGAGCTCAAGGGTCTCGACCTCACTGAACACGGGTCACCCGGCTACGCCCCCGAAGCAATGGCCGGCTGAGTCCTTTCTGATCACCGGCTCGGGTTTGCGTTGACGACGTGAAGAATGGTCCCCGGGCTGCAGTCAGCCGCCGCAACTCCAAAGGCGGTGCCCAGCAAGTAGTGTTTGGCTCAATGCTGCTCCAGCGTGCCTCACTCACACCACCTGCACTCACAGCGTTTGGACCCACTCCCGCAGGGCGTTCCGTTCGCGTTCTTCTGCTGATCTTCATCGTTGCGATGTGTGGCGCGTGCAATGACAGCTCCTCAGCGGGTGGCGCAGTCGGTGAAGCCACCCAGGAATCCGGCGCCGGGGTTGAAGTGCCATCGGCGACCATCGCTGCATCGCCGACGACTCCACGAGTTGCGATGAGCCCGACTGCGGTGCCCACCCCGCTCCCCATTGTCGAGCCGACCGTCACGCTGGTCGGCACCGTGGTCAGCAATGGCAAGCCGCTCGCGTCAACAACCGTCACGTTGGGTGCCCGGACGGTGTCCACAGATGACGGCGGAATGTTTGTCTTTGTCAACGCAACCCCGGGCACCGTTGTCGCATCGCGGCCTGCGTGGGAACCCACGGAGGTCAGCTGGGACGGGGCCACCGTTCCGCTTACCGTCGAACTCGACCCCATCGTTGTTCGGGGACTTCGCGTCAGCGTGTATTCCGAACTCACTGATGCGGTGTGGGACAACCTCATCGCACTCGCGGGAACCTCTTCGGTCAACGCTCTGGTCTTTGACACGAAGGACGAGAGCGGCCACGTCCGTTATGAAACAAATGTGGCGCTTGCCAACGAAATCAACGCAGTCCTGCCCATGTATGACCCGGTGCAGCGCATTGCGCAGGCACGCGAGGCTGGCTTGTACACCATCACCCGAATCGTGTCCTTCGAAGATCCCATCCGCGCAAACGCGCGCCCTTCTTCGCGTGCCACCGGTAAGTGGATCGATGCCGCCAACTCGGACAACTGGGGTTACAACCTGGATCTGGCCGAAGAGGCGTGCGCGCTCGGCTTCGATGAGATCCAGTTTGACTACGTGCGGTTCCCCACCGGCGTAGGTCAGTACGGACGCCCGGCAACGCAGGCTGAGCGGGTTGGATACATCGTCGATTACCTCACTCGGGCTCGCGATATTTTGCATCCCATGGGCTGCGCGCTTTCGGCGGACATTTTTGGCATCGTCCTCAGCTCAGCTGATGACCAGGGCATCGGACAGGTTCCCGAGGATCTGTCGACGGTTGTCGATGCGCTGAGTCCAATGGTGTACCCCAGTCACTACGGCAGTGGTTGGCTCGGTCTTGCGAACCCCAACAATCACAATGCTCTGGTGACCGCTGATGCGCTTGATGATGGCAGTTCGCGCCTGGTCGGCAACGCGGTCATGCGTCCCTGGCTCCAGGCGTTCTACTACAACGCATCGGAAATCCGAGCGGGCATCGACGTGGCCGATGAACGCGGCATGGGTTGGCTTCTGTGGGAAGCGGGCGGTTCCTACAGCGCTGCCTCGTTGCCGCCGGCGCCGGTCGTCGATGCGGACGGCACAGCGCTCAACACTCAGGTGCCGAGCATTGATGACGCCGACGAGTAGCCAGACGCTCTGGTCGCCTGGCCTCAGCTGAAGTCGAGGCCCTTTGCGGCTACCGGCGACATCATGGTGATTTCGGGGCGTCCGCTGAGGAGGCCCCCAAGGGCACCCATCGCTGACTTCATTGCGTCACCTTTGCCATGCACGTCAAGGGCAGCCTGATCTTCGTAGACCTCGAAGAACACGAAGGTCCCTGGGTTCTTGGAGTCTTCTGAACAGGAGTAGACAAGAAGACCGTTCTCCTCATCTGATGCAGCGATGGCCGCCTTGATGGCCTCGCGGCATTCGTCGGCCTTTCCTTCGGCAGCGGACAGCTTGGCAGTCATTGTGATCTTGGGCATTCCGCAAACCTACCCGATTGGCAAATCACCAGCGGACGAGGAAACTCTCCGGGCCGCGGAAGGTGATGTTGGGTGACGACGCCAGGTCCTGATCTTCAAGCATGCGAAGGGTCGGCACGCGTTCGGTCAGCACTTCGAGCACGATGTTGGCTTCGAATTTCGCGAGGTTCGCTCCGAGGCAGTAGTGGATGCCCTTGCCGAACGAGATGTGGTGTGCTGCGTTCGGGCGGTGAATGTCGAACACATCTGGCTGCTCGAAGATCTCCGGCTCCCAGTTGGCAGAGGCGAAGTTCATGAAGATCTTCGTACCGGCCGGAAGGTCATAGCCAGCCAGGTTGGTGGGTTCCGTGGTCACACGTCGCCACGAGATCTGACTCGACTCGAACCGAAGGACTTCTTCCACGGCGTTGGGGATGAGCGCCGGGTGAGCCACCAGCTGGTCCCATTGGTCGCGCCGGGGGAGGAGGCACCGCAGAGCGTTGCAGATGAGATTGGTGACTGCCTCGTGTCCGGCGAAGGAGAGCCCATAGATCACGGACTCAACTTCGCGATAGGAGATCTCGGTCGCGTCCGCGTGGTGTGCGGCAAGGAGTTCGGACGCGAAGTCATCTCCCGGGTTGTCACGCTTGGACGCGGTGAAGTTTCGGCAGTAGCGCCAATACGCAAGCATCTTCTCTGCAATGGCGGTCTGGGTGGCTTCGTCGGGTTGACCCCACGAGAACGCTTTGCGGTCGCCGCACCACTCCTTCAACGACTCATCGTCAGATTCGGGGAAGCCAATGAAGCGGAAGACGGTCTCACCCGGAAGAGGAAACGCAAACGCATCGATGAACTCCGCCGGCTGAGGCCCAGCCAGCATGTCATCGATCAGCTCATAGCTCCGGCGGCGCACATAGGGTTCAAGCGTCTTGAGGCGACGACGCGAGAACCCCTGCCGAGTGTATTTGCGAATGCGTCCGTGGTCCGGCTCGGGGCGATTCGACATCACTGCCACCGGGTCGAAGTCCGGCGCTCCAAGCACGTCTTTCGCCCCGTCCGAGAGCGGGAAGACCGGATCCTGCACGTTGGTGGAGGCGTAGACGTCCGGATCGTTGAAGACCTCGAGGATGTCCTCCATGCGGGTGATCACGAGGTATCCGAGGGCTTCGGAATAGAAAACCGGGGTCTCCTCGCGCAGCTTGGTGGCAATGGGATAGGGCGCGTCCAGATAGTCCTCGTTCAACGGGCTCCATGTGTGATTCACCGGACAGCCCGTGGGAGGAGGCGGCCCCTCACCCGCCGCAGCGTGATAGTCGTTGGCGCTGCTCATGTCACTGCTGCTCGTGTCACTGCTGCTCGTGTCACTGCTGCTCGTGTCACTGCTGCTCATGTCACTGTTGCTCATGTCACTGCTGCTTGGGCGGCGGGGTCCTGTGCCGTGGTCAGGTCATAGGTGGCCACCGTGCATCCCACAGAAAAGATGGGAATGGGTGCATAGAAGTGGACCGTGCCGGTTGCTCCGTTCACCGCGGCGCTGGTGGCAAGAAAGGTGCGGATCTCGAAGCCACCCTGACCAGCCTCGGCGTAGACCGAGGCGTCGTCGTAGTCGAGCAGTGCGTCCTTGTCGTTCCGACGCCAACGGTCAAGGAAGTCGCGATCCCAGGGCTCGTTGATTTTGCCGGAGTCTGGAGTTGCCGGCCAGTGCGAGATGCCGCCGGTGCCCACGACTGCGATGCGCTCGGGCACGGCGTCGGCCGCCCGGCGAAGGGCCTCGCCGAACGCCCACGCCCGATGGAGCGGGCTGAGCGGAGGACCCTGGCAGTTGATGTTGGCAGGGATGATTGGAAGGTCATAGCGCGGTGTCAGGAAGTGCAACGGCACCATGATTCCATGGTCGAACTTCCACTCTTCGGCGTAGGCCACATCGCTGTGGCTCATCACTTCGGAAATGAATCGCTGCGACAGATCCCGGTTGCCGGGAACCCGAACCCGGTCAATGCCAAGCCAACCGGGATCCTCGATGGGCCCGTCGTAGAAGTCCGCCATGCCCAGCGCGTAGCTCGGCATGTTGTTCATGAAGAAGTTCGCGAAATGTTCCGCCGCAATGATTACCAGGGCGTCCGGCCTCGCGGCCTCAAGCGAGACGCGCATCTCATCAAAGGCTGTGTAGAAGGCGTCGCGCACCTCCGGGTCGGCCTGATCGGCTCGGCCGGTTATGCCGGGAGCGTGGCTTGCAACGCCAGCAAAGACAAGAGGCATCAGCTGGTTCCTTCCATGTTCGTTCCAGCAACGGCCGGGCTGCTGCCGATTCCCTGGGTTGTGTTGCTTTCCTGGCCGAGCTTTGCGGCGTGGGAGTCCACACCCTCGTAACCCGTCATGGCGTACACGCCCTCGCGGACAGGCCCATGCTTTGTGATCCCGTCGCGCATGCGCTGCAGATAGTCGGCCCATTCGATTTGATGAAGTGCGGCAAAGTGCATGAGTATCTGACCGTTTACGCCGAGGTGGAACAGCAGTCCAATGTCGGGTTCGGTCAGTGCAGCAACTTCCTCCTCGGTGAGGTCCCATCCGGAACCGCTGGCCAGGGCGCCGTGCCGGTCGGAGCGATATGCGTCCTGGAGGCGTTCGTCGCGGTTCAGTTCGTAGAGAAACTTCTGAACGTAGTAGAGACTCATCGCTGTCCTAGGTGAAGCTGACGGTGAACGTGCCGAGAGGGCCGTAGTCGGCACGGAAGGTGTCGCCCGCCGTGATGTCCACGGGACGGGTGAAGGAGCCGGCGAGGATGATCTGGCCGGCTTCAAGCTTCATGCCCTGCTCGGCATAGCGGCGCGCCAGCCAGATGATGCCGTTCGCCGGATGATCGAGCACTGCCGCAGCCACGCCAGATTCCTCGATCGCGTCATTGCGATACAGCAGGCCGGGAACGTAGCGAAGGTTCAGTTGACGTGGACCGATCTGGTCGCCTCCGGTGATGATGCCTGCGTTCGCAGCATTGTCCGAGATGGTGTCGACGACTGTTCGGGTTCTGCCGCTTACTGGATCCTTGCGGTGACTGCGGGCCGCAATGAGTTCAAGTGCCGGCGTGACGTACTCCGTGGCATCCAGAACCTCTTCGATGGTGTGGTCCGTTCGGTCGAGGTCATCTTTCAGAACGAACGCCAACTCCACTTCAATCTTGGGATCAAGGAACATGTCAGCCGGGATGCTTGCGCCTCCATAGAACACCATGTCGTCGGTGATGAAACCCGAATCCGGTGTGGCGATGTTCATGGCCCTTTGCATGACCCGGGAAGTCAGCCCTATCTTGTGGCCCACCATCTTCTCGCCTCGCTCCAAGCGAAGCTTCTTCCAGGCAGCCTGAACGCGGTAGGCGTCATCGATGCTCATGTCAGGATGATGCTGCGTCGTCTGACTCACCTGCACTCGCGCTCGTTCGGCGCCGTCGAGACGGTTCGCCTCGGCGGCGATCTGCTCGTCGGAAAGGGCGATCCTGGGCGCGTCAGTCATTGGTTTCTTTCGGGTGCCCAGGAGCATCTGTCCTCGTTCGAGACCACCGTCACAAACCACCTCACAAGACGCGTCGCAAGCGCGCCCTGGGTGCCATTGGGCGGGTTGTTCCCGAATTGCTGCACATGTTAAACATATGGCATGCCGCACCTCATTGTCGAATACTCCTCGAATCTCAACCACCTGATTCAGGTCCAGCGCCTTGTCGACGTACTCCATGCCGCAGCCATTGATGATGGATTGGCCGAGATGGCCACACTTCGCACGCGCGCCGTGGAGCGGACCCACTATCGCATTGCGGACGGCGATCCCAGCCATGGGCTCATCGCAATAATCGCTCGGGTGGGGCCGGGCCGGGCTGACGACGCCAAGGTGAAGTTCCTCGGTCGCCTCCTCGATGAGGCGGAGGTTTTCTTGGCGCCCCACCTCGACACGGTCACCATCGCGTTCAGTGCGGAGATACAGGAGATCGACGCTCCTATGCGCATCAATCGGAACCACGTCAAGACGAAGCTCGCAAACTCATAGGACGAGGTACGCCCGGGCTTGCGCTCCATGCAAGAACAGTCAGGTTGAGCGTCGCACGGTTGAGGAGCGGCTTCTGTGAGCGCCTCGATCGACGCGACTCGTTTGGAAAGCCGTTCTCGTTACCCGGGATTGAATTGAAATGGGGCTAATTGCCCGGGTCGAACGACCGATACATAGGTGGACGGCCCAACAGGGCTGGACCGAACTCACGAGACGCGACTGGTTCTCATGGCAAACACCAAGACTCAAAAGAAGCATCAGGGACAGAAGCACCCAACGCGGGCGCCCCAACTGATCCCTGCGAGCGGCGACAACAGATGCGAGACAGTTCTCACTGAGGGGCATCGCGTAGTCGAACTCGGTGAGCTTGTGCAAACGGTGTCGAGCATCCTGCTGGAAGTGCACGACCCGGCTGATGCTGAAGCCCACCTTCTCGAAGTTGCCACCGCCATCGGAGCGTGCACTGGCGTCACACTGGTGGCTATAAACAGCGTGTCAACTTCGGCGTCGACTTGTCCGGCGGCCATGTTCGCCAGCAATGCACAGGCTGTCGTCGCCAGCGCCTGTATCGGCGCAGTGGACATTGGTTTCAACGCATCACATGTCCCGAGCAGGTTCTGGGATGCCACGCACATCGCCATTGGTGCCATGGTTTCACAGTTCCAGTATCGCGTGCAGGCCGAACGCGCTCTTGAGGCTCAGGTCAGCTTTGCGACCACACTTCGCGATGTCTTCGAGACGCTGGCGAGTACCCGAGGTCCCGAAGTTGCCAAAGTGCTCGCCGCGTCACTCGATCGACTTGGACGTCATCTTGGTGCCCAGTCTCTGGCCATCTGGATGCAAGGCGAGTCAAGTGGCGTTGTTGAGCGGATCATGCGCTGGAACCCGGATGGGCCTGGGGGCGAGGAAACGTCCTTCGGTCGAGCAGCCAGCGATTCATCGGCCCAGAATTCCGATGTTGCAATGGTCAATGTTCACGGGATGACTGCTTCAGCTCGTCGCCAGTTTTCGGCCGGTGTCGAGGAACTTCATGAAGAGTTCGTCGAGGCGCAGCGCAACTCCGGTGACATCGACGTCCCGGGTGCTCTGGATGGAGTTCGTTTGTGGGCTGTGCCCATGGTGCATGCGTTCCGACTCGGTGCGTTGGTTGTCGGCTTTGCGGACGGACGAGACCTCACTGAGTGGGAACGTGCGGGCCTCCACAGCTTCGTCTCACAAATTCCGTCGCTGCAGGCCCGTATTGCAGCCGAGGCCAACCTGCGCACTGCTCTCGAAGCTGCGCCAATCGGGGTTGTCGTGCGCGACGCTCGGGGTGTTGTCGTGGAATGCAATACGGCGTACTGCGACCTTGTGGGTCTGGCCGACAAGGAAAAGGCGCTCGGATCCGTCGGCACTGGCGACTGCGTTTTTGTGGAGGCAGCCAGTGATGGCCAGATCCCACCGTCTGAACGTAGTGACGGTCACCTGGTCAAGTTGCAGCACAGTTGCGGCCGCATCGTCTGGGCCAGAGTGTTTTCAACGAAGATGACCACAGGCGACCACGAACTCACGTGGACGTACTACGAAGATGTCACCGAAGAGCGGGAGACACACGCCGTGCTGTCTCAGCGTGCAAACTTTGACCAGCTGACGGGTCTGCCGAACCGCCACGGGTTCGCAGAGATGATCTCCACTCCGCCTGCTGCGGAGATGGACGCTCCGGCACGATCCAATGCAGCGCTACTGATGATCGACCTCAACGAATTCAAGAAGGTGAACGATGAGCATGGGCATCAGGTCGGTGATGCCGTGCTGCAGGAGGCCAGCTCTCGCATTCAGCAGGCTGTGCGATCGACGGACCGGGCAGTTCGCTACGGTGGCGACGAGTTCGTTGTGCTGCTGGCAGGACCCATTCTCGTGGAGCACGCGATGAACGTGGCCGACAACATTCACGCGGCATTTGTCTCTCCCGTAGGCGTCAATGGACTTGAGCTGCAGATCGGACTCAGCGTTGGCGTGACGCTGGTGAACGACGACCTTTCCATCGAGTTTCCCGATGCTCTGGCCCGCGCTGATGGGGCCATGTATCGGGCCAAGGGGGAAGGGCCCAGCGGCACCGCTGTTGAACTCTGACCGGGCGTTGAGGCGCTCAACGAGTCTTGGCCGGCGGGTGAAATGCATCACATCCCCGGGTAACGCGAGAGCACGCCGTTAGGCTTTGGGCACCGATCGGGTTTTCCGATCGGTGGGTTCGCAGAGGAGCATTGGTTTCGCTATCTCATCGTGAGCCATCACGAGAGACTGTGTCCCTGGCCGAGAAGCCGGGCAGAACGAAACCCCCATCGCAACCCCCTTTGAATTCCGTCCGCTCGACCGTCGTGTCGTGTGTGGACGTGGAGAAGCAATGTCACGTACTTTCGCCCAGCTGGGCGTACCCGAATCCATCTGTCGCGCGCTCGAAGCTCGTGGCATCACCGAACCGTTCGACATCCAGGCTGCAACGCTCAAAGATGCGCTCGCCGGCCGCGACGTGTCCGGCCGCGCCCCAACAGGATCGGGCAAGACGCTCGCTTTCGGTATCCCTGTTGTCGCCAACCTGGAACGAGCCGAGTCGCGCAGACCCCGGGCCCTTGTGCTTGCTCCCACCCGCGAGCTTGCCGAGCAGATCTATACCGAACTCAAGTCCTTCGCAAAACCCGTTCGCATCGGAGTTGTCTACGGAGGGGTTGGCTATGGCGCCCAGATTCGTTCGCTGCAACAGGGCATCGAAGTTCTCGTGGCGTGCCCCGGACGCCTCGAAGATCTGATCCAGCGCGGCGACGTTGACCTCAGCCATGTGGAACGAGTGGTGTTGGATGAGGCTGACCGCATGGCCGACATGGGCTTCCTCCCTGCTGTGCGTCGCCTTCTGGACCAGACTCGTTCGAAGCGCCAGACAGTTCTGTTCTCGGCGACGCTCGACGGCGACATCGCGAAACTGTCTGCTCAATACCAGACCAACCCGGTCCGTCACGAGGTAGGCGAGGAAACACCCGACATCACCACAGCCGACCATCTGTTCTGGAAGGTCGACAAGTCAGACCGAACCGGAGTCACGGCCGAAGCCGTTCGTGTGGAGTGGCCAGCCATCATCTTTTGTCGCACGCGCCATGGCTGTGACCGTCTGACCAGGCAGCTTTCCAAGCTCGGTATCGATGCTGCTGCAATTCACGGTGGACGGAACCAGAATCAACGAACACGTGCACTCGCAGACTTCGCCTCGGCTCGAGTCCAGGCACTCGTCGCAACCGACGTGGCTGCCCGTGGAATCCACGTCGACGGTGTCACGCTTGTCGTCCACTACGACCCACCAGAAGATCATAAGACCTACGTTCACCGCTCCGGCCGAACGGCCCGTGCTGGTGCCGGCGGTGTCGTTGTATCGTTGCTGCAGTCGGATCAGTTCAAAGACGCTCGGCGTATGCAGAAGAAGATCGGACTGAGTGAGGACTTCACGCTTCCTGATCCTCAGATCCTGCTGGATCTCGCATCCTCTGAGCCGAAGCCCGACCGCCCACCCGTGCGGGTCGATGAGCACCACGGTTCGGGTCGCGGTGGCGGCGGCAACCGAGGCGGTTCCAGTCGTGGTGGTTCCAGCCGAGGTGGTTCCAATCGCGGTGGCTCCAGCCGAGGCGGTTCGAATCGCGGTGGCTCCAGTAACGGTTCGGGAAGCGGCAGGGGCAGGAAAGGTGCAAAGGGTTCCGGCGGCGCGAAGTCGAATCGCTCCAAGGCAGGCTCCAAGTCCGGAGACGGATCATCCCAGGGGGCAGGCTCCGGAGGCTCGAGTTCTGGGTCGAAACGGCGATCCAACAAGAAGACGTCGCAAAGCGCAATGAACCGCAAGGCACGTCGCGCTCACCTGCAGACAACCAACAAATCCGGCAGTCGCAGCTGACGAGCGAGCACGCGGTGTCAGACACACCGTTACAAGCGCTGGTCTCGGAACGCGGTGTCAGACACACCGTGACAAGCGCTGGTGCTGGGCCAGCTCTGTAGGATTGTGCCATGACACAGCTTCTTGGAATTGTTGGAAGTCTCCGCAGCGGCTCGGTGAACCGCATGGTCGCTCGCGCTGCCGTGGACGGCGTCGCGTCGGTGCAGGGTATTTCCCTGACGCTGCACTCGGTGGCCGACGTGCCGCTCTACAACGGCGATCTGGAAGAGGCAGGGATTCCGCAGTCTGTGCAGAATCTTCATGATGCGGTCGGAGCTGCCGACGGCGTGATCTTCTTCTCGCCGGAGTACAACGGGTCGTTCCCTGCCGTGGTCAAAAACGTGATCGACTGGTTGTCCCGACCGCCAAAGGCATGGGAAGGAAGCGCGTTGACGATGGTCGTGACCACGCCGGGCCCCCGTGCTGGCGCTGGCCTGCGCACACACTTCAGCGCAATCATGGAGCAACAGCCGATCCGTTTGCACGAACCGCTGGGCATCGGCTCCTATTCCGACAAGATCGCCGATGGAGCCCTTTCGGATACCGCAACCATTGAAGAACTCATGCAGTTCGTGGCCGCCTTCGCTGCTTTCGGCCAGAACTAGCAAGATCGGCAACCTGTAACGGTGTGTCTGACACCGCGCACCTGTCAGGCGGGAGTGGATGGCTCGGTGACTGAAGCGCCGGGTCGGTCGGTGCGGAGCAGGTTTTCATAGAGCGAGTTGTAGAGGCCGTCGAGATCGCGGAGTTCGGTGTGCGTGCCTCGCTCCACGATTTCGCCCTCATCGAGAACAATGATCTGGTCAGCGGCGGTAATGGTGGAGAGCCGGTGGGCGATCACCAGAGAGGTTCGACCGGCCAACGCTGTTTCGAGCGCCGCCTGCACGAGCAGTTCGTTTTCGCTGTCGAGGTGGCTGGTGGCCTCATCAAGGATCACGATGGCCGGGTCCTTGAGGAGCATGCGGGCGATGGCCAGGCGCTGCTTCTCGCCACCCGAAAGGCGGTAGCCCCGCTCGCCGACCACGGTGTCGAACTTCTCAGGCAATGCGTCGATGACCTCGAAGATGCGGGCGGCCCGGGCTGCTTCTGTCATTTCTTCAATGGTGGCATCAGGACGGGCATACTGCAGGTTCGCGGCGACCGTGTCGTGGAACATGTGCGGGTCCTGGTTCACCACACCAATGCACCGTCGCAGGCTCTCCTGCGTGACATCCCGGACGTCTTGTCCGTCGATGCGGATTGCGCCGTTGGTGACATCGTAGAGGCGGGGAACCAGCGTCAGAAGAGTGGACTTACCTGCCCCGGACGGCCCGACGATGGCAATGAGCTGCCCTGCTGCTATCTCCACGGAAACGTTCTTGAGCACACTGCGCTCGGTGGGGGACGCGCCATTCGAAGCGGGCGCCATGTCGAGGTTCATCATCCCGGCGTTGACATGGCTGCCGGTGCCACGGCGGCGATGGTGGTGCCCACCGCCATCTTCGAGTGAGGCCAGCGTGGATGATGACGCCGCGGGGTAGGCGAAGGTGACGTCGTCGAAGCTGAGAGATCCCTTGACACCGCCAGTCGCCACCGCCAGATCCTTCGCATCGTCGGCGTCGACAATCGGGTTTTCCAGATCAAGCATTTCGAAGACTCGCTCGAAGGAAACAAGCGCACTGGTGACGTTGACTCGGGCACTTGTGAGCGCCGTGAGAGGGAGATACACCCGAACGACAAGCAGGCTCAGAGCGGCAAGGTCACCAACACTGAGAGCGCCGCTGATGACAAGGCGCCCGCCAACCCAGTAGATGGCTGCGGTGCCGAGTGCTCCAACAGTGGTCATTGCCACGGTAAAACCCTGGGCGTACAACGAACGGCGGACGCCGATGTCGCGGACTCGCGCCGCGCGGTCACTGAACTGTTCGGCCTCGACCCGGGGCCGGCCGAACAACTTGACCAGCAGCGCGCCGGAGACATTGAACCGCTCAGTCATGGTGGTGTTCATCGACGCGTTGAGTTCCATGGACTCTCGGGTGATGTCGGCAACCGTGGCACCAACTCGTTTGGACGGTATGAGGAAGAACGGCAGGATCACGAGCGACATGAGCGTCAGGCGCCACTCCAACACGAACATGGCGCCGAGCGTGATGGTCAGGTTGATGATGTTGCCGACGACACTGGAAAGAAACGACGTGAAGGCGCTCTGCGCGCCAACCACGTCACTGTTGAGGCGGGAGATGAGTGCGCCCGTCTGCGTCTGGGTGAAAAACCCGAGCGGCATGGCCTGAATGTGGCGGAACAGTTTGTCCCGGAGGTCGAAGATGATGCCTTCGCCAATGGTGGACGACAGCCAGCGTTCGGTAATCGAGATGGCAGCCGACAGCAGTGCTGCGACAACCACGACAAGGCCAAGTGTGTTGAGCCGAGAGCGGTTCGAATCGGCGATGGCATTATCGATGATGTCGCGGAACGCAAGCGTGGGAATGATGCCGACGACGGTGCCAATAACGATGAGCACCACAAACAGGATGACCTTCGACCGGTAGGGGCGCGAAAAGGCCCAGACGCGTCTGATGGTTTCGCGGCTGACGCCTTTCGGGGCGTCGGCGTTCATGGACATCGAGTGAAGAATTGCCATTGGATGCATGCGGTTCTCCACGCTAGGCGCAGCGCCGTCTTTGGAGGCAACTGGGCGGGCATTAGGATCTCGGGATGACGACCGGTACCGACCACATCCAGACAGAGTCAATCCGTGAAGACCCGATCCACGCAATGCTGGAGAACTGGCATCGCCATCTCCGCGGCGAGTATCCGGGTGGACTGAACGAACTGCTGCACGACGACGTGGTCTTCTACTCGCCGGTGGTGTTCACGCCTCAGATCGGTAAGGAGATCACCATGGTGTACCTCAACGCCGCCGGTGGCGTCTTTGGAGGAGACAAGCCGGAGAACGGCGAAGCCGCCCCAGCCGAGTCATCCTCCGGAGATGCGGATATGACCAACCTCGAGAAGGAGGGCAGCTCCTTCCACTACACCAGGGTTGTGGCATCCGGATATACCGCAATGCTCGAGTTCGAGACAAAGATGGATGGCAAGTACGTCAACGGCGCAGACATCATCACCTGCAACGACGAAGGCAGCATTGTCGAGTTCAAGGTGATGATCCGTCCCCTTCAGGCCGTGAACGCCGTGCATCAGAACATGATGGAGATGCTTGAGCGCATGAAAGACTGACACGCTCGCTGGCTCGGCTCTATGCTTCGGCGATGTTGAAGGGCGTGGCCAACATTGATGCAGACAGCACTGCTGTGCAGTCGCGCCTCGCTGGAGCGCTGATGGTGCTCGGCTCCGGAGCGATCTTCAGCTTCACTCCGTGGCTCTTCCGTGGCGCCGATGAATCTGTTGGCCCCTGGCAGTTTCTGGCGTGGCGAGCGGTCTCCGCCGCCGCGGCGATGACCGTTTGGTTGGCAGCGAGACATGGAAGCGCAGCAGTCGCCGTGGTCCGCTCTGCGCGATCTCCGGAAGTGGTGGCCGGACTTGTCCTGGCCGGAGCGTTCACACTCTTCATTCTTGCCCTTGACCGAGTGAGCACGGCAATGGTGCTGCTCCTGCAGGCCCTCGCTCCGTTTGTCGCTGCGCTCTTCGGGTGGGTTGCCTTGCGTGAACGGGTGGAACGCCCGACAGCCATCGCCATGGTTGTCGCTCTGACAGGCGTGATGGTGATGGTCGGCTTCGGCTTCGGTGACCAGGATGGAATAGGCATCGCGCTCTCGCTGTTGTTGGCAGTCAATGTTGGATTGATCTCCGTGGCGATGCGCCGCTCAGCTGACGCAGACCCGGCCGTGGTGCCACTGATCGGGACCCTCGCCGCTGCTGTCATGGCGGTGGTGATGTCAACGGTCACCGGAGGTCTGTTCTTCGGCGCCGTGGACATGCTTCGGGCGATAGTCGCCGGTGGAGTCCTGCTCGGTGTTGGTCTGCCCCTCTACACCGGTAGTCACAAGTCGGTGCCGGCCGCGATCGTGCCGTTGCTGTTGCTCAGCGAGATCATCCTCGCACCGGTCTGGGTATGGGTCTTCATCGACGAAGTTCCGGCCACGTCCACCATCATCGGGGGCGTCATCGTGCTCGCCGCGGTGATCGGCCTCACTCTGGCCTCCCGCAACAAACCGGCCAGCGTTTAGCGGAGCTGCTGCAGCGGAACTGTTACCCGTTGACGCACGAAGCAGACAGAATGGCTGCATGGCAGACACATCGACGGTTCGCATTGGATTGATTGGGGCAGGTGCGATGGGATCGTTCCATGCCCGAGCGCTGGCGGATCTGCCCGGCGTGGATCTGGCGGTGATCGCAGATCCGTTCGAAGCAAACGCCACGAACCTTGCGTCAGAACTGGGGTCGACGGCCACGACAGACCCGGAGGCCGTGGCCGGTGACGAGAGTCTCGACGCCGTGGTCATCGCTTCGCCGGACGAAACCCACGCCGACCTCGCCGTGGCTTCGATGAACAGCGGGCTTCGCGTGCTGTGCGAAAAGCCGCTCGCAACCACCGTCGCTGATGCGCAGCGGGTGGTCGATGCCGAGGTCGCGATCGGTCGCCGTTTGCTGCAGATTGGGTTCATGCGGGAGTACGACACTGCCCACCGCCAGGTACTCGAACAGATGCAGCAGATGGGGCCCGTGCACGTTGTCCGATCGGTGCATCGAAACACCAACGCCGAGTCGCGTCCGGACCTGGCCGTCATTGGGCAGAGCGCTATCCATGACCTTCACACGCTTCGCTGGCTGAGCGGACAGGAGATCGTCAGCGTGCAGGCCCACGCCACTCGCCGCAGCGACGGGGGACTCCGCCACGTGCTGCTGACCGCAACGATGTCTGAGCATGGCCACGGCGTGGTCGAGTTCGATGACAACGGCTTCGCCTACGAAGTGCTCGTCGATGTGACCACTGAATCCGGCTCGGTGGTCACGGCTCCACCGCTTCGCCCGATTGTGCGCACCGACGCGCGAGTGCAAACCACGATCGGACGGGATTGGTTCGGTTGGTTTGCAGATGCCTATCGCGTCCAGGACCGGATCTGGGTGGACAGCATCAGGGGCGAAGCCGCGGTTGGACCATCAGCATGGGACGGGCTGGCTGCCCAGATCGCCGTGGAAGCGTCTCTGGCATCGATTGCATCTGGCGTGACCGAATCGGTTTCCCTGCCGACGCGTCCATCCCTCTGGGGCTGAGCGAACCTGTGTTGCAGAGTGCGGAGTTGCGCCGCCGATACTCCGCTCGTCAGATTTCGATCACCACTACCTTGGGCGTGTGAAGCTTCCCTTGTTGGTTCGTTGGTCTCTCTTCGGTCTCGTGCTTGTGGCAGTGCTTGTAATCACAGCATGTGATTCCCCTGCGGAACCCGATGCCAGCGCGACCCTTGAGAGCGGGTCCAGTTCCGGTGCGACAGTGTCTGCTGAGGACCTCGTGGCCGATCCGGCTGACTGGGATGCCCGCTTCGTCGATCTGGTGACGTTTGTCCAGCAGGCCCGACAGCGCGAGTTTCGCGTGATACCCGACATCGTCTATATGGATCCTCCCGCACTCTCGTTGTACTTGAGCGCGGGTAACACGATTGCGGACTTCGTTGATGCGGAGATGGCGGCTGGTTACGAACAGCTCGACGATCTGTATCGCGCCACCGGAGTCACGAATGAGGAGTTCGATCTGTTCAGTGACACGCGATCGGGTGTCGGGACCGCCGCTGTCGCGGTGTATGAACCGGGCCGGCATCGGTTGGTCCTTCCTCAGGCAATGGAAGCGGGAGCGTTGTCGCCGTTTGAGCAGGTCGTACTGGTGCATGAGCTGGCTCATGCCTTGCAGGGCACCAGCACGTTGAACCGAATCCACAGCACGGGCATTGACAATGCGTTGGCCGCCGCGCTCATCGAGGGCGAGGCAAGTTGGGTTGAGCGTCAGTACTTCGACACCATGACCCCTGAAGATCAACACGACGCGCGGATGCAGGACTCGGAGTGGGACGATTCGGTGCCAGGCCCCATCCAGGCGGAGTTTGATCAGGCCTACGTGCTCGGATACGGATTCTTCCATGGCCGGTTCACGGTTGGAGGGCCACAGGCGGTTGAGGAAGGATTCAACGCTCGAAGCGCCAGCTGGGGCTCGATCCTGGATCCGTGGACCTTCACCGGTGAGAACACTGATGATGGGTTTCCAAGTCCCGACAGGCCAGCGCGACCGCCGGCCGTCGATTCGCTCCTGCTTCCCGGGTTCCGTATGCCGAATGAGTTTGTGTTTTCTGCTCCGCGGTGGCTCCAGATCTTCAGCGTTTTGATGCCGGGTGACGAAGCGCTGCGCGCAGCGCGAGCAATTCCCGGAGTCGCAGCACCGAGGGCTTGGCTCGACGATGACCGCCGTGCGTGTTTCGTGGTGGATGCCCTACCGAATGCCGATGGCGCGGAGTTGGTCGAAGACGCGCTTGCGCAATGGGCGGATGCATTTCCGGAGCTGCGATCCGTCACCGGGCAGGACGAGGGCTTCCGGGTTATGGGCTGCGAACCGGATGCCGCCGAGCTGGCTGCGCCACGCGTCTCCGCTCTCAACACGGTGTACCGCGCCGGATTGACGGTCGAGGCTGAAGTGTGGGCCTTCGAGCGGAATCTCCCGACCGACACGGGCTTCTGCGTGGCATGGCATTTCTTTGCTGAGCCGGGCGACGACGCCGAGGCGGGCCAGGAAGCGCTGCGCGAGTTCCTGCGCACAGCCGACACAGCGGACGTCCCCGCCGGCTGTTGACACTAGAAGACGGGGAAGACCGGCGGGTCGTCGCGAAGTCGGCGTTCGGTGCGACCCAACGCGTGGATGACGCCCCAGTCTCCGTGGCGGTCACGCGCGATGCCTATGAGGATGTCGATGATCTCCGCGGTGGCTTCGGGTGCATCGGGCGTGGGCAGGCCAACGGACCAGGCCAGATCGTCCACGTGCATCATGATCTCGATCATGCGCGTCCGGCAGAAGTCGTCCAGCGTCAGCATGCGGCCTTCCAGGGCGCCGATGAGACGCTCAGCGGGTTCCTCCAGCAGGCGCCCGGCGAGCGAGTCGGCGACGCGGCGAGCTTTGGCCGCCAACTCCTCCGGGCCCGGTTCTGATTCAGTGGCGCTTACCTGCTTGATGCGGTCGTGGATAGGAGCTTCAAGCGCCGCTCGGAAATACGTGATCTTGGTGAGGAGTTCGCCGGGCTTGAGATCTGCGGCGGTGAGTGTCGGGTCGGACCGTTCGAGATACGCAATGACCGCCCCGGTGGCGCGAATCAGGTGCGCAGCCAGAGCACCAACCGTCATATCGTCCAACGAGCTTGGCTCATCCCAGTTGTCGCGAACCTGCGGAGTCGCTAC